>Ga0302177_10002369_pt1 | contig 13365 bp, 10 predicted proteins | sample I_Palsa_E1_2_FD_198780 | JGI IMG/M metagenome (GOLD analysis project Ga0302177, IMG submission 198780) | Peat permafrost microbial communities from Stordalen Mire near Abisko, Sweden - I_Palsa_E1_2 | ecosystem: Environmental > Terrestrial > Soil > Palsa > Peat permafrost | place: Sweden... | reverse complement strand
ACGAGCGAGCCTGCCACCTGCGCCACCACCAGGCCGGTGCGCAAGCGATTTTTGCCGCCCACGACGCCACGCCCGCCTTCGTGCAGAATGGCGGCCAGGTTTCCTCGCGAGGCGCGAATCGCGGGCAACAGGCCGACGATGATTCCAGTCAACATCGCGGCGGCCGTGGCGTAGCCAAACACGCGCCAGTCAAAGCCGAAATCGAGATGCACGGGAAGATCGGTTTGAAAGTTGAGGGAGGCCAGTGCCGAACTGCCCCAGTAACCGAGAAAAATTCCTCCGATTCCGCCGAGAAGGGCGAGCAGAACACTTTCCGTCAGCAATTGACGCACGAGGCGAAATCGCGCGGCACCCAGGGCGGCGCGAATGGCCATCTCGCGTTCGCGCACGGTAGCACGGACGAGCAGAATGTTGGCCACGTTTACGCAGGCGAGCAGCAAAACAAGCGCCGTCAAGCTCAAGAAAAGTCCCGAGATCACCAGCAAAGTATTGTTCGGATCGGGTTGCGGCCGCGCGCGCAGTTCCGGGTAGACCTGAAGGCTCAAATCCTTTTCAACTTCCGGATATTGCTGCGACAAGCGCCGGCCTATCACCGATAGAGAAGCCTGCGCCTCCTGAAGACGCGTACCCGGACGCAAGCGGCCGAGCACCGGCAGATTGCGAATCTGGCGGTTGGTCATGAAATCTTCCGGCGCGCCTCCCATTTCCAGCATGCCAAGCGGCAAATAGCCCTGAATGCTCAAGAAGGGAAAGATTCCGACGAATCCTCGCGGCGCTACACCGACGATCGTGATGGGATGGCCATCCACCGAAACTTTGCGCCCTACGATGGCAGGATCTCCTCCGAAGCGCGTCTTCCAGTAGGAGTAGCTAAGGACCATTATAGGATCGGCTCCCAGCGTCTCGCCTTCCGAGGGCAGGATAAATCGACCGACTTCCGGCCTGATTCCCAGCGCGGAGAAAAAATTTCCGGAAACGTAGCTGGTCACGATGCGATCGGCCTTACCATCCACGCTCAGGCCGTCCAGGTCAACCTGGTAGGCGAACACATCGGAGAATACTTCGGAGGATTGGCTGCGAATGTCGCGATAGGCGGCGACGGAAAACTGCGTATGAATGCTTCCCTTCTGCTGTTGGTACGCGAGAACCGTGATCTGCGCAGGGTCCTGCACCGGCAGGGGCCGCAGCAGAATTCCGTCCACCATGCTGAAGACGGCCGTATTCGCGCCGATGCCCAGCGCGAGGGTAATGATGGCGACGATCATGAAGCCCGGATTCCTCGTCAGCATTCGAACGCCATAACGGATGTCCTGTAACAGTGTCTCCAAGTTAAAACTCCTTGTTATTCGTATCGCAGCGCCACCATGGGATCCACGCGCATCGCACGGCGCGCGGGGATGAAGCCTGCCAACGCGGCTATAATTCCAAGCGAAACAGCCGCTGCAAAAATCACGACAGGATCCACCCCTCCCAGGCCGAACAACATGCTCTTCAGCAGCCAGGTTCCGCCGAGCGCAACCGGCAAACCCACAGCGACGCCGATGAGAACCAGCAGCAGCGTTTCGCGCAGCACGAGCCAGAGGACGCCACTCGACTCCGCGCCGAGCGCCATGCGAATTCCGATATCTCGCGTGCGCCGCGCCACGGTGTAAGCCATGACGCCGTAAAGTCCGATGCCGGCGAGAAGTATGGCGAGCAAGCCGAACGCGCCCGAAAGCCGCGCGACAAAGCGGTCAGTATCGATGGAGTCCTCCACCAACCCGGACATAGTCTTAATCTCAATCGCCGGAAGAAGCGAATTGGTGTCCTGCACCGCCTTGCGCAGCGCCGCGCTTACACTGGCGGGATCTGCAAACGTGCGAATTTCATAAACGGCAGTGGAGTGTTCCCACATGGGATTGAAATACGGCGCGTAGATCCGCTCGGGAGTTTTCTCTCGCAAGCTGTTGTATTTCGCATCGGCAACCACACCTACGATCTCCACTCCTTGCGGATTTCCCGGGTAGGTGTCGCGCACCTTCTTCCCGAGCGGATTTGTCTTGGCGAAGAAGTGTTGGGCGAAGGTTTGGTTGATCACCGCGGCGCGCGGCCCGTTGCCGCTGTCCTGGGGACCGATTTCCCGCCCCATCAGCACCGGAATTCCCACCGTCGAAAAATATCCCGGACCGACGTGGTCCATTCGAGAATGCATTTCCTCGCCGGGGTTGGGCGTGTAGCCCTCCACCGATATGGGATCGGAGGATTCTGAATGGCTGAAAAGGCCGTCGCTTGAAAGCGTCGCGGCGCGCACGCCGGGAAGTCCTGAGAATTTTTCGAGCAAAGTTTGGTGCAGGCGGAGAATGGCAGGTCCCTGGTAGCCGCCGGGAGCGGCGTCCAAGCGGAACAAGAGCAGGTTTTCGCGGGCGTAACCGAGATTGACCTCGCTCAATCGCGAGAGGCTGTGCACGAAGAGTCCCGCGGCAACCAGAAGGATGAGTGAAATCGCCACCTGCGCAATCACCAGCACTTTGCCCGCGGGCAATCGGCGATGCGCCGTTTCGCCCGACGCGCCGCTGGAGCTGGACTTCAAGATCGGCGAAAGATCCAGGCGCGTGGCGCGCAGCGCCGGAATAAGCCCGAACAGAATGGAGGTCAACACGGCGACAGCGAAGGTGAAGCCTAGCATGCGCGCGTCGAGTCCCAAGTTGAGTTGGATGGATTCGGGCGCTCCGGAGACTTTTGAAACCATGCGCAGAAGCAGCGTGTCGGCCCATTGCGCCAACACCAGTCCGGCGGCAGCGCCCGCAAAGGCCAGCAGCAGGCTCTCCGCCATCAATTGCCGAATCAGGCGAGAGCGGCCCGCGCCGATAGCCAGACGCACGGCAAAGTCTTTTTGCCGGGCCGCACCGCGCGCCAGCAGCAAGTTGGCCACATTGGCACAGGCAATCAGCAATACAAGTCCCACCAGGGCCATGAGTACTTTGAGCGGTTCTCCGAAGGCTTGCTTTAGGGCGGAAGAACCACGGCCGCCTGGTTGCAAATTGATGCGCTGATCCTCTGCGCCGTGGCGGTCCTGCGGACTCATCGTGGACCCTAGCGCGTCGAGCAGGCGTTTGAAAACAACGTTGATATCGGCCTTGGCCTGCTTCGGAGTTACTCCCGGCTTGAGCCGCGCCATCACTTGCAGCCAAGTGTGTAAGTTCGTCAAATCCTGCGAAGCGGTCAGCAGATCGTGCCCGGGATAAATCGCATCCTGCATCATGGCTGGAACCCACGCGTCCGGCGCTTCTCCCACGGTTTCGCCGAAAAATCCCGGCGGCGCGACGCCCACGATCTCGAACGATGTTTGGCGGATCTGAATCGTCTTGCCGATGGCGGACGGATCCAGAGCGAAGCGCTGTTTCCACAGGGCGTAGCTGATCACCGCGAAGGGCGAGCCGCCTCGCGCGCGATCTACTTCCGTGGAAAAAAATCGGCCCGCCGCAGGTTTGGCTCCAAGCGTGGAAAAAAATCCTCCGCTGACGAGCCGCACACGAATCGATTCTTCGGGTCCGCTTGCGCCGGCGGCGGTGTTGCTGAAAACGGCGCGCACCTCCGGAAGGCTGCTGTCCGCCGCGAAGATTCCCGAAAACACTTCGTTGTGGTCGCGCAGATATTCGAATTCGGAGTAAGCGAGAAGGGTACGGTCTCCAGATTCGCTGCCGAAAGAGGCGCCGTGCGCGTCGGGATCGGTGAGCAAAACCAATCGTTCGGAATGTTCCACCGGGAGCGCGCGCAGCAGCACGGAATCCAGCACGCTGAAGATCGCGGTGTTCGCGCCAATGCCGAGCGCGAGCGTCAGAATCGCGATGGCAGTGAAGCCCGGATTCTTTGCCAGCAGCCGGATTCCGTAGCGGACGTCCTGAACCAGCGTTCCCATTTCGCCTCCGCGCATTCGCCGCCGCATAGACACACCCATGCGCACGCGGCCGAATGTTTTTCCCGGCTGCTACACGGGGGAAATTTTCAGAATCAGGGTTGAACCGGCTTACACCGACGCGCTGCGCGAGCCGATGGTTTCCTCGACGATGCGCCCGTCGAAGAGATGAATGGTGCGGTCGGCGATGCTGGCGTAGCGCGGGTCGTGCGTAACCATGCAGATTGTCGCGCCCTCGCGGTGCAGCTGCCGCAGCAAATCCATCACTGCTTCGCTGTTCTTCGAGTCCAGGTTTCCGGTGGGCTCGTCCGCCAGCAGGATGGAAGGCGATCCCACCAGCGCGCGCGCCACGGCCACGCGCTGCTGTTGGCCGCCGGAAAGCTGCGAAGGATAATGCTTCATGCGGTGGGCCATGCCCACGCGCTCGAGCACTTCCTGCACGCGCTTTTTGCGCTCGGCCGAAGCCATGCTGCGATAGGTCAGCGGTAATTCGACGTTTTCGTACACGGTCAAGTCACCGATCAGGTTGAAGGCCTGAAAGATGAACCCGATCTCGCGGTTGCGGATGCGCGTGCGATCGGAAAGGGAGAGGTTGGCCACCGGCTGTGAATTGATCCAGTAATTCCCGTCGGTGGGCGAATCGAGCAAGCCCAGGATGGAAAGCAGCGTGGACTTGCCGCAGCCCGACGGGCCGGCGATGGAAAGAAACTCGCCGTTCTTGATGTCCAGATGCACGCCGCCGAGCGCGTGCGTCTCCACTTCGTCGGTGTAAAACACCTTGGTGACGCCTTCCAGAAGGATCATTGATTTTGCGGTCGGTTCCATGCTGAGCTCCTCGCCTGCGTTCGACTCTCTCGCTAAGATATAGTTACGATCCCAAGACCCCTAAATGTTCCCTGGTTATTTCAATTGCACGCGGTCGTAATTGTCCCAGGCCGACATGTCGGAAAGAATTACGGTGTCTCCGACCTGCAAGCCCTTCACGATTTCAACCGTGTTCACCGACGTGCGTCCCAGCTGCACTTGCACGCGAACCGCTTCCTTCCCGCCGTCAATTTCTTTGAACAGTCCCACGGTGCTGTTCGCTTCGCCATGCACCGGCCGGCCGACGTACAGCACGTCCGCCAGGCGCTCGAGTTCGATGGTGCCTTCCACGCTCAAGTCCGGGACGGCGCCCTGCGGCAACGGGCCGTCCAGCTTGATATCCACCGTGCGCGTTCCGTTTACCACCGAAGGATCGATGCGCATCACGTGGCCGGGGATGACGCCGTTGTGCGTGTCCACCGAAGCCTTCTGCCCGATCTGAATGTCCTTGGCCTGCGTCTCGGCGATCTTGAGCGCGGCCTTGAGCTGCGTGGGCTGCGCCACGCGCGCCAGAACCGTACCTTGCAGCACCTTCTGGCCGACCTCTACGTCGAGTTCCTGCAACATGCCGTCGATTCCCGGGCGAATGTGCAACTGGTCCAACTGCGATTTCTTCAGGTTATTCATCGCGCGCTTTTCATCCACGCTGGCCTGTTGCACGGCGAGTTGCGCGGCGATCGAGTTCGAGAAGGTCTCCACTTCTTTCTGCGCCAGGTCGTCCTGCTTGGCAAGTTCTTGCGCCGCCACTTTGGATTTCTTGTAAATCAAATCGGAAACCAGCCCATTCTCCGAGAGTTTTTGGTTGGTTTCTTCATCGAGGAGCGCGGTGTGGTAGGCGGAGCTGATCGCCGCAGCCTGCGTGCGCTTGTCCATAAGCTGGTTTTGCAGCAGCGCCTTGGTCTGCTCCAGGTTCGCTTCCGCGCCGCGCAATTGATACTCGGCGTCGAGAGCCGTTTGCTGCAATTCGGGGTTGCCCATGTCCAGGATCACGGTGTTTGCTTTGACGGGCGTGCCGGGCAGGAGATAGCGTTGCACCACCTGGCCATCGGTGGCGGCCGGGATCAGGCGGATGGTTTCGGGCACCAATGTTCCGAGGCCCTGGACGTTGCGGAGCATGGGGCCGCGCTTCACGGTATCGGGCCATACGGTGGCAGCATCGACGGACGGAGCGGCGGGCTTGAGCTTCGACAGGGCGTAGGTGGTGACGGAGATCAGAGCCACCGCCACGACGATATAGATGATCCGTCGGATCTTTTTCTGTCTCTTAACTTCTGGCCGTGCGATGTCCACAATACACCAACCTCGCGAAATACATCCGCACACCGGCTTCCGGTGTTAGACAATTGATAAGTGGCTTATATTGTTTCAATTAGAACGGTTTTGCAAGCAGAAAGGCCATCAGTTTGCCCGCTCGTGGGAATCTCCCGTCCCGCTAGCGAACACTAAAATCGAGGTCCCGGCCCGAAAGCCTGGACCAGCGCGTTTCAGGACGCGGACTCTGCGCTGGCGCGAATCTCCTGCCAGCGCTTGGGGCGCTTTTTGGCGTCGAGCACTTTCTTGCGCAGGCGAATGGATTTCGGCGTGACTTCCACGAACTCGTCGTCGGAAATGAACTCGATGGCCTTTTCCAGAGTGAGTTCGCGCGGAGGGATCAGGCGAATGGCCTCGTCGGCGCTCGAGGAACGCATGTTGGTCTGCTTTTTTTCGCGCGTGATGTTCACGTTCATGTCGTCTTCGCGCGAGTTTTCGCCGACGATCATTCCTTCGTACACTTCGACGCCGGGCCCCACGAACATTTCTCCGCGTTCCTGAATGCCCCAAACGGCGTAGGCGGTGGAGACTCCGGGACGATCGCAGACGAGCGCGCCGGTAAGCCGCGCGGCCATATCGCCGGCATATTCGGTCCAGCCTTCGAGCAGGGAATGGATCAGGGAAGTGCCGCGGGTATCGGTGAGCAACTGGCTGCGCAAGCCAATCAGCCCGCGCGAGGGAATGCGGAATTCCATGCGCACGCGGCCGGAGTGATGGTTCACCATTTTCGTCATTTCGCCGCGGCGGCTGCCGAGAGTTTCCATCACGATGCCGATAAAAGCCTCGGGGCAATCGACGATGAGAACTTCGAGAGGCTCGAGGCGGCGGCCGTTTTCCGTCTTCACCACGATTTCGGGCTTGGCGACCATAAGTTCGTAACCTTCGCGGCGCATGGTCTCGATCAAAATGGCGAGTTGCAGCTCGCCGCGAGCAAGCACGCGAAAGGAATCCGTGGCGCCCATGTCTTCAATACGCAGGGAAACATTGGTCAGCAATTCGCGATCGAGCCGGGCGCGGAGGTCGCGCGAAGTGACGTATTGCCCTTCGCGGCCGGCGAAGGGCGAAGTATTGACGGTGAAGACCATGGTCAAGGTAGGCTCATCGATCAAGAGCGGCTCGAGCGGCTCGGGATGTTCGAGGTCCGTGATGCTTTCGCCGATTTGAATGCCTTCGACGCCGGCGATGGCGACAATATCTCCGGCGGTGACTTCCTCGGTTTCGTCGCGTTCCAAGCCGCGAAACGTGAATAGCTTGGTGATCTTGGTGGGCTGAATTACTCCTGAGAGTTTTGCGATGCCCACTTCGGTGCCGCGCTTGAGCGTTCCCTGAAAGACGCGGGCGATGGCCACGCGGCCGAGATAGTCGCTGTAATCGAGGTTGGTCACCTGGATTTGGAGCACGGCTTCGGGATCGCCCGAAGGCGGCGGAATGGAAGCCACAATGGTTTCGAACAGCGGCTGAAGATTGGGTGAAGAGTCGCCAACCTGGCGGTGCGCCACTCCGGTTCGCGCATTGGTGTAGAGCACGGGAAAATCGAGCTGGTCTTCATTGGCGTCCAGATCGATGAAGAGGTCATAGATTTCGTCGAGCACGGCGGCGGGACGCGCGTCGGCGCGATCAATTTTATTGAGCACGATAATCGGAGGAAGCTTGGCCGCGAGCGCTTTCTGCAGCACGTAGCGCGTCTGCGGCAGCGGGCCCTCGCTCGCATCCACCAGAAGCAAAACTCCATCCACCATGCGCAGGGCGCGTTCCACTTCACCACCGAAATCGCTGTGGCCGGGCGTGTCCACGATATTGATTTTGGTGTCGTGGTAGGTGAGCGCGGTATTTTTGGCCAGAATGGTGATGCCGCGTTCGCGCTCGAGATCGTTCGAATCCATCACGCGCTCGACCAGCTCCTGGTTGGCGCGGAAGATCCCACTCTGGCGCAGCATGGCGTCAACGAGGGTGGTCTTACCGTGATCCACGTGGGCGATGATGGCGATATTGCGGATATTTGTGGTCATTGGACGGGCCAGGCGCTCGTTTCGGTTTGAAAAGCACCACGGATAAACGCAGATGAACACAGATATTGAGACTGATGATGCAAGACGGAACGGGCGGATGACACGGTGCAATTAGTGGCGTTCTGAGTATCGATTAGAAAATTGCCGGTGCTTTGTTTTGTGTGAGTTACGGACGTTTCTATTCGAACACAGTATCGATTAGAAATGGGTGTTTTGCGGTCCATTTTTCGTCGGATTTCGGCAGATTTACGAGGGCCGATTTTAGTCTCGCTTCGAAAGACACCACAGATAGACACAGATGAACACAAATAATGAGACTGATGATGCAAGACGGAACGGGCGGAAAGAGCGAGGCGGCCGGCTGCCTCGTTCGAGCAACTTCTTCCGAGTTTGTCGCGTTCAACCACGACAAACGGTAGCACACTTCCGGGCCGAAATGCCAGGGGTTGAGTGGTGTGCCGCGCTGGCGTGGCGCAGGTTTGACTGGCACAATCGCTAGAGCAGGAGGCCAGCAAATTGCCGAACGAACCCAACGCCGCTCAAGATCTGAAACCGCCGGAGGCGCAGGGGCGACCCTGGGGGCGCGCCGATAGAATCCGGTTGTTCATCTGGGTGGGACTCGGATTCATTCTTCCGGGCGTCCTGATCGCCGCCTTGCACCATCTGTTCAAACAGACCGGCGCGAGCGGCTCCCTTTTCAACGTCCAGACAGAACTACCGACCAAAGCGGTAATGGCGTTTTTTGTTGTGCTGGCGACCTGGATCGTATCGCGCATGGAGAAACGGCCGCTGGATGATTACGGCATGCCGCCGCGCCAGGCGCTGGGAATCAGATTTTGGGAAGGCTGCGTGTGGGGCTTCGCCATGCTTTCGGCGATTCTGCTAATCCTTCGCGCGTCGGGCCACTTTCACATCGATTCCGTGGCGCTATCGGGAGGCGAGCTTTACCGCTATGCGCTGGGATGGGCTGCCGTATTTGTTGCCGTGGCGGTGAGCGAAGAGTTTGCCTTTCGTGGTTACTGGCTCTTCAGTTTCGCGCGGCGTATTGGGTTTTGGCGGGCAGCAGCATTTACTTCGACGGTATTCGGCTTGGCGCACCTGGGCAATCCCGGAGAAAACGTTCTCGGCATATTGCAAGTCATTGTGACCGGCTTGCTGTTCTGTTTGATGATTCGGCGCACCGGCACGCTGTGGTTCGCGCTCGGCTATCACGCAGCGTGGGATTGGGCGGAAACTTTTTTCTATGGCACGCCGGACAGCGGACTAATTGGCGTCGGGAGATTTCTGAATACCTCGGTGCAAGGACCTAATTGGCTTACGGGAGGTACGGCCGGGCCGGAGGGCAGTGTTATCGTGTTTTTAGTCTTAGGTGTGTGCGCCCTGCTCATAAGTCTCCGATTCCCGAAAGTAATCTACCCGGATTACCCCGCTTAGTTGTTTCTCCATGGCGGCGCTGCCGTGAAACAGCTGCCCGGGGTTAGAATGCTGGCTCATGCAACTCTGGTTTGCCCATGAAAGCGGTGTCACGCTCCGCGAGCAGCTGGTGACGCAAATCATTCTTGGGATTCTGAGCGACGACCTGGCAGCGGGCCAGCGGCTGCCGAGCACGCGGGAACTCGCGCGGCGTTTCCATCTGCATCCGAATACGGTCAGCGCCGGATACCGGCAGCTTGAGCGCGAGCGTTGGGTGGAATTTCGCCGCGGGAGTGGGGTGTACGTTCGGGACACCAAACCGGAAAACGCGCTTTCGCCGCCCCTGGCGCTCGATCAGCTCATCGGCGAGCTTCTGCGCTCGGCACGCAGGCTCGGCATTCCGTTGACGACCGTGCGCTCGCGGCTGCGCCACTGGTTTGAATTGCAGGCGCCCGATCACTTCGTTCTGATCGAGCCGGACGAGGAGTTGCGACGAATCCTGGCGATGGAGATGCAACAGCGAGTGACTCTGCCGGTGAAGAGCTGCGGCCTGGAAGGTTCCCCATTTTCCGAGCTGCTCGAAGCAGCGATTCCGGTGACACTGGCGGGCAAGGAAAAAATGGTTCGGCGCGAGTTGCCGGAGGGAAGCGAGCTGCTGGTGCTGCAGGTACGATCGGTGCCGGCCTCGCTCGCCGGATGGTTACCCGCGCCGGCGGGCATTCTTCTGGGCGTAGCCTCACGGTGGCCGGGTTTCCTGAAATTGGCGCGCACGATGCTGATTGCCGCGGGCTTTCACTCGGATAGCCTGGTATTTCGCGACGCGCGCAAAGCGAACTGGCGGCGAGGATTGCGAGAGACGGCGGCGGTGGTGTGCGATTTGGTTACCGTGCCGGAACTTCCGAAAACGGTTCGCGCGGTGCCGTTCCCGCTTGTTTCGGAAACTTCTTTGGCGGAATTACAACACTACGAGCAGTTCATCCGCAGTCCGCTGCTTCTTCCGGTCTGAAGCTTTCTTCGGCACACGGCGATGTGACACCCGAGAAAGTGTCACAGGAAGAGCACTGCTGCGCCCGGTGCGCTTCTAGACTCACCCGCGAGTCTTGGAGGAGCCACCCATGCGCCGAACACTTGCGGCACTACTCATGGCGCTGTTGCTCGCGCCCGAACTTCCGGCACGAAGCAACGGCGACTGGGACAACGTGAAGAAGCTGAAGCGCGGAGCCTACATCGAAATTTCGCTATGGAGCGGAGAGAACTTGAGCGGACGGATTGAGGACGTGAACAATACGGGACTGCAGGTCGCTACGGCTGAGCGCAGCGGGGGTGGGCCGGGCGCCGGATGGCTGCGTGACGTGGACCGCGCGAGCATTCGAACCGTGGTGCGCTTTCGCCGGCCGTATGTGCCGGACGGCAAGCGCTGGATGGCGACCGGCGCGGTGGGCGGAGGACTGATTGGCGTGACGGCAGGAGCAGTGGCGGACGCAGAGCATGGTAACCACGCACGTTGGCTCTTGGGCGGACTTGGCGGAGCGGGGCTGGGCTTGCTGGTTTCGTGCGCGGCGCTCGCAGCGGTGGGGGCTTTCGACACGGCCCAGGAAATGCATCGGCGCGACATAGTGTATGAGGCGAAGCGCGCTCGACCGCCGCAGCCCTAAACGTCGCTGGGCAGGTTCTTGCGGGCGCAAAAAAAAACGGGAAGGAATCGCTTCCTTCCCGTCTCGATCTGAACGACCGAACTACAGACTACTGAAGTGCTGTTTCTGTCTGGCAAGCAACGTCTGTTGCAGGCGTCAGCAAACCCGTGGGGTCAAAACGCACCACACCGGATTCGTCAGAACAAAAACCGCGCTGACCAGTCTGTCCCACGGTGACCGGAACGGCATAGGCAACGAAGGTTGGAACGATGCCGCCAACAGCCGCGCCACCGATCGAATTCATCGTATAGCCGCTCTTGGTGCCGCCGGCGAGAACCGGGTCAATCAAGCAAGCCGTGGCAGCCGAGGCAACGCAAGGAATCGCGCCACCGAGCTTGGCCAAGGTCGAGGAAAAGCCGGTGCCCCAGGTGGAAGAATAAGTCACTTGGGCAGTTACGACAGAGCGCGTAGAACCCACAGCGGAGGCCTCATTGGCCGCGATGCGGGCGCGAAGCAAGTTCGGAATGGCGATGGCCGCGATGATCAAAATAATCGCCACGACGATCAGCAATTCGATTAACGAGAAACCTTTCTGTTTCCTATTCATACTTTCTCCTTGAAAACTGAACCCGAATTTTTCTTGAAATACCGGGCGGGGGTAGAGCTGCTTTCTAAGTGATCCCTGGCGGGGTACAACACGTTAGGTGCACTCTGCTGGCCACCATCCCGAATTCAATGGACCGCGGACTGACAGTGCGTATGCCACCCAGTATCACGGTGATGGAGAAGGACTGTCCCGAAGCGGAACAGCGCGGTTGCGGGGCAGTGTGATGAGAACCGCGAAATGTTGACGATTCGTGTCCGGTGAAACGGCCTTTAATAGGCCTCTACGGAAGGGTGTCCGCGCGGCTGCCGGCCGTGATCTTCGCATCAAGCTTCGCAAAAAAAAAGCGGGAAGGAATTGCTTCCTTCCCGCTTCGATTTCAATCGCCTAGCAGAGACTACTGAAGCGCCGTTTCCGCCTGGCAAGCAACGTCGGTTGCAGGCGTCAGCAAACCCGTGGGGTCAAAGCGGACCACACCGGATTCGTCGGAGCAGAAACCGCGCTGACCGGTCTGTCCCACGGTGACCGGTACGGCATAGTCAACGAAGGTCGGAACCACGCCGCCAACAGCCGCGCCACCGATCGCATTGATGGTGTAGCCGCTCTTGGTGCCGCCCGCGAGAACCGGGTCAAGCAAACAAGCCGTGGCAGCCGATGCGACGCAAGGAATCGCGCCACCCAGCTTGGCCAGGTTGGTGGAATAACCGGTGCCCCAGGTCGAAGAATAGGTCACTTCGGCGGTAACGATGGAGCGTACGGAGCCCACCGCGGACGACTCATTGGCCGCGATGCGGGCGCGAAGCAAGTTCGGAATGGCGATGGCCGCGATGATCAAAATAATCGCCACGACGATCAGCAATTCGATCAGCGAGAAACCCTTCTGTTTCTTATTCATGTCTTCATTTCTCCTTGAGATGGAAACCTAAAATCTCTTGTACTCCCTGGCGGGGTACGGGAACTACTAGGGCAAATAATTTGCCAGAACGGACGGGGCTAGGTACCGAAACGGCACATCACATATATCTCTAGTTATCAATGAGATCCCGCGGGGCGGTGGAGCGGCAGGCCTGAGTGCGGCGGAGCGCTCTCCAAATCTTGACGAATTTTGTCTATGCGGGATGCCCTGAAAAGTCGCTTGGGCCGGGGTGAGATTCGACGAAGCAGCAGCGAGTCCAGGAGCCGGGAAGGCTGTGATACTCTCCTGCAAAATATCCTGGCGCGAAGAAGACAAAGGAGAATGAAATGGATGCGACCGTGAACGAGAACATGATTACGACGGCGTTCGAGCTACCGGGTTACCGGGTTGTGCGCAGCCTAGGATTGGTGCGGGGAATCACGGTACGCTCGCGCAGTATTTTTGGGACGATAGGGGCCTCGCTCGAAACGCTCATCGGCGGCAACATCACGCTCTTCGAAGAAATGTGCGAGAAGACGCGCGAAGAGGCTCTGGAACTGATGATGCAACACGCCATCGAGCGCGGGGCCAACGCCGTGATCGGCGTGCGCTACGACGCGAATGAGATGATGCAGGGCGTGACGGAAGTGCTGGCCTACGGGACGGCGGTGACGGTGGAACGCGCCGCTTAGCATCCCGCGCCGCTGCAAATACCATCCGACAACACGCGCATCGGGCTT
>Ga0302177_10002367_pt1 | contig 13367 bp, 9 predicted proteins | sample I_Palsa_E1_2_FD_198780 | JGI IMG/M metagenome (GOLD analysis project Ga0302177, IMG submission 198780) | Peat permafrost microbial communities from Stordalen Mire near Abisko, Sweden - I_Palsa_E1_2 | ecosystem: Environmental > Terrestrial > Soil > Palsa > Peat permafrost | place: Sweden: Abisko... | reverse complement strand
TTCTTTTCCGCACTCGCGCTTCTTAAAGAGGGGCTTTCTGGCCAGCGCGGCTGGCACGCGCAGTGGCGCAGCCCGGAGCCTAAGTCCAGCTACGACGCCGTGATCATCGGCGGCGGCGGTCACGGGCTTGGCACCGCCTATTATCTGGCGAGCGAGCATCGCCTCACGCGTGTCGCGGTACTCGAAAAGGGCTGGATCGGTGGCGGCAATACCGGCCGCAACACAACGATCATTCGCTCCAACTATCTATTTGACGAGAGTGCGGCGCTTTATGATCACGCGCTCAAGTTGTGGGAGGATCTTGCCCAATCCCTGAACTACAACGTCATGTTCTCGCCGCGCGGCGTCATGATGCTGGCGCACACGGTGCACGATGAACAGATCATCAAGCGCCACGTGCATGCCAACCGCTGCAACGGCGTCGACAACGAGTGGCTCACGCCGCAAGAGGCGAAGGCGTTCTGCCCGGCGCTCAACATCGAACCCAATATTCGCTACCCCGTCTTGGGCGCCGCGCTGCAGCGCCGCGGCGGCACTGCCCGGCACGATGCGGTCGCCTGGGGCTATGCGCGCGCTGCTGACTCATTGGGCGTCGACATCATCGAGAACTGCGAAGTCACTGGCATCACTCGTGCCGCTGACGGCTCGGTCGAGGCGCTCGAGACCAACCGCGGCCTGATTCGCACACCGAAGATTGGCGTCTGCGCCGCAGGCAATACCAGCGTCATCATGAATAAGGTAGGCGTGCGCCTGCCGCTCGAGAGCTTTCCGCTGCAGGCCCTGGTGTCGGAGCCGTTAAAGCCGGTCCTGCCCTGCGTCGTGATGTCGAACGGCATTCACGCCTACGTCAGTCAATCTGATAAGGGTGAGCTCGTCATCGGCGCGGGGACCGATGCCTACACCTCTTATACGCAGCGCGGCGCGCTGCATGTCAATACGCATACCCTAGAGGCGATCTGTGAGCTCTTCCCCGCCTTCCGCCGTCTGCAGATGCTGCGCAATTGGGGCGGCATTGTCGACGTCACGCCGGACCGTTCTCCCATCATCGCCAAGACGGGTATCCGGGGCCTGTATGTCAATTGCGGCTGGGGAACCGGAGGCTTCAAGGCGACGCCGGGCTCGGCGCACGTTTTTGCCTGGACCATTGCCAAGGACGAGCCGCATCCGATCAACGCGCCGTTCACCATTGAGCGCTTCCGCGACGGCCATCTCATTGATGAGGCGGCGGCGGCGGCCGTCGCCCACTAGAGCTGCGCATGCTCCTCATTACCTGTCCCTACTGCGGAGAGCGCCCCGAGCTTGAGTTCGTGTATGGCGGCGAGGCGCATATTGCCCGCCCGGCGGCGGAAGTAGACCTCACTGCCGGGCAGTGGGCGGCCTTTCTCTACGCGCGCACCAACGACCGCGGCGTGCACGCGGAGCGCTGGCGCCATACGCACGGCTGCGGCCGCTTCTTCAATGCACTGCGCGATACCACGACCGATCAGTTCATCGCCATCTACAAAGCCGGTGAAGCGCGACCGCCGGCCGTCGCACCGCCGGATCAGCCATGAGCACGTTCCGCACGAGCTCCGGCGGCCTCATCGACCGCGCGCATCCCCTGAGCTTTACCTTTGATGGCAAGATTTTCCAGGGATTTGCGGGCGACACCCTCGCCTCCGCGCTCCTCGCCAACGGCGTGCATCTCATCGGGCGTTCCTTCAAATATCACCGCCCGCGCGGCATTCTCACGGCGGGTTCCGCTGAGCCCAATGCACTGGTCGGCGTGTGGCGGGACGCCGCGCGCTACACGCCGAATCTGCGTGCCACGCAGGTCGAACTCTACGAGGGCCTGCAGGCTGAGAGCCAGAACCGTTGGCCGAGCCTTGCCTGCGATGTCGGCGCCGCCAACGGCCTCATCGCGCCGTTCATTCCCGCAGGCTTCTACTACAAGACCTTCATGTGGCCGCGCCGCTTTTGGAAGAGCGTCTACGAACCGCTGATCCGTGCGCGCGCAGGCCTGGGTCGAGCACCCAGCGGCGCAGATCCGGATTGCTATGCAAGCCGCTATGCGCACTGCGATGTGCTCGTCGTCGGTGCCGGGCCGGCGGGGATTGCCGCCGCACGCGCCGCCGCCGATGGCGGCGCGCGAGTCATCCTCTGCGATGAGCAGCCGCAGTTCGGCGGCTCTCTGCTCACCGACACTGACGCGGTCATTGACGGCCGCCCGGCCGGAGTGTGGCTGCGCGAGACTCTCGCGGCGCTCGCAGAAAATACCCGCGTCACTCTGCTGCCGAGAAGCACTGCGTTCGGCTATTTTCCGCACAATCTCATCGGCGTGAACGAGAAGCTCAGCGATCATCTCACCGCGGCGCCTGCGCACATGCCGCGCGAGCGGCTCTGGCAGATCCGCGCGCGCGAAGTGGTGCTCACGACCGGCGCTCTTGAGCGGCCGCTCGTTTTTCCGGGCAACGATCGGCCGGGCATCATGCTCGCGGGCGCCGCGCGCACTTATCTTCGCCGCTATGGCGTGCGCTGCGGGACGCGCGCGGTCGTCGTCGCCGGCTGCGATGCAGCCTATCAGGCGGCCCTTGACCTGCATGCCGCGGGAGTGAGGATCGCGGCCATCGCGGATCCTCGGCTGAATGCCGATGGTCCGTGGCGGGAAGCCGCGCGGCACGCGGGACTGCCGTTGCAGGAACGCATGACGGTATTGGGCACGCGCGGACGGCTGCGCGTCAGCGCCGTGCATCTCGGTCGCATCGACAAGCTCGGCTCGGTGTCGCGCGGCCCCAGCGTGCCGTGCGATGTCGTCCTCATGTCGGGCGGTCATACGCCCTGCGTGCATCTTTTCTCGCAGTCACGCGGCAAGCTGCGCTGGGATGAAACCTTGCAGGCGTTCATCCCCGGCGCCGCGGCCGAACGCGAACGCTCGGCTGGCGCCTGCCGCGGCGTCTATGCACTGGCCGCGGCCATTGAAGACGGCGCGGCCGCGGGCCGCGCTGCAGCTCAAACGCTGCGCGCCGCGCCCGCCGTCAATCACAAGGCGGCTCAAGCGGACGGCATGCTCGGGGCTTTGCCCGCGGGCGCGCGAACTCCCGCGCAGAAGGCCTTCGTCGACTGGCAGAACGATGTGACGAGCGCCGACCTTGCGCTCGCCACGCGCGAGGGATTCCGCTCCATCGAACACATCAAGCGCTACACGACGACGGGCATGGCGACCGATCAGGGCAAGACCTCCAATCTGAACGCGCTCGCCATCGTCGCCGCAAGCTTAGGCAGGCCCATTCCCGAGGTTGGCGTCACGACCTTTCGCATGCCCTACACGCCGGTCAGCTTCGGCAGCATGGCGAGCCGCGCGCGCGGTGATCTCTTTGACCCGGTGCGCAGGACGCCAATGCACGACTGGGCGCAGGAGCAGGGCGCCGTATTTGAGAACGTGGCGCTGTGGAAGCGTGCGCGCTACTTCCCGCGCGCGGGCGAGGACATGCACGCCGCCGTGGCGCGTGAATGCGTGGCCGTGCGCAGCCACTGCGGCATATTCGACGCCTCCACGCTCGGCAAGATTGAAGTGGTGGGCCCCGACGCAGTGACGTTCATGAACCGCATGTACGTCAACAGCTGGACGAAGCTTGCCGTCGGTCGAACGCGCTACGGCGTGCTCCTGCGCGAGGACGGATTCATCCTCGACGACGGAGTCGTCGCACGCACGGCCGAGGATCGATTTCATGTCACGACGACGACGGGCGGCGCTGCGCGCGTACTCGGGCTCATGGAAGACTATCTGCAGACGGAGTGGTCGGATCTTTCCGTGTGGCTGACTTCGACGACCGAGCAATGGGCCGTCATCGCGGTACAGGGGCCGGCGGCGCGCGAGGTTCTCAAGCCTCTGGTTGAGGGCGTCAGTCTAGCTGCCGATGCCTTGCCGCACATGGGGGTGGCGCGCGGCCGGATCTGCGGCGCGCCCCTGCTTTTGTTTCGAGTCAGCTTCAGTGGCGAGCTCGGCTTCGAGGTCAACGTGCCGGCGGATTTCGGGCGTGCCGTGTGGGATGCCATCTTCGCGGCCGGCCAGCGGCACGGCATGACCGCCTACGGCACGGAGACCATGCACGTCCTGCGCGCCGAGAAGGGATACATCATTGTCGGCCAGGACACGGACGGCACAGTAACCCCGGATGATGTCGGACTGGCGTGGGCCATCGGTGCGACCAAGGCGGATTTTGTGGGCAAACGTTCGCTCGAGCGGCCGGCGATGCATGCGCCGCAGCGCAAGCAGCTGGTTGGCCTCCTGTGCGCCGACGGGAAGAGCGTGCTCGAGGAAGGCGCGCAGGTGATAGAAACCCTCGGCGAGAAGCCGCCCATGCGTCTCATCGGCCATGTGTCTTCCTCCTATTACAGCGCGGTGCTCGGACACCCCATTGCGCTCGCCCTCGTAGCCGGCGGACGCGCACGTAGCGGCCAAACGCTCTACGTGCCGATGCCTGCGGGGGATGTGCCGGTGCAGGTGGTGTCGCCGGTGTTTTACGACCGAGATGGAGCACGCTTGAATGGCTGAGCATGCTGCCGTGCGCCGCACGCCTGAGATCCCAGCGACCGCGGGACTACGGCTCCTGCCGCCGCAGGCGCGCTGCATCCTGCGCGCTCAGCCGCGCGCGATCGCTAGCGCGGGCACCGCCCTCGGTATCGATGTGGCACAGGTCGCCTGCCGCGCATCGCAGGGCGGAACACGCGCGGCACTGTGGCTCGGCCCGGATGAGTACCTCATCCTCGCGCCGGAGGCCGAAGCGCGCCTGCTCGCGCGCACCCTCGAGGATGCCCTGCGCTCCGAGCCCCATTCACTTGTCGATGTGAGTCACCGTCAAACCGCGCTCGAGATTCGTGGTCCCCGGGTCGAGGAGATTTTAAACAGCGCTTGTCCTTTGGATCTCGACGTTCGTGCCTTTGCCGTCGGCATGTGCACCCGCACCGTGTTCGCCAAAGCGGAGATCGTACTGTGGCGCACTGCGGTGGACGCATTCCGTCTCGAAGTATGGCGCTCCTTCACTGACTATGTGGCGCGCTTCCTCGGTGAAGTCGTGCGCGAATACTGAGATCCTGTAGATGAACGCCGACGTCCTTGAGAGTCTGATCGCAGGCCGCAAGCGCGGTTACACGCTGCCGGCACCTTTTTACCTAAGCCCAGAGGTCTTCGACGCCGACGTCGCGCGGATCTTCGGCCGTCATTGGATTTTCGTAGGTGTCGATCCGGAGATTGCGCAGGCCGGACAGTTCTTTACCGTCGAGCTCGGCGCCGATTCGATCGTCATCGTGCGTGACACAGACATGTCGCTTCGCGCCTTTCACAACGTTTGCCGGCATCGCGGGGCGCGCCTGTGCACTCCGGGCAGCGGCGCGTTCACCCGGCTCGTCTGCCCGTACCATCAATGGACCTATAACCGGCGCGGCGAGCTCGTCAATAACAAACACATGGGAGAGGACTTCGACCGCAGCAAGTTCGGCCTCAAACCGGTGCACGTTGAAAGTCTCGCCGGTCTCATCTTCATTTGCCTCGCGCAGAGGCCACCGCAGGACTTCGCGGTCATGCGCGCCGCGATGCAACCGCATATCGCTCCGCATGACATTGCCAACTGCAAAATCGCCCACCAGTACGACCTCGTGGAGCAGGGCAACTGGAAGCTCACGATGGAGAACAATCGGGAGTGCTATCACTGCCGTGCCAATCATCCGCAGCTGACCGCATCGCTGTACGAATACGGATTTGGCTACGGGGCCTCGCCGGATGCGCACTCCAAGGTCCAGGAGTTCGGTGCACTCCTTAAGAACGAGCACGCCCGCTGGGAGGCCGCCGGACTGCCGTCGGCAGAGATCGAAAGGCTCGATGCGACGACCGGCTTTCGCACCGTGCGCCTGCCGCTCAATCAGAGCGGGGAATCGCAGACTCTCGATACCAAGGTGGCATGCCGCAAACTCTTGGGCTCTTTCACCCAGACGAATCTCGGAGGACTATCCTTCTGGACCCAGCCGAATTCCTGGCACCACTTCATGAGCGACCACATCGTGAGCTTCTCAGTCTGGCCCGTCGCGGCAGGAAAAACCTTGCTGCGCACCCGCTGGCTTGTGCACAAGGACGCACAGGAAGGCGTGGACTTCGATGTTGCTCACCTGACCGCGGTGTGGAAGGCGACGAACGATCAGGACTGCAGTCTCGTTGCGCGCGCCCATCAAGGAATCAGCAGCCCCGCCTACGCGCCCGGCCCCTACTCCGCCTACACAGAAGACCTGGTCGACACAGTCTGCATTTGGTATCTCAACCACCTGCAAGCGCCCTGAAATTTACGGACACTCCATCATGACAACCATGAACTCAAACGTCTTCATCACCTGCGCCATCACCGGCGACGACACCAAGCTTACGAAGAGCCCGCATTGCCCGGTGACACCGGAGCAGATTGCGCAGTCCGCGGTCGATGCCGCACGCGCCGGCGCCGCCGTCGTGCATATCCACGTGCGCGACCCCGAAAGCGGGATCTTCAGTATGGAAACGCGCCACTACCGGGAGGTGGTCAAGCGCATCCGCGAGAGCAAGGTCGACGTCATCGTCAATCTGACCTGCGGCATGGGCGGCTACATCTGCATCGGTGACAAGGGGCTGGCCAATACCCCGGCTCCGGGCACGGACTTCGTGAGCCAAGAAGAGCGCATGCGTCACGTGATCGATTTGTGTCAGGAAGGATTGTACAAGCCCGACATTGCGACTCTCGACTGCGGCACACTCAATTTCGGCGACGGTAACCGCGCCTACATTTCCACTCCCGACTATCTGCGCAAAGGCGCAGGGATTCTGCGCGACCTCGGAGTGAAGCCGGAACTGGAAGTCTTCGATACCGGCAATCTGTGGTTCGTGAAGCAGTTGATCAAGGAGGGCCTGCTCACTGCGCCGACCCTCATCCAGCTGTGCACGGGGATCCCGTACGGCGTGCCGGCAGACGTTGGTCATCTGCTCGCGATGGTGAACTCGCTGCCCCAGGAGTGTGTGTGGTCATCCTTTGCCATCAGCCGCATGCAGATGCCGTGGGTCGCACAGTCAGTGCTTCTGGGAGGCAACGTGCGCGTGGGACTCGAGGACAACCTGTATCTCAGCAAGGGGGTGTACGCGAGCAATGCGCAACTCGTGACCAAGGCGCGCTCCATCATCGAAGCCATGGGCGCGCAGATCCTGACGCCTGCGCAGACCCGCGAGCGGCTCAGGATTTAGGCCATGGCCGTGACGACGGATCTTGCGATTTATCGCACCCAGGTACTGCCCGAGTGGGTGGACTACAACGGGCATCTGCGCGACGCCTACTACGTCCTTGTCGCAAGCTACGCGGTGGACGCCCTCATGGAGCATCTGGGCATTGATGCGCCCTACCGGCAGCGTACCCATTGCACTCTCTACACGCTCGAGGTGCACGTCCACTTTTTCCACGAAGTGAAGCAGGAAGATCTTCTCGAGGTCACCGTGCGCATCGCTGCCGCCGACGCGAAACGTATACACGCCGAGTTTCACGTCGGCTGCGCGCGCCTCACCGAGCCTGCCGCCAGCATTGAACTCATGCTCCTGCACGTCGAGCAGGGTGAGAGCGTCAAGTCGGTGGCCTTTCCCGCCGAGATCGCGCGCGCGCTTGAGACCTTGCAGGCGGCAACGGCGGGCGTCCCGCCCGCGAAACGCAGCTCGCGAAAGATGGAGCTGCGAGGCCGCTAGATGAGTGGGAACATCAAGCGACTGCTCGTCCCGCGCACCCTTGCGCTTATCGGCGGCGCCTGGACCGACGCGGTTGCAGCTGGCAATGAGCGCATCGGCTACACGGGCGCGGTGTGGCGCGTAAATCCAAACCGCAAGACGACTGGCTCGACCACGTACTACCGCAGCGTCGAAGAGCTTCCCGGCTCCCCCGATGCCGCTTTTGTTGCGGTTCCCAGCCGCGATGTCGCCACGGTTGCGGCGGCATTGCGCGCGCGCGACGGCGGCGGCTTTGTGTGTTTTGCCGCCGGATTTTCCGAGACCGGAACTGCCGAGGGCGAGCGGCTCACTCAGGAGCTCATTGCGAGCGCCGCGCCGCTGCCGTTCTTCGGTCCGAACTGCTACGGCTTCGTCAATTTCTTCGATCGTGTCTCGCTGTGGCCCGATCAGGTGGTGGGTGCGTCCGTGACCCGCGGTGTCGCGCTCATTTGTCAAAGTGGCACTCTGGCGCTGACTCTGATGTTCAACGAACGCTCGGTGCCGATCGGCTACATCTTCACGGTGGGCAACCAGACATCGCTTGCGGTGGAAGACTTGATCGAGCTCTTGGTACTCGATGAGCGTGTCACAGCCTTTGGGCTCTACATCGAAGGCATCAAAGATGCTCCGCGGCTGGCGCGGGCCGCTGCGATTGCCCGCGCGGCAGGCAAACCCATCGCGGTAGTCAAAGCGGGGCGTACCCAGGCGGCGGCGCGCACCGTGCAAAGCCACACGGGGTCCCTCGCCGGCGCCGATGTCGTGTTCGACGCCTTCTGTCGCCAGGCGGGCCTTGCTCGTTGCGATACCCTGGCTGCGCTGTGCGAGACCTTGAAGGTATTCCACGCCGGTGGCATCGGCGGCCGGCGGGTGCTCATCATGGGCGCCTCGGGCGGCGACATGGCGATGACCGCGGATCTCGCACTCCCCCTGGCGCTCGACTTTGCGCCGATCCCGCAGAAGGCAACCGAGCGGTTGCGCGAGATCCTGTCCGATCGCGTGACCATCGCCAACCCATTTGATTTCCATACCTACATTTGGTTCGATCGTGACGCATTGCACGCCATGTTCAGCGCAGTCCTGCGCTGTGGATTTGATGCGGTGGGATTTGTGCTGGATTGCCCCCCGGAGGGCAAGGCAGACACCTCGGCGTTCACGGCCGCCATTGATGAGTTCATCGCCGCATCGGATGGCGCACCAACGCGCGCTGCACTCATTGCATCCTTGCCGGAAACCTTGTCAGCGGGAGTGCGCGAGCGCTGCCTCGCCGCCGGCGTCGTACCCCTGCAGGGACAGCGCGAGGCGCTGGAGGCCTTGAATCTTGCGGGCGCTGTCGGCGAGATACGGGGCGCGGTGCAAGAGTTAAAGCTGCTCATTCCCGGGGAGAAGACCGGTGTCGACCGGACTTTGCCCGAAGCGCAGGCGAAGGCGGCACTCGCGGCGTTCGGCGTGCGCATCCCGCGTTCAAGGACGGCCGCACGCGAGGAAGTTGCGGCGGTGGCGGCCGAATTGGGCTTTCCGGTCGTCATCAAAGTTGCAGCAGCGCACCTCGCGCACAAGTCCGATGTGGGCGGCGTGGTTCTTAATGTACGCAGCAGCGCCGAGGCGAACGCCGCCGCCGAGCGCTTAAGTGCGCTCACGGAGAATTTTCTCGTCGAGGAGATGATCACTGACGGCGTCGCCGAAATTCTGGTGGGCGCCGTGGTGGACGCGCAATTTGGGCTGACATTGGTGGTCGGCGCCGGCGGAGTGCTGACCGAACTTTTGCAAGACAGCGTAAGCTTGCTGCCACCTTTCACCGCGGCCGGCGTTGGCGCGGCTTTGCAGCGACTTGCGGTGAACAAGATGCTGCACGGTTTCCGCGGCAGGCCGCCTGGAGACGTGCCAGCGCTTCTTGAGGCGATTGCTGCGGTAGGCCGCTATGCCGAGGCAAACCTGGCCTCGCTCGTCGAACTTGACGTCAATCCGATCATCGTACGGCCATCCGGCGCCGGAGCGGTCGCCGTGGATGCGCTCATTCGCCTAGCTTAGGGGGTTGCAAACATGCCTGACGGAATCAACATCGTGCGCGACGGCGCGGTACTCGAGGTCACGATTGACCGCCCCAAGGCCAATGCCTTGGACCGCAATGCGAGCCGCCGACTTAATGACGTGTTCACGGCGTTTCGGGACGATCCCGCGCTTCGCATCGCGATCGTGACGGGTGCTGGTGAGCGCTTCTTCTGCGCCGGCTGGGACCTCAAAGCCGCCGCCGCCGGTGAAAAATCTGACGAGGATTGGGGCGTCGGAGGATTCGGCGGGCTGAATTATCCCCGCAATCTCGATAAGCCCATCATATCTGCCGTCAACGGCATCGCCTGCGGCGGGGGCTTCGAGGTCGTCCTCGGCACCGACATCATTGTCATGGAGGAGCACGCACGCTTCGCGCTGCCCGAGATCAATGTGGCAGTGCTCGCGGACGCCGGCACCATCAAGCTGCGCCGCAGGATTCCCTATCACGTGGCCGTGGAATTTCTCATGACGGGACGCTGGATGGATGCTGCGGAGGCAAAGCACTGGGGGCTGGCGAATCACGTAGTCCCCAAGGGTGAGGCGCTCGCAAAGGCGCGCGAGATCGCACGTCAGCTCGTGGCAGGCCCGCCGCTGCTGTTCCCCGCCATCAAGCAGCTCCTGCGCCACACGGAAGTGATCGCAGAGCATGAGGCGTTCGCCGTGCACGACGCCCTGCATGGCGTACAGAAGGTCATTCAATCCGAGGATCTCAAAGAAGGCGCCCAAGCATTCGCGCAAAAGCGCACCCCGCGTTGGCAAGGCCGCTAGCGGTTAAGCGCTTCCCGCGGCTTGAGGGCGCGCGCGAGTACCCATAGCCGCCCTCTCTAACGTGCCCATCGAGCATTGCCGGTATTAGTGCAGCAGAAGCCGAGGAGAGAAGATGTACACAGGAAGCTGTTTATGCGGAGGGATTCAATTCCGCATTGCGACCGAGCTTGCGCCCATCGAGCTGTGTCACTGCCGGAAATGCCGAAAAGCGCAAGGCACACCTTTCGCCAGCAATTCGCCAGTCAAATCGGATGCTTTCCGGCTCATTGCCGGGGAGAGTTTGCTGGCGCAATACGAATCTTCGCCGGGAAAAAAGCGCGTCTTCTGCAAAAGATGCGGCTCTCCCATCTACAGTGTGCGCGCCTCCTTGCCCGGCGTGCTGCGCATCCGTGTCGGGCTCGTCGATGATCCCGTGGCGGCGCGGCCCATTGCGCACGCCTACGTTTCGCAACAGTGCAGCTGGTGGCCGATCAGCGACTCGCTTCCGCAGTTCCCCGCGGCGTATGTGACACAAAGCGTGTCCAAAACGTGAGACTGCCGAGAATTTAGCAGCGGCAGCAGCGCGTGAGCGCGCCCGATCGAGTGATCGACTGAGGATGACCGGCTACCGACTTTAAGCCGCGCCGGCGACGTCCTTGAGCGCAGTAAAGCGCCCCGTCGGCGAAAGATCTTCGCAGACCGCCTCGCCAGTCCACAGCGCGTTGCGTCGCGCCACGAACACGCTCTTCGACAGTTGCTCCAGGGTTCCGGGCGTCGCAAACAAAAAGCCCTGCCCGGCGACGCAGCCCAGAGCAAGGAGCGCCGCAACTTGGGGCTCCTGTTCGATGCCCTCTGCCACCGTATCGAGTCCCAGCGTTTCACCGAGTGTGATGACGGCGCGCGCAAGCTCCGGGCCGTTGTAGGTATTGGTCAGACGGTTTACGAAGGAATGATCGATCTTCAGAATGTCGATTGGAAAGCGGTGCAGGTACGAAAGCGATGAGTAGCCCGTGCCGAAGTCATCGATCGCAAGTCGAACGCCAAGATCCTTCAGTTGGCGCAGCCGTCCAAGATTGACCTCCGTGTTGTGCATGATCGTGCTCTCGGTGAGCTCGATGACGAGGTTACCGGGCTCGAGACCCGATTCCTCGAGCGCCTGAGCAACGTCCTGCACCAAGTCACCGTGCTGCAGATGGCGACCGGAGATGTTCACTGCGACCCGCAAGCTCGCGCCGCCCGCCACGGAGCCGCGCCAGGCGCGCATATCACGGCACGCCCGCCTCAGCACCCAGCGCCCGAGCTTCACGATCTGGCCGCACTCCTCGGCGACCTGGATGAATCGACTCGGCATCAGCACGCCAAGCTCCGCGTGCCGCCAGCGCACCAGCGCCTCGACACCGAGAAGACTGCGCGTACCAAGGTCGACGATGGGCTGGTAATCAAGATAGAACTCTTCGTTGGCAAGCGCGCGGGTGATGTCCGCCTCGAGGCGCAATCGCTCGTGCAGCAGCTCCTGCATTTGCGGCTGAAAGGTGACAAAGCGGCTCTTGCCCGCAGCCTTGGCGTGATACATCGCGATGTCGGCTTTGCTGAGGAGTGCCTCGGCGCCGGCTTCAAATGTCGAAAATGCCACGCCGATGCTGGCTGACACGCGCACTTCCGTCTCGCTGAGGGGAAACGGCTGCTCCAATCCCTCGATCAGTGCCGCGGCCATGCTCTCAACTTCCGCAATCGTCGCGATTCCCTCGAGCAGGATGGCAAACTCATCACCGCCGAGTCGCGCCACGGTGTCGGAGAAGCGCGTCGACTTGATGAGGCGCTGCGCCACGGCCTGCAGCAGGCGATCGCCGGCGTCGTGGCCGAGCGAGTCATTGATGTTCTTGAAGTTGTCGACATCGAGGAACATCACCGCCACCTGATGCCGGCCGCGCTGCGCGAGGGTGAGCGCATGCTGCACGCGGTCGCGGAACAGATTGCGGTTGGCAAGCAGAGTGAGCGGATCGTGAAACGCGAGCTGCCGCAGCTGCTCCTCGAGCGCCTTGCGCTCGGAGATGTCGCGAAAATTGAGCGCGAGCCCCTGCACTGCCGGATCGTTTATGAGGTTACTGCCGACGATCTCGAGCACATAGCGATTCGGGCCGCGCTCGATGCGCAATTCGACCGGGCCGACTGCGCCCCCTGAGGTCGCGGCGACTTCCGCGAGAAAGGCCTTCAGCCGCTCACCGTCGTCTCCCGCCCACAGGTCGAGCAGATTCTTGCCCGCGACATCTTCGGGCTTGAGACCTAATGTGCGCTCGGACGCGGGGGAGGCAAAGCGCAGGGCGCCGTCCACGGCGACGATCATGATGACGTCGGAGGCGTTCGCAATCAAAGAAGCGTAGCGGGCTTCGACCAAGCGGGCTGCGCGGCGCTCGCGCGTCAACGCATCCTCTCGTAGCACCAGCGCCTGGCGCACCATCACGAGGAGCGTGAGTCCGAACACGACGATGGTCATCACCGTGGCAGGACTGCCGATGTCGCCGCGCGTGAAGGATACGAGCACGAGGAACGCCGTCAGCATTGCGGCGTACGGCAGCGACTGCGCCAGGGAGTGCGAGGCGCTCGCAGCAGAGCGCGCGCGGTTCACGCGCATCTGCTCGCGCCCGGCGGCGGCGAGCGGTACGTAACAGGCGACGTAGAGCACATCCTGCAGCGAGCCGGGCAAATAGTCGCCGCTGATCTTCGCGACCGACCACAGGATGTCACCCAGAAACATCGTCGCGAACCCCACCAAGAGGAGTTGCGGGACGCGGCGGCCGTTCGGGTTGCCGGCGCCCGCCAACAGCACCAC
>Ga0302177_10002358_pt1 | contig 13388 bp, 8 predicted proteins | sample I_Palsa_E1_2_FD_198780 | JGI IMG/M metagenome (GOLD analysis project Ga0302177, IMG submission 198780) | Peat permafrost microbial communities from Stordalen Mire near Abisko, Sweden - I_Palsa_E1_2 | ecosystem: Environmental > Terrestrial > Soil > Palsa > Peat permafrost | place: Sweden: Abisko... | reverse complement strand
GATCCGCCAGCGTCGGGTACGCCTCGAAGGAACGCCACGCGTAGATCACCTCGGCACCGGGCTCACCGACGGCCTCGAGGAGCTGCTGCGCCACGCCGACCGAGCCGCACCCGACCGCGACGTGCCGGAGCGGGACGCCGAACCGGTCGGCGATGGCCTGCATCAGCCGCTGCGCACCGTTATCCGGGTACCGGTTGACCGATCGCGCCGCCTCAGCGATGACGTCGACCACCGAGGGCAGCGGCGCGAAGGGAGACTCGTTAGACGACAGTTTGTGCGTCCGCCCGGTGCTGCTGACCGGCGTGCGGCCCGGCTGGTAAGCGGGAAAGCCGTCAAGCACCGAACGGAAACGTGGCGACGCGTCATTCATGCCACCAGTTTGCACCACCTAGGACAGTGACTGCCCGGCGCGGGAGTAGGCCTGACTGGCCAGAGTCTTGACGCCTCGCAGCGAGGCGTCGGGGCCCACCATGGTGACCGCGCCGACGAACCCGCGGCCTCGATAGACCACCGACCATACGTCTACCCGGGCGTAGCCTGCGGCCTTGACGTGCAGCGCCCGGGCCTGGTCGGCCAGGCCGGTCACGGTGGATTGGCGCACTGTGTACCTGAAGGTCTTGCCGTCCGTTGTGGCCTTGTAGTGCGAGCATCCGGCCGGCAGCCGATCGCTCAGGGCCGTCTCCGCGAGCTGCGACGAGGCCGAGACCAGCACCTCGGACACGCCATCACGGCCGACCCGGAACGTCGCTACCGCCGCCGGAGCATGCGAAAAGGCGGCCGAGTTGAATCCCGCTACCGTCGCCTCGGCGCACTTGGCCGGGGTGACCTTGACGCCCTTCATGGTCTGCTTGCTCGTCTGGACGTCTGGCAGCTTTCCGTAGTCACCTGCCTCGGCGGCCGCGGCCGGGCGCACCCCGCTGACCTTGGTCGGCAGCGCGTCCTTCAACTGGGTGGCGGTGTAGGCCTTGGACCCGGTGGCGGCGGCCATACCAGCCGTCTGCGTCGTCCTGGCCTGGCTGGTGCTGGCCGAAGTACCGCAGCCGGCCACGGCGGCGGCCAGCAATGCCAGTGCGGTGGTAGCCAGCGCGGGCCGCGGCCAGTGACGAGGAGACATGAATAACCCTTCTAACGCTACGAATTTTTTAGTTTCGAAGCGTGAGGATAACCCACGGCGAGTAATCAGATCGATGCTTTGAGTAAAAGCTGTTAGCCGCGGCCCAGCTGAACAGCCTTGACGATCAGCAGTAGCACGGACACCACGAGGTAACCCCGGAGTACCAGCATCGCCAGCCTGGTCGCCGGGGCCCAGGCCACGGGCTTGAGCAGGGCTATCGGTGGCATCCGCCAGCTTGCGCGTTCGGCGCGAGGGACGGCGGCACGGGCGGTCGCAGTCCGCGGCGAAGCGCTCCGGCGCCATCCGCCGGCCCGGATGCGAATCACCGCCACCGCTACCGCCGCGCCGACGGCAAATACCGCGGCTAGCCAGAGAGCCACCAGCCCGGAATTCAGGCTCGAGAACAGGGTTCCGGCCATCAGGGTGCCCGAGAGCAACAGCAGCACGCTGATGATGATGCCGGCCACGATGTTCAGCCAGCGCGCGTTGACCCATGGGCCGAGCACCTCGCGGTCGTTGCACAGCAGCAGCAGGAACACGCTCGCGCTGGGCAGCAGAACCCCGGCCAGGGCCTGCACGCTCGTGGTGATCAGGCCGAGCGGCGCTCCCGGGATGAGCACGATACCCGCCGCGACCGCGACCTGAGCGGCGTAGGTCGCATAGAACCCCTTGGCTTCCTTGAACTTGCGGTGCAGCGAGTGCTTCATGTTGAACACATCGCCGAACGCGTAGCTGGTGGATACGGTCACTGCCGAGGCGCCGATGATGCTCGCGTCCAGCAGCACGATGGCGAACAGCGCGCCGAGCACGTAGCTCTTGCTTTCCAGCGCGCGGGCAGTGCCGAGCGCGCTGGTGAACTGCCCGGCGAGGTGCGTGCCGCGAACCGCGTAGACGGCTACCACCTCGACCGCGGCCGCGCCGCCGATGACGACGAAGGAGCCAACCGTCGTGTCGGCCCGCTCGTAACCGATGAACCTCGGCGTGATCCGCTTATCTATCACATTGGACTGCTGGAAGAACAGTTGCCAGGGAGCGACGGTGGTGCCGACGATAGCGATGATGAGCAGGACCGCGGTCGAGTTGACGCCGCCCTGAACGCCCGGCACGACGAAGTGGTAAGCGATCTGGCCGTAGTACGGGTGCGAGAGGAACGCGAGCGGGACGAGCACCACGCTGGCCGCGATGAAAAGGAACAAAGCCTGCTCCCACCGCCGGAAGCTGCCGCTCGCGGTGATCGCCACCAGCAAGACAGCGGCGATCGGGACCGAGACGTACGGGCTGACGCCGAAGTAGCGCAGCGCGAGCGAGACGCCGATGAACTCGGTGACGATGGTCAGGAAGTTGAGCAGGAACAGGTCGCCGACGCTGAAGGCGCCCCAGAACTTGCCGAAGCGCTCGATGATCAGCCGAGCGTGCCCGACGCCGGTGACCGCGCCGAGCCGGACCACCATCTCCTGGTTGACAAGCAGGACCGGGATCAGCAGGAGCAGGACCCAGAGCAGGCTGTAGCCGTAGTTCTGGCCGGACTGCGCGTAGGTGGACACGCCGCCCGCGTCGTTGTCACCGACCATCACGATCAGGCCGGGACCCATGATGGCGAGGAAGGTGACGAGCCGTCGGCGCAACCCCGAATGCTGCTCGTCGTCGACCCGGATCCGGCCGAGTGCTCCCTCGATGTCGCCGAGGTGAGCCTCGTCAAGGACAGCGCTCGGCTTGCTGAGCTGGATCTCGCGGGGCTGGTCCGCCGGTGCGGGCTGAGGAGGCTGGTCCGCCGGTGCGGGCTGAGGAGGCTGGTCCGCCGGTGCGGGCTGAGGAGGCTGGTCCGCCGGTGCGGGCTGAGGAGGTTGACGGGGCTGAGGCTGGGCGGGCCGCACCGGTCCGTCCTGCGTCGTCACCTGGTGTCCCCGTGGCGGGCGCCGGGTGGTCCGGCCGCCTCCCGTCGCCGCCAGTCTGCTGGCAGGGTGACCTCGAGCACGTCATCGACGGTGATGACGCCGAGCAGGCGGCGCACATCGTCGACCACGGGGATGGTGATGAGGTTGTAGTCGGTCATCAGGACGGCCACGTCGGTGATGTCGGCGTCCGCGCCGACCCGGACCGGATCGGTGTCAGACACGTCGATCAGGCAGGCGCCCGGATCGGCCTGGACCAAGGTGACCAGCCGGGCCACGCCGCGCAGGCCGCCGTCTTCGTCCACGGCGTGCACGCTGGTCAGCGCCTCGGGCTGGAGCAGAGCGGACTCGCGCACCCGGGCCAGCGCGTCGCTGACCGTGGCCATGCTGGGCAGCGCGATGTAGTCCATCCCCATCAGGCCGCCGGCGCTGGTGCTGTTGAACCCCATCAGCGTCAGCACCTTGGTCCGCTGGGCGGGCGGCAGCAGGTCGAGCACCGGCTGCCGACGCCGCTGCGGCAATTCGGCGATCGCGTCCGCGGCGTCATCCGCGCGCATCCTGGCCAGCACGGCGGCGATCTCCTCGTCGGTGCGCGCGCCCAGCAGCCGGGTGGCCAGGTCCTCGTCGAGTTCCTCGAAGACGTCGGCCTCCAACTCGGGGTCGGCGTGCACCCGGCCGAGGATCTCGGTCTCCTCCTTCTTGGAGGCGTTTTCCAGCAGGTCGGCGATCTGGGCCGGCTTCAGCCTGCGGATGCGCGCGAACGGCCCGCGAAGCAGCGCGCTGCTCTCGTGCCCGATCAGCCACTCGAAGTCGTGCCAGTCCCGGAATACCGCCGCGTCGTCCTGGCTCTGCGGGGCGAGCAGCCCGAACAGCCGCCGCGGGCGCCGCCGGGTGTCGACCCCCGCCAGCACCCATTCCTGGCCGTCCCTGGCCAGTTCCAGATCGGCCGCGCGGACCAGCCGGGCGTTCTGCACGTCGATGAGCCGGTGGCCGAGCACAACGACCCGGAGCAGCACTTCCCCTTCGCGGCGATCGAAGGGCCGCAGGCTGAGCCGGCTGGTGGACAGCCGCAGCGGATCGCCGGCGAAGTCGCTCACCTGCTCAACGGGCACGAAGATGTCGCGGCCGCCGACGGCCACGACCATGCCGGTGACGAGCGGATAGTCGGTCCCGCGCAGCCGGACGATGACGTCCGCCAGCCGTCCGATCGACTCGCCGCTGCTGTCGGCGACCGGCCGCTTCAGCAGCCGGGACAGGCGCAGTGTGGCCCCGTTACCCGCAGGAGCGCTCGGCCCGGCGGCCGGCGTTGTCGTCATGAGACACCTCCGCTTACTCCGACGCTGACGTCTTCCCCGTCAGGCCTGGAGATATGTCGCCCGCCGCCACCTTGGCACAGGCGGATGAACGAGGGGTGTACCGGGTAGTCCTTCCCGGATGGCCACCGGCGACGGGGTTACGGCCACACCGGCGGTGATGGTATGAAGTCTCAAGCACCCCACAAGGGGCAGAGCGGGATGAAAGGCTCAGATCAGTGGCCACGCGGAAGGCAGTAGGCTTGCTCGAAAGGGGCGGCCTGCCCGACACTTTCTGGTACTCGACCAAGCGGAAGCTCCTCGGGCCGCCGCTGGTCAACCAGGATCTCGGCGAGCAGCGGCTGACCAAGCCGCTCGCCCTCGGTGTGCTGTCACCCGACGGGATCTCGTCCTCCGCTTACGGCACCGAAGAGATCCTGATCGCGCTGCTGCCCATGGCGGGCCTGGCCGCGTTCACCCTGATTCTGCCGATGACCCTGGTCATCTTGTTCGTCATGGTGCTCGTGCTGCTGTCCTACCGCGAGATCGTCATGGTCTACATCAGGCCGGGCGGCTCCTACGTGGTGGCGCGCGAGAACTTCGGCCCGCGGATCGCCCAGGTCTGCGCGGTGGCCCTGCTCATCGACTACATCGTGACCGTGGCGGTGCAGACCGCGGCGGGCACGGCCGCGGTCGCCTCGGCCTTCCCCTCGATCGGCCCGTACAAGCTCGAGATCACCGTCGGCGTGGTCCTGCTGATGGCGTTCGGCAACCTGCGGGGCGTCAAGGAAGCGGGCCGGGCCTTCGCGGTGCCGACCTACCTGTTCGCGGGCTCGGTCGTCTTGATGATCGTCGTCGGGCTGATCCGGGAGGTGCTCGGGAACCTGCACCCGTACGACCCACACACGCTGCACGGGACCTACACGATCGGCTCAGGCTCGGCTGGCCTGATGAGCGGGGCCATGATCTTCATCCTGCTGAAGGCCTTCGCGAACGGCGGCGCGTCGCTGACCGGCATCGAAGCGGTCTCCGACGCCGTCGGCACGTTCCGTCCCCCGGAGGGCCGGAACGCCCGGCAGGTCTTGGTCGCCGAGGGCATCATCCTCGGCACCCTGGTCGCGGGTATCTCCTGGCTAGCCCACACCACCCACGCGACCCCGCGATCACTGGGCTATCCGACCGTGCTGGCGCAGGAGGCCCAGCTCGTCTTCGGGCATACCTTCATCGGGCAGGCCCTGTTCTACCTGGTGCAGGGCGCCACCATGCTGATCCTGTACACCGGCGGCAACACCAGCTTCAACGGTTTTCCCTTCCTGACCAGTTACGTGGCCGGCGACTCGTTCCTGCCCCGGTGGCTGCTCAAGCGCGGGCACCGGCTCGTGTTCTCCAACGCGATCATCGTGCTGACCGTGGTGTCCATCGCGCTGCTGATCATCAAGGATGCCGACGTCAACAGCCTGGTCCCGCTGTACGCCATCGGCGTGTTCACCGCGTTCTCGATGGCCGGCTTCGGCATGGCGCGCTACCACACCAGGCACAAGACACCCGGCTGGCGGCGCCGGATGATCATTAACTTCTCGGCGGGCGTGCTCACCGTGATCGTGGTGGCCATCTTCGCGGTGGTGAAGTTCACCGAAGGCGCCTGGGTGGTCTTGCTGCTGTTCGTGGTCCTGGTCCCAGCGCTGATCCGGCTCAATCACGAGTATCAGGCCGAGACCGAGGTGCTCGAGACGATCAGCGGGAACCAGCCCCCGCCACCGCCGCACTACAGCCGCCGCACCGTCTTCGTCTTCGTGGACAGCTTCGACCTGGCCACCCTGGCCGCGCTGCGCTACGCCAGGAGCATGCGGCCCACCACGATCCGCGCGGTGCACTTCGTCATCGACAGCGTCCGCGCGGACAAGCTCCGGGAGAAGTGGACCCGCGCCGACCGCGGCGTCACGCTCGATTTCATCGACGTTTCCGACCGCAGGCTGACCCGGGCCGCGGCCGAACTGGTAGAGCGGGAGGCCGCCGACCCGGAGACGCACGTGACCGTCGTGCTGCCCAGGCGCAGCTACTCCGCGCTGCTCGGCCGGCTGCTGCACGACCGCACCGCGGACAAGATCGCCGCAGTGATCAGCCGCATCCCGCGGTCCGCGGCCACGATCATCCCCTACGACGTCGGGAGCCGGGTCCACGTCCTGGCCGAACGCCAGGCCGCGAAGGCCGCGGCGGTCGCGACCGCCGCGCAGCCGGTCACCTCCGAGGAGACCAAGGTGGCGGGCCAGCACAGCCCGGCCGCCGCGCCGCCCTCGGGTGGGAAAACGCCAGCTGGGAAGCCATCGGCGTCGGTGCGGGGCATGGTGAAGGGGCAAGAACCCGGGCCAGCGAATGGCCGGCGATCGTCCCGGGGATGGCCGGGCGAGGACGAACCGGCCGCGTCATCGGATGTCACGCCCATCGGCTTGCTGGCCGCGCCCGGCCGGGCCGTGGTCGAAGGCCGGATCCGCGTGGTGGAGATCAAGCCGGTGGAACGCAACTCCGTTCTGTCCTGTGAGATCTCTGACGGTACCGGCGACCTGACCGCGCTGTTCTACGGCCGTTCCCATATCCCAGGCCTGGTTTGCAGTGCCAGGGTCCGGCTGCGCGGGTCCGTCGGCTTCCGGGCCGACGGACATCCGGTCATGATCAACCCCGCCTACGAGCTGCTCTTCCCCGCTGTTTAGGCCCTGCTGGTCAGGTCGGGCTGGTCAGACCGGGCTGGTCAGACCGGGTCGTTGAGGTCGGCTTACTCGCCGTCCGGCAAAGGCTTGCTGGTGTACGGGACGACGAGTTCGTAGGCCGGGTTGGCCATCACCGGGACGCCGGCCTTGATGCCGACCGGACCGCGGAGCCGGACCCTGGATCCGCACATCAGGCCGGGAATGCGAGAGCGGCCGTAGAACAGCGCGGTGAGGTCGCCGGTGGAATCGGAGATCTCGCAGGCGAGCACGGAGTTCCGTTCCACTGACCGGATCTCGACGACCCGGACGCGGCCCTCGACGGTGGCCTTGCCCGGCTGGTGAAGCGAGCCGATGGGGGTGACCCCAGGCGGCGGTATCGGCCGGTCGTACCCGCCGGCGCCCGGGAGCCGCTCCGGTTTTTCCTCCCTCGGCGTGGCCGCCGCGACCGCCGCCCCGAGGTCACGTTGCGCTACGGTCGGGCCGTCGGCGGGCGAGCCGGACGCCGGCGTAACGGCGGCGGGCGCGTGCCCGTCCTGGGCGGCGTGGCGCTCGGCCAGGATACGCACCCGGTTCTGCACGTCGAACGGGATGATGGTGGCCGCGGCGTTGGGCACCCGGCTGACCGCGCCGGCGATCTTGTCCGCGGTGCGGTCGTGCAGGAACCGGCCGATCGGGCGGAAGCTGCGCCGGGGCAAGATCGCGGTCACCTGGGTGCCTGGCGTTTCCGCCTCGTGGCTGACCAGATCGGCGGCGGCCCGGGTCAGCCTGCGGTCGGGACAGTCGATGAACTCGAGCGACACGCTGCGATCGGGCAGCCAGGCGGTGCGCAGCCGCTCCGCCCGCTCGGTGTCGATGACGAAGTGCACGGCCCGCACCACCGTGGGCCGCAGGCTCTTGGCGTACCGGATCGCCGCGATGGTGGACAGGTCGAAGTCGTCGACGAAGACGATGACCGCGCGGCGGGTGTAGTTCGGCCGGCTCGGAGCCATGCCTGCCGCGCGCCGCTCCCCGATGTTCTGCAGCACCCGCGCCTCGGTACCGTACTCCCGGTTCAGCCGGATCAGCGCGAAGACCCCCACCGGGAAGATGATCACGATCAGCCAGGCGCCCTCGGTGAACTTCACCACCGCGAAGATCACCACCACGATGGCGGTGAGTACCCCGGCGGAGAAGTTGATGACCAGCTTGTGCCGCCAGCCCGGCTCCTTGTGCGTGACGTGGTACTTGGCCATGCCGAACCCGGCCATCGAGAACGCGGTGAACACGCCGATCGCGTAGAAGGGCACCAGGCGGTTCACGTTGGCGCCGATGACCCCGATCAGCGTCACCGACAACGCGGTCAGCACGATGATCCCGTTGGAGAAGACCAGCCGCTGGCCGCGCTTCATCAGCCACCGCGGCAGGAACGAGTCCTCGGCCACGAAGCTGGTCAGGAACGGGAAACCGTTGAAGCTCGTATTACCCCCGGTGAACAGGATCAGCGCGGTCGCCGCCTGCACGACGAAGAACATGAAGTGCCCGGCGTGGCCGAACACCAGGTCCGCTTCTTGCGAGATCACGGTCGGGTAGCCGACCTTGTACGGGGCGGCGTGGGTCAGATGCGACAGCCAGGAGATACCCGCCACCAAGACGCCGAGGATTACGCCCTCCGTGACCAGGACCCGCCGCGCGTTGCGGCCCTCGGGAGGTTTGAACGCGCTGACCGCGTTGGAGACCGCCTCGATGCCGGTCAGCGACGCGCCGCCGTTGGCGAAGGCCTTCAGCAGCACGAACAGCAGGAACAAACTCTCATAGCTGGAGGCGCCGTGGCCGACGGTGACGAGACCGGTTATGTGGTGCACGTCCTGCTGGGGCAGGTGGCCTGTCAGCTCGCGGACGAGCCCGACCGCGATCATCAGGACGACCGAGCCGGAGAACAGGTAGGTGGGCAGGGCGAAGAATTTGCCCGCCTCCCGAATGCCGCGCAGGTTGCCGTAGCACATCAGCAGGATGATGCCGATGGATATCTCGGTCGCGTACGGGCCGATGGCGGGGAACGCGGAGGAGACGGCCGCGGTGCCCGCCGCGATCTGCACCGCCACCGTGACCACGTAGTCGATCAGCAGCGCCACGGCGGCGACCTGCGCGATCCGCGGCCCGAAGTTCTCCCTGGCCACCACGTAGGAGCCGCCGGCCCGGGTGTAGACCGAGACCACCTCGCGGTAAGACAGGACCACGAGCAGCATGACGAACAAGATCACCCCGGTTAGCGGGATGAGGACGGCGAAGGCGGCCAGGCCGAAGATCGGCATCAGCTCGATGAGCATTTCCTCGGTGCCGTAGGCCGAGGAGGAGATGCCGTCCGGTGACAGCACGCCGAGCGCGAGCGTCTTGGAGAGCCGCTGCTCACGGAGCTCCGCGTTGATCATCGGCGGGCCGAGCAGGCGGCGCTTGATGGAGTACCACTGAGTCTCCGGCAGCTCGCCCTGGCCGTTGAGCAAGCCTGCCGCCTTACGCACAGCCACTAGGCTCTTTGCTCCGTCACTGGGCTTCTAGCTCCATTCCGCGCTATTAATGCTGATCATGTCATCCGACGCTATTCTGGCGGCCAGCGCACCGCCGTATGCGACCCGTCAAGCTTGCCGGCCTGGGCGTTAAGGTTCCGTCAAGAACGCTGATATTGCCAGCTAGCGCGGCTGAAATAGCAAGAGAGATGACTCTTGGCCTGGGACAGCGAGCGATGCCGGCGCCTTATGCGCTGCCGGCCGGCTTCGCCATGTTCCTGGCCGTCGGCACGGTGGCAGCCGGGCTGCACGGCCGGCTGCCGGCCGCCGGGGTGCTGATCGCCTGCGCGGCGGTCGCCGGAGTCACGTCATTCGCCGCCGAGCCGATCGCGGCGGTCCCGCTGGCCGGCATCGGCTGGCTTACCGCGGTGGGGTTCTCGCAGCCGCCCTACGCGCAGCTCCGGCCGACCGGAACCGCCGCCGTCCACGCGGCCATCATCATCGCCGTGAGCGCGCTGGCCAGCGCTGGTCTGGGCCTGGTGTTCCGTTGGTACGCGCGACGGCTCACACTGGTAAGCGTGGGTACCTCTGCGGGCATGCGGGCAGCTAAGCGGGCCGCCAGGAGTGCGGCCGACGCCCGCCCCGAGAGCGCGATCGACATCCGCCGCCGGCTGGCGGGCGTGGTCCTCGCCGCCGCCCTGCTCCCGCCGGTCACCGCGCTGATGGCGGCCTCGCGCTCACACCTGAACCTCGCCGACGTCGTGCTCGTCTACCTCGTCGCGGTAGTGACGATCACGGTGCTCGGCGGCTTCTGGCCCGCCGTGCTGGCCGCCGTGGCGGCCAGCCTCCTGCTCAACTGGTACTTCACCGCGCCACTGCACACGTTCAACATCCAGGACCCGAAGGAATCGCTGGCGCTGCTGCTGTTCGTGACGGTCGCGGTCGCCGTCAGCAGCGTGGTCCATCTCGCCGCCCGGCGCGCTGTCCAAGCCGCGTGGGCCCGGGAAGAGGCGGCCTCGCTGCTCGAGCTCGCGCAAAACGTCCTAGGCGGCGCCGACTCGCCCACGGCGGTCCTCGATCACCTCACCCGGACCCACGGCGGCCAGGCCGAACTTCAGGAAAGAGCGGGCGGCCGGTGGGTCCGGGCCGCCTCGAGCAATGTGGCGGGCAGCCTGCCCGCGGCCGCCCGCATCGATATCCGCACCGATCTGACCCTGCTGGTGACCGGGCAGACCGAGTCGGCCACGCCGGCGCTGCTGGCCGGCTACGCGGCTCAGGCGGCGTCCGCGCTTGACCGCGAGCGGCTCCGCACCCAGGCGGCCCAGGCCGAGGCGCTCGCCGAGGGCAACCGGATGCGGACCGCGCTGCTCGCGGCGGTCAGCCACGACCTGCGCACGCCGCTGGCCTCGATCAAGGCCAGCGTCAGCAGCCTGCGCCAGACGGACGTGGAATGGTCCGAGGCCGATCAGGCCGACCTGCTCGCCACCATCGAGCAGAACGCCGACCGGCTCGACGCCCTGATCGGCAACCTGCTCGATATGAGCCGGCTGCATACCGGGTCGCTGCAGCCGTTCCTGCGCCCGACGGCCATCGACGAGGTGGCCCCGGTCGCCGTGGGCGGGCTGGACGACTCGCTGCGTCTCGAGCTGACGGTGCCTGACGGTTTCCCGCTGGTGCTCGCCGATCCCGGCCTGCTCGAGCGGGTGCTGGCCAACCTGTTCTCCAACGCGCTGCGGCACTCGCAGGGCGCAAGGCCACCCGAACTGCAGGCGCAGCTGCTCGACGATACGGTCCTGCTCGAGGTCGTGGACCACGGCCCGGGCGTGCCCGACGAGCAGAAGGAACGCATCTTCGAGCCGTTCACCCGGGTGGGCGACAGGTACCCGGGTGTCGGCCTGGGCCTGGCGGTGGCCAAGGGCTTCGCCGAAGCCATGGGAGGGCGCATCGTGGCCATCGACACGCCGGGCGGCGGCCTCACGGTCCGGGTCACGCTCCCGGTGGCGAGCCAGGACAGGTCCGCTCTCGGCGCGGAGTCATGACCCGTGTGCTCGTCGTGGACGACGAGCCCTCCATTTTGCGCGCGCTGCGGATCAACCTGTCCGCACGCGAGTACGACGTCAGCACCGCCGTGGACGGTACCAGCGGGCTCGCCGCCGTGGCCCGCGACCGGCCCGACGTGATCATCCTGGATCTCGGGCTGCCCGACATGGACGGCACCGAGGTGATCCACGGCGTCCGCGGCTGGACGTCCATCCCGATCATCGTGCTGTCGGCCTGGGGCCAGGAGAGCCAGAAGGTGGCCGCGCTCGACGCCGGCGCCGACGACTACGTGACCAAGCCGTTCGGCATGGATGAGCTGCTCGCGCGGCTGCGCGCCGCGGTCCGCCGCGCCTCGCCCGCCCCGGACGAACCGGTGGTCACCACGCCTGACTTCACCGTGGACCTGGCGGCCAAGCAGGTTCTGCGTCGCGACGGCGGCGACGTCCGGCTGACCCCCACCGAGTGGCAGCTGCTCGAGATCCTGGTCCGCAACAGCGGCCGGCTGGTGAGCCAGCGGCAGCTGCTGCGCGAGGTGTGGGGGCCCGCCTACGAGACGGAGAGCAACTACCTGCGGGTTTACCTGGCTCAGCTGCGTCGCAAACTCGAACCAGAACCGTCCCGGCCAAGGTACCTGCTCACCGAGCCCGGGATGGGCTACCGGTTCAAGCCGTTAAGCATGTCCGGGTGACGCTGATAGCTAGCCGCTGACCTGCTGGAAACGAATGATCAGGAAAACTTCTTCTTCCCATCCGCGGCTTGAGGCTACGGGGATGCTTCTGGCGGGTAGGCACTACAGGTGCGGCAATCCCTCCTCGGCGCCCCCCGGCGGGCCCGTAAAACCCGCAAGGCCCCGCTGCTGTCCCGGCCAGCCGCCCTGGCCGAGCGCATCGAGCGGGCTCACGTCCTTGATCCCGCGGTCCACGGGCTGTCCGACACCGTGGTGCGCGCACTGCCCGCAGGCGCGCGGACCGACGCCCTGCACGGCGTCCCGTTCGGCCAGCCGGCCCACCCCGCGCTGGTGCGGCTGCCGCTTGGCTGCTGGACCTCGGCGGTCCTGCTCGAAGCGTTCCCCGGCACCGAACGCGCGTCGGGACTGCTCATCGCGGCCGGGATCGCGGGCACCGCGCCCGCGGCGGCCACCGGGCTGGCCGACTGGTCGGCGCTGCACCGGGACCAGCAGCGGGTCGGCCTGGTGCACGCCCTGTGCCAGACCAGCGCGGCCACGCTGTTCGTCGGCTCGCTGGCGGTCCGGGCCGGCGGCCGGGCCGGCTACGGCCGGCTGCTGTCCGCGTCCGGGCTCGCGGTGGCCACCATCGGGTCCTACCTGGGCGGCCACCTGGCGCTCCGGCTCGGCGCGGGCACCAGCCACGCCGAGCAGGTCAGCCACCTGGCCGGACTCGGCTGGCACGACTTGTGCGATGTCGGCGACATACCCGACCGGCGCCCGGTCAGGCGCCAGCTCGGTTACCTGTCCCTGCTGGTGTACCGGGCCGGTCCCGAGGTGAGCGTGCTGTCAGACCGGTGCTCGCACCTCGGCGGACCCCTGCACCAGGGACGGATCGTCATGGAGCGGGGCCGCGCCTGCGTCGCCTGCCCGTGGCACGGATCCACTTTCGCCGTTGCCGACGGCACCGTCGTGCACGGACCCGCTACCGCCCGTCAGCCATCCTTCGAAACCCGCGTGACCGACAGCGGCCGGGTCGAACTGCGGCCCAGGCCCTGACCCGACCGGGCCGGACCCGGACGCAGGCGGTTCGGCGGACCGGCTGCTCGCGCCGGTGAAGAAACCGCCGAGCCCCTCCAGCGCCTTGCCGATCTCGCTCGGCACGATCCAGACCTTGTTGGCGTCGCCCTGTGCGATC
>Ga0302177_10002355_pt1 | contig 13391 bp, 10 predicted proteins | sample I_Palsa_E1_2_FD_198780 | JGI IMG/M metagenome (GOLD analysis project Ga0302177, IMG submission 198780) | Peat permafrost microbial communities from Stordalen Mire near Abisko, Sweden - I_Palsa_E1_2 | ecosystem: Environmental > Terrestrial > Soil > Palsa > Peat permafrost | place: Sweden... | reverse complement strand
GGAGAACATTCTTACGATCGGCCGCGCTGGGTGGGGTGGGTGTGATGGCAGGACGCGACTCAGGGTCGGCACAGCAGGCTACAGGAGAACCCATGCCTTCCTATACAGTGCCTCGGCGGCCATTTGGCAAAACAGGCGAGCAGGTTTCGATCATCGGGATGGGCGGCTTTCATCTCGGCGCGACGAAGGATCAGCAGGAAGCGAACGCGATGGTGGCGCGCGCGATCGACAGCGGGATCAACTTTTTCGACAACGCCTGGGAATACAAGGAAGGGCTTGCCGAGGAGCGGCTGGGGACGGCTCTGAAGGGCAAGCGCGATCAAGTAATCGTGATGACGAAGGTCTGCACGCATGGGCGGGACAAGAGCGTGGCGATGCAACAACTGGAGGAGTCGCTGCGGAGGCTGGGCACGGATCATCTGGACGTTTGGCAGATTCATGAGGTGGTTTACTACAACGATCCGGATATGATTTTTCGGCCGGATGGAGCGATTGAAGCGCTGACGGCGGCGAAACAGCAGGGTAAAGTCCGGTGGGTGGGATTTACGGGGCACAAGCATCCGGACATTCATTTGAAGATGCTGAGCCACGACTTTCCTTTCGACACGATTCAGATGCCATTGAATGCTTTCGACGCGCGGTTTCGGAGTTTCCAGCAACATGTGCTGCCGGAGGCCAACCGACGGGGCCTCGCGGTACTGGGAATGAAGAGCCTGGGTGGAAGCGGGGAGATGGTGACGCATGGAGCGATCACGGCGGAAGAAGGGCTGCGCTACGCGATGAGTCTGCCGGTGGCAACGACGATCAGCGGGATGGATTCGATGGACGTGCTGGAGCAGAACCTTGCGATTGCGGCGAACTTCAAGCCGATGACGGAGGCGGAGCGGCGTGCGCTCGAGGATCGCGTGTGGCAGTGGTCGGCAGATGGGCGATATGAGCTGTTCAAGACTACGGTAAAGTATGACGGCGATGTGGGTCGGCAGCAGCATCAGTTCCCTACTCCGGAGAGGTTGCCGGCGTAAGAGCAGAGTTTGGGAGTTTAGCGCGTCGTTCGTCTAAAGTTTCGGCGAATCGACTTTTAAGCGAGATGTGAAGGCGGTATAAGAGGGCGTTGAGGACAGCTTGGGAAAAGTGCCCTGAAGAGTTGGGACTTTTTCCCAAATTGGAGCGAGACGGTACTTTCGGCATGGGCCTTGAATGGTTTCGTATGGACATTTGAGCGCCAGGGGTATCCGCTGCTTGCTGTGGGGTGAACCTGGCTGGGCCTGTTTTGGGGGGTTGGGGTTTGGGGTTTGGCCTCTTTGCTTTTTTGCCCTCGCGTCGATGCCTGGCCGATTACGTAGATGCCTTGCTGCTTGATCGCCGCGAGGTCTGGGTGACGAGGGCGTGACTGCGCGGACATCTTCCGCGCAAAGCTAAGAAAAATACAGTGTCGAGAGAACCGCAGCAGCGGATATCCTTAGCGTTCATATGAGGATTTGCTGCGGATGAGAATTGCCATCGTCACGGAGACATTTCTCCCGAAGATCGATGGGATCGTCACGATGGTGACGAAGACGGTCGAGTCTCTGAAGGCGGGCGGCGATGAGGTGCTGATCTTTGCGCCGAGTGGCGGCCCTGCTGAGCTGTACGGGGCCGAGGTGGTGAGCCTGCCATCTCTGCCGTTTCCGTTTTACCCGGAGTTGCGGGTGGCGGCACCGCGAGCGTCGATGCGTGGGCGCCTTGAGGCGTTTCGTCCTGACGTATTTCATTTATTTGAGCCATCGCTGCTGGGAATCGGCGGGATTTACTACGGGAAAGTGCTGCACATTCCCATCGTGATCTCGTATCACACGAATCTTCCGGCCTACCTGCGGTATTACAAGCTGGGATTTTTCGAAGGGCCGACATGGAAGCTGATGCGGCAACGGCATCTGCGGGCGGACCTGAATCTTTGCACGTCGACCGCGATGATGGACCAGTTGCGAGACCACGGAGTCGATAGGCTGGCGCTGTGGGAGAGAGCGGTCGATGCGCGGCAGTTTCATCCGTCGAAGTGTTCGGCGGAAATGCGAAACACACTCAGCGGAGGCGAACCGCATAGGCCGCTGCTGCTGTATGTGGGACGGCTTTCCGCGGAAAAGGATGTCGGCACACTGCGCGGAGTGCTGAAGGCGATGCCTGAGGCGCGACTGGCGATTGTCGGGGATGGTCCGATGCGGCACGAGTTGGAGCGCCACTTTCGCGGGACCGCGACCTACTTTGCGGGATACATGCGCGGGGAGCCGCTGGCCGCTGCGTATGCGTCGGCGGATGTGTTCGTGATGCCGTCGAAGACGGAGACGTTGGGGCTGGTGCTGATGGAGGCGATGGCCGCGGGTCTGCCGGTGGTGGCGTGCAGGGCGGGCGGTATTCCTGATGCGGTCGAGGATGGGGTAACGGGATTTCTGTATGCGCCCGACGACCGACTGGCCCTGGTGAATACGGTTAAACGGGCGCTCGAAGATTCACCGGAGCGGGCTGCTATGCGGATACGGGCACGGTCGGATGTGGAGAGGCACAGTTGGCAGGGGTCAACGAAGCAGTTGCGGCAATATTATGCGCAGGCGATCGAGCATCCGCGGCCGAAGGCGGAACCGGCTGGACCGAAGAAGCGGCCTGGGCTCAGGCGAAGAATGGTGATCGGAACGCTGCGGAAGCTACTTCCCTGATGGCGCGAGTGCTGGGGTCGGGAGATCGACCGGCTGCAGGTGAGCGCTAGCGGGATCCATTTTGTAGGCGCCATAGTCAATGGTGAGAGTCGCGCGACCACCCATGCGCACATCCGTGTCGCTCTCGTTATGTTCCGGAAGCCAGAATTCTCCGGTCTTGGCATTCACGTGATGGATCTTCGTGCTGCGAATCCAGAAAGAAGGATTGCGGGCAGGCTCGGCTTCGATTTTGGCGACGGCGAAGTCATCGGCGTCGACCCAGATGGTGCCACGATAGAGGAGGTGGGAGTTCGTCCTCGGCTCAACCTGGAGTTCGTAGCACGGCCTGCCGTCGATGATCTGCTCCGTGACGAGAGTGAAGTTGTAGTTGGCCGTGGTGGGAGCCGTCTTGCTGGGATCTGCCGCCGACTCCAGCTCGGCTTCGAGCAGCTTCTTGAGAACATGGTCGGCCAGCATCTTCGAACCTGTCTGGGAGACGATGCGGAACTGTTTCTGGCCAGGAGCGGAGTAGGTCGCTTCGACAACGATGGTAGCGCTCAAGTTGGCCGGAAAACCCTTATAGGAGACCGAGTAGGTACGCCGCTCGGTATAGCTTTTCAGATCTTCGGCACGCTTCTTCTCCCCGTCGGCCAAACGCTGCACAATGTCGTCGACGCTGAGACGGCTGGTTGCGCCGGCAGTGGAAGCCGCGGGTGACGCGGGGTCACCTGACAAATTAGTAATCGCGGCGTTAACTTTTTGTGCGGCAGCGAACGATGGGGACAACGCGACTGACGAGGCCATCAGGAAAATCGCGGCCAAACGGGGAATACGAGTTTTCGGAAGCAAGATGTTCTATGATGCCCCCCGGGCGCATGCCTCGTCAATGAAAGAGTTACACAAATCTTCATTCCCAAACGCGCGGCGGTACTATAGGGTATGAGCACGTCCCGAAACTAACCGACTTCATCCTTTACCCGCACGACCACGATTCGGATGTTCCTGAAGTAACTTCGCAGGACCGAGGCGGTTGAGGTTTGGGACAAGTCAAGCTACATCCCACGATGCGCAGAATCGAAAGGGATGGCGGAGGCCGAGTGCACAACCAGTTGTTGCTGCTGCCCAGGGACAGAGACGACGTATTTCCCTATAGAAGCGGAGTCTCGTTGCACAGTCACACGCGGCACTCTCGCGAAGGTCTTGGGTTCATCCAGAAGTTTCTGAAACAGGGCAGCCTTTCGCGGCGCTGGTACGACGGCAAGCAAGAGGAGTGCCGGCGCAAGACGGGGATTGCACTGGATCTGGAGCGCGCGTACTGGACGCCGCCCCTGTGTGAACGGCGGGCGCACGATGTGGAGACGCGCCAGATCGAGGAACTCGGTCTGCGACCGATGGTTTCGCTCACGGATCACGACCGGATCGACGCGTGTGTTCTGCTGCGAGAGGATTCGAGATTCCGTGACACGCCGATCTCGACCGAGTGGACCGTGCCCTTCGGGAAAGCGGTGTTTCACTTTGGCGTCCACAATCTACCGGCGAACGAAGCGCATTCGCTGATGGCGACGATGCAGGAAGCCACGGCCCTCGCGGACGAACAAAGAATCGTGACTTTGTTCGCCGAGTTGTGCCGGATGCCCGGCGTGCTGGTGATCTTCAACCATCCACTCTGGAACTTTTACGACATTCCAGCCGAACGCTTTAGTTTTGAATTGGTGCGGTTCCTCGAATCGGCGAATCGATATGTGCATGCTTTCGAGCTGAACGGCATGCGCAACCATGAGGAGAATCGCAAGGTTCTGAAGCTGGCGGCGGAGTGGCATCAGGTGTTGATTTCGGGCGGAGATCGCCACGGGTGCGAGCCCAATGCGTGGCTGAATTTGACGAATGCCGCGGACTTTCCGGAGTTTGTGGAGGAGATTCGCGAGGGACGACAGAGCACAGTGGTGATCATGCCGCAGTACGCGGTGCCTTTGGGATGGCGTTTCTATCAGAACTTCACGCACGTAATCGCCGATTATCCGGAGCATCCTGAAGGGCGCAGGCACTGGGACGAACGGACGTTTCATCCGGGTCGTGACGGCGAAATTGCGCCGATGGTTAAACTATGGAAGGGTGGGGAGCCGGAATTCCTGAAGACGATTTTCAGCGCGGCGATACTGGCCATGCGCGTGCCCCTGCATGGGATGCTGGGTAGCTGGAGGGCGAAGGAAAGCGAATCTCTTCGGGTCCCGGTTGCAACTTCGTGGACGATTCCCGGGATTGGAACGAGCGCCCGCGCCGGATTTGCCGAGCGGGCGGCGGAGGCGACTCTCGAGGATTGCCTGTATGGGAGCGGCGAGCCCGCCGCGGACTAGAGGCAGGCAACAGGGAACAGGTTGTGAGTTGTGAGTTGTGAGTTGTGAGTTGTGAGTTGTGAGTTGCAGGGAACGATAGCTCATCCGGCTACGGTGGATAGTTCCAGTTCCAGTTCTTTTTGGAGCAAGGCGAATTGGTCGCGATCCGTTTCGTAGGCTCCGGAGTGGGGCAGTTGCTGGACCAGCGTGTTGCCTTTTTCCCAGGCTTCGCGGGCTTCTTTGAGGCGATGTTCGCTCCAGAGGAAGGCGCTCTTGGCGATCCAGTAATCGGCATTGTGCCGGGTGGGGTGTTTGGCCTGCATGCGTTCCCACCAAAGACGGGTCCCCTCTGCATCGTGCTGGAGATAGGCCTTTCCGAAGATGAAGGGCGTGTGCAACTCGGCAGGAATGTCGGAGGCGGATTCCTTGTAGATGGTCTCGGCATCGGCCAGGGCCTCGCTGGCATCTTCGATGCGGCCGCAATCCAGATAGTAGGACGCTGCGAGGAGACGCAGGTGTAGCGCCTGTTGGCCGACCAATATCGATGAGCCGGCGCGCTCGATCGCGGCGATATCGTAATCGCGCGGGCGGAGCGGCGTAACGGTGGTGGCGGCGGCGGCAGAGAAGACACGATGAAGATCGGCCCAGGGTCCGCGCGACAGCAATTGGGAGATCCTTGCGCCGTCGGAGTAGAAGCCTTTGGTGCGGAACGGAATGAGGTTGAGGACGGCGGTTAGCAGGGACAGGGTGGTGAAGAAGGCGAGGGGCAGCCAATCCTGTTGCCATGGGTGACCCGGCGAGGTGAGCGTGAACCATAGGGCAGCGAGACCCGAGAGGAGGCTCACGATGGGGCCAGCGGCGACCATGGAGATGTCGCGCCAAAGGGGACGATTGGGATCGGTTGGAGCGACGGCAGTTGCTCCACCGATGGCGAGGAAGCCGGAGAGGATGAAACGGAATTCCCACTTGCCCTCGCGTAAGCGCCACTGAAAAGGCCCTACGATGAAGGCGCAGAGCTTCATGTCGAGCACCGAGGCCACGGAAGCATGGCCGAATTCGTGGATGGCGACCATGAGCAGTTCGAGGAGCAGCAGCAGGAACAGATCACGGAAGAAGGAGTTTCTGATCCAGACAAGGCCATTGGACTCGGCCCAGCGCCACCACCAGGTCATAGCAGAGATGAAACCGCCGGTTCCGGCAATCCAGATGGCGCGGTTGACGACGGCATTGGTGCCGTCGCCCGGGAGGGGTTGCATGAGCTGCTCGACCTTGATTACGTCATGGCGGCGAAAGGCGATGAGGCCGGCGATGCCGATTCCGAGGAGCAGTGCGTCGGGGTTGAGAAACGCAGTGGAAGGCGCGGTGAGGAAGCGCCGATCCATGTAGAGGAATAAGCAACCGAGGACGGCATTGGCGCCGCTGGCCACGAGGCCCCAGGTGCGGGCGGAGTTCTTGCCGGTCCAGAAGGTCCAGCAAGCCAGGGCGTAGACAACGCCGAGAAGGGGCAGGGCGGCTCGGATTGCGGCGCTCAGGAGAGTTGCCGGCAGATGGGCACCAGGCCAGGAGGCGATGTCGAGGAATGAAAAGAACGAAGACCGCAGGAAGAGGATTGCGCCCAGAGCAAACGTCCAACAGAGGAAACTTCTAACGGCGCGCATACGAACCGCCTGGATCGGGAGATAGCTGGAGGGTAACTGCTAAGTGACATGGCAACAATGCTACTTCAGAGGGAGATGGAGAGGGTACGCATTGAGCGTCTTATAGGGTAGGCGGCTCATGATGGGGCCACTCGCAGACGCAATCAAAGGCCTTTCGGCCAACCTCTTTCGGTGCAGGTTCGATTGAGGGCAACCACGGGCTTTTTGCGGGCTTGGGACAGCGAAAGGCGCTGCTAGAATCGTCTCGCTGGAAGGTGCGGAGGGTGGTTGTGGAAGGCAGTGGCATCGATCAGCGACAGCTAGACGAGATCAAAGCGCGTTATGGGATTGGGAGCCGTGCTGAGGGGCCGAGCCGCTTCCCTATTGTCTTAATCAAGCCCTCTCATTACGACGATGACGGATATGTGATCCAGTGGTACCGGTCGGCGATGCCTTCGAATTCGCTTGCGGCAATAACCAGCCTGGTGGAGGACTGCAGGCAGCGGAAGGTGCTGGGCGAGCAGGTTGCAATCGAGATCCGCTCCATGGACGAGGACGACACGCGGATTCGCACGCAGCGACTGGCGCGCGAGCTGAAGGACGGACGGGGACTGGTGATCCTGGTTGGCGTCCAGTCGAATCAGTTTCCGCGGGCGATGGATATCGCGCTGCCGCTGCGCGTGGCCGGAGTGCATGTCTGCATGGGTGGGCTTCACGTTTCGGGAAACCTGGCGACGTCCGGCGGAGTAACGCCGGAGCTGCAGGAGGCGATGAACCTGGGCATTTCGCTTTTTGCGGGCGAGGCAGGAGGGGGACGGCTGGATCAGGTGCTGCGGGATGCGTGGTCGGGACAGCTGAAGTCGCTCTACAACTATCTGAACGATGCACCGTCGCAGGAGGCAGCGCCAGCTCTGGCGGCGAAGACGATTCGGGGAAAGATCGGCAGGCACTCCAGCTTCGATGCGGAGCGAGGATCCCGGACTCAGTGCTCGTTCTACACCATCATCCACGCGGAGGGACAGAAGTCGCAGCAGCGAACGGTCGATGAGGTGGAGCAGATCATCCGCGAAAACCTGCAGCAGGACGCTGGACGGTTTTTCATCACGGACGATAATTTCTCGCGCAATCCGGACTGGGAGGAGATTCTCGATCGCCTGATCGCGATGCGGGAGCAGGAGCAGCTGAACATACAGGTGATGCTGCAGGTGGACGCGATGTGCCACCGGCTGCCGGGGTTCATCGAAAAGGCGGGACGGGCTGGAGTGCGGAGGGTATTTATTGAGCTCGATAGCATTCGTCCGGAGAGCATTCCGGCCGCAGAAAAGAAGCAGAATAAGATTGCGGATTACCGGAAGATGCTGCTCGCGTGGAAGCGCGCCGGGGCGATCGTGTTTGCGGGGTACACGATTGGATTGCCCGGGGAGAAGCCGGCGAGCGTGCTGCAGGATATACGAATGATGCAGAAGGAGCTGGCGATCGATCTGCTGGAACCGCATTGCCTGACGGCGCTGCCGGGATCAGAAGATCATCAGAAGCTGCATGAGGCAGGGACGTTTCTCGATCCCGATCTAAATAAGTACGACCTGGACCACGTGACGACGCAGCACTCGACGATGACTGTGGAAGAATGGACGCAGCTGTATCACGACACCTGGAAGGAGTTCTACACGCCGGAACACATGGAGACGGTGTTGCGGCGGGCGGCGGCGACGGGCATCCCACTGGACAACATGATGGCGCTGCTGCTGTGGTTCCACTTCTGCATTGTGTACGAGAAGATCGATCCGCTGCAGGGCGGATATCTGCGGCGGAAACACAGGGCTGACCGGCGGCCGACGCTGCCGAAGGAGAACTGGCTGAGGTTCTGGACGGGATACGGGTCGGATCTGGCTTACAAGCACTGGAAGATGGCGCGGTTGTATTCGCATTTCCGGATGTTTGTGAAGCGGCTGAAGCGCGATGGAGATGCGAAGAAATATAAGGATCTGGCGCTGACTCCGGAGCCGGAGTCCGATACGGACAGACCGGAGATTATGCCGCTGCGGATCGCGGTGGCGCGGTGAAGAAACCAGGGAATAGGGATCACTTAGCCGAATCGGTCAGCGGGTTACTGGCGCGATGCTTCGGGCGAAATCGCGCAGGGCATTCAGCGTGGTGCGGGCTGCGCCGGAGTCGATGGCCTCCAAAGCGCGGGCTATTCCTTCTCTCAGGTCAGCAGCCATACCGATGGCTTCAAGCGCAGCGGCGGCGTTGAGGAGAACGACGTCGCGTCTGGGTCCGATCTCGGCACCGCTGAGAATGGCTTCGAGAATGGCGGCGTTGTCTTGCGGCGTGTCGCCCCCCTGGAGTTCGGACAGCTCGGCATGGGCCAGGCCGACGTCTTCGGGATAAACGAGAGTGGCGATGGGCTGAGGCGCATCGTGGTCGGAGACCGCGCGCACGATGATGGTGTCGGTCGGGGAGAGCGCGATTTCGTCGATGCCATTGCGCGCATGAACGACGCGGCCAAAGCGGATACCGAGCTGCGCCATGGCTCCGGCGGCGATCTCGAGCCTGGCCGCCGAATAGACGCCCATGATCTGCGCGGGAGCGCCTGCGGGATTGGTGAGCGGACCGGCAAGATTGAAGATGGTGCGGAAGCCGAGCGCGCGGCGGATGGGCTGCACGCGCCTCAGAGCCGGGTGTAACGCGGGGGCGTAGAGGAAGGTGAACCCTGTGGCGCGGAGGCAGTCGGCGGACTGCTGCGGGGTCAGGGCGACGGGTACGCCCATGGCTTCGAGGACGTCGGCGGAGCCGCACTTTGAGGTGACTCCGCGATTGCCATGCTTGGCAACTTTGGCTCCGGCGGCTGCTGCAACCAGCGCTGCGCCCGTGGAGATATTGAAGGTGCCGAGGCCGTCGCCGCCGGTTCCGCAGGTGTCGACGAGAGCGGCGCGTTCATCTGGAGTGAGCGGAATGGGGATCGACAAGGCGCGCATGGCTTCCGCAAAGCCGGTGAGTTCGTCGACGGTCTCGCCGCGCGTGGCGATGGCGGTGAGCAGCGCGCCGATCTCGAGGTCGTTAGCCGCGTCAGGCTCGCCCGTCAGGATTGCGTGGAGCGCATTGCGGGCCTCTTCGCGGGTGAGGGGGCGATGCTCCTCGGCGATCTGTTTAAGCAGAGCTTGCAGTGCGGGCATGCGATGATCCCATGCTACTCGACTGGTCGAGACGGTTCGAGAGATACGAGCCGCCTCGACCAGGAGGATGGGCTAATCGCCGGCAGAAGTGCCGGGCAGCGGGTCGTATGCCGGCTTGGCCGGAACCGCCTGCACGCCTGGTGCGTGCTTCTCGGCGAAGAAGACACGGTAGAGGAGGCCGCCCAGCACGCCGCCGAGGATCGGCGCCAGCCAGAAGAGCCAGAGCTGCGAGAGGGCCCATCCACCGACGAAGAGAGCGGGGCCGGTGCTGCGGGCGGGGTTGACGGAGAGGTTGGTAACGGGGATACCGATAAGGTGGATGAGGGTGAGGCCAAGGCCGATGGCGATGGGCGCGAATCCTTTCGGAGCGCGGACGTCGGTGGAACCCATGATGATGAGGAGGAAGAAGAAGGTGAGAACCATTTCCGCGACGAAGCAGGAATGCATGCTGTAGCCACCTGGGGAATGGACACCGTAGCCGTTGGACGCGAAACCGCCGACTACGAAGCCCGGTTTGCCGCGGGCGATGACGTAGAGGGTGGCAGCACCGACGAATCCACCAAAGACCTGCGCCAGGATGTAGGGCACGAGATGCGCCAGGGGAAAGCGGCGGCCGATGGCGAGCCCGAAAGAGACGGCGGGGTTGAGGTGGCATCCGGAAATGTGGCCGATGGCATACGCCATGGTCAGGACGGTGAGGCCGAAAGCGAACGCGACTCCGACGAAGCCGATGCCAAGACCGGGAAATCCGGCTGCGAGAACGGCAGCGCCGCATCCGCCAAAGACGAGCCATGCGGTTCCAAAGAATTCGGCGAAGAGACTTTTGCTGAGATTCATTTTCCCTCCTGAAGAGACTGAGAACATTTCGCGACTGCGGAGACCGCAGCCAGTGGACGAACGGGGCCGAGGGGGAGAAACGGTTACAGAGGGAGAGTTCTGACCGTGGGAGAGCGCCAGTGTAGCGCAAGGAGACGGTCTTATGGGCGTGATTTGCGAATTTGTCGAGTAGGGTGTTGGCGAGTTTGCCGGAGATCGGACGCGTTCGCTACACTGATCATTCTGCCTTGGCGGGATTGTTCGCGCGCATGTGCGGGCGGGAAGGATCTCACACCGACTTTCTTCCGGACTTAATTTGTGTCGGTTTCTTCTGAAGACCTAAGTTTGCGAAGTTTCTACTGAAAACCTTATATGAAAATTCACGAATATCAGGCAAAAGACATTCTTGCGAAGTATGGCGTGGCGATTCCGCATGGCGAGGTCGCGAACACGCTGGATGAAGCGCTGGAAGTGGCGAAGCGGCTGTTCAGCGGCGGCGCGAAGGGCGTTGTGGTCAAAGCGCAGATTCACGCTGGAGGCCGCGGCAAGGGCGGCGGCGTGAAGGTCGCGAAGACGATCGATGAAGCACAGCTGTATGCCGAGCAGATTCTGGGCATGCAGCTGGTGACGCACCAGACGGGTCCGCTGGGACAGAAGGTGCAGCGGCTGCTGATCGAAGAGACTGCTGCGATCGATCGCGAACTGTATCTGGGGATCGTGCTGGATCGCGCTGCGGCGAAGCTGGTGTTTATGGCGTCGCAGGCAGGCGGCATGGAGATTGAAGAGGTCGCAGCGAAGGATCCGAAGGCAATCTATAAGGCGTACGTCGATCCAGGGGTGGGGTTCCAGGCGTATCAGGCGCGGGAGTTGGCCTTTGCGCTGGGACTGAAGGCGACGCAGATTTCCGATGCTGTGAAGTTCATGACTGGGATTTACCGGGCCTACATCGAGACGGACGCCTCCCTGCTGGAGATCAATCCTTTCATCACGACGAAGGACGATAAGCTGTTCGCGCTGGACTGCAAGATCAACTTCGACGACAACGCGATGTTCCGGCACAAGGATCTGAAGGAGCTGCGCGATGTGGCGGAGGAAGATCCGCTCGAAGTCGAGGCGTCGAAGTTCGCGCTGAACTATATCAAGCTGGATGGCAACATCGCCTGCATGGTGAACGGCGCGGGACTGGCAATGGCGACGATGGACATCATCCAGTACGCGGGCGGGATGCCGGCGAATTTTCTGGATGTGGGTGGTGGCGCAAATCAGCAGCAGATCGAGCACGCATTCGAGATTCTGCTGTCGGACAAGGGTGTTCAGGCGGTGTTCATCAATATATTTGGTGGGATCTTGCGAGTGGATACGCTGGCGCAGGGCGTGGTGCAGGCGGCGAAAAACCTGAATGTAAAGGTGCCGGTGGTGCTGCGGCTGGAAGGCACGAACGTGGAAGAGGGGCGGAAGATTTTGAAGGATTCGGGGTTGAAGTTCCTGATCGGTTCAACGATGAAAGAGGCCGCTGATTTAGTGGTGAAGGCCGCGAAAGGAGCGGCGTAGCCATGGCGGTTCTCGTCGATAAAAATACTCGCCTCATCGTGCAGGGGATTACTGGACGCGAAGGAACGTTTCACGCGAAGGGCTGCGCGGAATACGGGACGAAGGTCGTGGGCGGCGTGACGCCGGGCAAGGGCGGGACCATCCATGAGGGCTGGCCTGTGTTCGACACGGTGCATAAGGCCGTGGAGGAAACGGGCGCGAATGCTACGGTGATTTTTGTGCCTCCGCCGTTTGCTGCCGATGCGATTCTGGAAGCCAACGATGCGGGCGTGCCGCTGATCATCTGCATCACCGAGGGAATTCCGATCAACGACATGGTGAAGGTGTGGAGTGTGCTGAAGCACTCGAGTTCGCGGCTGATTGGACCGAATTGCCCGGGCGTGATTTCGCCGGGGAAGGCGAAGATTGGGATCATGCCAGGACGGATCCACAAGGAAGGGTCGATTGGGATTGTGTCGCGCTCGGGCACGCTGACGTATGAGGCGGTGTATCAGCTGACGCAGCGCGGGATTGGGCAGTCGACGGCGATTGGGATTGGCGGCGATCCGATTGTGGGCACGACGCATGTGGATGCTCTGAAGCTGCTGAACGAGGATCCGGAGACCGAGGCGATCATTCTGATCGGCGAAATTGGCGGGACGGCGGAAGAGACCGCGGCCGAGTATGTGAAGCAGCACGTGAAGAAGCCGGTGGTGGGATTCATCGCTGGACAGACGGCGCCTCCTGGACGACGCATGGGGCACGCGGGAGCGATCATCTCTGGCGGACAAGGTACAGCCGCGGAGAAGATGAAGGCGCTGACGGCGGCGGGGATTCACGTAGTGGAAAGTCCGGCAGCGATTGGGGAGACGGTGGCGCGGGTAATCGGGAAGTAGAACGGCAGAGTTTAGGGATTAGAGTTTAGGGATTAGGGTTACAAACTGACACGCCTTGGAGCCATCGATTGTGCCACGCAAGCAGCGGTTCCTGAAGATCCTGATCCTTTGCTTTATGCCTGTGGGTGTGGTCGGAGGGGTTGGTGCGTTGGCCGGCACCCTCTGGTATTACTTCTCCGGAACTAAATACCTGATGGCGAGTTCGTCTCCCAGCAGGCAGTATCGCGCTTTGATCACAAAGGAACGGGACCAAACCGATTGCGGTGGATCCGGAAGCACATTTGTCGTAGTGGAGCGTAAGACAGGCTTTATCAAGTCTGGTGAAATGCCTCTG
>Ga0302177_10002349_pt1 | contig 13402 bp, 6 predicted proteins | sample I_Palsa_E1_2_FD_198780 | JGI IMG/M metagenome (GOLD analysis project Ga0302177, IMG submission 198780) | Peat permafrost microbial communities from Stordalen Mire near Abisko, Sweden - I_Palsa_E1_2 | ecosystem: Environmental > Terrestrial > Soil > Palsa > Peat permafrost | place: Sweden: Abisko... | reverse complement strand
CGGATGCTGGTTGGGTTGAAGCTGGGTCAAGTGGGGCGCGGTCGTGGTCACCGTAATGGTGGCGTTCACAATTGTGTTTGGACCGCTGCCCGTGACCGGAGTAGAGGTGCAAGCGGCTTCGGCCGGCAAGCCGCTACAAGAGAAGCTAATCTGCGCTGTAAGGCCGGTGGAGGCAAGGATGCCCACCGTGCTGGTGCCTGACGCTCCTGGGCTGGTGATGCTGACATTCGTCGGGCCAGAAACTTCGACGAAGCCAGGCTGGATCGTGAAGGTGACAGGTGCTGTGCTGCTGCTTGGGTTGAAGCTGGGATCGCCGCTGTAGCTGGCGGAAATGCTATGGTTGCCACCATCGAAGTTGAAGATTCCAGCGCCGATCGAGGTGTTTCCCTCGCTATTCAACGCGACCGGGTTGGGCACGGGATTGAAAATCGGTCCGGGCAGCTTGCTGGAACCATTATCCGCGAACGTAACTTGTCCCGTGGGCACGCCGGCGCCTGAATTTCCGACGACATCTGCGCGGACGAACACCAGGCTTCCGAAAGGCAGCGAGGTGCCGTTCCCAATTGGGATTATGTTCCCGTTGCTCTGTTGAGTGAACTCAGAAAGGGTCGTACTGCTCGGTTCCGCGGTTACTGTGACTGACATCGGAGCCGAATCGCTGGGAGCATAAGTGCCGTCGCCCGCATAGTGGGCGGTTACGTTGTACGGTACCGGTGAGCCGGCTAGAAGCGTTGAGCCGGGCAATACCGTGGTCGATGCCCCCGCAACGGTTCCACCGGTTAGCGTGAAGAAGCCCACTCCGGTCTGCGTGCTTACGCTCGCTCCGGTTGCTGCCACCAATGAAACATCACCCGTCGGTGTGCCCGCCCCGCCACTGGGTGCAACGGTGATGTTCACGTTCACGGCGGTCCCGTGGGTGATAGTCGTGGGGCTGAGAACGAGTGTAGTCGTCGTGGCATTGAACGTGACCGAACTCCACTGGTTGACGAGGTTTGTAATGTTGACCGAGCCGAGACCGGTGGTCATGTCATAACCCGCACCCGCCTGATACTGCGCACTCGCCAAACCGTAGTTAACCTCACCGGGTACTGCATTGTTGCCCACCGTCACGTCGTTAAAGATGCAAGTGGATGTCGGAGCAGCGGAGCCGTTGCACTGCGCCGGATATGCGGTTTCTGCGGCAGCCAAGCGGTAGAGAACGTAGTTCGCCAGTCCCTGGCGCGGATTTTGAGAAGGGTTGGTGAGCAAAGGATTCGCCTCGACCAGTGCCATTATGCCGGCAAAAGACGGAGTCGAGGCCGACGTACCTCCAACCAAATAAAGAGAAAACTCACCTTCGGCATCGGGCACGCAAGAAGCCTCTACGCAGAGCACGTAGCCATCATGAGGGGCAGCCGACAACGACACATCGGGTAAGTCGCGCGTACCATCGGCGAGGATACCGGTAACTCCCGCCTGCCACGACGGCTTGGTGAAAAATATGCTCGAGCCACCACCCCCTGCCGCGATGTTAGCGTTGCTTCCGCAATTGGAAGCCGAGCAACTGTCATTCCACACATCTTCCGGAATATATGAGATCGCGCTTTCCTGGTTTGTATTCGTGGTACTCCAGTATTCTGTTGGATCGGCGCTATCGTTGAAAACCGTGCCTCCCACTGCAACGTTGAAGGGTGTGGACGCAGTTAAACTGACAGAAACTGGCCCGGTTGCTACGGTCTCGGAATTGTTATCGCACCCTTCGGCACCGGTGTCGCCAGTTGAGACGAAATAGGTGATACCCTGGGCTGCCGCCTGTTCTGCCAGTGCCTCCACGCCCGGCGCTTCGCCTGTGTCCTCGGCCTCGCAGCTGCCAAAGCTTTCCGTCATAACATCGGCGAGATTGTTTTCAATAATGTAAACCTCCGAGAGGTCGACCCCGTCCGTTGTATTGGTGGTAGCGGAAACCACGAAGTCTATATTGGCGGCGGGGGCCACGGCCCCCGACCAGCTCGAATCAAGCGTGGCCTCGAATTCCTCGGTGCCTCCCAGGTCACCCGGGTCGGGCCCGTTGAGAATAACGTTGAAACTGCCGCCGGGCAGGTTGAACACCTCAGATGAGCGAAAATCCGTGATGTCCTCCGCTGGCGAGTCAACACTGTAGAGATTGCTGCGGCCAATCACACCGATGGTTACGCCCGCGCCTGCGGTAGCTCCCGTGGTGAAAGCTGGGCTGTTATAGATCTTCGCGAAATCCAATGGCGCCATACCATGCGAGCCATCGCTGAATGTGAGAGTGGGAGACCTCCCCGGCCGGACTTTAGCCGATACCGTCAGCTTGGACACGCGAATGTGCGGCCTCTTCACGAAATTGTGTAGCGTCAGGACGCCCGTTACGGCCGGAGTCAGGGCCGTAGGAATCGACGGGTCGGTGGAGTTCGCCCAGTGCGGCTCACCGTTGACCACATACTTGTGGATCGCGGTGTGAAACGCCGCCTGCACCTGGCTCGCCGAGCCGGAAAACTCCAGCACGGTTCGTCCTTTGCTGGTGCCGACCTCGAAGCCGTGGGATTCGAGCCATGTGGTGATGATCTGCATGTCGGAGTCCGTGGGTCCGAAGATCTTTCCGAATTCGGCGGGCGTGAGCCATTTGTGATAGTTGGGCGAGCGTTTGTCCTGCTGGTCGTCGAGCAGTTTTCGCAGCGCCGCTTCCTGGGTAGGACTGCGCTTCAGCACCAGCAGCATGCGCTGCATGGGGAGTGCGGCTGGCGCGGCTCCCTGGTCGAACTCGCGGCGCGCCAAGGGGTGCGTGTTGCCCTTTAGAACGGTAAGCTGGGTGTCATCGATCGCCTGCGCGATGAGCGGAAGCGGCGTAACCGCTTGCGATTTTGCGGTACTGGCTTTCTGCGCAACCAAGGCGGTCGCATTTATGACAAGCAAGATGAGGGTTATCGCCAGGAGGCGCTTCGAAGGAGAGTACAAGCAGCTTTTCATGAAATCGACACCTTAACTGCGAAAATGAACTGCGGACAAAGCTGTGCTCGCGGAAACGAGCGGGGTAGAGGCGGGATTGGCCCGTTCGTCTCCGCTGCGCATGAGGTTAGCCTGCGCGTGGAAAGGTCTTTTTATCCCAAGTTTTGTTTGATTGCAACTGTTTCGGCTGATGGGTATTGTCCACTCAGACTCCACCCCGCTAAGGGCGTCTAAAATCAGGACAATCTGGTCGACGTTGAGGCATTGCCTGCGAACAGATTTATTCTTCGAACATTACTCTTCACTCTTCGAGCCTCATTCTTCGAGCCTCATTCTTCAAACATGGGCACCTGCCGCTGATCGCCGACCGTGCTGCGGCGCGGGCGGCGGCCGGCACCGATGACGGCGAGCACCGTCAGCGATTCAAGTGCCGTGCGGGGTACGAAGATGCGCTGTGTGTTGGCGCGCTGGTCGGGCGGGTTTACCAGATAGCCCTCCGGCATGTTCTGGGTAAGATCCGCCGGCATAAGGCCTTCGAGGATTTCGTTATCTTTAAAGCGCAACCGCACCCACAAGCCTTCAGAGCGCGGGCGGGTGGTGAACGTTTTGCGGGTGAGCGACTCGGAGTCGCCAAACTCGCGTACGAAGTAGACCCCCTTGATCTCACGCAGGTCCATGGCGACGACATTGCCGGAAGTGTTGAGCAATTCGAGTTTGCCTTCGGCGACGAATTGCGCCGGCGAGACGTAGCCGGAGATGGAATCGCGATCCATCTTGCGGACGATCACTTTCTTGTGGGTCGAGGGCATCTATCGGCTGCGTGATTCTCGCACTATTTTCGAAGAAAACGCAGGAATCCACGTTGGCAGTAGCCAAATTGTAAACGTTGTGTTATTCCTTTAAGTTGCCTTGACACGACTCAAGTCCATATAAGTGGCTTGTATTGAGTGGCTTGTGCCGGGTTGCAGGCGAGATCGCCGGGTTTGGGCTCAGGTGACCTGTGGAAATCTTGTGCAAAAGCGCTTTGCGCCTGGGCGAATTGCGGCCCAAAAAATTCGAGGGATGAAGCGCGGGATTGAACCCAGCCGGTAAACCGAGCAGAACGAAGGCCAGCGGCAGTTTGACCTCGGTTGTTGGATGACGACCGCTTGAACACGAATGGCTGATTACATTTATACGATGGAAATCCGGTTGACGCCGGATCAGATGAAAGGCGTCAACCTGGTACAAGAAATAGCCCGCGCAGCCGGAATCACTCTTTATCTCACCGGTGGCGCGATTCGCGACATCATCAGCGGGTTCACCATCCGCGACCTCGACTTCACGGTTCAGGGCAATCCCCTCAAACTGCAAAAGGACTTCGAGCGGGCTGGCGCACAACTGGCCGGTCATGATGAAGATGTGCGCACGCTGTTTCTGGTGCTGCCGGGCAATGTGCGCGCCGAGATCGGTATGGCCCGCAGCGAAAGCTACGAGAAGGCGGGCAAGCCGCCGGTGATTTCGCCGGCCAGCATTCAGGAAGATTTGCGGCGGCGCGATTTTACCGTCAACGCCATGGCGCTGTCGCTGAACGAGGGTTCGCGTGGACTGTTGCTCGATCCGTTCAACGGAGTGGCGGACATCGAGGCCAAGCTCTTGCGGATCCTGCACAACTATTCTTTCGTAGAGGATCCCTCGCGGCTGATCCGGGCGGCGCGCTTTGCCGCGCGCTTTCACTGGCCGCTTGAGGAGCGCACGCAGCAGCGCTACGACTCGGCCAAGGAAAACAAGTACATCGAGCACATCTCCCGCAGCGCCGTGGGGCATGAGATGGCGCAACTGGCGCATGAAGACGATCCGCTGAATGTTGTCCGCGCTCTCGAAAAAGAAGACTGGCTCAAGGTGCTGCATCCGCACTGGACCGCCGCCAAAGTGGATACCAACGGCCTCAGCCAATTGATGAAGACCCGGCAACAGATGGTGGATTTAGGCTACACCGTAGATCCATCGGCTGCCGTCATGCACTTTCTGACGGCGCACCTTAGCGATAAGGATATTTCCGACCTGCGTCGCCAGATTCCGCGTAAAGATTTGGTGGAGGCCTGGCGCGACATTGAGATTCACGCGAAAGAACTGGCCAAACGGCTGACGGGGAAGGAAGCGGCTACGCCTTCAAGGACCTGGAATCTGCTTTCCGGGGCTCGGCCTGAGATGGTTCTGTTTCTGGCGGTGACGGCGCGTAATCAGTCGGTGGCGCAAAAAATCAAGAACTACTTTACCAAGTGGCGGCAGGTGCAGCAGCGGATTCCACTGCCGGAGATGACCGAATTATTGATCACTCCGCAATTGCCAGAGTATCCGAAGGTTGCGCGCGATGTGTTCATGCTGCTGCTCGACGGAAAACTGCGTTCGCGGACCGAGACTTTGAAATTCCTGAAGCCTTTTGCGCCTCCGCCTCCGCCTCCTCCTCCGCCGCCGCGTCGTGGACGTGGGCCGAAGCCCGCAGCAGCTGCGCCGGCACCCATCGTGCCGGGCAAGAAGGGCGAGGTGGCGAAGGGCAAAGCAAAGGGCGCGGCCGCGCTCGCGCCGCCAGCGGTTGCCCCTCCGGCGCCTAAGACGGAAGCCAAGGCGAAACCCCAAGCCGCATCGAAGGCGGAAGTCAAGACCAAGACCGAAGCTAAAACAAGACCGCAAGAAAAGCCCGCCAAGGCGGCTCACAAGCCCGTGAAGCAGCTGCGCAAGCCGGTCGCGAAGCGCCCTGCAAAAAAGGCAGCTCCGAAGAAGACAAAAAACAAGGCCAAGAGCAAGAAGAGGTAGGTCTCCGACGGCCCGTCGCCACGGCCTATTCCCTGAGGCATGCTCCTCCAACCGTATTTCTCCGATCACAATCGGGTTTATAATAGGGGCATGCGGCGCCTGATCACGCTTTCGGTTGTGGTGCTGCTATCGGCCTCGGTGCAGGTTGCAGCGCAGCGGGGCGGTGGCGGTCACGGGTTCAGCGGAGGACACGGCGGTTTTGCAGCGCACGGCGGATCTGCCAGCCACGTGGGCAGCGGGCACGGCTTCGGCGGAGGCGTCCGCTCCGGTTCGGGTTTCGCGGCGCGTTCCTTCGCTCGGGGCTCGTCTTCCTCTTCTTTCCGCCGGCCGCTTTCCTCGCGAGGCTTCAATCACTCCAGCGGAGTGCGTATTCGGACTTACGGATTTGGAAACAACTGTTACGGTTATGCCTGCCGCGGAGGTTACGGATACCGAGATCCGTGGTTGTGGGGCGGTGCCTTCGATCCTTACTGGTGGGATTCTGGTTCGAACGACGACCGGGATCGCCAGATAAACCTGGCCAACGAGATGAACGCGCAGAGTCTCGACGAGCAGCGAATGCGTCAGCAAAGTGATCAGGATGTGTATGCGCGGCCTGCGCCTCTGCTGCCGCATGAAGCACAGCGATCCGAAGTTAGTCCACCCACTGTGCTGGTTTTCCGCGATCAGCACCAGCAGGAAGTGCAGAATTACGCCATCGTGGGACAAACGCTGTGGAACTTCGCTGCCCAACGCACGGAGAAAATCCCGCTCTCTAGCCTCGATCTTGCCGCAACCGAAAAGGTAAACGACGAACGCGGCGTCGGCTTCCGCGTCCCCAATGCGCCCGAGGGGCAGTAAGTCCAGCCGGTGCTAGGTTCCGCGCGGGAAACCGACGAAGTTTTTCTTTTCGTGATCCTATCCCTCACATCATCGATGCGCGAGTGAACCTTTGGCGGACGACCGCTCGGGCCCTGGAAAGCTTTGCACCGATTTCCCGACCAGCCTTACTCCGAGCGTTTCATTCTCATCGCTTGTGGATAACTTCGCGCTCTCGCCGCTGCCTTTGCCGTTAGAATGATGCCAACGTAGAATCAAACTGAGCCCAATGTCCCAATTCGTCCACCTGCATCTGCATACCGACTATTCCTTGCTTGACGGCGCCTGCGACGTCGAAAAACTTTGCCAACGTGCGCAAGAGCTGGGGATGCCGGCCGTGGCGATGACCGACCACGGAAACATCTTCGGCGCGGTGCACTTCGTGAACGCTGCGAAGCATGCCGGCGTGAAACCTATCGTGGGATGCGAACTCTACATATGCAAGAAAGACGACCACAACATCGCGCGCACTCCGCCCGATGGCGACACCTACAATCATTTGCTGGTGTTGGCGGAGAACGAAGAGGGCTACCGCAACCTGGTGAAGATCACCTCGGAAGCATCGCTGCACGGCTTCTATTACAAGCCGCGAGTGAGCAAGAAATTTCTGGCGGAGCACTCGCGTGGGCTGATTGGGCTCTCCGGGTGCCTCAAAGGCGAGGTTGCCGAGCGGTTGATGGAAGGGAACTACGAAGCCGCGCGTGCGGCTGCGGGGGGCTGGCGCGACATTTTCGGCAGGGACAATTTTTATCTCGAGATCCAGGACCAGGGGCTGGCGATGGAGCATCGCATCCATCCTGGCCTTTTCCAGCTGGAAAAGGATCTCGGGCTGCCCCTGGTGGCGACCAACGACAGCCACTATCTGTGCGAGGACGACGCCCACGCCCAGGACGTGATGTTGTGCATCCAGACCGGCAAGTCGATTCACGATACCGGTCGCATGAAATTTGAGGGGACCCAGTTCTTCGTCAAGAGCCATGACGAAATGTACCGCGTGTTCAAGGACTCTCCCGAGGTTTTGACGCGAACCCTCGACATCGCCGAGCGCTGCAGTTTGCGCCTCGAAAAAGTGGCGACGCCATTTCCGCAATTCGATGTTCCGCCGGGTTACACCATCGACAGCTATTTTGTCCACGTGGCGCGCGAGGGCTTTGCCCGCCGGTTGGAAGCGTTGCGGCCCCTCCACGAGCAGGGCAAGCTGAAGCATTCGATCGCGGAGTACGAACAGCGGCTCGAGCGTGAGCTGGCAATCATCCAGCAGATGAAATTTCCCGGATATTTTCTGATCGTGTGGGATTTCATCCGCTATGCCAAAGAGCATGACATTCCTGTCGGGCCGGGGCGCGGGTCCGCCGCCGGATCGCTGGTCTCGTATGCGCTCGGCATCACGGACATCGACCCCCTGCAACACGCCTTGCTGTTTGAGCGCTTTTTGAATCCCGAGCGCGTTTCCATGCCCGATATCGACATCGATTTTTGCATGAACCGGCGCGGCGAGGTCATTAACTACGTCACGCAAAAATACGGGCGCGACAATGTTGCTCAAATTATCACGTTCGGCACCATGGCGGCCAAAGCTGCAATCAAGGACGTGGGGCGAGCCATGGACATCCCCTACAGCGATGTCGACCGCATCGCCAAGATGGTGCCAACGCAACTCAATATAACGCTCGAACAGGCCATCGCAGACTCATCGCAGCTGCGCGAGGCGATGGAGAAAGATGGGCAGATTCGCGAGTTGATTCAAACTGCGAGAAAACTGGAAGGGATGGTGCGGAACTCCGGCGTCCATGCCGCCGGGGTGGTGATCTCGCCGCGTCCGCTGACCGAACTGGTTCCGCTGCATCGCACCAAGAACGACGAAATTGTGACCGCTTTCGACATGGTTGCCATCGAGAAAATGGGCCTGTTGAAGATGGATTTTCTGGGCCTCACCACGCTGACGATTCTCACCGACACCCTGAAACTGATCGCGCAGACGCGGGGAACACCGATCACGCTTGAACAAATCGCGCTGGAGGATGGGGAGACTTATCAGAAGGTCTTTCACAGGGGGTTGACCTCCGGCGTCTTCCAGTTTGAATCGCACGGCATGCGCGATGTGCTGCGCAAATACCAGCCGAACTCCATTGAAGATCTGACGGCGCTGAACGCGCTGTATCGGCCTGGTCCCATCCAGGGCGGAATGATCGACGACTTTGTCGACCGCAAACATGGACGCAAGCGAGTGGAGTACGAACTCCCGGAGCTCAAAGAGATTCTCGAGGAAACCCTGGGCGTGATCGTGTATCAGGAACAGGTGATGCAGATCGCGAACCGATTGGCCGGGTACTCACTCGGTGAAGCCGACCTGCTGCGCCGTGCCATGGGCAAGAAAGACGCCGAAGAGATGGCGAAGCAACGCCAACGATTCGTCGACGGCGCGGCGCAGCGCAAGTTCCCGCCCAAGAAAATCGAGAAAATTTTCGATCTTATGGCGCAGTTCGCCGGATACGGATTCAACAAGTCGCATTCCGCCGCTTACGCCCTGCTGGCCTACCACACCGCGTACTTGAAAACGCACTACCCGGTCGAGTTCATGGCGGCTTTGCTTACCTCGGTTACGGGCAGCACGGACGACGTGGTGAAGTACATCAACGAATGCCGCGAGATGGGCATCGCCGTCGAGGCTCCCGACATCAACGTCTCGGATGCGAACTTCACCCCGCATGGCGAAGCGATTCGCTTCGGGTTGGCGGCGGTGAAGAATGTTGGCGGCAACGCGATTGAATCGATCGTGTCCGCGCGGAAGAAACTGGGGCGGTTCAAGTCGATTTACGAGTTCTGCGAAAACGTCGACCTCAGGCTCCTGAACAAGCGCGTGCTGGAATCGTTGATCAAGAGCGGAGCTGCGGATTCGCTGGGCCGACGAGCGCAGTTGATGACTGTGTTGGACCGCGCCATGGACCGCGCCCAGAAAGCGCAGCGCGATGTGGAATCCGGGCAGCACGGACTATTCGGAGTGTTTCAACAGGAAGACTCCGAAGCGCACAATGACAAGCTGCCCGACATTCCCGACTGGGACGAGCAGGCGCGACTGGCGGCGGAAAAGGAAATCCTGGGCTTCTTTATCAGCGGGCATCCGCTCGAGAAATTCAAAGACAAGCTGGAAGATTTGCACGCGCTCAGCATTGTAGAGATTGGCACGATGAAGAATTCGACCGGTAAGGATGAGACCATCGCGACCGCCGGTATCATCGGAAACCTGCGCGTGCAGAAATCCAAGCGCGGGGAATTCTATGCCCAGGCCACGCTCGAGGACATGTCCGGCTCGATCGACATGATCGTCTTTCCGGAAGCCTACAAGCGTTTGCAGGACAAGGTGAAGCTGGAGGTTCCGGTGCTGGTGAGGGCTGGTGTGAGAATCGAAGAAGGAGCGAATCCGAAAATTACGGCTGCCGAAATCATGCCGCTTGAGGATGCCAGGGTGCCTTTGCCGCGCGCCATTCGTATCCGTTTGCCGCTGGAGAATGCGGGCGAGGTGACGGTGGATGATCTGCACGCGCTTTTCCGGGAACGCAAAGGCGAGGCCCGGGTATTGTTTGACGTGGAACGTGCCGGGGATTTCATGGTGGTGATGGAAGCGGAAGGTTATAATGTGCTGCCGGATCGCAGCTTTATCGCGCAAGTCGAACGGTTGTGCGGAAGAGGAAGCGTGCGTGTGATCAGCTGAAGCCGATGGTTGGAAGTGTTTTCCTATCACTCATGGAACCCGAAGCGCAGCAGGAATTGCAGGAGATCGAGCGGCAGGTGGCGGTGATCGAGGCCAGCGCCGGGCAGAACGAGGAGACTCGCCGACAGCTCGCGCAGCTTCAGGAGCGCGTCCATACGCTCCGGGCGGAGATGAAAGCTTTGCCCTCCGCCTGGCAGAAAACCGAACTGGCGCGCCATCCCCAGCGCCCGCAGACGCTCGACTATATCGAGCGGCTGTTCACCGACTGGAGCGAGATTCACGGGGACCGGGGCTTCGGCGACGATCCGGCGGTCATCTGCGGAATGGCGCGCTTTCACGGCGAGGAGATCCTGGTCGTAGGCACCCAGAAGGGGCGGGATATGAAGCAGCGCGTCCACCGCAACTTTGGGACGCCGCACCCGGAAGGATATCGCAAGGCTCTGCGAGTGATGCAAGTTGCGGAAAAATTTCGCAGACCGATTTTCACTCTGGTGGATACCGATGGCGCCTACCCCGGAATTCACGCGGAGGAACGCGGGCAAGCCGAAGCGATTGCGCACAACCTTCGTGAAATGGCCGGCCTCGCGGTGCCGATCATCGCTACCGTGATCGGGGTTGGAGGCAGCGGCGGAGCCTTGGCGATTGCCGTGGCCGACCGGGTGCTCATGATGGAGAATTCGATTTACTCGGTGATTTCTCCCGAGGGCTGCGCCGCGATCATGTGGCGCGATTCTACGAAGAAAGAGCTGGCGGCGGAAGCGATGCGCATCACGGCAACCGATCTCAGTGAACTGGGCTGTATTGATGATATCGTTCCCGAACCCGAGGGTGGAGCGCACCGGGACTACGAGGCCGCGGCGAATCTGCTCGATGTCAGCCTGCAGAAGCACTTCGCGGAACTGAAAAGAATTCCACCCACGGACTTGATCGAGTCGCGCTACAACAAGTTCCGCACCATCGCCCAATTTTTCAAAACCGAGGGCTAGGTCGGTCCATCTCTTGTCACCGTTCCCAAAGAGGTTCCTTCGGGCCTTGGACGGGCAATTCAGCGTGCCGACCGAAGCGTCCCGCCGTATAATTGTCTGTTCCCCTCAACCCGGAATGCGGCGGGTCGACTCCGCCCTCGAATCATAAGGAAGGTGTTCGAATGGCCACTATGGACGTAGCGCCCCAGGGTACGGGCGGGCAATTGGGGCGAAAGCGCATCGTCAATGACATGAGCATTCAGGTTGCAACGGTGAATGGCTCGGGGTCGCAGAGTTCGAATACGGTTTTGCTGCGCGCAATTTTCCAGATGGGCGTACCGATCTCGGGCAAGAACCTGTTCCCCTCGAATATCGCCGGACTTCCCACCTGGTACACCATTCGCGCCAATAAGGATGGTTACATCGGTCGCAAGAAGGAAATTGATTTCCTGGTTGCGATGAATGCCGAGACCGCACGGGACGACGTGATGTCGCTGGCTCCGGGCGCGTCCGTTCTGTATGACGAACCGCTGGCTTTAGACAAGTTGCGCAACGACCTGGTTTTTTATTCGGTTCCCTACGACAAACTGGTCGCCACGGTTTGTCCGGAGGCGAAGCTGCGCAAGCTGGTCAAGAACATGGTTTATGTGGGCGTCGTCGCTCAGATCCTCGAGATTGAAATGGGCGAAGTCGAGAAGGCGATCCGCAAGCAGTTTGCGAAAAAGGTCAAGGCGGCCAACCTGAACCTGGCCGCGGCGCAGGCGGGATTCGATTACGCCAACGGCAGCCTCGAAAAGCGCGGCGTCTTCTATATCGAACGCATGAACAAGACCGCGGGCAAGATCATCGTCGACGGCAACTCTGCCGCGGCGCTGGGCTGCGTATTTGCCGGCTGCACGGTGGTGACGTGGTATCCCATCACGCCGTCGTCTTCGCTGGTCGAAACCATGATTGAATACATGAAGGAGTATCGCATCGGCCCGGACGGAAAGGCGACCTTTGCGATTGTGCAAGCCGAGGATGAACTGGCCGCGATCGGCATGGTGATCGGCGCGGGCTGGGCGGGGGCGCGCAGCATGACCGCGACCGCTGGCCCGGGAATCTCGTTGATGGCGGAGTTCTCCGGGTTGGCCTATTACGCGGAAATCCCGGGCGTGATATGGGACATCCAGCGCGTCGGCCCCTCCACCGGATTGCCCACGCGCACCTCGCAGGGTGACATTTTATCGACCGCTTTTCTTTCCCATGGCGATACCAAAAACATCATGCTGATTCCGTGCTCGGCGGCCGAGTGCTTCAGCATGGCCTCGGAGGCCTTCAATCTCGCCGAGCAGTTTCAGACCCTGGTCTTCGTCATGTCCGATCTTGACCTCGGGATGAACAACTGGATGTCGGACCCCTTCGAATATCCGACCACGCCGATCAAGCGCGGCAAGGTGCTCTCCAGGGAAGAACTCGAGAAGCTGGGCGGATTTGCCCGCTACAAAGATCTGGACGGGGACGGCGTGGGATACCGCACGCTACCGGGAACGGATCATCCGGCCGCGGCATATTTTACGCGGGGCAGCGGCCACAACGACAAATCCAACTACAGCGAGCGGCCCGACGACTACGAGCAGAACATGGAGCGGCTCAACCGCAAGTTCGAAACGGCTCGATCGTTTGTGCCGCGGCCGGAAATCCATCACGGCGACCAGGGCAAGTCCAAGATCGGCATCATTGCTTACGGCACCTCGCACTGGGGGATCATCGAGAGCCGGGACCAGTTGCGCAACGAGTACGCGATTGAGACCGACTATCTCCGGCTCCGAGCCTATCCCTTCACGCGCGAGGTCCACGACTTCATCGAACAACACGAACGCGTGTACGTGGTCGAGCAGAACCGCGATGCGCAGATGCTTAGCCTGCTCAAACTCGATCTTAAGCCCGAACTGACCACCCGGCTGCGCAGCATCAGCCATCTCGACGGACTGCCGCTTGACGCGCGCTCCGTGACCGACGAACTGAGCACCATGGAGGGCAAGTAATGGCGACCACACCGGCGGAACCCAGAGCTCCGGAGCAACGCACGAACCGCATCGGCCTGACCGTGATCGACTACAAGGGCGGCAAGACGACCTTA
>Ga0302177_10002342_pt1 | contig 13426 bp, 8 predicted proteins | sample I_Palsa_E1_2_FD_198780 | JGI IMG/M metagenome (GOLD analysis project Ga0302177, IMG submission 198780) | Peat permafrost microbial communities from Stordalen Mire near Abisko, Sweden - I_Palsa_E1_2 | ecosystem: Environmental > Terrestrial > Soil > Palsa > Peat permafrost | place: Sweden: Abisko... | reverse complement strand
ACTTCGGGTGTTGGGGAAGTTTGGGTTTCTGTCCAAACTCGGATTCCAGCTGCTGCTGTTCGTCCTGAAGCTTCTGCGGCTGAGTCTGGGCCGGCCTTTGATGAGCGCGAGCGTAGTGAATGATGACGGGCACCGCAGCCGTCGAAACCGCTACGTAGGTAAGTAAGACCGCAGTAATCTGGTAACGTCTTCCGCCAACTTCGTTCGATCCTTTCATCATGGCTTTGCCGACCATCCAGCCCACGGCTAGCGAGACGTAGCCAATGATCACACCGGTCGCGATCTCAAAAATCGCGTAAAGCATCATGCCCGCGATGGCGGCACCGATGCCGAACAACAAGGCGCGCACGTATGCGGCGTGGCTGTCTTTTGCCACTGTGCCGCGCAGTTTCTCCGCACAGCCGGGACACGACATCGCACCATTCACGCGATAGTAATTTCCTGTTATCGGCTGGTGGCAGAACTGGCAGCGGTCACCTCCGGGCGATCCCACGTATTCCGCCGTACCGAATTGCGGTGCGGGAATATTGAAACCGGGCTCACTCATGGCCGGGAACGATAGCACAGCGACAGAACACAAGGAAGAGGGAATTCTGCGGGAAATGTCAAACGGTTGGGAAGGAGATTGAAACCACTGAGTCGAGGTGAGGACGCGCCTATCACCGATGCGCTGAAGCGCCGGCCGCGATCTCACGGAGTGCGCTGACAAAACCCTCGGCAGCATCCGGATCGGCCAATGCTTCGAGGTGTACGGTAGCGGAAAATTGCGGTGACTCAGGATGGAAGCGCACCTGAAGAATGTCCTGACGCCGCGCCGACATCAACGCGTTCAGTTCGGCCGTGGGGTCCTTCTTCCAGTGCGTCCTCGTGGTCAGGATGACCGGACCAGGCTCATAAAAATCCCATTCCCGCTCGTCGCCCTTGCGCGGAGAACTTCCCCGGTTATGAGCGCTCCAGCGATGCCGCATCACTTCCAGATGGAAGCTCGGGGAACCACCCAGATCGGCCTCGAAGGTAAGCGTCTCTTTCTGTCGCTGCCAGCAACTCACCAGCCACTGGATGGGGAGAGCCCGAGGCCGGAAGCTCATCGTCACGCGCGCGTTTTCAAACCAGCGGGAGGAGAAATGCAGCCGCGCCTGCAGCCGTGAACTTCCCATCCAGTGCGACTCGATGATTCGTCCTTTGCCGGTGCACGCAGTCTGCACCCAGCGCAGGGCGACCGCTCCCTTTTTTCGATTGTAGGCAGAAAACACGAAGTACCACAGCCCCAAAACGGCGACCGACCCCGCGGCGTCAATAATTAGAAGGCGCTCCACCACGCATCTCCCGGATGCTGCTTTCTCTGATGCCCATGGTACGACCGAGGTTGCGGCGAAGCAAGGGGCAATGGTCTCCATATTCCTCGCGACCAGCGACGCCTGGCGAGATTGCTGTGGAAAACCAGGCGGAAGAGATCCGGATTTCGAGGACGGACGGCACCGTTCTCATCATCGAACCTTGTTGCCAATTACAATAACGGCGTGTCGTCCGACATTCGAGACTTCAAGATCCGAGACTTCCGGGCCACCGACTTCGAGGCGCTGTGGCGAATTGATCAAACCTGCTTCCCTCCTGGCATTTCCTATTCGCGGACGGAACTCAGGATCTATATGCGCCGGCGCGCCAGCTTTACCCTGGTCGCGGTAAGGACGGCGGCAGGAGCGCGATCCGTTCCGGACTCGGGAAACACCAAGAAACATTCACTGATCGGCCCCGAAGAGGTTGCCCAAGCCGGGGCGTCGAGCCCGGCGATTGGCGACATCGCAGGTTTCATCGTAGCGGAAGCGGGCAATCGAGATTCCGGGCACATTATTACGATCGACGTGGTCGCCGCGGCTCGGCGCTCTGGTGTGGGATCGTTGCTACTGCGCGCCGCGGAGGATCGCTTGCGCGCTGCCGAATGCCGCGCGGTTGCACTGGAAACGGCTGTCGACAACGGCTCTGCTTTGTCCTTTTACAAACGCCACGGCTACAGCGTGGTGAAAACCTTCCCCCGCTACTATGCCAACGGCGTCGATGCCCTGGTGTTAAACAAGGAACTGGACGCGCCTGCGTGAAGCGGCGCAGACGTCTGCTCTGAAGTCGTCTGATCCGACTGCGAAGCCACGGCCCGACCTGCCTTCGCCACCCCGCGTTGAGAACGTTCTAATTCGCGAATGCTGAGTTGCATGCTTGATGAGGAGGTGCATTGCCTGATCTCGGGCAGGCCGGCAGGTTTCGTGTTGCGCAGGGCTCAGCGCGCACGGCCATGCGGCCTCGGGGCGGGCGATTCAGAAAATCCGTGGGATCTGATTTCGAAAAGGAAGGCAGTATGCGCAGGTTTACCCAGGGCTGTGTATCGAGGCTTTTACTGTTGGCTTTGATCTTTCCGGTCGCCGCGCAGGATGCAGCAATTTCCGGTGCGCGGGCGCTCACTCCGGATGGCGGTGCTCCCACTGCGACGCCGCGTCGCTCCCGGTTCCTTCGACGAAGTTATCGATCGCGTGGTGGAACGGAAGCGGGTGTTGCTCGCCCAATGCGCAACTTGCGGCCCGACCTATCTGCAAAATCTGAAACCGGATGCCAGCGGCGATCCCGCTCCCGTCAATGACCGGTATTTGTCGGACGCCTCGATATAAGAGCGGGCGCTGAGGGCACAACCCTTGGACAGGCGGTGGTGCAAGAAACCATTTGCGCTCTCCCACTCTTCCCGGCTACCTTGCCTGTGATGAACGTTGCACCTGGCAAAGCCGTTTCTCGTGCTGCTCCAGTCAAAGTGGCCATTCAGGGAGAGTTCGGCTCCTTTAGCCACGAAGCCGCGGAGCGTATGTCGCCGAGGTGCGCTGTCATTCCGTGCGCCCGCTCCGCCGATGTTTTCGACCGGCTGCAGCATGGATCGGTCGCAGCCGCCGTCATCCCCATCGAAAACTCTCTGGCGGGCAGCGTTGCCGAGCACGCAGATCTTCTCGTGGCTCGCGAAGTCTTCGTTCAGGGCGAATTTCTGTTGCGTATCGTGCACAATGTGATTGCCGCCCCTGGGGTGAAACTAAGCTCGCTCCGCAGGGCATTCTCACATCCCGTGGCGCTCGACCAGTGCCGGGACTTTTTCCTGCGTAATCCGAACATCGAGCCTGTTCCGTTTTACGACACTGCGGGCAGCGTGAAGCACGTCCTGGCCAATCGACTTCCAGACGCAGCGGGTATCGCTGGACGTCATGCCGCTCACCAGTACTCTGGAAAGATTCTCCAGGCTGGCATCGAAGACGACAAACGCAACTTCACCCGCTTCTTTCTGATTCGCAGAGCGCCGTCTCGAACTTCGGCCGCGAAAAATACAAGCGCTGCCTCGCACTACCAGCGTCTCATGCTTCGCGGCGCCAATAAGACTTCGATTGCTTTTAAGCTCAAGAACGTACCCGGCGCGCTTTTCAAGTCGCTCAGCGTCTTTGCATTGCGAGACATCAGCTTGAGCAAGATCGAATCCCGTCCCGTGCGTGGAAGCCCCTGGGAGTATGTCTTTTATGTGGACTTCCTGCGCGGAGACGACGAACCGGCGCGAAACGCCTTACGCCATCTCGCCGAAGTCGCCGACTTCGTCAAGATCTTGGGGATTTACCGAGCGGCGTAATGCGCAAAGCCTGATGGGTCTGCGCGTCCGAGCAATTGGAAACCGAACTGGAAAAATGGGGATCTACAATCTGTCTCATTTCAATCCGAAATGAGAAACGTATCGGACAGGTTTGAAGGGCCTCAGCGCGGGTGCAATATGGGCGATTTGCCCATTTCGGTTCTGTCCGCTTTAGCTGCTGCACTTCGGATACAGTGCGAACTTCCGGCGAGGGGAATAGAATTCAGTCTGCGAGACCGGCGTGTCGTCTGAAACCTTTCGGAAAGAGTATCATCTAAGGCTTGAGTGAGTTACACTCAAGGAGAGCCAATGAGCCAACAGCCGCTTTCCGAGCAAGTTCCTAAGCATCGGGAAACAAACGATGTACGGGCTTTGCCCGTGCTTCCTGTGCGGGATACCGTTCTGTTCCCGCACGCCGTCCTGCCCCTGACGGTCGGGCGGGAGAGTTCCGTTCAGTTGATTAACTCTCTGGGTGAGGACAAGACCATTGTCGTGGTGGCGCAGCGCGAGGCCCGCGTCGATAGTCCGCAAGCCACCGATCTTTATACCGTAGGCACTTCCGCAATCGTCCATAAAGTGGTCAAGATGCCCAACCAGAGTCTCTTTGTGTTCGCCGAAGGTCTGGAGCGGGTACGACTAGGCGAGTTCACGCAGCTGGCGCCGTTTATGCGCGCTCGCGTGTCAACGATCCCGGAAGCCGCTCCGCCGGACAGCTCCGAAATTGAAGCGCTGCAGCGCAACGTGCTGACGCTGTTTCAGCAGATCGTTGCGGGGTCGCCCACGCTTTCTGACGAGCTGTCTACGGTGGCCATGAACATCGACGAACCCGGCCGCCTGGTGGATTTCATCGCCTCATCGTTGCCGTCGCTGTCCACTCCCGACAAGCAGGACACGCTTGAAACGCTCGACATCCGGGTGCGTCTGGAAAAGATCAACCAGCATCTCGCCAAAGAACTCGAAGTGCAGCAACTGCGCAATAAGATCCAGAGCGAAGTGCAGGATCGCGTGCAGCAGACGCAGCGCGAGTATTACCTGCGCGAGCAGATGAAGGCGATTCAGAAAGAACTCGGCGAGCAGGATGAAGGCCAGCGCGACGTTGACGATTTAAAAAAGAAGATCGACGAAGCGGGCATGCCGGATGACGTGAAGAAAGAAGCGCTCAAGGAATTGGGACGCCTGTCGCGCATGTCTCCCATGGCGGCGGATTATTCGTTGACGCGCAACTACGTGGAGTGGCTTGCCGTGCTGCCCTGGGCTAAAACTTCCGGGCAGGAGATCGAGATCCTCAAGGCGAAAGAGATTTTGGATACAGATCACTACGACCTGGAAAAAGTTAAGGATCGCATTCTCGACTACCTCTCGGTTCGTCGCTTGAAGCCGAACATGAAGGGTCCGATTTTATGCTTCGTTGGACCTCCGGGTGTGGGCAAGACTTCGCTCGGCAAGTCCATTGCCAGAGCTTTGGGCCGAAAGTTCGTCCGGCTCTCGCTCGGCGGCGTACACGACGAAGCTGAAATCCGCGGCCATCGACGCACCTATATCGGAGCATTGCCCGGCCAGATCATTCAGGGCATTCGGCGCGCAGAAACAAAAGATCCGGTCTTTATGCTCGACGAAATCGATAAGGTCGGGCGCGACTTCCGCGGCGATCCGGCTTCGGCGCTTCTCGAAGCGCTCGATCCCGAGCAGAATTCGAGTTTCCGGGATAACTATCTCGATGTCACCTTCGACCTGTCGAAGGTGCTCTTCATCACTACCGCGAACATGCTCGATCCGATCGCCGAACCGCTGCGCGATCGCATGGAGATCATTGAACTGCAAGGCTATAGCGAAGAAGAAAAGCTCCACATCGCATTCCGTTATCTGGTGCCGCGGCAAGTCGAAGAGAACGGCATCACGACCGAGCAGATTGAGTTTCCGGAAGCGGCGCTGCGCTACGTGATTCGTCACTACACGCGCGAGGCGGGCGTGCGCAGTCTGGAGCGCACCATCGGTACGATCTGCCGGAAGCAGGCGCGGCGGCTTGCCGAGGGCAAGACTGAGAAGCTTGTGGTTACCCAAGAAATCATCCAGGAGTTTCTCGGCGGTATCAAGGTTCGCACCGAAGGCGAAATTGAGGAGCGTACGGAGCGCCCCGGCGTGGCGGTCGGTTTGGCTTGGACCCCGTCAGGCGGCGACGTGCTGTTTGTTGAAGCCAACGCCATGAAGGGTAAAGGTGGATTCACCATGACCGGCCAGATCGGCCAGGTGATGCAGGAATCCATGCAGGCGGCTCTTACCTGGGTGCGGTCGAATGCCGCACAGTTCGGCATCGCGGAAGACTTTTTTGCCGATCATGACATTCACATGCACGTGCCGGCGGGGGCGATTCCGAAAGATGGCCCATCGGCGGGGGTAACCATGGCAACCACGCTGGTGTCTCTGCTTACGGGGCATCGTATTCGGCCGCTGCTTGCGATGACGGGCGAAATTACGCTTAGCGGTAACGTACTTCCGGTCGGAGGTATTAAAGAAAAAGTGCTCGCCGCGAAACGCGCCGGAGTAACCGACGTGATTCTGCCGGCAGAAAACAAAATGAACGTCGAGGAGGATCTCACGCCTGAGCAACTCGAGAACCTCAAGGTTCACTACGTGAAGACGATCGGCGAGGCGCTGCGGGTTTCGCTACCGGCGGTTGCCGAGTCCGCGGCGGCGAAGATTCTGTTGAGGCCCAAAGATGGCAAACAGGACTTTCAACCTGCCCCGCCGGTTACTGTGCCCGATGTGGCTCATGATAAGGTCTTGACCACTCAGGCTTGAGGAGCGGTGTGATCGGTGGATAGCGATGTGGTCAGCGATGCCTGTTCCGCCAAGTCTCGATCAGGGTCGCTTCGTTCTCGAAGGCGTGGGGTATTGCTCCCTGTCCGGTAAACACCGCTTTGCGCTGGGCGCGGAATTCGTCGGGACTCTCGACGTGGTTTCTCAAGAAGATTTCGTGCACCGGTCCGCCCTTTAAAGTCACCGGCAACGCATGGGAGCCGTCCGCGAGTCGAGTCTTCGCTCGCAGGAAATTGCGCGCGCATCCTCATCGCTAATCCGAGAAATATGCACACCCGGGTTCGCCACCAACAGGACGTCCTGTGAGTATGCCGCGGTCCCGCAGTTGATCAGGCCCAGCAGCATGAACCAGCGGATTTTGTTTCTGATTCTCATACTTAAACGCACGTTAAGAACTAAAACCAATCTTGGCTGCCAACATCTTCGAGTCGGGCTTCAGGCCGTTGGGGTTAGTGCTGGCGTAGTAACCGAGACCGATGCCTTGCAGAAAATGGCCCTCAAGCTTGGCGTAGAAGTAGGAATCGAAGTCGTAGCGTGCTGAAACCACCCAGTCTTTTGAGTAATTCTGCAGCAGCGAAGAGAAGGAACAGAGGCAGTGGTCGAAACATGGTAAGGTTCCAACCCTTATGTATCGGCGCTTGCTTCTCTCGCTTTAGCTCTCGGGTAATGCGAAGACGCTGGCTTCATCGCAGGCGGGAAGCACTTGTCGGCATATCTCCCGGGACTGGGCGACAGTTGCTTACTTGCTTCGACAAGCGACTCGTTCGTTCCACCAGATTTTGCAGCAAGTTGCTGGACTAGCTTCCTGGCGGTCTCATCGGTGAGATTGCGATTGGCATCGAACTTCGATGCCCCGTTGGCGATCATGATCTCGGGTTGGTTTACGTCATGCATATTGAGAAAGACGAAACTTTGACGCAGACGATACTGGGAGCGCAACCCCCCGCATATTCCAGTGGCGGCGCTCATTACGGCCACCGGTTTGTTCTTCCACGCGCTGTCGCCGACGGGCCGTGACGCCCAGTCAATGGCGTTTCCAGCACTCCCGGGGACGCCGTATTTATACTCGGGGGTTGCGAACAAAATGGCGTCCGCAGCGCGAATATTCTTCTTGAATTCGGCGACGATCGGGGGTGGAGTTTTTGCTGGTCCTGATTCAGCGTGGGAATTCCTCGCAGATCGAGTTTTTCAATATTTGCCCCTTCGGGAACGAATGGCTGAGCTGCGCGCAGCGCCAGACGGTTGTACGAACCTTTGCCGCAAGTTTCCGGCAATGCCAAGAATTTTCAGGCATGAGTTCATCGGTCCTGGTGCCTGGTTTGATTTTACGTCGAGGCAGTTTACTTTCGATTCGCGGGTGGGATCTTGGCATAACTTTTTCTGTGTTAAATATCGGCATGCAGCCGGAGAGATGCTCGCGTTAAACTGACAAACAAGATTTACAACCACATTCCCCCATGCGTGTGCGTGTTCTTTTCTTTGGCGTGTTGAAAGATCTCGCCGGACGATCCAGCGATGGGGTCGACCTGCCCGAGGGAACGTCTGTTGCAGATCTGCTGGCCCACTATGGGTTGCAGATTGCCGGGATGAAGGAAATGTTGCCCTCGCTCGCTGTGGCTGTGAATCAGCGGTATGTGGGGTCGGCGACCGAGTTGAAGGCCGACGATGAGGTGGCCTTGTTGCCGCCGGTAAGTGGAGGATCAGGAAAAGAGGAGGGCGAGACGCCCCTTGGCCTCGGCCCGCGTCGTGCTTCGATTGGGCGCGCTCCGATTAACACTCAGAGGATCCTTGACCACATTAAGCGCGGCGAGGATGGCGCTGCGGTGGTCTTTGAGGGGGTGGTGCGCAACCGGACGCGCGGGCGCAGGACGCTATATCTGGATTACGAGGCCTACGAGGAGATGGCGCTCGAGCAGATGGAAGAATTGGCTCAACGGGCGCTCGAGCAATTCCAGGTGAGAGAGGTTGCATTGGTCCATCGCCTGGGCCGGTTGGAAATTGGGGAGACCAGCGTGCTGATCGTGGTGGTGTCGCCGCACCGGGGCGCTGCCTTCGATGCCTGCCGCTGGCTGATTGACACACTCAAGCGCAGCGTTCCCATCTGGAAGAAAGAACATTTTGAAGATGGTGCGGTGTGGGCGGCGGGTGAGCCATTTCCAGAGGAAATTTCCCGAGGAAGTTTCTGAGTTCCCAGGCAGCCTGGTTGTGGAGGGCGCCATCTAAGTGAGCGGGTTTAGGTCCTGGACTTGTGCGCAGTCGCCACACGGAGCCGAACCGAGGCGGCTTTCCAAGTATACTTCTTTTTTCGAATGAGAAAATCCGCCACGCTGGTTCTGCTCATGCTGGCTTGTGTTGTGTCGCGGGCGCAGCAACCTCCGGCGCATAATCAGGGGACGCCGGGACCGGAGACCACGCTCAAAGTCGACGTCAAGCTGGTTAGCGTTTACGTCACCGTGACCAATGCCCAAGGTGGACCGGTCGCCGGACTGAAACGAGAGAACTTCGCGGTGCAGGAAGACGGCGGCGATCAGACCCTAGCGGTATTCGACAAAGAATCCGCGGTGCCGCTTTCCATTGCGCTGGCCATTGATACTAGCTTGAGCACCCGACACGACTTACCTCTGGAGCAGGCTTCGGCGAAGCGCTTTGCGCGCACGATTATGCGGCCGGTGGATGGCTTGTCGGTGTTCGGATTCAGTGAAACCGTGCTGCAGGCAACTGGTTATACTGCAGACTTGAAGCGGATCGACGAGGGCATTGACCACGTCCGGCTGGGCGCGGCCACGGCGCTCTACGATGCGATTTATCTGGCATCGCGCTCGCTTACCCACCGCCAGGGACGCAAAGTGATCGTGCTGATCACCGACGGTGGCGACACCATGAGCAAAATCGATTACAAAGAAGCGGTACGCGCAGCGGAAGAGGCTGAGGGCATTGTTTACAGCATCATCGTAGTGCCGATCGAGAGCAGCGCGGGACGCGAAACTGGCGGCGAGCACGCCTTGATCCAGCTCTCGGAGGACACCGGAGGCAAGTACTACTACGCGACTTCGATGGCGCAACTCGACGATGCGTTCCGCCAGATCAGCGATGAACTACGCACTCAATATTTGCTGGGCTACTATCCTTTGCATCGCACCTCGAACTCGCAGTTTCGCCGCATCCAGGTTAAGGTTTCGGGAACGCCCGAAGCGGGGTCTTACCGGGTGCGGCACAGGGCTGGGTATTACACGGCCCCGTCGGATTTCTGAGGATCGGGTTTCCTTTGAAGGAAGGCTCACAAGTAAGTGAGGAAGAGGATGCGTATGTTTGGTATTCTCAAAGATTGCTCAGAGTTCTGGAGAATGGTCCTGGTTCAGTCAAAGAATCCGTCTTGCGCATTGTGTGGTTCGGTGTTGCCAGGGTGAGTTGCGAGGCGCAATTTCTGATCCCGTCGAAGCGCCCATTCCCGATTTACTCCCGAGTTGCGCGGAAGAATCTGCTGGAAGAATGTGAGAGAGGCTCAGTGAATATTGCGAAGGCAGGAAGCTCGAAGTTGAACCTGGAATGGCGCAGTATCGACGAGCAAGGCGCGGGTGAGCGGATCGCTGGTGAACGGATCTGTGCCGGGCGAGTCTTTTTCGTTCAACACGGGTCCTCGCAACGCTCGGGAATGCTGGTGTTCGCTGCTATCGCTCTCCTGGTGGCTTCCACTTTTGTGCTAGCGCAATCGACCGTGGGTACGGGCAGCGTCGTTGGGGTTGTCAGCGATCCGTCGGGGGTGGCTGTCGCAGCAGCGAAGGTGACGATGACCAATAAGTCCACCGGTGCTATGGTGCTGGTGACGACATCTTCCGCGGGATTGTACACATCGGGTCCTACCCAGGCGGGTGAATATGTCGTGCGGATCGAGGCCAAGGGTTTTAACTTGAAGGAGTTCTCCTTGGTGGTTCAGGTCGGCCACACGGTGAATGGTGACGTGCGCCTGCAACTGGGGACTGAGAAGCCAATTGTCGAACTTGAGAGAGGCGCAGTTACACCCAATATCGAACAAGCCATGTTGCAAGGGTTGCTGACCGGTGAACAGGTTGAAGACCTTCCAATCAACGGCCGCAATTTTATGGATCTGGGTCAACTTGAGCCTGGGGTTCAAGTGCAGGACGGCGGCACATTTGACGCGAGCAAGGATGGCATTTCCGGAATCTCGTTCGAAGGCCGCCTGGGGAATTCGGCGCGGACGGTGGTGGATGGAGTCGATGTCAACGATGAAATAGTTGGCGGATCAACTCAGAACATTCCCGCTAGCGCGATCCAGGAATTCCAACTGGTACGATCGTTGCCCGACCTCTCGACCGGCCTCACCTCCTCGGGTGCGTTAAATATCGCGACCCTTTCGGGCAGCAACCACATTTACGGAGAGGTGTTTGGGCTGTTCCGTGGCGACCAGGGCGGAGCATCGCTGCCCGGTTCGGAGGATTCGTTTCAGCGAGAACAATTTGGCGGACGCGCGGGAGGAGCGATCGTCACGGACAAAATTTTCTGGTTCGCCGATGCCGAGCGCGTAAAACAGGATCTCACGGCGGCGGAGCCATTTGCATATCCCTTCGACGGATTGCATGCAACTCTTTCGCAACCTTATCGCGACTTCGATACCGATGAACGTTTGGACTGGAATATTAAAGACAATATGCGGGCGTTCTTCCGGCTCAACTATTTCGAAAACAGCAATCTGCGACCGTATAGCGCGGCTAGTTCGACCCAGGCACTTAGAGAGACCAACAACACTGAGACTTATGCTCTCGGAATCGACTTCCATCGGGGCGTGTACGCGCACAGCCTGCGCTTTGAATATCTCAAGCTGCGCGATGCCATCGCGGATGCTACGGCGAACCTCAGCGGGGCGGAGAACCCCATCCCGGGTTTGGGCATTAACATTGGCGCGCCGACCGCTGGAAATTGCGTCCTCAGCAACGGCGGGAACTATTGCGGCGGGCCGAGCTGGCTTTCGCCGCAGCAGACAATTCAGTCGAACAAAGAGGCGAAGTACGACGGCAGCAGAATCATACGCAACCATCTGATCCGCTACGGAGCTACCTTGGATCGCATCGATGGCGGACGCCTCGCGGCTTACTCTACATTTCCGCAAGTTGGAACCACCTCGGATGAAACATCAGCCGATCCAACTTCTTACCCAGCGGGGTGGGTGAGCCTGGGAAACGGAAACGGATTCTCGACTGCAAAGTCTGCGTTTAATTTTCCCGGTGGTGGACTCGGACCCGACAGTCGCGTGGAACTGTACGTCGGAGATGTTTGGAAGGCGAAACCACATTTGACCTTAACCTATGGCGTGCGCTACTTGCACGACACCGGCCGCACAAACAGCGACCTGGGCCGGTCGCCGGATTTGAATCAGTGGCTGCCGGGGCTGGGCAACCAGATTCGTAATCCGGCCATGAATTTTGCTCCGCAATTTGGTTTCGCCTGGGATGCCAGCGGCAACGGCAACACTGTAATCCGTGGCGGCGGCGGGTTGTACTACGAGAATCCGGTCTGGAATAACGTGATGTTCGACAGCCCGGCACGTCTTAGCAAGGGAAATTTCGCCGACGCTCCAACGGTTTGTCAGGGAGGCATAGCCGACACGTTTGTTTGGCCAACCAGTGTCGCGGCCGGCACTTCCATTGCTGGAGGTGCGGCTACGGTGGTGAACACGCCGGCGGGTCCTCAGGCGAAGCCCACTTTCTGCGGACAAACCATCTCGAGCGTCGCGCCCGAGATTCTGGCGTTGAGCAGTGCCTTCCAGTCCGCTACGGCTGGTGTCCTCAGTGGGCAACCGAATCCCAATTTCGCAGGCACTTCATTAACGGCGTTGAGTCCAAATTATGCTTTGTTTAATCCGGACTATCGAACTCCGCGCTCCTGGCAGATGAACCTTGGCTTCCAGCAGGAGATTCGTCCGGGGACGGTGCTCAGCGTGGACTATGTCCGCAACATCGGGGAGCGTTACCTGCTCGCCCAGGATATTAACCATAGCGGAGCAGCCAGCAGCTTTGATGAAGCCAATGCGCTTGCCGCCCGCGACGACGCCCAGGCGGCCCATGGTTGCGCCACTGGGCTGAATCAAGTTACGTGCATGATTGCCGCATTGGGCCAGGCTGGGGCTCAGGCAGCCTACTCGGCGGCGGGATTGGATTCGAACGTTCAAGCGGTGGGCGGCGGCCCTTGCCCTTACTGTGCGTTTCCGGGCACGAATCCGATCTCCGGGAACCGCGGTGCCGTGGGCGGACTCGATGTGCTTTTTTCCGATGGCCGCTCGGTCTACAGCGGCGTGCAGATGAAGCTTGTGCAAAAGATCAATAAGCCGGTGCGGGGGGTGAGCGGCGCAAACTTCCAAGTCTCGTATTCCATCTCACGCTTCATCAGCCAAGAGCAGGATGGGGATTTCATCAATCGGGCGACCAACAGCGACAAGCCGCTGCAATATACCGGTCCGAACGCGCTGGACCGCAGGCATCAAATAACTTTTGGGGGAACTTTTGATCTGCCGTTTTCAACGAAGTTGAACCTGGTGGGGCATTTCTACAGCCCGCCGGCGCAGACTCTGGAACTGCCGCAACTGACGAATGGTGGGGAAATTTTCGCGAGCGACTGGCTGGGCACCGGTCTGAGCGCGGCTGCGCCTCCCGAACCTGTAACCGGAACACAGGTTGGCCAGTTCGAGCGTGCCACCAACATCACCAATCTCTATAACGTAATCACGAACTACAACCATAACTATGCGGGCGGCCTCACGCCTGCAGGCCAGTGCCTGGCGGGGAACACCAGTCTTTGTCCCGGTCTAGTGGACGGCCCGCAGGTTCTGACTCAAGCCGATCTCAGTGCTCTCGGCTGGGTCATGCCGACCCTGGATAAAGTTGCTAATCAGGCGGTGGGCATCCCTTGGCTGAAGTCGATGGACTTGAAAGTGTCTCGGCCGTTCAGGAT
>Ga0302177_10002340_pt1 | contig 13429 bp, 8 predicted proteins | sample I_Palsa_E1_2_FD_198780 | JGI IMG/M metagenome (GOLD analysis project Ga0302177, IMG submission 198780) | Peat permafrost microbial communities from Stordalen Mire near Abisko, Sweden - I_Palsa_E1_2 | ecosystem: Environmental > Terrestrial > Soil > Palsa > Peat permafrost | place: Sweden: Abisko... | reverse complement strand
GGATTTCAAGGCGCGGTGCTGCAAGTGAAGTTGAAACATTTTGCGGAGGCCAGCGCGCGCCGCCGCGAAATCGCGCAAACATATCGCCAGTTGCTCTCGCACGCGCGCCTCAACCTGCCGTATGACGATCCTCGAGACGAATGTGCGTATCACCTATTCGTGGTGTATGTCGATCGCCGCGATGAAGTTCGCAGCCAGCTTGCCGATCGGGGGATTGAAACTGCCATTCATTATCCGCGTCCGCTTCACCTACAGCCGGCGTACGCCGATTGCGGCGTGCCACGGGGCACGTTGCCTCACTCCGAGCGCGCCTGCAACCGAGTGATCAGCTTGCCGTTTTATCCAGGACTGCATCCCGAGCAGATCGAGCACGTCGCCAACGTTCTTCGCGAAATCGTGGGCGTTAATTAGCGCTGATCATCGTCAGCTCAAACTGATTGCGCGAGGGCCTGGAGACGGGAGCCTGCGGGCTCTGAAGATTTGACTCTAAGCTAAGCCGGCGGAACGCAAACGATACGACGCTAACGAAGTGCGAGAGATCAACCCCGACCCAAATAAAAAGGGACAAGCACAAAGCCTGTCCCTTGAGAAATTGGCTTTCCGTAAATCTACAAGCCGGCCCGGCTCTCGCGCTGGCCCGACGGATTCACTAGCGTCGGGCGGGGCGTCGAGCCTCCGCCTGAGACCGGCGGATCCGCAATACTTTGACGAACGCTTTCGGCGACCTGTTCGAGAGCCTTGAGGAGCGAATTGCGGAGTGCCTGCTCACCTGACCGGGTGAGCGTCGCAAGAGCAGCCTGACCGCTGTCATTTAGCTTGTCCACGGCCACGTTCACCCACAACTCACTCGCGCCGTGCAGCTGATCTTCGTATTTTTGGAGCGACTCCTCATTGGCATGCGCGAGCCTCTCGTACCAACTGCGGACCTGGTCGTCGCGCTCAATTCGCGCCGCCTCGGCCGCTGCCGCAAGCTCTCTCGAGTGGAAGTCCCGCGCTTCGGCGAATTTCTGCTCTCCGTATGCGGCGATTTCCGTACGGTGCCGTTCGAGCAGCGTCCCCGCGGCATGCTCGAAATTCATCCGCATCCCATCCGCGGCTCGCTCGATCTGATGCGTCCGCTCAGTGATCGATGCATCGCTCGATTCATTGAATCGCTGCACGGCGGATTCAGCAACCTGGCGGACTCCTTCCTCGAACGCACTCGCTATGGTGTTCGAAGCGCCTTCGAGCTGGCTCGCGGTACGTTCGATTACCTCCGACGATCTCCCTTCGAGCTCGCGCTTCGCCTCATCAAGATGCGCCAAATTCTGTTGCGCCAGTTGCTCACCGAGGCGATCCGATATCTCCTGGGTTCTCGCCTCGAACACGCCTTCGGTCTTAGCCAGCGATTCCTGCGTGAGAGTTTCGATGTACGCCTGCGCTTGCTTTTGGTGCCACTCGGCGTTCTTCACGAGATCTTCAATCACGGCGTGGCTCGCTCGCGCCCCGCTCGATTCCAACTCCGCGTTCCAGCGCGCCAAAGCTTCCGCTCGTGCGTTTTCGAATTCGGACCGCAATGCTGATAGGGTCGCCGACATCTGTGCTCCGGTGTCGCGCTGGCTGCTTTCGGCCGCCTGGCGGAGCCGCTCGCGATACATCCGTAGGCCCTCTTCGGCCTGTACTTCGTGCGCCGTCAGCTCGCGAACCAACTCCGGCACGCGTTCGAGGTGCGGCGCAAGGCGCGCGTCAATTTCTGCGAGGGTCTTCGAAACCAGCTGTTGGCCCGCGGCATCGAGCGCCGGTTGAATGCGTTGCGGCAGTTCCGAGGTCAACGCGTCGGCATGACGGCGCAACTCCGTCACCTGAGATTGCAGCGCCGAATCGAGTCGCTGGTGCAATTCGTTAAGTGCGTCGTGGCTCGCGGCATCGATTTGCCCGGAGAATTCCCGCATCCGCTCCGCGGCCCGTTCGATATCCACGAGCGAAGTCCGCGCGCGTTGCAGTTCCGTATCCAGCGCGCTTCGGATCCCGGCAAGAGCCTTATGCGCGTCTGAAACAGTATTTGCCACCGGCAGGCACAACTGGCCAATCCGTTCGGCCAATTTGCCTTCGGCGCTCTCCAGCGCCGATTGGGAATTCTCACCCAATCGGGAGGCCAGCCGTTGGGCGGCCCCGTCCAAGGACGATTGCAGCAATTCGTTCCATTCGCTGCGCGCCTGCCCCATCTGCTCCTGAAGCTTCTCTCGCCAAGCTTTGCTCAAATCGTCGAGCGCCACTGTTTCCTGTGCCGCGTCTTTCAGCCGGCGCATACGCTGGTCAACAGCGGCTTCGGCTGATTCAAGCGCAATCTTAATTTGAGCCAGGCGATCTCCCGAGGACATCGCGGCCTGTGATTCTTCGCGAACAGCCTGTGCACCGCGCTCGAGATCTGCGACGAGCGCCCGGATCTGGTCGATATGCGAAGCGAATTCCTGCCTCAGATCCGCGCGCAGCTCTTCGCGCACCCACGACATTTGTCCGGTAACACCTGCGGAGATCTCGTCCTGAACGCTTGCCATCTGCTCGCTTGCGCGCTTCGAGATTTCTTCCCGCGCAGAATCGCGATCGCGGTCGAAGTCGTCTCTCCATCGCCGGAAAAATGCTTCGGCGGACGCGATGTGCTCTCGTTCAACCGTTTCGGCGGTCCGTTTTAGCGTTTCACTCGCTTGCGCGACCGCATCTTCGGCTGCTCTCGAAGCCTGGGATTCGATGTGCCCGCGCAGTTCACGGAGAAGCGGGCTGTCGAGCGAACCCGCGACTGCGGCTTCCGGAACAACCGTTCCGGCAAATCCGAAAGCCTCGGCGCTTACAGGCGTTTTTTCTTCATTTGTCGCGATTTCCAAATTCTCGTCCATGTGATCAGCCAGGGGAGTCTCCATTTCAGGTCTGTAATCTTCAGCAGGGATCTGCCCCACCTTCGCGCGCGGAGCTGTTTCTGGATGCAGCCATTCGGCAACTGCGTCGTTGGAAGTGCGGTCTGCAGCAGCCGGGGCCGCATTTTCCCAATCCACCGGAGGGGTTGGCAGACTCCAAACATTACCGGGAGTTTCTAATTCGACGGCAATTTGGAACATCTCGCGAACCGATCGCGGGCGTTGAATCCACACAACGCGGGCTCGCACGCGATGAGGTCCATCGGCATCCTCGGGCGCGGGTATTTCGAGTGTTATCCAGGTGTTTTTCGGGAGGTGATGCTTCGAAGGATATTTGCAACCGTAGGTGTTAAGCGCGACCGTTGCAGTGCGTTCTTCAAAGGGCTGACTCAGCAGATCAACGCCGCGAACCGTGAGCGGTATCGAGCGAATGATTCGAGTGCTGCGTCGCCGCTGAGCTTGTGACTCGCTCGCTGCTGCTTCTTGCACTCCTGACCCCCCAAGCGGAAGTCAGAGCATAGCATTGTCAACTTGCCGGGTCGAGTCCACAGTAGAATTCGACGCGAGAAATCTGTGGATAATGCTCCCGAAAAAATCCCGTTCGCGTTGACGGCTAACTGCCGGAGCCCTTTTTCTTCGCTCGTTTGCCTACGGTCGTATCCACGCCCTGATCGAGTTGCTGGAGTCCGTCGATCGCAGCCTTCGCTTGAGCGGCATACGGGCCGGTCGGTTTTACGTCGATGCACTTCTGATAGGCTTCGACTGTTCCGGGGGGAATGATGTAAATCATCTTTTCGCCCTGCTGCTTGGTGTCAATCGTTGCCGAGAGCGCGTTTCCGAGCAGAAACCACGCTTGATCGTCCTTCGGATCCGCTAGCGTCGCCTTCTGCAGAAACGCTGCGGCCTCCTTCATTTTTCCGCTATTGGACATAACAATACCGAGGTTCTTCCAGCACATCACAGCCACGGAAGGATCAAGCGCGATGGCTTTATCGCACGCCGCCGGAGCGTCGTCGGACTTGCCCGACTTTGCGAGGTCCGTGGCTTCCGCGACGTAATAGGGCGCACTCGGCTTGAGGTCCACCGCATTTTGGAACGCCGTAGCAGCGTCTGCCCACTGGCTCAAGCCTTCGTCTGCCGCCCCCAAATTGGCCCACGATAGGGAGTGATTGGCCACATCCTTGGGACCTGCCGCCTGTTCGGCCAGTTTAAACTCGGTAGCGGCCGTCTGATAGTCGGCCGCGAGCTTGTCCTTCAGAGATTGGTCGGTGGGCGAAGCTTGCAATTGAGTTTTCACAGCCTTGGCATCGTTCATTGCGGCGACGCCCGCCATAAAGTGCGCCTTCAGTCCCTCGAACTTGCTTTGCTCTTCATCTTTCTTTTTTGCCTCATCGGGATGTTCGGCTGCTTGCTTTGCCATCAACTCTTTGAAATTCATGTTGTAACTATTGTCGGAGCCTTCCGTAATCTGCTTTTTATCCTGAAAGTTCAGCTTGTCCTTTTCATTCACCAGCGTTACGGAGTAAACGCCGGAGCGTAGGCCAAGGATCGTGAACTTGCCGTTCTTGTCGGTCTTGGTTGTGGTAGCCGATCCGTTGTCGGGATTCTTGATTGTGACCCTGGCCGTCGCGGATCTCCCCATCGAGACGTCCCGTTCCCTGCGCCACCGCGGTGATGGCCGCGAGCGAGATCAACGCCAACACGCTGCACATTCGAATGAGTGTTTTTTTCATGGCTGCTGCTCCCCTAGAGTGCGAATCTTCAGCGCCGCGCGTCTTTGTCGCGCTGCACCACTGCCACCTGACTTTACTGCCACACGGCATGATGGCCACGCGGCATTATGACGCAATTCCTGCCCGGTAAGCGATAGCGTCCGCGTGTCCCGCCTCTTCGAATGCGCTCAGGCGCAAGCGGCAACTATCGCAAACGCCGCACGCTTCGTCGTCGAATTGATAGCACGACCAAGTTCGCTCGAGCGGTGCGCCAAGCTCGATCCCGCGGCGCACGATTTCGCTCTTTCGCATCCCGATCATCGGCGTGGAAATCTCGATTCTCGTTTCCGGGCGTGTTCCCGCTCGTATTACAGCCTCGAACGCCCGGTAATATTCCGGCCGGCAATCGGGATAACCCGAACTATCCTCGAAAACTGCGCCGACGAAAATCGCCGAGGCTCCGACGACCTCGGCCCAGCTCACCGCCGCTGAGAGAAAATGCGCGTTGCGGAACGGCACGTAGGTGATCGGAATCCTGCGCGAGTTCACGCCAGTTTCGGGAATAGAAATGCTGGGATCGGTTAGCGCCGAACCACCGATCTGGGAAAGCGCGTCAAGACGGACCACCAGCCGCTCGCGCACACCGTAGAAATTTGCGATCTCATCAAAGGCGCGGCGCTCGCGCGCCTCGGTTCGCTGTCCGTAGCTTGCGTGCAAGAGCGCCAGGCGATAGGTTTGATTCGCGATTGCCGCGGCAACGCACGAGTCCATCCCGCCGCTTAGCAGCACGATGGCTTTTTTCGGTCCGGTCATGCTCTCGTCGATTGCTCCATTACACCCGGGAGTGGCCGGGTTCCGAAGGGTCCTGAAACACGGGGGAGAATATCACTTCGCGCACGCGTTCGGGAAGCAAGCGTTGCGACAAGATTCGCGCGGAAAATCTATCAGCGGCCTGCGGCCGCTTTGCGACGGCGCATGTAAATCAGGCCGCCGATGGCCACAGCCATCTCCACGATCGTCACCGGTACCGAAACGCGAAATCCCCAGCCTAGCGACAGGTAGAGGAACGAGGTAATGAATGCGGGGATGGCGATAATGTAGAAGGCGATATTCATCAGAGAATCGAATCCAGCTACGGCCGGTACGTCGCCGCAGTCACATCGGTCTCCCAGACGGTGATGCTCGAAATTCCAGCGCCGTTCTCCGTTTGCTTCATCTGTTTCGAAGTTTCGTCGTAAATGTAGCGCGCGATGTTCTCAGCCGACGGATTGATTGAGTCGAACGGCGCAAAATCATTCAGGAAACGGTGGTCCAGCGAACGAATCACGACTTGGATCACTTGTTTCAGATGCACAAAATCGTAGAGCAGCCCGACGCTATCGAGCTCCTCGCCGGCGAGTGTCACGCGCACTTTGTAATTGTGCCCATGGACGTTCTCGCACTTGCCTTTGTATCCCCGCAGCGCGTGCCCCGCTGAAAATGTTTCATCCACACTGACTTCGTACATGAAATGTTCCGTCCTGAGATTCTTCTAGCCGCGACGCGTGTGCGCCGCCCTCAACTTTTTTCCATGAAGCGCGCGACAACGGCGAGGTCTTGCGTGGTCGTGTAGTCGGGCAACGACTCCAGGAAAATCTTACCATAACGCATCCGTTGGATTCGGGTGTCGAGGATCGCCAGAATTCCGCGGTCGCTGCGCGAGCGAATCAGCCGCCCGAACCCCTGTTTGAGCGCTAGCACCGCTTCCGGCACCTGATATTCCGCGAAAGCATCGCGGCCATCTTCTTTCAGCGCGCGCACTCGCGCTGCCACGATCGGGTCGGACGGCACGGCAAATGGCAAACGGTCGATGATGACGCACGAAAGCTGCTGCCCCGGCACGTCCACGCCCTGCCAGAAGCTTGCGGTTGCGAAGAGCACCGCGTTCGGCGTCGTCTTGAATCTTTCGAGCAGCACCGAGCGCGGCGCGGTGCCTTGCAGCAGGAGCGGAAAACCTACTTTCGACCGGACGCGCTCGAACGCGTCGCGCATCTGCACGTAGCTTGTGAACAGGCAGAACGCCCGGCCCTCCGTGATTTCGAGCAGGCGCGCAATCTCCTCCGCAGCGTGAGCCGGAAATGACGCGTGCCGCACGTCAGGCAGCGCCTCCGGCAGATAGAGGAGCGCCTGTTCGCGAAAATCGAATTCGTGCGGCAGCACGCGTTCCGTCACCGCTTGCAGCCCCAGCCTTTGCTTCAGAAAATCGAAATGGCCGGCAACCGCCAGTGTTGCCGAAGTGAGTACGATGGTATCGAACTGATCGAACAATTTTTCACGCAGGATTTCGCTGACGTCAATCGGTGTGGCTGCAAGAAACACACCTTTGCCGCGGCGTTCGTACCAGTAAACGTAGTTGCGCTCGTTACTCTCAAGAAGAAACGCGAGCTCGCGTCGAATTTCAGCCGCCCTCCGGGCGATATTGACCACCTCATCCGGCTTTGTAGTGAGCGCGGCCAGTTCAATTTCGATCCGCTTTAACCCCATAGCGAGGCTCTCATAGGCCTCTCGGTTCTGTTCGATAAAGCCAGCACGTTCGGACGGCTCAAAAGGATAACGCCCCTCGCGCGCCGGAAATGCGTCGAAGAAACTGTGCGCTCGCTCGCGAAGCTGCGTCACGCTCCGCCGCACCGTTGGCGCCGATACCTGTAGAAGCCGGAGCGTTTGCTCCGCGTCCCGCGCAAGCTCATCGAGCTTGTAGCTCGAAACCGCCCGCCCGAAATAATCGCTCGCCACATCTTCAATTTCATGCGCCTCGTCGAAAATCACCGCGGCGTATTCCGGAAGAATCGAGCCGAAATCGTCCTGGCGAATCGCGAGGTCGGCGAAAAAGAGATGGTGATTGACGATGATGAGATCCGCTTCCTGCGCGCGTTGATGCATCCCGGTGATAAAGCAATTTGCGAATTCAGGGCATTTCTGGCTTGTGCAGGTGTCGCTGCGCGCGTCGATCCGGTTCCAGAGATCGGAGTCATCGGGAAGAAACGTCAATTCAGCGCGGTCGCCCGTCTCGGTCAGTTTCTCCCAGTCGCGAATCTGCGAGAACCAATCGATTTCGTCCATTCCTTTCAGGACGGGCTGACCCTCCATCAAATGGACTTTCTGCCGGCAAAGAAAATTGTTGCGGCCCTTCATCAACGCAACTTTCAAGTCGGGCGCAAAATATTTCTGCAGAAAAGGAACGTCTTTATTGAAGAGTTGTTCCTGAAGCGATTTCGTCGCCGTCGAAATCACCACGCGACGCCCGCTCTGAATCGCAGGGATCAGATATGCAAGAGTTTTTCCCGTGCCCGTGCCCGCTTCGATCAGCGCGTGCTGGTGCTTCAGGAAAGCGTTGTCAACGAGCTCCGCCATTTCCAGTTGCGAGCGGCGGAATTCGTACCCGGGATGCCGCTTCGACAGAACGCCACCCGGCCCAAAGATGTCGGCCATGGTGAAAGCGCTCGGCTGCTCTTCCTTCGCTCGTTTCGGCACAGGTGTCACGGAGTGTAGGCGGATCCCCGACGGAATCTCTACGATAGCACGGAGGCACTAGCTTGGTAAGCTTGCTCGCGATGATTAAAATTCGACGCGCGCGTGAAACGCGATCATCCGCGGTGAGCTGTCGCCGCCCAGGCCAACGCCCAGAAGCCCGGTGGGCGGGGAAGTGGTGTAGGTTAGCGCACCAAATCCGATTTGCGTCGACGGCTTTCCCGGAATCCCCGCCAGCGTGCTACTCGGCAGCCCGAAGTTCGGGTGGTTGAATACGTTGAAGAACTGGCCTTCAAATCGCAGCTTCACGCGCTCGCCCATGGGAAATAATTTCGAAATGTAGAAGTCGCTCCAGAAAAAATCCGGCCCGCGCAACGAATTTCGCCCCAGAGATCCGAACTGGCAATTCTCTGCGTTGTCGCCGCCGTTGCACGCGCCCGTGCTTGGGTCAACGCTCGAAACGAACGCATCCGGATTAAGCCATTGCACCGTCCCCGTTTGCGTCACGCCCGAAATCGAATTGCCGTCGTATCGTGACACGCCGGCAACGCCGCTCGCGAATTGCGGCCCTCCGCCCTGCACGATCCCATTCCCATTCGCTGAATACGCCGTACTCAGCACCGAAAACGGAATGCCGCTGTGCCAGACTCCCGTGCCCGATATCTGCCAATCATTCACCGCATATCCCAGCCAGCGGATCCTCGTTCGGATCGGGAGTTGATACGTGTATTCCAAACTCAGATTGTGACGAATGTCGTAGTCGCAAGGGCCGTAATCGCGCGCGAGGTCGCCTGGCAGCGGCGTGATAATTCCTCCGGCGGAAAATTGTAGGAATCCGCCGTTCGAAACTTCGTCCATGCAACGGCTGAACGTGTAATTGATCTGTCCTTGCAGTCCGTGGCCCAGCCGCTTCATGGCGGTGAGTTGCAGGCCGCTGTAGTGGCTGTTTGCGCCCGTCTCGAATTGCGTCACTCCGCCGAATCGCGAGTCCAGCGGCTGCTCGAACGGATATGGCGCGAAGCAACCTTCGCACACCGTTTGATACCCATTCACTTGCGTCATATAGGGTTGGTTGACGGCGCGCGTGCCGACGTATTGCGCGCGCACGCTCCCGGTAGAGCCGAGTTGTTCTTCGATTCCCAGGCTCCACTCCATGAAATACGGCGCGCGCAGCGTCCCGCTCGGGACTGCCGTCATCGCGACGCGCGGAAGGCAGGCCGCAGGATTCGCTTCCGGCGACGAGCACGATAACTCGCCTTCCGCAAACCCCGAGCCGAATGCTTGATTGGCCGCCGTCGTCGCATCAACGGCGCTGTTCGGCACGCCCGGTGCAATCGCCAGTCCTCCAACGGTGCCGAGCAGCCCGCCTTGAAATGTCCGCACGTACGGCGGATTCACCCCAATCACGTCCGCGACGCTGCCGGGCAGCAAATCGCTGAAAAGCCCAAAACCTGCGCGAATCACGGTTCTCGGCTTGGGCTGCCATGCAAGAGCCGTGCGCGGCTGAAGAATTGCGATAGGAGTGGCCGAAAACAAATGTTTGAGATTGGTTTGTATCGCGGCGTTCAGCGGTTGATTCGCATCGTGCGAGATCGAATCGAACGCGCCGCCAAGACGCGCAATTTCGTCATGCGGCTCCAGCGGATTGGAATTGAATGTATCGCGCAAGCCAATCGTCCACGTCAGCCTCGGCGTCAATTTCCAGGTGTCTTGTGCATAGAGGTCTAGATTGAGAAATCGAAACGGCTCGTTTGCGGTCTGAGGAAAAGTCTGCGTTGCCGTCGAAGCTACGCCGGAAACGAATTGCGGCAGCGTGGTGTAAACGACCGTCGGCACGTTACCCTCGCCGAAATCGTAATCGTTGAGCCGGAAGATTCGCGTGTTCGTTCCGAACCGAAATTCGTGAGCGCCGCGGCTCCACGCCAGATTATCGTTGATAAAAATCCGCGATGCGCGTCTGCCCTGCAGCCATGTGTTGTCGAGCCCGCCGATCGTCGTAAAAGGAGCGTTCGCGCCCAGCCCTTGCAGAACGATCGGAAATGCCGCCAGCGTCTTCTCAAAATCGCTCGGTGCGAACAGGCTTTCGTACCAGGAGAATCCTGGATTGAAATAATTCACCACATTCTGGGACACGACCCGCGTGTATCCAGCAGCGAACGAGTAAAGCGGCTGCGGTGAAACCGAGTCGAAAAGCGAATTAATTGGATCGGTGTAGGCTGCTTGCACTCCAGTGTCAGCCTGAAAGCGAAACCACGCGAAGTTCTTCGCGTTGATGTTGTAGTCGAGCCGGGCGGTTTGCACTTGCTCGTGGTCATCGCTCGAGTGTGAAATACTCTGCCGGTTCGCGCAGCCGTTGCCGTTCGGCGGGCTGCCGGTCGCGGCGCCACCCCCGGCATCGAAGGGGCAGCCGAGAACTGCGAGCGGTGTGCCGCCTGTACTCCCATAAAGCGAGAACATTCGCTGATAAAACGGAACGAGTTGCGGAGCTGCCGGGTACGTTGATCCCGTAACGGAGTCCGTTCCGCCAATTGGGAGTTGCTGTAGAACGTATTGTTGAAACGCCGCGCTTGGGACCGTCGTCGGCGTAACAATCGGCAGCGCTATGCGCACCCATTCGCTGTCGAAAAAGAAGAAGAGCTTGTTGTGCGCTATCGGCCCGCCCAGGCTGCCACCGAAATGATTCACGGTCGATCGCGGTTTGTGATTCCCCGGCGTTGCGTTCGTAAAGTAATCCGCAGCGTTCAAAAGCGAGCCGTTCCACATATCGTAGAGGTTCCCGTGGAACTGATTCGAGCCCGACTTAGTCACGTAATTGATTTGCGAGGCGCCGTAGCGACCCTGATCGGCCGAGTAGGAGAGCGTGTTGACCGTGACTTCGGAAATTGAATTGATTCCCAGAACGAGATTGGTCGAGAGGCCGCTGTTCAGATTCGTGAGCGGATCGTTTGTCTCGAGGCCGTCGACAATGTAGCCGTTCGAAAGAGCAGGCAGGCCGTTGAATTCCACGTTGCCGTATCCGTTCGAGCTGCCCACGAAGTCGTTGCCGCTGCCGGCCGTGTTCATCAGCGCGCCTGCAGCGAATTGCAGGGGATAAGTCAGATCGCCACCGGGATTAGGCAGATTTTCGAGAGCCTGCGCGTTTAGCGTCGTGGATGTGTTGGCGTTTTCAGGATTAATGAGCGGCGCTTCGCCAGTCACTTCGACGGTGAGCTTCGATTGCGCCAGCTTCAGCGTGAAATTGACTGTCTGTCTTTGACCCAGTCCCGCCGACACGTTGGCGAGTTGTTGCGGCTCGAACCCCTCCGCCTGAACCTTGACGGAATAATTGCCCGGCTGGAGCTGAGGAAAATTGTAACGGCCTTCATTGTCGGTTTTTGCCGTTCGCTGGAGGCCGGTTTCGCGACTCGCGACGGTCACCGTAAGGCCCGGCATGGCTGCACCTGTCGGATCGTTGATGCTGCCGCCAATCGCGCTCGTCGTCTCGCCCTGCGCGAAAACCGGACCGGCGAAAAGAATTGAGATCATAGCTCCGAGCAGAAATCGGCGAGAGGTACAGAGGAGATGTAATCGCGCCCAACTATTTTGCATGAAGTCCTACCGGCGTTCATCCAGGAGATTAACCTCAGTTAATACAATGTGTAAAGCTAAATATATATAAGTTTGTTCACGAAAGAGGACTGCCGGGTTCGCGCATGGTACTAGCAGAGCGGAATGTGGCGGGCTGCTGCTGTTGCGGGCGGAGATAACCCTTGATAACCCTGATAGCATTCAGTGTTGCATTCGATTCATCATGCGGTTCGCATTTGGGCACCAAGCCTGTTAGGGTAGACGCGGGACTCTGCTTGACGACACCGCAACGAAAATGACAGAAAAACTTCCATCGATCGTGATCGTCGGCCGCCCAAACGTGGGGAAATCGACGCTCTTCAATCGCCTCACTGGCACGCGCCGTTCGATCGTCACTGACGAGCCTGGCATCACACGCGACCGTATCTATGGCACCGCGATTTGGGATGGCAAGCCATTCGAAGTTGTGGACACGGGCGGAATCGTACCCGACGACAAGGCGGGGATCCCCCGCGAAATTTTGCGACAGGCTCGAGTGGCCATCGAAAACGCCGCTTGCGTCGTGCAAATCGTTGACGCGCGCGCGGGACTCGTTCCTCTCGATATCGAACTCACGCAGTTGCTGCGTCGCGCCGGCAAGCCGCCGATCATCGCCGCGAACAAAGTGGACACGCCGCAACATGCCTCACTCGCCGCGCCGTTCTACGAACTGAGCGATCAGGTCTATCCGATATCAGCCGAGCATGGTTTCGGCCTCGATGATCTTCTTGACGTGATCACGGCGTCCTTCGCAAAAGGCGACGCGGCAGAAATTCCGGAGGAAACGAACGTCGCGATCATCGGCCGGCCGAACGTCGGGAAATCGACGCTATTGAATCGCCTCGTAGGCGAGGAACGCGCCATCGTTTCGCCGGAGCCTGGAACCACGCGCGATGCTGTTGATACGGTTGCGGAACGCAACGGCCACTTGTATCGCTTTCTCGACACCGCCGGAATCCGCCGGAAAGGGAAGACGACGCTCGTCGCTGAAAAATTGAGCGTCATCATGGCGAAACGGCATCTCGAGCGCGCGGATGTCGCGCTGCTCGTGGTGGACTCTTCCATGGGCGTCACCTCGCATGACGCCACGATCGCCGGTTACGCCGAACAGTCGGGGCGTTCCGTGATCATCGTGATGAATAAATTTGATCTCGCGCTCGAAATGGCCCGCAAGAAAGATGCGACGCCTGCCAAACGCGAGCGCAAAGACGGCAGAAAGCGCGCGACGGGCATCGACCCCGCCACTCTGGCGAAAAATTACGAAGAAATTGTCCGCGCGAAATTGAAATTTCTGAGCTATGCGCCAATCGTGTTTATCTCGGCGCTCACCGGCGATCGCGCGCAGAAGCTATACCCGTTGATCGATCAAATTGCGGAAGCCCGGCGCCGCCGCGTCTCAACCGGCGAATTGAATCGCTGGCTCACCGAAGTGGATCTCGATCGCGGCACTTCTCCGGCCAGTCGCAAAATCAAAATTTACTACATCACCCAGGCCGCGACATCGCCGCCGACGTTCATTCTCTTCACGAATCAATTGCGGCCGCTGCATTTCAGTTTTCAGCGCTTTCTTGAAAACCAGCTCCGCGAGCGCTTTCAATTCATCGGCACGCCGATTCGCTTCATCCAGCGGCTCAAGAAGCGCGATCAGCGCCGCAGCAGGCCGTCACGCGAACGAGGCGCGTCGGAAGGCCGCCGATGACAAAGGCCGAAGGG
>Ga0302177_10002337_pt1 | contig 13449 bp, 11 predicted proteins | sample I_Palsa_E1_2_FD_198780 | JGI IMG/M metagenome (GOLD analysis project Ga0302177, IMG submission 198780) | Peat permafrost microbial communities from Stordalen Mire near Abisko, Sweden - I_Palsa_E1_2 | ecosystem: Environmental > Terrestrial > Soil > Palsa > Peat permafrost | place: Sweden... | reverse complement strand
CTCGCGGCGTCGCTGAGCCGCTGCCGGTCATGTCCGCCGGCGTCGGGCGTCGAGTCGGCTCGGCCATTCGCCTCAGCCGGGAGGTTCTGCCAGAGCGAGACCGTCCGCCGCGCCTCCCTGACGCACCGATGGTGCAGCGTGCCCGCCTCGAGCAGAACCCGGACCACGACCGTGCTGGCGTTCGCCTCGGCCCGGGGATCGGTACGCCGCCGGGCGACGGCGGCCAGGGCGGTCTCGCCGCTTTCCAGGTCGCGCGGCAGCACCCCGGCGAGCCGGGTCAGGTCGCGCTCGAACCACAGCGCCGCGAGACCGCGCGCGACGAGATCGACCGGCCCGTCGCGATCGGCGAGACAGGTCCGGAAGGTCACGTCGGACAGCCGGGAGGCGCTCTCGGCCACGTCTGACTCGGCCAGGTAGGTGACCGATTCTGCGCAGTCCCGCAGCACCGGGCGCAGGAAATCAGAGAAGACGTCGCACCGGCCGTGCCAGGCCGCGGCCGCGACCCGGCCCGATGGGCTGTCCGGCCAGTCGGGCGGGCGGAGGCCGGAGCCCGCGGCGAGTTGCCGCTTCTCGGCGGTGGAGATGTCGCCGATCCCGTAGCCGACCTGAGTCATCAACAGGTGTTCGGCCCGGTGAAAGGTGACGATCACGCTCAGCGCGGCGGCCACCGCCGACCGGGCCGCCGTTACCGACTCGATCGGCCCCGGGGATGACCAGTTCGCGTGTCCGGCGAATTCCTGCCAGGCGTGCGCCGCGGCGAGCGCGACCAGCACGCGGCGATTGTGTACCTCGTTGTACAGCCATACTGCCGAACGCCCCTGCGGCCCCGGCAGCCGTACCGCCGCGGCCACGTCCCCGGCGCGGACCGCGTGATAGGGCGTCTGGCGAAGTACGGTGGCGGCGGCGGCCGCGATGGCCGTGAGCCGTTCGTCCTGCGCTGCCACCGGCACCTCCTCTCGCTCACCTGGCCCGTTACCTGGACCAAGATCGTCATCATAGGCGGAACCCCAGGGAGGGGCGGCCCGGATTTTCCTGACTAAAGGCAATATGATTATTTCGGGTTAGTTCAGGTATTAACTTTGGCTCGCAGGTGGACGCGCGCGCAGGCTTACCTCGGTAAAACGGGACGGCCTGAGACTAGTTTCGGAGCCAGGTCAATGCCGGATGGGTAGTGAGGTGAGTGGCCCGGGGGCTCAAGCCCCCGGGCCGTCGCAGGTCACAGCGCCTGCTGCCCGCGCTTGGGCGGTCGCTGCGGCGACCGCGGCGGTCCGGGTACCGGCCCTGAACGCGGAATCTGACGCCTGGATTGTCCGGGGCTGGGCGGACGTGGCGGTCGGCTGCCTCGCTCTTGACGGCCTACGGCCTGATGGTCCGGGGCCCGGGGGTTCAGGATTGCCCGGTGCCTTCGGCGGCCTGGATGAGGTAGTCCGGGCCATGGGTGTCCTCTCGGGCGGCCAGCATGCCGCCCGGCTCCGTCTGCTACGGCGGTTCGCCGGGCCGGTGCCGCGGTGGTACCCGGACGCTCGTCCGGTCGCTGGGTTTATCCGCCGCATCAGAGGGATCGCATGGCGAGCGGCCGACCTCGTCGCCGGGTTCGGGGAGCTGCTCCTCTCGACCGCCACGGCGCTCCCGCGCGACGCCCCGTGCCCGTTGGTCAGCGCGCGGCAACTCGCCTGGGGCGTCCGCTACCGGCCCTCACCCAGCGATGCGCACGTTACGCTGCGCTTGCCGGTGAGTCGCCGGCTGGCCCGGCGGACCTGGATGTGCCTGCCCGGGCTGGCCAGCCCGGGCACCGTGATCGCCGAGGTCCCGTCCACCGCCCCTCCGCTGGAGCAGCAGATCTGGCGCGGCATCCATGAAGGTGCGCACCTGGATCACCTCACCTCGCTGGCCCGCCGCGGACCGCTGGCGCCCAGCCCGGGGGAGTTCGGCGCCGGGCTGCTGATCGCCGAGTCCTATGCGATGGCGGTGGAGATTCTCGCCGCGGTGGAGTGCGTCCTGGCGGGGGAGGGCCACGCGGTCTGGCAGCTAGCTGCCGGGCTGATCGAGCGGGCCACCCGTCTGCCCGGCGGCGCTCATCCGGCGGCTGAGTTCGCCGACCTGCCGACCCTGGCCGAGGTCTACCTGCTCGGGCCGATCGAAATCCTGGCCGATGGCGCGGCGGCAGCCGCGCTGCCCGAAGAGCTCATCTCCTCGCTGCGGGATCGCTGGCGGGCCGCGTGCGCGGCCTACCCGCCCGCCGCAGCGTTCGGATCCGCCGCCGCGCACCTGATCGGCAGGTCCACCCGACCCTGAGCATCCTGAGCCCCGCCACCAGGCCTTTTACCGCGTCGGAATCGGATCTTTATCGACGTAAGTCCTGCATGGATAGACATGCTTTATCTAGCTACACTAAGCTCACCTTAGTGCTTACGGGATTCGGGACGGACAACGCCGAAGTGAGCCGTTAGGGGTGGATGAGGGAGGAGCCGCAAAGGTGTGGATGGGCTGTCGCGAGGCGAACACTGCGCGGTGACCGTTCCGGCCAGCGGAAGGATCGTGAGGGATGAAGCCAACGTAGGGATGGCGCTACATGTGGCCGCAAGGCGAGGTCGCCTCGGCGGCCATTTAATCGAATGAGGCGTCGGCCGCACATTACCGATCACTGGTAATCGCCTACCCGAGACTGGCGATTACCGGCCACGAATCTTAGCCTTTGGGGGGCAGATGATTTCGTCGGTCGGATTGAACTCTCCCGGTAGCGACGCGTGGCTTGTGACGGTGAACGAACTCGCCGGTAGGCCACATCCTCTCGAGCCTGTCAAGGCCACGTTGCCCGTGACGTTGAGGACCCCAGGTGGCGGCCGCCATGGCCCCTGACGGAGCTGGCCGTCACCTGGCTAATCTGCAGAGAGGGGGGTCTGATGACAGACATCACACGCCGCGCGGCGCTTGACGCGCAGGACCTAGACGCGGCGATCGAGCACGCACGTGCGGCGCTGGCCGCGTTGCAGCGTTTCCCCGCCGACGGCGACGGGTCCGGCTACCCGAAGGTGATCGCCGAGGCGCGTGCGCTCCTCGGGACCCTGCTCGAGCGTCGACTGGCCCTGGCGGGTGCGCGGCGCCAGGAGCGGGATCAGGCCGTGGTCGGGGCCACCCGAGCCGACCGCAACGAGGCCATCGCGGTGAACGCCGCGCTGCTCTACTGGCTGCCAGTCGACGATCCGGCCTGGCCGGACGTGGCGGTGACGGTCGGCAGGCTCAGCTATGACCGCTACAGCGACGCCTGGCCGGACGCCGAGCCACCGGACCCGGACGATCTCGACGCCGCCTGCGATCTGCTGTTGCGGGCCGCGAGCGACCACGACGCCGACGAGCGTACGACATTGTATCTCGTCCTCGCGCTGCGCGACCGGGAGCGGCTGATGGCCTGCCCAGCCGATACGAACGCGCTGATGACCTGGGGCGAACGGCTCCTCCGCTTCTCCGATGCCGGCGGCCTCGGCCCGGCTAGCCTGGCCGAAATGCCGGAGAGAGAACTGCGCAACCGGGCGGAGTCGCTGGCCCGAGTCGGCTCATGGGATCCCTGGGCCCGCGGTCGCTCCTCTTAACGGGCAGCCCTAGCTACTTCGATGTCAACTGACGTGTGGGAGCTGGCTCAGCCGGTAGTGCCGGGAGCGGGGACGCCGATGGGGCTGGGATAGGGGAGCACGCTCGCGCACGCCAGCGCCACCGGAGTGAGGACCTTCACGACTTCGGCCTTGGTCCCGGCGTCGAGCCGGGCCCAGGGCCGCGCCGCGGCGCGGTCGGTGGCATCCTCCACGGCCGCGTGCGCGGTCCGGCCGGCGTCGGTCACGGTACCGTCCGCGCTGACCCAGCCGCGGCTGGCCAGCCTGCTCAGCGCGCTTTCCCACGCCTCATCGGTCCAGCCCCGGACCGGCTGCAGATCCTCCCGCCGCAGGTCCAGGCAGGAGCGCAGGACGACGGCCTCGCAGCCGTCGATGTCGGCCGTCACCAGAGCTGCGAAATGCCCGTCGCCGCGATGTTCCCGCAGCAACGTGGCCGCCTGCCAGAGCCGGGCCGGACCCGAAAGACCTGCGGATCTGTCCTGCATGAGGGCGGCGTTCGCCGCGGCCAGCACCCGGCCCGAGCAGTCCAGCTCGCCGGCCACCTGCCAGAGCAGGTCGGCGGCCGCGGCCGCCTCGGATTCCCGCCCGGCGAGCAGGCCGCGGAGCGCCTCGGCCGCACCCGCCAGCCTGGTCCGCAGGGCCTCCTCCGGCGTGATCAGGTCCCAGATTCCGGGGACCGCACGGGCCACGAAAGCGGGAGCGAAATTGAAGAACGAGGCGGTGACGACCGCCGCGCCCGCGAGGCCGAGTGGCGCCGCCCGGCCGGCGAAGTACCCCCGCCAGAACCCGCGCAGGCCGGCCTGCTCGAACGCCGAACGGGCCTCGGGCGCGAAGTAGGTTACCGCGTGAACGGGCTCGAACAGGGTCCACATTGACCGCGCCGTCTGTGCCGTGGCCGTCACGACCGCCCCTTTCGCTGGGATCATGGATTCTCTAGGGTTCTTTTCTGGGCAGGATAACCCTGGGCAGGCTGTTACACATGTGGCGGCGTTCTTGCCCGCAAGCCGGGTAGGGGGTTAGTTATGCGGACTGACCCGGCAAAAGCCGACCGGAAGCCCGACGCGAGCGGCACGTGGCGCAGCTGGTGGCGGGGCTGGCGCACCTGGCTGCCCTTTTTGATCAAGCCATTGCGCCGCGGCATCGTCCTGTTCGTCATAGCGCTGGTCATCGAGTATCTGGTGGTGCCTGAGCTGGTCGGTGCCAGCAAGGACCTATCCCTGCTCGGGCGGGTGAACGTCGGCTGGCTGGTGGCGGGCCTGGTCACCGAGTGCCTCTCGTTGTTCTGCTATGGCCTGCTGACCCGGGCCGTGCTGTCGCCTGCCGGGCCGGATGATCCGCCTAGGCCGGGCCTGTCCAGGCTGTTCCGCATCGACCTGGCTGCCGCGGCGATCGCGCACGTCATCCCGGCCGGGACGCTGGGCAGCGCGGGGATCGGCTACCGCCTGTTCACCGCGGAAGGCATCAAGGGCAACGACGCCGCGGTCATGATGGCGACCAAGGGCCTGGGCTCCACCGTGGTGCTGAACGTGCTGCTGTGGCTGTCCCTCGTCATCTCCATCCCGCTGGCGGGCTTCCACCCGATCTACGTGACCGTCGCCATCATCGGCGCCGTGCTGCTGCTCGCGATCGCGGCCCTGACCTTCGGCATCACCCACGAGATCGGGCGCGCCTCCCGCATCCTGCACGCCGTCGGCGACCGGGTTCCCGGCCTGTCCGGTGAGCGGCTTGAGCAGGGCCTGCGCGAGGCCGCGGCGTCGTTGTCCGCGCTTGCCCGCGACCGGCGCACTATGTTCTGGTCGCTGACCTGGGCCTCGCTCAACTGGCTGCTGGATGCCGGGTCGCTGTGGTGCTTCGTGGCCGCCTTCGGCCGTTTCGTCAATCCGGTGGAGCTGTTCGCCGCCTACGGGATCGCCAACATAGCGGGTGTCCTGCCCATCACGCCCGCCGGGCTGGGCGTCGTCGATTCGGTGGCTCCGCTGCTGCTGGTCAGCTTCGGCGTCACCCGCAGCGTGGCCACACTCGGCGTCCTGGGCTGGCGGCTGGTGAACTTCTGGCTGCCCATCCCGGCCGGCGCCGCCGCGTACGTGTCCCTCAAGGTGCCGCGGGGAGCGGGCCTGAAAGCCATGCGCGCCGCCGTGGGCACCATGATTTCGCACAGCGACCAGCCCCATGAGACCCAGCCGCCCGATGCTCACCTGCCCGATGCCCAGCTGCCCCATGAGACCCAGCTGCCCGATGCCCAGCTGCCCCATGAGACCCAGCTGCCCGAGACCCAGCTGCCAGAGGCCCAGCCGCTCGACACGGACTCACCCGAGGCTCCCGAGCCACCCGCGATTGCTAGTGACAGGTGAGCTTGGGGTTCCCGCCGACGTAATTGACTGGGCCGAAAAGTATGGTCACCGCGATCGTGCCCGCTCCCGAGCAATCCGCCGACGACGTGGTGTAGTAGTGCCTTTGCCCGGCGGCTCGTCTCCCACAGAAGCTAGATCGCCGCAGCCGCAGCCGGGCCCGGGCCCGGTGAGCGCGGGGAAGATGCGTTTGCGGAAATTCCTGCCCCGATCTCCCACCGCCCCAGGCTACAGCGGATCGATCCAATTAAAATTTCTTTCGTTCCCACCCATCCGATCCGGCCTCGGCCCCGAAAGGGTCATATGAACCCGAGTGACTCGGATGCGTCCCGGTTCAGATCTGTGCCCACCGATAGGAGGGGAGAGCGGGACCTAGACGACCTGCTCGTCCACGTGGCGCGCGGTGACCAGAGTGCGTTCGAGACGCTATACGACCGTTTGGCCGGACCCGTGTACGGCGTGATCCGCAGGGTTCTCCGGGATCCGTCCCAGTCAGAGGAAGTGGCTCAAGAAGTTCTCCTCGAAGTGTGGCGGACCGCTGCTCGGTTTGACCCGGCCCTGGGTGGTGCGGCGACGTGGGTGATGACGATCGCCCACCGCCGCGCCATCGACCGGGTCCGGTCAACGATGGCGGCGGCCGAGCGCGAGCACAAGATAGCCGAGGTCGACACGCCTCATGATGAGGTCGCCGAGGCGGTGGAAGCGAGCCTGGACGCCGAGCGGGTGCGGCGCTGCCTGGGCGGGCTGACCGAGATTCAGCGCGAGGCGATCACCCTGGCCTATTACGGCGGGCACAGTTACCGGCAGGTGGCCGAGATGCTTAAGGTCACCCTGGGCGCCGTCAAGACGAGGATCCGAGATGGGCTGATCCGGCTGCGCGATTGCCTGGCGGTGAGCTGATGAAGCTGTTCCGCCATGATCTGCACGCTCTTAGCGGCGCCTACGCGCTGGACGCGCTTGACCAGGGCGCCGAGTCTGAGCGGTTCGCCCGCCATCTGAACCGATGCCCGTCCTGCGCCGGCGAGGTCCGCGAGTTCCGCGAGGTGGCGACCGCGCTGGCCTTCGCCGCCACCACCGACCCGCCGCCTGAGCTTCGCGACCGGGTGCTGGCGGCCGCGGCGCTTACCCGCCAGCTTCCGCCCAACGTCACGTCCCGCGCGCGCTCGCACCGGGCTCGCGTGCGTGCCCGGGTGCCGTGGGTGCCGTGGCTGTCAGGTGTCGTCGCCACCGCCGCCGTCGTCGTCGCGGTGCTTTTCGGCTTCGCACAGGCGCACTCCGAGCAGGAACTGAACCAGGCCCGGGCGCAGAACGAGGCGATCGCCCTGGTTTTGTCGGCGCCGCAGGCCAAGCTGCTCACTCACGCCACGACCAGGGGCGGCGTGGCCACCGTGGTGCTGGCCGCGGACAGGCACGAGATGGTGGTGACGACCAACGGTCTGCCCGCGCTGCCCGCGGGTAAGGTCTACCAGCTCTGGCTGATCGGCACCACGAAGACGGTGTCGGCGGGCTTGCTGCCCACGGCCACGTCAGGACAGACCGGGCCGGTACTGGCGTCCGGGGTGGTCAAGGGTGACAAGCTCGGCCTGACCGTCGAGCCGGCCCCGGGAAGGGCCCAGCCCACCACCACCCCCATCCTGGCCCTGCCGCTACCCGTCTGAGGGCCGCTACCCGTCTGAGGGCCGCTACCCGTCTGAGGGCCGCTACCGTCTGAGGCTCAGGCCCGGCCAGCGGCAGCTGGTGACCTGCCCCCCGGTGATGGTGGCGGTGGCCGCCGGGCTGTGCTGGTCACGCCAGATCGTGTACTGCCCCGCGGCCAGGCTCGGGTAGACCGCCGCGTACGCGGTCGCGGTGGCCATCGGACGCTGGCGCACCTGTGAGTGCGTCCGCCCCGCCCCGGGGTCATCGTCCCGGCTGATCTCGATCTCCGCGCCGTCCAGGTCGGCCGGCGTGTACAGGATCAAAGCGCCGACGTCCGCGCCGAGCTCCAGGACTACGGTGCCGGGACCGGTAGGACCGGCGGCTGTCTCGGCCATGCTGCGCTCCTTTATCACCTTGTCATTACAAGAACCGTTGTCACCACGAGAGCCGTTTTGTCACTAGAAGGACCGCGCCCCGGCGAGGACCACCGAACCGATGGCCTCGCCGGGGCGACGGTGTCAAGACGGGTTGTCGAAGCCGCTGTACGGAAGCCCGAGGTAGGGGAACGAGCCGGTACTGGGCGAGCTGACGTCGGCGGGGGTGAGCCCGTCAGTGAGCTTGCCCGCGGCGGCGTCCGGTACGTAGCTCTTGTCGATCAGGTCGTACGTAAAGCCGGCCAGCGCCCGCAGTTCGATCGCCACCACGTCGTCGGTCACCCGGCGGCCGTTCGGGAAGCCGCCCGCGTCGCCTCCGAGCAGGCCGTAGATGCTCTGCTGGGCCGGCGGCGTGGGTTTGATGGAGGTGTTCAGCCGCAGCATGTCGGCGAGCACCTTCCCGGTGAAGTTGGTGAATCCGGGGACGATGCCGGCCGGGATGCCGGTCAGCAGGATCGCTTCCAGGTCAGCCCGGGGCTTACCCGACGCGACCAGCGCGGCCAGGTTGGGGAACACGCCGGGATACAGGGCCGGCAGCAGCGCCGCCAGGCCCGGCTGGGTGACGTACTCCGCGAACAGCTTGTCGTCCGACGGCGGCAGCGAGTTCCACAGGTCCTTCTTTCCGAGCGGGTTGATCACCTCGTTGACCAGCGGGTTGCCGAGCCGCGACACCTGCCGCCACGGCCCGCTGGACACGTTCTGGCCGTTGTCTGCGTCCCAGACCGTGGCCGACTGCCGACTCGCCGTGGTCCACACGCCGATGCTCGGCTGGCCGCTCTTGGTGATCGCGGAGATCGGCACCTGGATCGCGATGGAGTGCACGTTCAGGTGGTCGGTGGCGTTCACGCCGGCTGCGGGTCCGCTGAACACGTTCAGCCCGTACTGGGCGTGCAGGTTCTCGAATGGCCGCAGGTCGCCCAGGTCGAAGATCGAGCCCAGGTCGACGTAGAAGGCCTCGGCGCGCTGCCCGGCGAACACGGTGATGCCGCCCGGCAGGTTGTGGATGGCCTGGCCGGCGACGGTGCTGTAGTTCGGCGTGGACAGCGGGCCGATGTTGCAGGGCGGGCAGGCCAGGTTGACGCCGACGGTCTGCTGCGAACCACCGGACACCACGGTGAGGTCGTAGAACTGGCGGCGGTTGAAGTTCGGGCTGTTGATCGCCTCGATCGGGCCCGTGTTGTACAGGAAGGTGTCCTCGTCGAGCACCTGGGTGGCGAAGCGGAACTCATACGAGATGTCCGCGAGGCCGTCGCCGTTGTTGTCGATGTGGATGCCGTAGAGCACGTCGTCGCCGAACTCGTAGAAGTTCGGGCCGCCGGACGGCTCCTGCAGCGGGATGTAGTTGGCGATCAGCGTGACCGTGTCGGGCTTATCGGGGCTGACAAACGCGTACACGTCGGTACTGTCGGCCACCGGGTCCTTGGAAATCTCCGGTGCCTCGCGATGCGATGACATTCGTTACCTCACTGAATCGAAACTGGCTCGAATAGGCAGATGACAGGCGTTGCCCGGCAGGCGGGCGTTACCCGGCAGGCGGGCGTTACCCGATCGCCCGGGCGATCCGGGCGGCCAGGTCCTTGTCCCGCAGCCGGGTCTTGCTCGTCCCTGAGAACACCTCGATGTCGCCGGACTTGGCATCGCGCACGTGCACCATGATCGATCCGGTGACCTGCGGCGCACTGTGGTCCTGCGTCCGGTTGGTGGCGGCAAAGGCCGGGCTGGCCGCCGATCCGATGGCGGTAACGGCGAGACCAGCGGCACCCGCGGTCGCGGCCCCGCGGAGCATGGAACGCCGTGACAGGCGGCGGGCCTGCTCTGATGGACGTTTGGCATCCTGACTGGGCATGACAATCCTTTCCATGGCTGGTTGGCATGCGCGTCGCCGACGGCGAAGGCCACGCCGGGCGTTTTAGCGGATTGTAAGAATAAGAACACTTAGAGTATTAGAGCGGAGCAAGCGCATTTCGCCCATGCCAATTTCCCCTCCCAAACCGGACCCATGGCCTTTGTCGGCCTACGGATCTCCGTCACGCGTTTGTTTCGCAGCCGATCGGCTGGCGGATGGCCTGGACGTGAAAATGGTTCGGTAACATTTCGGTGTCGACGGACATCAGGGCTACCTTCGGCGACTCAGCCATGAAATGCCACTCAGGCCGAACGAACCGTGGCTCTTCCGGACGGCACCCGTCCTGCCCGCCCGCGCGGCGCGTACCGTCTTTCATGGCCAGCGCTACCGGATTCCCAGCGCCAGCTCGTTCGCCAGGCCCGACTGCACCGAGGCCACGGCACGGAACGCCTCCCGGAGATAGGACCGGGCCAGCGGGTTCAGCGTCCTGGGGTCGATGAAGTCGTCAGGTTCCTCGCCGCGCCGCAGTTGTTCCACCTGATGATCAAGGCGCAGCGAGAAGATGAAGCCGAAGGCCTCCATCAGCGTGCGCGCCTGTGCGCTTTCCAGCGTCCCGGCCGCCTCGGCCGCCCGCAGCCGCTCCACGGTCGAGACACTCGCGACACCGGCGGCCATCCCGGCCCAGCGGGCCAGGTCGACGATCGGGATCAGCCCGCCGTGCTTGATGTCGAGCTGTCCCCGGCGCTCGCCCGAATGCTCGACGACGAAATCGCGCAGGAACCCTGTCGGGGGCCGGAACGACAGGGCGAACCGGGCGAGCAGGCGCAGCAGCTCCGGCCCGGGCCGGGCCCGTGCCTCCCACAGCCCGTCTGCGGCCCGGGCCCCTGGGCCCGCCGAAACGGTGCTCCAGACCGGACGGTTGTCGGTGATCACCGACACCAGGATCAGCGCCTGCTCCTGGGTCGGGTCCTGGGCCAGGCTGCGCGCGACCGCGCGCCAGGAGGCCAGCGACCGCGCGAACAGCGGGCTGGATGCGCTCGCGCCGTGGGCGTCGGGCCGGATCCCGCACGCCGCCAGGCCCTCCTCCACCGTGTGGGCCATCCGGGCCAGGTACCCGCGGACCTCAGGATCAGCCTCGTCCGCCCGGGGTTCATCGTCGCGCCAGGCGAGCGCGCTGTCGACGTCGGAGGAGGGCATCACCTCCCGCCGCGCCAGGCTGCCGAGCGCGAACCAGGTGAACGGCACCGGCGGGTCGCCGGCCTCTTGGACCGCCAGATCGACCAGCCGCCGGGTCAGCGCGTCAAGCACGACCGAACGGACCGCCGCCACGTGCTCGGCCGTCGCTCGCGCGTCGTGCAGCGAGATGATCACCGGGTTCAGGCCGGCCGCGGTGGCCGCTAGCTCCGCGGGGCTCGTCGCCAGGTCGATGGCGCGGCGCAGCAGGAACGGCCGGCCCGCCTCCGCCGCCGCCAGGTCGCCATCGTCGATCACGCCGAGGACCTGGCCGGCCGGGGACAGCACCGGGATGTGATGCACCCCTCGCTCGAGCATGTCGAGCAGGACGTCGCCGCCCAGGCGGTCGGCGCTCACGCTGTAGGCCGGCTCGGTCATGATCGCCGAGACCGGCGCATCCGGGCTGAGGTCCGCGGCGATCACCCGGGAACGCAGGTCGCGATCGGTCACGATCCCGAGCCGGGCTTCGGAACCGGTACCGGTGCGGACCAACACGGCGCTCGCGCCCTCGGCGGTCATCCGTTTCGCCGCCTCGCGGATCGGCTCGCTGCCGTGGCACAGCAGCGGCGGTGTCCGGATCAGCGTCGCGGCGCGCTGTTCCAGCGGGTCGGTCTCAGCCTCCGGCGGCACGGCGACCCCGGTCCGGGCCACGATCGACCGCGCCACGAACCGGAGCACGTCCGGCCGCGCGAGCAGCGGCCGGACGACGTCCGCGGGGATGCGATAGCAGACGGTATCCTCGCCCGCCCGCGCCTCGAAGCCGGTCGGCAGCCCGGAGATCATCGACGCCTGCCCGAACAGTTCGCCCGGGCCAAGCCGGTCGAGTATCCGCCCGTCATGGCGAATCTCGACCGAGCCGGCCCGGACCATCCACAGGTAATCGACCGGCCCTGCGCCCTGCGAGAAGATCGTCTTTCCGGCCGGGCTGACCTCCGTCTGGGTCACGGCGGCGACCCTGGCCAGCTCGTCCGGCTCTACCGTGTCGAAAGGCGGGTGCGAGCCGAGGAAACCGGCGGCGTCCCCCGGGGAGCCAGCTAGCGGGCCAGGGTCAGGCGGGTTCGTCGCCGACACGGGCCGTCGCGAGAGTGGCATCGGCCCGGTGCTCGGCCAGGACGCTCGTCTCCCGGCCCTGGTGCTTCACCAGGTAGTAGATCACGCCGACGAGGCCGAGCCCGCCGGTGAAGGTGAACGCCCCCCACTGGAAGTACCAGGCGCCGCCGCCGTACACGGCCGGGCGCGGCCAGGCCAGGTTGACCATGACGCCGACCTGGAAGACGACGGCCAGCAGGTTGACCACCACCCCCCACCGGCCCAGCGAGAAGTACGGGCCGTGCTCGGCCGAGGGCCACCGGCCGCGGAGCCGCGCGACCAGCAGCGGCCCGGTCACGCACAGGTAGGCCAGGTAGAACATGATGATCGCGACCGAGGTGAGCACGAAGAACGCCCGCTGGTTGCCGACGTTCAGGACGAGCAGGAGGAGGGTGAGCACGCCGATGACGATGGAGGGGACCAGCGGCGTCTTGGACCGGCCGTGCACCCTGGCGATGGCCGAGGCGAACGGCAGCCGGCCGTCACGACCCATCGTGAAGATCATCCGGATGCCCCCGGTGTGCACGGCCAGCGCGCACACGGTGATCGCGATCAGCGAGTCGACCAGGAACACGTCGCCCGTGGTGCCGCCGAGCGTCGACTTGACCAGGTACGGCAGCCCGGAGGTGCCGAGCTGGGGGGCATGGATGTTGGGCACCGACATCTCACCGAACAAGATGACCAGCAGCCCGGCGATCCCGGCGGCGGTCAGCGCCCGGATGATCGCGGGCGGCGCGTGCTTGCGCGGGTCCACGGTCTCCTCGGCCAGCGACCCGGCGGTGTCGAACCCGTACATCACGTAGGCGCTCATCAGCCCGGCGACCAGGAAGGCACCGAAGTAACCCCACGGATAACCCTTGCCGGTGCCGAACGTGTCGAAGATGACGCCCGGGCCCCGGCGGATGTGCACGGCCAGCAAGATGATCAGCACCGAGACGCCGATCAGCTCGGCCATGACGCCGAAGTTGTTGATCCGCGCCATCAGCTTGACGCCGATCATGTTGATGATGGTGGTGAAGACCACCAGGCCCGCGGCCAGCAGCAGGGCGTTCTTGGCGCCCCCGGGCGTCGCGACCTCGCCGATGTCGGACCTGCTGCCGATGATCTCGAAGGCGGCCGAGATCTGCGGGGCCACGACCTGGTAGGCGACCGCCACCGCGGCGAGCGTGACGATCGATCCCACGCTCAGGATCCAGCCGCCGAAAAAGGAGGTGAAGGGCCGGGCGATCTGCTTGGACCACTGGTAGACCGAA
>Ga0302177_10002334_pt1 | contig 13451 bp, 11 predicted proteins | sample I_Palsa_E1_2_FD_198780 | JGI IMG/M metagenome (GOLD analysis project Ga0302177, IMG submission 198780) | Peat permafrost microbial communities from Stordalen Mire near Abisko, Sweden - I_Palsa_E1_2 | ecosystem: Environmental > Terrestrial > Soil > Palsa > Peat permafrost | place: Sweden... | reverse complement strand
CACCGGGGTTCCGCGTAACCGGCGCGAGCCGTTGCTGGCAGCCGCGGCGGCCCTGCAAGCACCCGGCGATCCGGTGTCGCGCGCCGCGCTGGCGCTGACCGCCGACATCGATGAGCTCCTGACGCAGTTTCCGCTGCGCGAGCTGGTCACCCGCGGCGAGCAGTACGGGGTGTGGGTGGATCGGCCGCTGGCCCGCTTCGGATCTTGGTACGAGATGTTCCCCCGTTCGACCGGCGGCTGGGACGCCGACGGCCATCCCGTGCACGGCACCTTCGCCACCGCGGCGGCGGCGCTGCCGCGGATCGCGCAGATGGGCTTCGACGTCGTGTACCTGCCGCCGATCCACCCGATCGGCAAGATTCACCGCAAGGGCCGCAACAACACCGCGACTGCGGCGCCCGGTGACGTCGGATCGCCGTGGGCGATCGGCAGCGACGAGGGCGGCCACGATGCGGTGCATCCGCAACTGGGCACGATCGCCGACTTCGACAAGTTCGTCGCCGCGGTTGAGGACCTGGGCATGGAGGTGGCCCTGGACTTGGCTCTGCAATGCGCGCCGGATCACCCGTGGGCCAAAAACCACCGCCAGTGGTTCACCGAATTGCCGGACGGCACGATCGCCTACGCCGAGAACCCACCGAAGAAATACCAGGACATCTACCCGGTCAACTTCGATAACGACCCCGCCGGCCTCTACGACGAAGTGCTGCGCGTGGTGCGGTACTGGATGGACCACGGGGTCAAGGTGTTTCGCGTCGACAACCCGCACACCAAACCGCCCAACTTCTGGGCCTGGTTGATCGCTCAGGCCAAAGCCGCGGATCCGGATGTGCTGTTCTTGTCCGAGGCGTTCACCCCGCCGGCCCGTCAGTACGGGCTTGCCAAGCTGGGATTCACGCAGTCGTATACGTACTTCACCTGGCGCACATCCAAGTGGGACCTCACCGAATTCGGCCAGCAGATACCCGAAATCGCGGACTACCGACGTCCCAACCTGTTCGTCAACACCCCTGACATCTTGCATGCGAGTTTGCAGCACAACGGGCCGGGCATGTTCGCGATACGTGCGGTGCTGGCGGCGACCATGAGCCCCACCTGGGGGGTGTATTCCGGCTACGAGCTGTTCGAGGGCCACGCCGTCGCCGAAGGCAGCGAGGAGTATCTCGACTCGGAGAAGTACGAGTTGCGGCCACGCGATTTCGCCGGCGCACTGGCAGCGGGGCGCTCGCTGGAGCCATTCATCGCGCGGCTGAACAGCATTCGTCGACTACATCCAGCGCTGCAGCAACTGCGCAACATCACGTTCCATGCCATCGACAACGACGCGTTGCTGGCGTACAGCAAGTTCGACCCGATCACTGGCGACTGCGTGCTGGTCGTGGTGACGCTCGACGCATTCGGGCCGGAAGATGCCACGTTGTGGTTGGACATGCCCGCATTGGGTATGGAACATCATGAGCGGTTCTGGGTACGAGACGAGATAACCGGCGAGGAATACCAATGGGGAGCGGCCAACTACGTGCGCATCGATCCCGGCCACGCCGTCGCCCACGTCATCAACATGCCGCTCATACCGTCCGAAGCACGAATCCCGCTGCTGTGCCGGAGGTGACGCCGCAATGAAGTCTACCGAACAAGTCGCCAGAGCCCGTTTGGCGCCCGAGCCCAGTGACCTGGCCCGCCTGATCGCCGGCGAGCACCACAATCCGCACGGCATCCTGGGCGCCCACGAATACAGCGACCACACCGTCATCCGGGCCTTCCGGCCGCATGCCACCAGCGTTGTCGCACTGGTCGGCAGTGACCGGTTCCCCTTGCAGCACATCGACTCCGGCTTGTTCGCGGTAGCACTACCGTTCGTCAACCTGATCGACTACCGCCTCGAAGTGGTCTACGACGACGGCGGCCCACAGACGATCGCCGACGCCTACCGCTTCTTGCCCACCTTGGGTGAAGTCGACCTGCATCTGTTCAACGAGGGGCGCCACGAACGGCTGTGGGAAGTCCTTGGCGCGCATCCCCGTTCGTTCACCACCGCCGACGGGGTGGTCGATGGGGTGTCATTCGCGGTGTGGGCGCCCAACGCCAACGGCGTCAGCCTGATCGCCGAATTCAACGGCTGGGACGGCAACGAGGCACCGATGCGGATGCTCGGCTCATCGGGTGTCTGGGAGTTGTTCTGGCCCGGTTTCGCGCATGACGGCTTGTACAAGTTCCGGGTTCACGGCGCCGACAGCTCGATCACCGACCGTGCCGACCCGATGGCATTCGCCACTGAGGTGCCGCCGCAGACCGCTTCGCGGGTGAACGTGAGCGACTATCGCTGGGGCGACGACGCGTGGATGGCGGCACGCGCCAAGCGGAATGCCGTATTCGAGCCGATGAGCACTTACGAAGTCCACCTGGGCTCGTGGCGGCCGGGCCTGTCGTATCGCGACCTTGCCCGCGAGCTGACGGATTACGTTCTGGCGCATGGCTTTACCCATGTCGAACTGCTGCCTGTCGCTGAGCATCCGTTCGGGGGCTCGTGGGGATATCAGGTGACGTCCTACTACGCGCCGTCGTCCCGATTCGGCACGCCCGACGAGTTGCGCGGCCTCATCGACGCGCTACACCGGGCCGGCATCGGCGTCATCGTGGACTGGGTTCCCGCCCACTTCCCCAAGGACGCGTGGGCACTCGGCCGGTTCGACGGCACACCGCTCTACGAGCATTCCGATCCCCGCCGCGGTGAGCAACTCGATTGGGGCACTTACGTCTTCGACTTCGGCCGTGCCGAGGTCCGCAATTTCCTGGTGGCCAACGCGCTGTACTGGCTCGAGCAGTACCACATCGACGGACTGCGAGTGGACGCCGTCGCGTCGATGCTCTACCTCGATTACTCACGCCCCGAAGGTGGCTGGACGCCGAACATCCACGGCGGCCGGGAGAACCTCGAAGCCGTGCAATTCCTGCAGGAGATGAACGCCACGGCCCACAAGGCAGCGCCCGGGATCGTCACGATCGCGGAGGAGTCGACCTCGTGGCCGGGCGTCACCAGGCCGACGACCGTTGGCGGCCTGGGCTTCTCGATGAAGTGGAACATGGGCTGGATGCACGACACGCTCGACTACATCAGTCGCGATCCGGTGTACCGCAGTTATCACCACCACGCGATCACCTTCTCGATGCTCTATGCGTTCAGCGAGAACTTCGTGCTGCCGATCAGCCACGACGAGGTCGTGCACGGCAAGGGCACGCTGTGGGGCCGGATGCCGGGCAACGACCACGTGAAGGCGGCCGGACTGCGTAGCCTGCTGGCCTATCAGTGGGCGCACCCGGGCAAGCAGTTGCTGTTCATGGGTCAGGAATTCGGACAGCGTGCCGAATGGTCTGAGGAGCGTGGCGTCGACTGGTTCCAGCTCGACGAGAACAGTTTCTCCACCGGAATTTCGCGCCTGGTGCACGACCTCAACTCGGTCTATCGCAGTTCATCGGCGCTGTGGAGTCAGGACATCAAGCCCGAGGGCTACTCCTGGATCGACGCCAACGACTCCGCCAACAACGTGCTGAGTTTTCTGCGGTACGGCAGCGACGGCTCGGTGATGGCCTGTGTGTTCAACTTCGCCGGCGCTGAGCACAGCGGCTACCGTCTCGGCCTGCCCAGCGCCGGGCGGTGGCGCGAGGTGCTCAACACCGACGCGACCGTCTACAACGGCACCGGTATCGGCAATCTGGGCGGCGTCGATGCGACCGACGCGCCGTGGCACGGCCGCCCGGCATCGACGGTGCTGGCACTGCCGCCGATGTCAGCGCTGTGGCTGGAACCCGAAAAGTCCGCCTAATACAGCGCGTTAGCGAGATTGCGTCGTCCCGCGACGACTTCCGGGTCGGCGGGATCGAACAGCTCGAACAGCTCGATCAGCCGCGTGCGCACCGACGTCCGCTCGTCACCGGCCGTGCGCCGCACCAGCCCGACCAGACGGCCGAACGCGCCTTCCACATCTTGGCTCAAGATCTGGACATCAGCGGCGGCGAATGCCGCTTCGATGTCATCGGGCGCGGCATCGGCGACGGCCACCACATCCGGCGAGTGCGCGGTTGCCCGCATCAGAAACACGATTTGACGCACTGCGCCTTTGGCTTCGGCATGGTTCGGGTCGGTGTCCAGGATCGCCTGATACGAGTCGAGCGCCGCCCCGAGGTCGTTGTCCTCGAGCTGCTGGCGGGCCTGCTCGAGAGCCGGATCCACTTCTTCTGGCTCGTCGGAATCGACTGCCTCCCCGAGCTTTCCAGCAGTGGCCGACAGCAGCGAGTCGATCCAGCGGCGTAACTGCTCCGGCGGCTGCATGCCCTGAAAGCTGGAAAGCGGTTGTCCGGCACCCAATGCCACGACGCTGGGGACCACCTCGACGCCGAAGATCTGCGCCACCCGGGGAGCCACGTCGACGTTGACGCTGGCCAGCGACCATTTGCCGTTGTCGGCGGCGGCCAGGTCGGACAAGATGTCGGCCAGCTGAAGGCAGACCTCACTGCGCGGCGACCACAGCAGCACAACCACAGGCACCTGGTTGGAGCGCAGCAGTACTTCTTGTTCGAAGTTAGCCTCGTTGACCTCGACGCCGGCGGCGGCCGCCGAGCCGTCACCGTGCGTCTCGCCGGCGGAGGGCGGGGGTTGCTTGAGGGCGGACAGATCGACTGCGCCGCCGGTCAATGCGGGCCCAATCGGAGGTCGAGGACGGCTCACGCGGTCAAGTCTGGCACGCAGCCGTCGATCGCGTTTCACCCGGTTCAGAGGGCCGTATGACCAACGTCACATCCACCGTCGAAGCGCCGACGCGGTCGCGACGCCAGCAAACTTCTGGACGCGGCCATCGATCTGTCGACGACAGACCGTACTGGCCGGTAACTAGCGAGCGCGCAGGATCAGCGCGTCTCCCTGGCCACCCGCTCCACACAACGCAGCAACGCCGTAGCCGGAGCCCCGGCGGGCCAGCTCAAGCGCCACGTGCAGGGCGATCCGGGCGCCTGACATGCCGATCGGATGCCCGATCGCGATGGCGCCGCCGTTGACGTTGACGATCTCGGGATCGATGCCGAGCTCCCGCGTCGACGCCAACGCCACGGCGGAAAACGCCTCGTTGATCTCCACCACGTCGAGTTGGTCGACGGAGATACCTTCGCGGGCGATCGCCTTCTTGATCGCGTTGGCGGGCTGCGACTGCAGCGTCGAATCCGGGCCGGCCACCACGCCGTGAGCGCCGATCTCGACCAGCCAGGTCAATCCCAGCTCGGTGGCCTTGTCCTTGTTCATCACGACCACCGCGGCCGCGCCGTCGGAGATCTGCGATGCCGAACCGGCCGTGATGGTGCCGTCCTTGCGGAACGCCGCCTTGAGACCGGCCAGTGACTCGGCGGTGGTGTTGGCCCGGATGCCCTCGTCCTCGGAGAACTGCAGCGGATCGCCCTTGCGCTGCGGGATGTTGACCGGCACGACCTCGTCGGCGTAAACGCCGTCCTTCCACGCCGCCGCGGCCTTCTGGTGCGAGCGTGCCGCGAACTCGTCCTGTTCTAGCCGGGTGAACTTGTCGACGTCGTTGCGCTGCTCGGTGAGCGCACCCATCGGCTGGTCGGTGAACACGTCGTGCAGGCCGTCGTAGGCCATGTGGTCCAGGACCGTGACGTCGCCGTACTTGTAGCCCGAGCGGCTGTCGATCAGCAGGTGCGGGGCCTTGGTCATGGACTCCTGGCCGCCGGCCACCACGACGTCGAACTCTCCGGCCCGAATGAGCTGGTCAGCCAGCGCGATGGCGTCGATGCCCGACAGACACATCTTGTTGATGGTCAGCGCCGGCACGTCCCAGCCGATCCCGGCCGCGACGGCCGACTGCCGTGCCGGCATCTGGCCGGCCCCCGCGGTCAGTACCTGGCCCATGATCACGTACTCGACCAGCGACGCCGGCACGTTCGCCTTCTCCAGGGCGCCTTTGATCGCGATGGCGCCCAGATCGCTGGCGCTGAAGTCCTTCAGCGAGCCCATCAGCTTGCCGATCGGCGTCCGTGCTCCAGCAACGATCACCGATGTCGTCATGACTACCTCCAGAGCGGGGTTCAACGGCCGATCCGACGGATCGGAGAAGCGGATTCGTTCCCGTCAGGTTACCGTTACGTGATGACCACCGATCAAGTTGACACCCGTCGAGTCCTCAGCACCGCTCTGGTGACGGCAGTCGACCACGTCGGCATCGCGGTCCCCGACCTCGACGCCGCGATCGCGTGGTACCACGACCACCTCGGCATGATCGTCCTGCACGAGGAAGTCAACGACGATCAGGGAATTCGCGAGGCAATGCTGTCGGTGCGCGGCGCCGCGGTCGGTAGCGCGCAAGTTCAGCTGATGGCCCCGTTCGACGATTCCTCGGCTATCGCGAAGTTCCTCGACAAGCGTGGCCCCGGCATCCAGCAGCTGGCATATCGGGTCAGCGACCTGGACACCCTCAGCGAGCGTCTGCGTGAGCAGGGAATCCGCCTGCTTTACGACGTGCCCCGCCGTGGCACAGCGAACTCGCGGATCAACTTCATCCACCCCAAGGACGCCGGCGGCGTCCTGATCGAGTTGGTCGAACCAGCCACCGATTCAGATTCCGAGCACTGAGTTTTCACGACCACTTTCTGGTCGGTCCGCGCGTTCCCCTGTTAGCCCAGCACGGCGTGTGCCAGTGCCGTCGGTCGTCGACGGCCACCTCGCCGAAATCGGCTAGCCACACCACCACATGAGCTGTGCCCGAGCGTATTTCGTGGTCGCAGCCCGGGCAACGATACGTCTTGAGCGCTCGCGAGCCGGCCACCGGCCGAACCTCGTAGTCGTGTCCGTCCGGCCCGGTCTCTACCCGACGGGGAGCGGGCAGCGGCCCAAACGGCTGCTGCCGACGCGGTGAACTGCGGCGTCGAGCCATGACAGCAGTCTAGTGAGGCAGCTCAGAACAACCGGAACTCATCGGAATCCATCCCCCGCATCTTGTCGTAATCCAATGTCAGACAGCGGATTCCGCGGTCAGTCGCTAATGTTTTCGCCTGCGGCTTAATCTGCTGCGCGGCGAACACCCCGCTCACGGGCGCCAGCAGACTGTCCCGGTTGAGCAGCTCAAGATAGCGGGTGAGCTGCTCGACGCCGTCGATTTCACCACGGCGCTTGATCTCCACCGCGACCGAGCGCCCCTGATCGTCGCGGCACAATAGGTCGACCGGCCCGATCGGCGTCATGTACTCGCGGCGTACCAGTGTGTAGCCGGCTCCGAGCAGCTCGACGTGCTCGGCGAGCAACACCTGCAAATGGGCCTCGACGCCGTCTTTCACCAGCCCGGGGTCGACCCCGAGCTCATGGCTGGAGTCGTGCTCGATGTCCTCGATGGTGATGCGCAATTGCTCGCCGGCCTTGTTTTGCACCACCCAGACCGATACCTCGCCGTCGGCCTCGTCGGACAACCAGCACGGCGGGCTCATCCAGTTCAGCGGCTTGTAGGCACGGTCGTCGGCGTGCACACTCACCGAGCCGTCGGCCTTGAAGAGCAGCAGCCGGCGCGCCGAGGGTGGATGAGCGGTGAGCCGTCCGACGTAGTCCACGGTGCAGCGGGCGATGACGAGGCGCACGCAACACACCTTAAGCGTTGGCGGCGGCGGCAATTAGGCTGACGCCACCATGATGGCTAAGCGATCGACCGCGCAACGGCTGGGGCGAGTGCTGGAGCGGGTGACTCAGCAGAGCGGTCGGCTGCCGGAAACACCGGCCTACGGTTCCTGGCTGCTCGGACGGGTGTCGGAGAGCCAGGCCCGCCGTCGGGTGCGTATCCAGCTCATCCTGACCGTCTTCATCGTCGGCGCGAACCTGATCGGAATCGCCGTCGCGGCACTGCTGTTGACGGTCGCGTTCCCGACGCCAAGCATTTTCAGCGACGCACCGCTGTGGATCACCTTCGGCGTCACGCCCGCCTACTGTGCCGTCGCGCTGGGACTCGGTACATATCTGATTACCCACCGCACGATCGCCGGCCTGCGATGGGCGATCGAGGAGCACGAACCGACCCAGGCCGACGAGCGCGCCACCTTTGCAGCTCCGTTCTGGCTGGCGCTCGGTGTCCTGGTGTTGTGGGTCCTCGGTACCGGGTTGCTGACGACGCTTTACGGGTTGGCCGACAGCACGTTCATTCCGATCGTCGGGTTCTGCGTCAGCGTCTGCGGCATTTTGGTCTCCACCGCGTGTTATCTATTCACCGAGTTCGCGTTGCGTCCGGTAGCCGCTCAGGCACTCGAGGCCGGGCGGGCGCCGCGGCGGTTGGCCCCGGGAATCATGGGCCGGACATTGACGGTGTGGCTGCTCGGTTCTGGCGTTCCAATACTTGGCATCATGGTTACCGCGCTGCTGGGCGGCGTGCTGCTCGACAATCTGAGCAAGACCCAATTGGCGGTAGCCATCTTGGTGATATCGACCGCGGCGCTGATCTTCGGCTTCGTGTTGATGTGGATTCTGGCCTGGTTGACGGCGACGCCGGTGCGGGTGGTTCGGGCGGCGCTCAAGCGGGCCGAAGACGGCGATCTGCGCGGCGACTTGGTGGTGTTCGACGGCACCGAACTCGGTGAGCTGCAACGCGGATTCAACTCAATGGTCGACGGCTTGCGTGAGCGCGAGCGCGTGCGTGATCTGTTCGGCCGGCATGTGGGACGCGAGGTTGCCCTTGCCGCCGAACGGGACAAGCCCGAACTCGGGGGCGAAGAGCGTTATGTCGGAGTGGTTTTCATCGATATCATCGGCTCGACGCAACTGGTGACGAGTCGGCCTGCCGCAGAAGTCGTGCAGCTACTCAACCGATTTTTCGCGGTGATCGTCGAGGAGGTGGACCGTCACCACGGACTGGTCAACAAATTCGAGGGCGATGCCGTGCTGGCGGTTTTCGGCGCCCCCAACCATCTCGACCGAGCGGAAGACCAGGCCCTCGGCGCCGCGCGCGCCATCGCCCGTCGTCTCGACAGCGAGGTGCCCGAGTGCAAGGCCGGCATCGGGGTCACGGCCGGCAACGCCGTCGCCGGAAATGTCGGCGCCAAGGAGCGGTTCGAATACACGGTCATCGGCGAACCGGTCAACGAAGCGGCCCGGCTGTGTGAATTGGCCAAGGACGAGCCGAGCCGACTATTGGCATCCTCGGACACCGTCAACGCTGCGAGTGACGACGAACGGGGCCACTGGTCGTTGGGTGAGACCGTCACGCTGCGCGGCCACGATCAACCGACGCGGTTGGCGACGCCGAACTAGTCGGGAACACCGTGGGTGAACACCGACCGGCTGAGCCGAAGCCAGGCGTCCCGGAAACGGTCGGGGTCCATGTCACCGGGCGGGCGACCGAGCAGAACTTGCATGATGGGCATATAACTCAGAGCGGCCAACAGCACTGCGCTGATCGCTTCGGGGTCGTCGATCTCGGTTCCGGCGTCTTCGGCGCTGGCCTGTAACGCCTGCCCCATGATCCGGTGCGCGATCACGAGGTCGTGCACCCACAACTCCTCGACCATGTCTGGCGCTGCGTCCGGCTCGTGAAGTATCAACCGCACGAGATCCGCGTTGTCGGTAATCGTCTGCTGTGTCGCCACGGCGACGCTCGCTAGAGCGTCCAACCGTTCGGCCGGCGTGGTGGCCTGCCGCCACGCCGGCGACATCCGCATCCGATCCAGACCACGGCGTAGCGCGGCCCGTAGCACGTCGCTTTTACTGCGGAAATGCCGGTACAGCGCCCCGGAGCCGGGCGACATGCCGCACGCCTTCTGGATCTCGGCGGTCGAGGTGGCGGTGTATCCGCGGCTGGCGAAAAGGGCCGGCGCGGTATCGAGCAGCCGATCACGACTCGAGGTATCAGCCGTTTGCACGCGAGTGACGGTACTCGATTGCACCCTGAGTAGTAAGTAAGTACTCTCTCACCGGTAGGTGTGTGCCGCATAAGTCTGGGCGCATTACCGGTCGACCGAAGGGAAACTCGGGGATGGGCTCTCAATCTGAGCTTTCGGTCACCGACAAACGCCGTGGGCGCCCGCGCGACGAGTCTGCAACCGAGTTCCTGCGCGACTTCCCGGCCCTACTCGCCCTCAGTCGACTCCCGGTCCCCATCCTGGCCGTCGATGACGCCGGCGAAATTGCATTCGCCAACGAGGCATTCGCGGCGATGGTCGGATACTCCTGCGAAGACCTGGCCACGATGACCGCGCAGTCGCTGGTGGCGTGTATTGCCCCAGCGGATTCCGGTGTTGTCGCGGTCCTGCGCGAGCACGCCAATTCCGTCATCCGACTGCTCCATGCCGACGGGTGGACCATGCCGGCGTTACTCAGCGACTCGGTGTTGATCCGCGATGAGGAGAAACTGGCAGTCGTCGCATTCACCGATTTGACCGAGATCGCCTGGGACACGTCACCCGGCGACGAGTTACTGCCCGGCTAGCCGGAGCTCGCTGCCCACGCAGGGGTCCGACAGAAGACCTCCAGCTGAACTGACGCCGCGGAGCAGCTGCGGGCGACCCGATTGAGCACCACGATGTCGTTTTCTCGCTAGAAATGTCGGTGCCCGGGTGTAAAAGTCGAGTCGTGCACGAAGACTTCGACCGCTGCTACCGAGCCGTCCAATCCAAGGACGCTCGGTTCGACGGCTGGTTCGTCACCGCCGTGCGGACCACCGGGATATATTGCCGCCCGAGCTGTCCCGTCCGACCGCCGTTCGCCCGTAATGTGCAGTTCTTTCCAACTGCGGCAGCTGCGCAACGTGCCGGCTTTCGCGCGTGCAAGCGCTGCCGCCCGGACGCGTCGCCGGGCTCGCCGGAATGGAACATTCGCGACGACCTCGTCGCGCGGGCCATGCGGCTGATCGCCGACGGCACTGTGGACCGCGAGGGTGTCGCGGGCCTGGCCGCCCGCCTCGGCTACACCACCCGACAGCTCCAGCGATTACTACAGGCAGAAATCGGCGCCGGCCCGGTTGCGCTAGCCCGCGCGCAGCGCGCCCAGACCGCGCGGGTACTGATTGAGACGACAGATTTGCCGTTCGGCGACATCGCTTTTGCCGCAGGCTTTTCCAGCATCCGCCAATTCAACGAAACGCTGCGCTTGGTATGCGACAGCACCCCGACCCAATTGCGCAAGCGCACGACCGCTCGATTAGGCCGTGCCGCAACGGATGTGCGATCACCGGGGACGGTGTCGCTGCGTTTGCCGGTGCGGGTTCCGTTCGCCTACGAAGGAGTATTCGGCCACCTTGCCGCCAGCGTCGTCCCCGGCTGCGAAGAGGTGCGTGACGGCGCCTATCGGCGGACCCTGCGACTACCGTTCGGCAACGGAATCGCCAGCCTGACACCGGCGCCCGATCATGTCCGATGCGTGCTGGTGCTCGACGACTTTCGCGATCTGACGACCGCAATCTCGCGCTGCCGACGACTTCTCGACCTCGACGCCGACCCGGACGCCGTGATTGACGTGTTGAGTTCCGATGCCGCCCTGGCCCCGGTGGTTGCCAAGACACCTGGGCAGCGCATACCGCGCACCGTGGACGAGGCCGAACTAGCCATTCGAGCGGTGCTGGGCCAGCAGGTATCGATCAAGGCCGCGCGGACCCACGCCAGCCGATTGGTCAACGCGTACGGCGATCCGGTCCACGACGCCAACGGCGCTCTGACGCATACGTTTCCGTCGATCGAGCAACTCGGCGACATCGATCCTGCTCACCTGGCCGTTCCGAACTCGCGCCGGCGGACCGTCACCGGCCTCGTCGCCGCGCTTGCCGATGGCAGCGTCGTACTCAACGCCGGCTCCGACTGGGACGAGGCTCGTAGTCAACTGCTGGCGGTGCCCGGAATCGGACCGTGGACCGCAGAGGTGATCGCAATGCGCGGCCTGGGTGACCCCGATGCCTTTCCCGCCAGCGATCTCGGATTGCGTTTGGCCGCCGAGCAGTTGGCCCTCCCGAGCGACCACCGCGAGTTGAGCGCGTTGAGCCGCCGCTGGCGGCCCTGGCGTTCCTACGCCACCCAATATCTGTGGACGACGCTGGAGCATCCGGTGAACCATTGGCCAGCAGAGGAGATCGCATGACCCACTACCGCACCATTGATAGCCCGATCGGATTATTGACGCTGGCCGGCCACGACCAGGCGCTCACCAATCTGCGAATGGTCGACCAGACCTACGAACCGAGTCGCAATGGCTGGTCTCCAAATCCCAAGGCGTTCAACGACGCAGTGGACCAACTGAACGCGTATTTTGCCGGCGAGCTCACCACCTTCGACCTTGAGCTCGATCTGCGGGGCACCCAGTTTCAGCGGCGAGTCTGGCAGGCGCTGCTGACGATCCCGTTCAGTGAGACCCGGTCGTATGGTGAAGTCGCAGAACAGATCGGCGCTCCGGGTGCCGCTCGTGCCGTCGGCCTGGCCAACGGCCACAACCCGATCGCCATCGTTGTTCCGTGCCACCGGGTCATCGGCGCCAGCGGAAGCCTCACCGGGTATGGCGGTGGTCTCGATCGGAAACGGTCGCTGCTCGCACTCGAGACAAGGGATACCTCCGCGACGTTACCGCTTTTCGACTGACCGTCGACCAGGTGAGTGCTCGCCTAGAAACCTGGGAAAGGCGCTGGTTGCCCGCCGGCAAGGTTGAGGCCGGGCAGCAGCGACTGCGGACCCGGCGACGGCGCCCCAGGTAGGCCGAGCGGCAACCCAGGCCCGCCGGCGCCGGGGATGGGAAACGGCATGTTGCCGTTGGCGACCGATGTCATGAATCCCGGGCATTCCGCCTGGATGGCCATGCTGGCCAGGAAGCCGGCCACGGGTGGGGCCAGACCTCCGTGACCGCTGATTTGAGCCGCATTGCTGGCCAGGCTGCCACCGGGTTTCACCAGCATGGGACAGATGGACTGTCCCATCTGTGCGATTGCGCCGCTGACCGGTCCGTTGTTGCCGATACCCACTCCGTTGAGCACCGGGGCCATCGCGTCGCCGACCGAATCCGCGTGCGCGGCAGGGATCGACGCGAGGGCAGCGGCACATACACCCGCAGTAACGATGACCGGTCGCAGAACTGACGTCACCACGACTTCCGCGGTGTCCCACGCTGACCGCCCGGTCTCAAGCCTCGTCCGCCCCCTTGACATTGGCCGGCGCAGAAAGCCGGCCCTGTTCGTCGCTGTCATGTTGAGCTCCCCTCCGTCAGCACTCCATGCACATGGAGCACAGATTTCACTTTGATAACGTTAGGGTACTTTTGTCACATTTACAACACGATCAGATAACTGTTTGCAACCGCAGCGTTGCGCTACCGCGACCTGTGTGACCTGAATGCGATGATGGCGGGTTTTTGGGTGGGTGTTTGCTGGGTGTGGGGCTAGCGGGGCGCGCGGCTGTGGTGGCCGGGGCTGGTGGGGGGTTGTGGTGTTGGGTGCTTTAACGTG
>Ga0302177_10002332_pt1 | contig 13455 bp, 8 predicted proteins | sample I_Palsa_E1_2_FD_198780 | JGI IMG/M metagenome (GOLD analysis project Ga0302177, IMG submission 198780) | Peat permafrost microbial communities from Stordalen Mire near Abisko, Sweden - I_Palsa_E1_2 | ecosystem: Environmental > Terrestrial > Soil > Palsa > Peat permafrost | place: Sweden: Abisko... | reverse complement strand
AGAATGGCGATCGTGGGAGCAAGCGCGCACGCGAGAGAAGCTGCGGTAAAGATGGCGAAGCCCGTCATAAAGACGCGCTTTGCTCCGATTCGATCGCCCGCGGCTCCCGATGTCAATATCAACGCTGCGAAGGCAATCGTATACGCGCTGACAATCCACTGCAGTTCCGCCACCCCGCCGCCCAGGGACGTGGTGATGCTGTTAAGGGCTGTATTTACGATGGTGACATCGAGTTGCACTACGCCAAACCCAAGACTGAGGCTCGCGAGCGTCAGGGAGCGCGCGAGAGTCGAGCGCCCGGAATGGCGGGTCTTCGCCGTACGGTTCACTCAGCCCGTACGTGCGGCGCGATATAGACACTCAGCCATCGGAAAGTCCGTTGCCATGCATGATGATGCAAAATTGACGCTCAGCCTCAAAATGGCATTATTCTCAGTACCGTTCGCAGGCGCGCAGCTTGTTGGCTTCAAACCGCGGCGATACGGTCAATGACGGCCTTGAGTGCCTCCGGCTCAGCCGGTTTCACGAGATGATCCCGAAAGCCGGCGGCCATTGCCTTGCGCCGGTCGGCCTCCTGTCCCCAACCTGTGAGCGCGACCAGGTGCGCCTGCTTTCCCCAGGGCCTATCCTGAATTTGCCGTGCAGTCTCGTAGCCATCGAGCAGCGGCATGCCGATATCGAGCAGCACGAGCTGCGGGGCGAACGCGTCGCCCGCCGCGAGCGCCTCGACTCCGTCGTGCACGGCACGCACCTCATGGCCTTCGAGGCTGAGCAGCATTGCCAGCGTGTGCGCCGCGTCGCGGTTGTCGTCTGCAACCAGGATCCTCAGTCGTCGCGCCGTCGCGGGCGGCGCCGCGGCACCGTGCGCCATCTCAGGCTCTGCTACGGACTCGTCGCGCGGCAGGCGCACAATGAATTCGCTGCCGAGTCCGCGCCCGGCGCTCGCGGCCGTGACGCTCCCGCCATGCAGCTCGACAATGCGTTTGACGAGAGTGAGACCAATGCCAAGGCCGTCATGCGTGCCGTCTTCCGCGCGATCGACCTGCCCGTAAAGGTCAAATACCCGTTCGAACATGTCAGGCGGAATTCCCACCCCCTGGTCAATCACGCGCACGACGATCTGGCCCTCCTCGGCGCTCGCCGCTACGCGAATGGGCGTCCCGGCGGCGGAGTACTTCGAGGCATTGTGCAGCAGATTGGCGAACGCATGCCCCAGGTGAGCGGCATCAGCGCAGAGGTAGAGGTCCTTCGCGGCGAGTTCCACCTGCAATTTGTGCTGCTTTCCCTCAAGCTGGGGCCGCGCATAGGCGAGGGCGAGCTGGATGATATCGCCTAACGAGGTGCGCTCCTTGTGCAATTCAAACCTGCCCTGCGCCATGCGCGACATATCGAGCAGATCATCGATGAGGCGCGTGAGATGCTTTAGCTGCCGCTCGATGATCACGCGGGCCGCGGACGTTGTCGCGCCGTCGCCATCATCCTGTACGATCTGCATGATCTGCAGTGCATTGCGGATTGGCGCCAGCGGATTGCGCAGCTCATGGGCCAGAATCGCGAAGAAATCATCCCGCGGCTCGCCCTCGCGCGCAGCGGCGCCGGCCCGATCACTGCCGCGGCTGCGCAAGATCACGACGCTGCCCGAGACAGTGGCATCGGCCAAGCGCATCGGAGCGGCACTCGCATCGATCCGCAGCCGTGTGCCGTCCGCGCGCAGTACTACGCATGGCTGTTCAGGCGCGGCGTCGTTCGCAACGTTCAGCAGCCGCGCCAGCGGATCGACGACCACCTCGCCGTCAGTCTCGTTCACGATCGGTAAAACTTCGCTCAGTGGACGATGCAGGCCAGCCGCGGCGCTGTGGCCGGTGAGCTCCGCGGCGACTTGATTCAAGAACGTCACGCGCCCCGCCGCATCGGTGACGATGACTCCATCACCAATGCTTGCAGGTGTCATCCGCACTCCATTGGCAGCGGCATTAGGCCCTTAGTTCGTCCGGCTTGGCGGGTTTTTCATTGACATCCACAACGGCTTCAACCAGCGCGGCTCCCGTGGAGCTCAGTGCAGCCTGGATCGCGGGGCGCACTTCGCCGGGCGCGGTGCAACGAAACCCTTCGGCACCGCAGGCGCGTGCGAATGCGACGAAGTCGATCGGCGCAAGATCGCAGCCGTATTGCGGATTGCCGATCTCGCGCTGTTCAAATTTGACCTCTGCCAAACTATTGTTCTTGAGCAGGATGATCTTGATGGGTAGGGCGTTTGCGACCGCAGTGGTGAGCTCCGCCATCAGCATGGCAAAGCCGCCATCGCCGACCACGGCGACCGATTGCCGGCGCGGATAAGCGAGCTGTGCCGCGATCGCAAAGGACACCCCGGGCGCCATGGACGCCAGCATACCGGTTCCCGTGAGACGCTGATTTGCCCTCAGGCGGATGCAGCGGGCGGCAAAATGCGTGTTCGCGCCGCAGTCGAGCGAGATCACCGCGTCATCGGCCATGAGGTCACTCAGGGCGCGCATCACCATCTGTGGCCGCAGCGGCGCGCGCGCGGTCGATTCGACCGCCTCGAGGAGGCTGTTCCAATCGGCCATGCGTCGCTGTGCTTCCAGGAGAAAGCTGCGCGCGTTTTTGCGGTGCAGTAGCGGGATGAGACCCTGCAATGTCGCCCTGACATCGCCCGTTAGGCCCACCTCGACCGGATAACGCAGTCCGATGCGATCGGGCTTCAGGTCTACCTGTATGCCGCGCGCCTGCCCGGGCGTCGGATAATATTCTTCCCAAGGCATGGTTGAGCCGAGAATCAGCACGGTATCGCAAGCCTTCATGGCCCAGGAGGAAGGCGCCGTACCCAGGTCGCCGATGCCGCCGGTAGTGAAGGGCGAGTCATCCGGCAATACCGCCTTGCCGAGAAGCGCCTTGGAAACCGGAGCGCCCAGCAGATCAGCCACTCGGGTGACCTCAGCGCGCGCTGTCAATGCCCCTTGCCCGGCAAGAATTGCGACACGCGTGCCGGAGTTGAGGAGGTCGGCAGCGGCGCGCAGCTGATCGGCGGGAGGCGCGGAAAGCGCTGGCGTCCAGGACGATGAGCTGCGCGCGCCCGGATTGCGCATGGAGCGCTTGTCGGCTGAGCGCTTCATCATCTGCACGTCCTTGGCGATGGTGAGGTGCGCGACGCCGCGATCCCCGAGCGCCGCGCGACAGGCACGATTGGCCACGATGATCGCGTGTTCGGGACTCGTCACTTCCACGTTGTAGAGCGCCACGTCCTGCATGACTTTAGTGGTATCGACTCCTTGCTGGTAACGCACTCCGCCGAGGTCGTGAAAGGTAATCCCGGTGAGCGCGACGACGGGCGCGCCGTCAAAGTATGCGTCGTAGAGACCATTTAACAGATGGATGGCGCCCGGGCCCGTCGTGCCGACACACACTCCCAGCTGCCCGCCGGTGTGCTTGGCGAAGCCCGATGCCATGAAGGCAGCGGCTTCTTCGTGCCGCACGCCGATGTAGCGAATCCGGTCACGGCGCTTGCGCAGCGCCTCGATGATGGAGTTGATGCCGTCGCCCACGACGCCGAACACGTGGGTTGCTCCCCACGCAATCAAGGTTTCCACCACGATGTCGGCCGTATTCAGATCATCGCCGAAGATGGGATTGGGCTGACGTGTGATGTCGGCGACACCTTCCGAGCGCTGCGCGACGGCAGTCGACAGGCCGCCCACCAGCCCCGCTCCCGCTGCGGCGAGCTGGATGAAGCCGCGACGGTCGAGGCTGCCAGCGCCGGGTGGTGTGTCTTGCATGAGGAACTCCGCTACGGGCTCGCTCTTTAACTCCGGGCCAACCCCCAAGGTTCCCGGGAGCGCAGCGCAGGAGGCATCCGGCTGCCGGTTGGCATGTTTCTCGATTTGAGGAATGACTGGCAGGGGCCGAAAGCGCTGTGCGCGTTCGGTCAGTCACCCGTGCCCTTAGAGCGTAAGGAAGTGTGGCCTAAGAAGCTGAGGACCGTGCGATGCGATCCATGCCGCGATCTTCGACGGCATCAGCCTCGGAATTTGACGGCTGCTCGAGGGCGTTGCGCTGCGGCAGCGTAAGGAGCAGGGATTGCAGCTGCTGCGGCATTTCGCCCACGGTGCGCGGTACCGCTTCGGCATTCACGGGCACGCAGATGAGATAGCCCTGCAGGCAGATCGATGGATAGGCGATGAGCAAGGCAAGCTGCTCCGGTCGCTCGACGCCTTCAGCGGTCACCTCAAGCCCGAGGTTGGCACACAGACCTACGATCGCACGCGCGATGGCCAGCGAGCGATCACTTGTGTCGATGCTTTGAATCAAGCTGCGATCGAGCTTGACGCGTGTCAGCGGCAGCTGCTCGAGCGAGGCGAGCGATGAATAGCCGGTGCCAAAGTCATCGAGCGCAATCGCTATGCCGAGGGCGCGCAGCTGGCGTAGCGTTTCGATCGTCGCCGGGCCGGTCTGCAGCACATTCTCGGTGAGCTCGATTTCGATGCAGCGCGGCGGCAGTTGGTATTCGCTCAGCAGACTCTGCAATCGCTCTACAAAGCGCGGATCCAGAAGCTGGCGTGCCGATACATTGACGGCAACGCGCACGTCGGGCCACGGTCCATAGTGCCAGGCAGCGGCGGACTGCACCGCTGAACGCAGTACCCAGTCGCTTATGGTCATGATGAGCCCGGATTCTTCGGCGACCGCCAGAAAATCCGCCGGCGAGACGTGACGCCCGTCCGGCAGGCGCCAGCGCAGCAAGGCTTCGACGAGTTTCGTGCCGAGCCTGTCGAAATTCACTTCCGGCTGGAAGAGCAGTTCAAATTCACCGCGATCCACGGCGCGGCGCAGTTCCTGCTCGATACGGAACTTTAGCGCGGCCGCCTCGAGCAACTCTGCGCGGAACATACACAGGCGGCTGCGGCCCAAACTCTTGGCGTGAAACAGCGCCGCGTCCGCGGCGCGCAGCAAAGCGCCGGCATCTTGTTCGTCTTGCGGGTAGACGCTTGCGCCGACGCTCACGCTGATCGAGAGTTCGCGCTCCTGTATCAGCAACGGCTTTTGAAAGGCGCACACGAGCGCACCGCCGGCCCGTGCCACGTCCTCCGCGCTGCCGGCGCGCTCGTGGATGACCGTAAATTCGTCACCGCCCAGCCGGGCGGCGAACCCGCCGAGCTCGGTCGCCTCGCGCAGGCGCTGCGCGATGCCCTGCAAGACGAGATCTCCAAAGGCGTGGCCCATACTGTCGTTTATGTTCTTGAAGTTGTCGAGATCGAGAAACAGCACTCCCAATTGCGTGCCATCGCGTGCCGCATTCCTCAGCGAGATGTTCAGGTACGACAACAGCTGTCTGCGGTTCGGCAGCCCGGTCAGGGAATCGTGGTCGGCGAGATGCTGCAGCTGGCGCGTGCGTTCATCGACGCGCGCTTCGAGCTGTCCTTGATACTCAAACGTCGTCGCCTGTGCGGCCGCCAGTTTATCGGCCATCTGATTGAAGGACAGGGCGAGCGTGTCGAGCTCTTTTATCCCGCCGCGCCCGACGCGCGCGTTAGCGTCGCCGTTCGCAAGCCGCGCCGTTGTGAGCATGAAATTGCGTATCGGCCCTACGATGCTGCGGACCGTGGCGACGGAAATCAGCAGCAGCAGGAGGAGCACCGCCGCGCTGATTACGGCGATGATCATGCGTTCGGAGTCGTGCGACTGCACGGCAGTCGTGGTCGTGGTCGTCGTTGGAATGGCTTGGGTCACCGGCTGCATAGCCGTTGCAAGGGCGAGTGCGTTGCGCTCTGCCGCCTCGGCCCTGCGGTCGGCCGCGATCTTGGCAGCGAGCACGGCGGCGGAAGCCGCTGCGGTATTGGCGGCATCAGCGCGCTTGCGTGTCGCTGCGGCGACGTCACGCGCGCCAGACGACAGCTCCTCCGCATCCTTCTCGAGATTGCTCACGGCGTGGGTTGTTTGCTGGTCGAGCAAGCCAAGTTGCTCTCGGCTTGAGATCACCTGCGCGAGCTCTTCGTTCAGGCTCTTGACCCATTCATCGCCCTGGGAGCTTGCTAGGTTGCGGGCGTTTTCCTCGAGCGTCGTCGCGAAATGCAGTTGACTCTGCGCAAGCGCATCAAGCAGCGCCGGATCGTAACCGCCGCCGGGGGTGAGCTGCTCAGAGCGCCGGCGAATATCGTCGAGATCGCGGCCAAGCGAAATGAGCGACTGTCGTGCGAGGACGCGGCCAAATATCTTGAAGCTGCGATCGACGGAACCCTTCATGCGCCGGTCGACGTTCTCGAAGCGCTCCCAGTACTCACTGACCATGGCGCGGCGCGCGTCGGAATCGCGGACAACTTCTGCGCCATCGTGGTACAGAATCGTCGCGCGTATTGTCAGCTTCTGCAAGGGCGCGCGGACATTGGGGCCCTCGGCTTTGTCGATGAAGCTACTCACCTCTTCATGGAGGCGCTTTTCGGCCGTGCGCAGGAGGTCCGTGTTTGAGCTATTTGACACTTCGCCGCGCCGCTCTGCGGCGCGCTCGAACTGCACAATGGCCGCAAGCAGGAAGTCTGCGTGGGCGGGGGCAACCACTGGGACGGGCTGCGTAGCAACGGACACCGGCTCAGGGGCGGAAGCAGGTGCAGTTGCAAGCACTGGTGGCTTGATGACGACGGGTGGGCCTGATGAGCGTACGGTCGTCGTTTGAATGATTGATGCGCCGTGCTCGACGATGAGATTGGCCGCCACGGCGAGAAGCGCCACGGCGACAAATGCGATGGCTAGGCGTGCGGCAATACCGGGTCGGAAGAGCAGGTGTTTCGAAACCGCGAGGAACGGACGGCGCAGCGCCGACCAGGGCACGTGCTCAAGAAGCTTAGCCGACGCGCTGCGCAGTTTCGGCCACGGCGGGCGCTCCCGGAGCTCGAGCCATGCGCGCTGCACTGCCGGCCAGGGCGCGCGCTCCCGGAGCTCGAGCCATGCGCGCTGTACTGCCGGCGAGGGCGCGCGCTCCCGGATATTGAGCCATGCGCGCTGTACTGCCGGCCAGGGCGAATGCTCCCGGAAAATTCGCGCGACGCGATCTTGTAATCGGCTCAAAGGCAGCCTCGTAGCCGTGATATTCACATCCTTTGTACCGGTCTTTGGTGCCTGTCGTTGTGACGAAAACGGCACCCTGCACATCTGGTTTCAATGCGGTATCGCAAGAAGCGCAAGCGTGGCCATGCGCGCGCAGGCGCAGGCCGCGGGATTGCCGCTTAGCGTGAACGCCGTCGCACTTTGCTGCTGGACTCGCGCCATTCAGCATGGCCCCAGCGCGCTCGAGCAACCGCCGCACATACAGTGGTCCAGGCCCTGAATGCCTGGATGGACTGCGTGCGCGCCTCGGTTCTATGCTCGGCCGAACCCACGCTTCAAGTCCTTAGCTCAACTCTTATGGCGCATGACGGGACGGCCGATGCGGCTGACGGTGGCCGGCACCCACCTCTCAAGTACCAAGTGGCCGTCCGCACGCTCTGTGAGCTCACCGCCAAACAGGGCGATCTGGATAGGCGCTTCACGCCGTCGTCGCCGTCCGCCGAAGAAGGCGTCGCGGGTCATCGCGTCATTGGCGCTCGCCGCGGTGCCGGTTATGAGACGGAAGTTCACCTTGCGGCCGATTACGCACGGCTCCACGTGCGCGGGCGCGCGGATGGATATGATCCGCGCGCGCAGCAGTTGGAGGAATTCAAGACTTATCGCGGCGACATCAATCGCATCCCCGCGAATCATCGCGTCCTGCACTGGGCACAGCTGCGCATCTATGGATGGCTTCTCTGTCAAGCGCGCGGCTGCAGTGAAATCCGTCTGGCGCTTGTGTACTTCAACATTGCAACCGAGCAGGAGACGATGTACGTCGAAAAGCAGTCCGCGCGCGCATTGCAGGTGCACTTCGAGGAGCATTGCCAGCGCTTTCTTGACTGGGCCGAATCCGAGAGCGCGCATCGCATGTCCCGCGATCAGGCACTTCGGGCGCTGCGCTTCCCGCATGCCGCCTTTCATAAGGGCCAAAGGCAGCTCGCCGAGGCGGTGTACCGCAGTGTCCGCAACGGAGGCTCTCTTCTGGCGCAAGCGCCGACCGGCAGCGGCAAGACCATCGGGACGCTGTTTTCCGCGTTGAAGGCCATGCCGGCAGCCCGGCTGGATAAGCTTTTCTATCTCGTGGCGAAGACCACGGGGCGGCGAATGGCGCTGGATGCTTTGCATGGATTTAAATCGCCGCACGGGCCTTTGCCACTTCGGGTTTTGGAGCTGGTGGCGCGCACCAAGGCCTGCGAGTACCCGGAGAATACCTGCGACGGCGCAGGCTGCCGGCTCGCACGCGGCTTCTACGATCGCCTGCCCGCTGCGCGCACCGAGGCGATGACACTTAAGCATCTCGATCAGCGCAGCGTGCGCGAGCTTGCGCTGAAGCATGCGGTCTGTCCGTACTTCCTGGCCCAGGAACTCGCGCGCTGGAGCGACGTGATCGTGGGCGACTACAACTATTACTTCGATCTCAATGCAGCGCTCCACGGCTGGACCACGGCAGATGGGTGGCGCATCTGCGTGCAGGTGGATGAGGCCCACAATCTCCTCGAACGCGCGCGCAAGATGTATACGATCGCGCTCGACAGTCGTGCTTTCGAGGAAGCCCGGCGTCGCGCCCCCATCGAACTCGAAGCGCCATTCGGCGGCGTCAACGCAGCCTGGCAACAGCTCATCGAAGCGCAAGGCGAGCGCTACCGCGTCTATGAGAGCCTGCCCGCGGAGCTGCTTTCCGCATTGCAGGAGTTCATCGCAGCGGTTACCGATTATTGGAGCGCGCAGCCTCCCCGTGGCGCGGATGAGTTGCAAGGCGTCTTTTTTGATGCTGTGCGCTTTTGCCGACTGGCGGCGACATTGGATGCCTGCACGCTGTTTGAGGTTTCGAAGACGGTCGAGTACGATCGACCGCTGCACGCGCATGCACGCTCGGTTCTATGTCTGCGCAATATCCTGCCGCGACGGTTCTTGGCGCCGCGCTTCGCGGCGGCGCACGCGGCGATACTTTTTTCGGCGACGCTCGCACCCCATGATTTTTACGTGGATGTGCTTGGCTTGCAGCAGGGCACGAGCCTGCTCGACGTCGCGTCGCCATTCGGCCCCGAGCAACTCACCGTAAAGCTCGTGGCATCGATCTCGACGCGCTATCGAGACCGCGGTCATTCACTCGGGCCGATCGCGGACCTCATCGCCGAGCAGTACAACGCGCAACCGGGAAACTATCTCGCCTTCTTCAGCAGCTTTGAATATTTGAACGGCGTGGCCGCGCGCGTCGCGGCTCGCCATCCTACCATCCCCCTGTGGCTGCAAGAGCCACGGATGGCGGAGCCGGAACGCGAACTCTTCCTCGCACGTTTCGTTCTTGACGGTCGCGGGGTCGGCTTTGCCGTTCTCGGCGGCGCCTTCGCCGAGGGAATTGATCTGCCAGGCTCGCGACTCATCGGCGCCTTCATCGCTACTCTCGGGCTGCCGCCTGCCGACGCCGCCAACGCAGAAACGGAGCGCCGCCTGAGCGCCATGTTTGGTAGCGGCTACGAGTACACGTATCTATACCCGGGCGTCCAAAAGGTGATTCAGGCGGCGGGGCGCGTGATTCGCGCGCCGGCCGATCGCGGAGTGCTCTACCTGATCGATGACCGCTTTGCTCGCACTGAAGTGCGTAGCCTGCTGCCGGCATGGTGGCGGATCAATGAGGCGGCTTATCGCGTTTGTTCTTCCAATAGACGAGCTTCCTGCAATGCCGGTGCCGGGAAGAGCTATGTTTGAAACGAGAAATACCGGTTATTCAGGAGATAGCCGTAAACAGCGAAGCCGGTGATGCCGTAGAAGAGAATCGCGGCCGCCAATCGCCGGCTGGCGTGGCGACGACCGCCGGGGCCGCCACGCGTCCTCCGTCCAACGTCGCTCGCCGCCGCGGGTACTGCGGCCGCCATCAACTGCACTGAACCTGCCTTCGCCACGTGCTCTGGGGGCTAGGGCTGCGGCGGAGTTCCCGGATTGGCAGGATTGCCCGGATCCGACGGATTGGCGGGGTTCTGCGGATTCGCAGGTTTTCCCGGGTTCGCCGGGTTACCCGGGTCCGCGGGCGTTGTGGGAACTCCGGGCGTGGCCGGGTTCACCGGTGCGCCCGGCGATGTGACCATTCCACCGCCGCCGGGTGCCGCGGCGCCAGGGGCCGTCGCGCCGGGCGCCGAGACGCCGGCGGGCCCAGAAGCGCCAGTGGCTCCGCCGCCCGTCGCGCCGCCACCGCCGGGCCCGGCGCCCGCAAACGCGGTGCCGCCGGCGGCCGCTAAAATCAAAAGTGTCACGATAGTTGGCTTGCTGCTCATGGAAATCTCCTCCATTTCAATAACGATCTAAACGCAATCACGTGCCCGTGATGCTGCCTCTATCCAGCGCTGAGGCTCCAATAGGTTCCAATGACGCTTCGACTTCCTGCTCGGCCTGCAACCAATCCTCGAGTTCGTATCCAGGCGAAAAGCCGCGGCGCTCCGCGGCAAAATACGCGATGTCTGCGATAAGTCGGTGTTTGGCTTCCTCGTCACCGATAATTGAATTGATCTTGGGCTTGTTCATGCTGATGTCATGCGCTTCGGACGACGATGAATTACGCGATCTGCGTACGCAAGCCGATTCGCCGCACCCGACTGTAGGACGATGCCTATTACGCGGGCGCCTTCTGCGCGCGTGCTAGCATTTGCTGCTATGGATTTCGTGTCGCTCCGATGGCAGGCGGGCAAACCGATGAGCGCCACGGCCATAGGGCCGCTTGTGGTTCACGGATGAAACGGTGTGTGGTGCTGTCGCTTGCGCTCATGCTGCTGCAGGCATGCGGCAGCATGCCGCAGCGGGCGGCAGCGGACTTCGATGTTGACCGTGCAGATGTGCGCACCACAATCTTCGTGGCCCGGCGCGGCTGGCATATCGACATCGGCTTTCGCACGTTGGATATACAGGAACGGTTGATTTCGCTAAGCGCGCCATTTGCGCGCTCGCAGTACCTCTTTTTTGGCTTCGGCGACCGGCATTATCTCGTAGCGAAGAACAAGAACTTCCCCGGCCTTTTGGCTGCGCTCTGGCCGGGTGCCGCAGTGGTGCTTGTGACCGCGCTCGCGGGATCGCCCGAGGAGGCATTTGGGAGCGAGCATGTGATTCGATTGACTGTCAGCTCTGCCGCGGCGCAGGCAGCACAAACATTCGTGTGGAATTCGCTGCGGACACAGAACAATGCGCCGGCGTTCTCTGGCAAGGGGCCTTATGCAGGCAGCTTGTTTATCGGCGCGGTGCCGAAGTACTCCGCGGTGCATACGTGCAACACCTGGGCCGCCGAGGTGTTACGGGCAGCTGACCTGTCCGTCCATAGTCACGGCGTCGTGTTCGCTGCGCAGCTATGGCCGCAGGTCCGCCGCCTCGAGCACGGCATGCCAACCCTCAGCTCTCGGGTCGCCCCATCCGCTGGCAGGGCTTCTCTTCAAGCACCCAGCTTGGCGCCGCCAGCATAACTAAACGAATGATTGGGCCGCTTAGCAAGGCGGATTCGATCCGTCCTGGCAAATCACCGTCGTCTTCGAATCGGCAGGCACGATCACGGTCGTATTCTTCGCGGGCGGCGGCGGACTGCTGCTGCTGATGCAGCCTGACAGCACCGGGATCGCCAGAATCAACATGCTCGCTAGGACCTTCATAACTGCATCCTTAAGTAAAACCGCAAAACATTAATACATGCTCAACCGCGAACCTAACGCGGCGGGGCCAGCGTGGGTTCCGCGATGGCAGCGAATCATCACGGCGCGTGCAGTCTTCTTGCGTAGGGACAATCCGGGTTGAGTGGGGCCAGCCAGTGGGCCAACCAAGTGCGCGACCACGACTCGGGCGCGCACATATTTCTGCGGGCTCGGGTATGCAGGCGAGGAGCCAGCGCAGGCTCAGGGCGGTGGACTTGCTGCGGCGGTCCCGGCAAGCGTCGCCAAGCGCCGTTCATCCCAGATGATGAAGAGTCCGCAGGCGATGACTATGGTCGCGCCGGTGACGACGATGGCGCTCGGAAACACCGACCAGAAAACCCAGTCGATGCCGAAAGCCCAGAGAATCGAGGAGTACTCGAACGGTGCGACCACGGAGGGCGGGGCGCGCCGGAAGGCGTCCGTGACCCAATACTGTCCGAGCGCCCCGCTGATACCCACGGCACCCAGCCACACCCAGTCGCCTGATGCCACGCGCCGCCATTCGGGCACCGCCAGCACCCCGGCGCCGATGCCGACCAGCAGCAAGAACCAAACGACCATGGCCGCGCTCGAATTGGTACGCCCCAGCGTGCGCACCGTCACGGCACTCAGTGCATAACAGCACGCGGAGGTCGCGGCCGCCGCCGCCGCAATCGAGACCAGGCCATCCGATCCCGGCCGCAACATGACGAGCACGCCACACAGTCCGACGCCGATCGTGAGCCAGCGTCGCAGCGGTACGCGTTCGCCGAGCAGCGGTACCGAGAGCGCAGTCATCACAAGCGGCGCGCATAGAAAGAGCGAATAAGTCTCGGCCATCGACAAACGGTGCACCGCATAGACGAATGCGCTCAGCATGACTATGCCGAGCAGCGCCCGAACGAGGTGCAGCAGCGGATTCGCTGGCCGCAAAGAGCGCCACGAACCCGCCCAGGCAATGGGTATGGTCATAAAAACGAGCGAGGATGCGCATCGCAGGCACGATAGTTCAAAAGGGCCGTAGTTCTGCGACAGGCGCTTCATCGATGCGTCCATGAACGCAAACATGCAAACCGCCGACAACATGGCGGTGATTCCGCGCAGATTTTCCGTGGCCTTGCGGTGAGCGGGCATCGTCCTATTATGCCGCGCCGCAGAAGCGCGCCCGGGGCGACTATTGCGGCTGCCGCAGGGAAGATTCAGCCCGCCGTGGGCCGTGGGCGTTAGTTGGCGACCGCCGCTACACGAGCGTGGACGGGTTGGGGCAGGAGTCGATCCGTCTCTCTCTTGACTACCGCATAACACTCGCAGGAGAGCTTCTCCAGCTGTGGTCGGTCGAGGACGGTGATCTGACCCCGGGCGTACTGGATGACGCCCAGCTTCTGCAGCTTGCCGGCAGCGTCGGTCACTCCTTCACGCCGCACGCCGAGCATGTTGGCAATGAGCTCCTGGGTCATGACCAACTGATTGCTCGAGAGGCGGTCGAGAGACAAGAGGAGCCAACGGCACAGCTGCTGATCAACCGAATGATGCCGGTTGCACACCGCGGTCTGGGACATCTGCGTGATCAAAGCTTGCGTATAACGCAGCAGCAACAGCTGCAGCTCTCCGTGCTTGTTGAATTCGCTCTTGAGCCGCCGTGCGGGCAGCCGGTAGGCGTACCCGGCGCTTTGCACGATCGCGCGGCTGGGAGTGGTCTCGCCGCCCATGAAGA
>Ga0302177_10002323_pt1 | contig 13469 bp, 11 predicted proteins | sample I_Palsa_E1_2_FD_198780 | JGI IMG/M metagenome (GOLD analysis project Ga0302177, IMG submission 198780) | Peat permafrost microbial communities from Stordalen Mire near Abisko, Sweden - I_Palsa_E1_2 | ecosystem: Environmental > Terrestrial > Soil > Palsa > Peat permafrost | place: Sweden... | reverse complement strand
ACTGGTCTGTGAACAATCCCACCGCTCGCGGGCAGCAATCCTCTGCGGGCTTATGAGGGAAAGCCAGCGCTACCGCAGACTATGTCGTGTTGCAGCTAAAGAGCGCCGTGGACCCCACACCGCCGCCCATCCCTTGCGTGTAGCCCCTCAAATTCAAACTGAGACACTACCGCTCCACTACACGTATATTTGCTAGGGTCCTTTGATTCTAACATTCGCATGAAAGCCAACCAACGGGGATGCGAATGTTAGAATCGGACCACTAAGCGTGGTCGGCGTGATCAGGTCTCGACGATCCCGGTCGATGCGCCTGAAACTTGCGAATGCGCCGCGCCGTGCGGCCGGGCCAGATAATCCTGCGAGCGCATCTCGATGAGCCGCGAAGCGGTGCGGCGGAATTCCTGCGCTTCAAAGCCTTCATCACCGCGATAGAGGCCATCCGGCTCGGCTTCGGCGGAGGCGATGAGCTTCACATTGAGATCGTACAGCGTGTCGATGAGGATGATGAAGCGTTTGGCGGCGTTGCGCGTCTCGAATGTCATCACAGGAACGTGGTCGAGGATGATGGTGTGATATTCGCGCGCGATGCGCAGGTAGTCGGCTGCGGCAAGCGGCCGTTCGCAAAGGTCTGAAAACGAGAACCGCGCCACGCCCATGGCGGCGCGCGGCACGTGCACGGACCGTCCCTTCAGCGGCAGCTCCTGCGGCTCGCCGTTGCGTCCCCGGGTCAGCTCGCGCCATGCGCGATCGAGGGCATCGTCGGCCGCCGCATCGTCCGGCACGTACCACACGTGCATGCCGGCAAGTTTCTCGAGACGGAAGTCAGTCCGCGACGAAAGCCGGACCACTTCGGTGTTTTCTTCGAGCGTGCGGATGAAGGGCAGAAACAAGGCGCGGTTCAAGCCGTCCTTGTAGAGCTCCGCGGGTTCGACGTTCGAAGTGGCGACCAGCACGACACCGCGCGCAAATAATTGCGCGAACAACCGACCGAGGATCATGGCATCGGCGATGTCGGTCACGTGAAATTCGTCAAAACAAAGAAGCCACGCCTGCCGCGCCAGGTCGGCTGCGGCGAGCTCGATCGGATCGGCGCCGGGATATTCACCGAGCTTCATCTTCTGCCGAAATTCGTGAACGCGCTCGTGCACGTCGAGCATGAATTCGTGAAAATGGGCGCGCCGCTTGCGTAGCACCGGAGAAGCCTCAAAGAGCAAATCCATGAGCATGGTTTTGCCGCGGCCGACGTCGCCGTAGATATAGAGGCCCTTGATTCGCGACTGGCGTTTTTCGCGGCTGCCGAACATCCATCCAAGCGACGACGATTTTCGCGCCAGGCGATACTCGGCAATCTGACCTTCGAGCTGCGCCAGCTTGTCGGCGACGGCAAGCTGGGCGGAGTCGGGCTCGATCAGACCGCTCGCCACGCCGGCGGCGTATCGCGCCTTGATTGAACTCGCCATTGTTGCGGTTAACCGGTGCGGGCAAAAGGTGGCGGGAACGTGCTTGTTTAGCCGTAGTGCACTTGCTGTGCCAACTCGCCGTCGCCAAACGGTCAAATAAGCCAGTTATTAGGCATGCGCATAACGAATGCTGCCATGATGCTCAATGCTTCGCCTTGCCTAACTTCGGCGACAACCAACATATAGAGCAACTCGCAGCGAACATAGATTCCTGGCGTGCATTTAAACGACATTGCCCGGGCTGGCGCTGAGGTGGAGGACGCGAACAAGGGAATTTCTTCGACGATAATGTCAGGAGACCCTTGGAATGCAGGACCTTATACCGGTAGGCGGCGTGATCCGTAAGTTGTGGATTGGGGAAGCCGACAAATACCGCGACCATTTGCTGCGGCTCGATCCGGAAAGCCGGCACAGCCGCTTCGGCGGCGGGGTATCGGACGATTTCATCCGCAATTACGTCGAGCTGACAATCTCGCTTGAGGCCCTCGTCCACGGCTTCTTCATGGACGGCGTCATGCACGGGGCCGCCGAGCTACGGCAGCTTGGCGTTCATTCTCCGGGTCAAGCTGAGGCGGCTATCAGCATCGAAAAGCCGTGGCAAAGCCACGGCGTAGGATCGGCACTCCTGCGGCGTACTTTGCTGGCCGCGCGCAACCGCGGCTTTCGCCACCTGCACATGGCGTGCCTGGCGGACAATCGGCGGATGCAGCAACTGGCTCGCAAATTTGCCGCCGAGCTGTCTTTCGATTTCGGCAGCGTCGTCGGCGAAGTCGAATCAATGCGCGCAAATCCGCTGTCAGTGATGCAGGAGTTGATCGCCGATCATCACGGCTTTGCTACCGCGATCCTTGATTTGCAGTCCCGCATGCTGCGCGCGTAATCCGGCGACTTTATTGAAAGCTGCAATGCGCCAGCGTCAATAGCTCGGCGCCAGCCGCAGCTCGGGCGCGGTGAGCGGATAATCGGCCTCGACGACATAAGGGCCGCCGCCGACCGACGAGCGCGACGAGAACAGCACGAAGCGCGATACTTCGAACGACGCGGAGCGATAATGCGCGCGCGCGGCGAGGTAATCGGCTACATCGCGGCTTGATGAATCGCGGAGCCGCGCCAGAGTGACGTGCGGAGTATATTTGCGGCCTTCGGGTTCGAGCCCCATCCGCTGCAACAGCCGTTCCTGCTCCGCTTGCAGCTCGATCAGCGGCGCGACTGGCGTCGCCGTCGTGACCAAGGCACGAGGCTTCCGCCCGCCGAATGAGGTGAGGCCGTCCAGACGCAACTCGAAGGACCGGCGCTGCACGCGGCCGAGCAGACCGGCGATATCGCGGGCGAGCGCATCGTCGATGTCGCCGATGAAGCGCAGTGTCAGGTGATAGTTGTCAGGATCGATCCAGCGCGCCCCGGGCAAGCCGCCGCGCATGATGGCAAGCGAGTCGCCGACATGCCGCGGGATTTCCAGAGCCGTGAACAGACGGGGCATGAGCCACTGCTCCCAAACCGAACAGCGAATCGCGAGGCACCGACAGCATGCGAGGATCGCGCCCGTAGCGCAACCCTCAGGGCGAGCGGGACTTCCGCACTTCGGCGATGAGTGCTTCTACGTCGGGCAAAATGCGGGCGACAATAACGTCAACGCCTGCGGCATTTGGGTGCAGGCCGTCATGCTGGAGAAGCTTCGGGTCGGCCGCCACGCCGTCAAGGAAGAAGGGATAAAGCGGAACGCCAAAAGCCCCGGCAAGCGCGGGATAAATGCCTTCAAAGGATTTCGCGTAATCGCTTCCGAGATTCGGCGCCGCACGCATGCCGCAGAGCAGAACGCGGATGTGCCGCTCGGACAAGCGTCGCAAAATCGTCGTCAGCGCTTCGCGCGTCACTTGCGGGTCTAAGCCGCGCAGCACGTCGTTGGCGCCAAGCTCAAGGATGACGGCCTCCGTGTCGCTCGGTACCGACCAGTCGAGCCGCGCCAGGCCGTCGGAGGCGGTATTTCCTGAAACGCCGCCATTGATAATCTCCGCGGCATCGCCCTTGGCCGCAAGCGCGGCTTGCAAGCGCGGCGCAAATCCTTGGCTGACCGGCAAGCCAAGACCTGCCGTCAGCGAATCCCCGAGAGCCACGATTTTCACCGGCACCGCCGGCCCGGCATGCACGGCGACCGTCCACAACGCCAGCATTACAATCGCGGCCGGCGCAATGTGGCGCAGGCTTCTTTCATACCCATATGAGCGGCGGTCACTCGACGCCGCAGGACGCCGTTCAGCCTCTGACATGAATGACACTTCGGGGCATCCTCTCGTCGGCGACGCCGTCGCGCTTTCCGCGGTTAATCTCTCGCTCGGCAGCGGCGCCAATCGCGTTCATATCCTCAAAGATATCGCCCTGAATATAGGCCGCGGCGAAGCGTTGAGCCTGCTTGGCCCATCGGGCTCCGGCAAATCGACTTTGCTCATGGTCATGGCGGGACTGGAGCGGCCCGACAATGGCTCGGTCCTGGTTACCGGAGCGGACCTTGGCCAACTTAACGAAGACGAACTTGCGCGCTTTCGCGGAGCCAATATCGGCATCGTCTTCCAGGCCTTTCATCTCATTCCGACCATGACCGCACTGGAAAACGTCGCGGTGCCGCTTGAACTTTCCGGCGACCGCGATGCTTTATCACGCGCCGAAAGCGAGCTCGCGGCGGTAGGATTAGGCGATCGCGTCGACCATTATCCGGCGCAGTTGTCCGGCGGCGAGCAGCAACGCGTCGCCATCGCGCGTGCGCTAGCACCCAATCCGGCGATTCTCGTCGCCGACGAGCCGACCGGCAATCTCGACGAAACGACCGGTTCGCACATCATTGAGCTTCTGTTCCGCGGCAAAGAGCAGCACCGCACCACGCTCGTGCTCGTCACTCACGACGCCGCTTTGGCCGCACGCTGCGACCGGGTGCTGCACATGCATTCCGGACGGCTCGCGACCTCATCGCCACAGGCTCACGCCCAACAAACAACGAAGCAGATATGACGGCGGTCGCAGCGCGCTTTGCCTGGCGGGAGGTACGCGGCGGTTTGCGCGGCTTCGGCGTGTTCATCGCCTGCATCGCGCTCGGCGTTCTGGCGATTGCCGGAGTGGGTTCGTTGTCGGCCGCCCTCTCCGACGGATTCGCGCAATCTGGCGCCTTACTGCTCGGCGGCGATGTCGCGTTTACACTTCCGCTGCGCGAAGCCGATAACGCCGAGCGCGCTTTCCTCGCCGCTCATGGCACAGTGTCGGAGATCGCCGTGCTTCCAACCATGGCGCATACCGGCGACGGCAAGTCGGCGCTGATCGAGGCCAAGGCCGTCGACGGCGCCTATCCGCTCGTCGGCTCGGTCAAGACCGATCCGGAAATGACGCTTCCCGCGCTGTTGGCGCGTAACGGTGACGTTTTCGGCGCCGCCGCGGATCCGTCGCTGCTGGCGCGGCTGCAACTCAAAGTCGGAGACCGGATCAGCATCGGCAACGCCACACTTGAGCTCCGCGCAGCATTGCTCGGCGAACCTGACAAGCTCGGTGGCGGCATCGGCTTTGGGCCTCGCGTTCTTCTGAGCGAAGAAGCGCTGCGCGCGAGCGGGCTTGTCCAACCCGGAAGCTTGGTGCGCTGGCGCTATCGGTTGCGTTTGCCCGTCGGCCAGACCGACGATCGCGCACTCGCCGCAATCGAGAAGCAGGCGCTTAGCGAATTTCCGAATGCCGGCTGGGACATTCGCACGCGCAAGAATGTCTCCCCACAGCTCGAACGCAACGTCGAACGCTTCAGCCAATTTCTGGCGCTCATCGGCTTCGCCGTCCTCTTGATCGGCGGTGTCGGTGTCGCCAATGCGGTCTCTGCGCACCTCGCGCGCAAGCGCCAGACGATTGCGACGATGAAAACGCTCGGCGCATCCGGCAGCACCGTGGTCGCGGTCTATTCCTGGCAGATCATGCTGATTGCGCTGTTCGCAGCTTGCATCGGCGCGGCGTTTGGCGCGGCCTTACCGTTCGTCGCCGTTTGGCTGTTCGGCGCTCTGCTGCCCTTCCCGGTAGCGCCAGTGGTTCACCTCGATGTGCTGGCGCTGTCGGTTGCCTACGGCCTTCTGATCGCATTTGCGTTCGCCTTGTGGCCGTTGGGACGCGCGCACGATACTCCCGTCTCGACGCTGTTCCGCGGCGCCGTCGGCCTCGAACCGTCATGGCCGCGCAGCCGTTATCTGATCGCCACTGCGCTCGCCGTCGGAGCGGTGGCGGGGCTCGCGATTTTCTTCGGGTACGACCGGCGTGTGACCGCGATTTTTGCGGCGTCGGCTGTTGGTCTGTTCGCAGTGCTCCGGCTCTTTGCCGGGACGATTATGGCAGGCGCCCGGCGTATGCCGCGCTTGCATCCGATGCTGCTGCGGCTTGCGGTCGCCAACATCCACCGGCCCAGCGCAGTGACCGCGAGCATCGTGCTTTCGCTCGGCGTCGGTTTCTCTCTACTGGTAACGGTTGTCGAAATCGAAGGCAATTTGCACAGTGCGCTCACCGCTGCGTTGCCGCAGCATGCACCGTCGTTTTTCTTCGTCGATATTCCGTCAGCAGAAGTTCAACGCTTCGACGCCGTGGTGCACCAACAAGCGCCGAACGCCACTCTCGACCGGGCGCCAATGCTGCGGGGGCGGATCGTCGAAGCCCGCGGCGTCAACGCCGAAGATCTTAAACCCGGAGAAAGCTCCGCATGGGTGCTGCGCGGCGACCGCGGCATCACCTACGCCGGCGCGCTGCCGGCGGGTTCGCGTCTGGTGGCCGGAAGCTGGTGGCCGGCGGATTATTCCGGCGCGCCGCTTGTGTCGCTCGAAGAAAAGACCGCGAAGGATTTGGGGTTGAAGCTTGGCGATACAATCAGGGTGAATGTGCTAGGTCGCAACTTGACGGCGCGCATCGCTAATCTTCGGGCGGTCGATTGGGAAAACCTCGGGATCAATTTCGTTCTGGTCTTCTCACCCGGGACGTTTGCCGGTGCGCCGCACACCGATATCGCCACACTCACATTCGCCGACGGCGGCTCGCCGCCTGAGGAAGCCGCCGTCGTCAAGGCGGTCGCGGACGCATTTCCCGCGGTGTCCGCCGTGAGCGTCAAAGACGCGCTCGATGCGGTGGACCGGATCGTCGGCAATTTGGCTTCGGGCCTGCGCGGTGCAAGCATCTTGACGCTTGTTGCCGCCGCCTTGGTGCTGGGTGGCGCGCTGGCCGCGAGCCACCGCTCCAGGCTCTACGACGCCGTCGTGCTGCGGACATTGGGTGCAACACGCCGGCAGCTTCTCGCCGCCTACGCCATGGAGTTTCTGCTCGTCGGGTTGGCTTCAGTGCTGTTCGGGCTGGCGGCGGGCTCGCTCACCGCGGGCCTTGTCGTCTCCAGACTATTCGACTTTCCATTCCTGTTTTTGGCGGGACGCGCCGTGCTCGCGGCATGCGCAACGCTTGTCGTGGTGATCGGACTAGGCCTGTTCGGAACGGTACAGGTGTTAGGACGCAAGCCCATGGAGGTACTGAGGAATCTGTAACATCGTGGTATTTATGAACGATCTGTAACGCGCCGCAATTAAAGCCGCCATCCTCTAGCGCGCATCCGTCTTTGCCATTAGATTCGTTTCCAACTTCGCGTCCGGCTTCCCGGACGCCACGGGCCCGGCACAGCCGGGACAACGCAGGGGTAATTTCCATGTCGGACTTCGACCGGAATATCGCGACCGCCCGGACGGGCTATCGCACCGATCAGGTTACGATCGATGCGGGTCTGCGCGCGTATATGATCCGGGTCTACAACTACATGACCGCGGGCGTAGCGCTGACCGGGGTGGTCGCGTGGTTTGCCTACCAAGCCGCCGGCGGCGATGCGATCCACATTGTTGGGCATTCGGCCACCGGCTTGACCGCTTTCGGTCAGGCGATCTTCGGCCCGCTGATGTGGCTGTTCGTTCTCGCGCCGCTCGGTCTGGTCATGCTGCTCAGCTTTGGCATCAACCGGCTGTCGGCCGGCACCGCGCTGACCTTGTTCTTCGTCTATGCCGGTTTGCTCGGGCTCTCGCTGTCGTCGATTTTCGTCGCCTACAACCTCGGATCGATCGCGCGCGTGTTCTTCATCTCGGCGGCGACGTTCGGGGCGATGAGCCTCTACGGTTATACGACCAAGCGCGATCTGACCGCCATCGGCTCGTTCTTGTTCATGGGTTTGATCGGCATAGTTATCGCGAGCCTCGTGAACATCTTCCTGCAGTCGAGCGGACTCTATTGGATCATCTCGGTGCTCGGTGTGCTCATCTTCGTTGGGCTGACCGCCTATGACACCCAAAGCATCAAGGAAATGTATGACGTCCACGACGACGGCACCATCGCCGGCCGCAAGGCGGTGATGGGGGCGCTCCGGTTATATCTCGACTTCATCAACCTTTTCCTCATGTTGCTGCGCCTGTTCGGCGACCGCCGCTAAGGAACACAATGAACGTGGCGCCCCGGAGCGATTTCCGGGGCGCTTTCGTTTTGTCGGCCCGCTGAGCAATGAGCGAGCCTCGTACCAGGCCGTCGGTTGCCGCGAACATCGCCGCCATCACCCGGATTTATGGCGACGCCGTGCGCGAGGGCACGGCAAGCTTCGAAATCGAGCCGCCGGACGAAGCCGAAATGGCGCGGCGCCACGGCGCGCTGCTGGCTGACGGTTTTCCCTATCTCGTCGTCGAGCACTCGAGCGCGATCGCAGGCTATGCCTATGCGGGCCATTACCACGTCCGGCCCGCTTACCATTGGACGCTGGAGAATTCGATTTATGTGGCGCCGCAATTTCAGCGCCTTGGATTAGGCCGGTTATTGATGCGTCGGCTTCTCGCCGAGGCCGAAACGCGCGGCTACCGCCAAATGCTGGCGATCATCGGCGATCAAACAAATGTTGCATCCATCGCGCTGCATGCGTCATTCGGCTTCCGCCGCATCGGCACGCTGCAATCCGTCGGTTTCAAGCATGGCCGCTGGCTCGATGTCGTGCTGATGCAGCGCCCGCTGGGCGACGCCAATTCAATTCCGCCCTGAGGCTTCGGCGTCGGCCTCGCGCTGTTCCACCGGCGATGCGCGCAACAACAACAGCGCGGCGAACGCCGCGAGACAAAGCGCCGATGATACGGCAATCACGGCGGGTCCAATCGCGTTCAGCATCAGCCCGAAGAGGAGCGGCGCCAGCGCCTGCGCGGCACGCGACGGCGCGCCGAGCAACCCGGTACGCTCGCCGTAGCCGTGCGGACCGAATACAGCGAGCGGGACAGTCCCGCGCGCAATGGTCATGAGCCCATTGCCGGCGCCATAAAGGATCGTAAAGGGAAGGACAGCGGCGGGACCGACCACGGCGAAAATTGCCGCTCCGAGCGGGTGCAGCAGCGCGGCGACCCGCGCCGACACCAGCGGATGTACGTTGCGCAGCAGGACGAATTCGACCAAGCGCGCCGCCACCTGCGCCGGCCCGACCAGCGCCGCCGCGGCAATTGCCTCGACGTGGCTGGCGCCGGCGCGCTCCAATAATCCGGGCAGATGCGCGGCCATCGACCCGGTGACAAACCACGCGGCGGCAAACACGAACGCGAGCAGAAACATTTCCCGGTAAGGCTTCCAGCCGATCGATTGCGCGGCGGCATGAACGTGTTGGACCGCGCGCACGGTCTTCGGCAACACCGCGTTGAGCGGCAAGCCGAGCAAGAGATTAAGCGCCGCCCAAACCAGCAGCGTTTCACGCCAGCCCAGCGCGTCATTGAGTACGGTGGTCACCGGCCAACTCACGGTCGAGGCAAAGCCGGCAATCAGGGTGATGCCCGTTATCGGGCCGCGCGCGTTGTGGCCGTAAATGGCCGCAAGCGCCGCGAATCCGGCGTCGTACAGACCAAGCGCCATGCCGATGCCGAGAACGGCCCAGGCAATCGCAAGCATTGCCGCGCCGTTCGCGGCGGCAAGCAACACCAAGCCCGCCGCCAGCACAACATTCGAGAGCATCAACACCCCGCGTCCGCCGCGGCGGTCGATCACTCGCCCGACCGCCGGGCCGGCAAACGCCGCGATCAGCAACGCGCCGGAAAAAGCCGCGAAGACCCAAGAGCTCGGAACCCCGATGGCGGAGCCGATTGAACCGGCGAGGATCGCGGGCAAATAATAGCTCGACGCCCAGGCCAGGGTCTGCGTGACGCCAAGCGTGACGACCACGACGCGGCGCGAAGGCGTTACGGGTGTGATCGCACTATACTGGGCCAAGCGCCCTCGTCTTTATCGTGCGCGCCACGATGGCAGCGCCTCGGCGGCGTCGGCTCGCCTGGCGTGGACCGGACGCCGTACCGAGTAAAAAAGCCCTAGCCCGCGACCACGTGTAACGAACGGTCGAGCGCGGCCAACACGCGGTCGAGTTCGCGGCCACGCCTAAGGATATGACCGGTCGCGGAAATGACGCTGTAGGCGCCCTGCTTGCGCTCCAGACGCGGATTTTTCTCGATGCGGTAGAGGGGGAATTCACTGGCGCGGCGAAAAACCGAAAAAACCGCACGATCGCGTAAGAAGTCGATGGAGTAATCCCGCCACTCGCCGGCGGCGACCTTACGGCCATAGAGGCTGAGAATGCGGTCAAGCTCACGGCGGCTGAAAGTGACCTTGCTCGCGGGGACGGGTGTACGTACCTCGCCCCCGCGCCACGCACTGGGCTCTATCTCGCCGAAGTCCATACGGCGCCTCCTGTCAAATAAGCTTCACGGAGACTTCATGATCGCGCCGGGCGCGGGCCTCGGCAAGGCCCTGTCGAAATTATCTCGTGCGCCCCGACCGCGGCCGACGATCGAGAAAGAGTCAGTGACAGAGCGTAAGTCCGCGTGGGTGCGACACTTTTGACCAGCCGAATCACGGATTCGTTAGGCGGATCATAATGCAGCCCCATTTCCGTCAATCAGGCGCCAAGCTGGATTGCGAAGTCTGTCGCGTTGCCTCAAGGCCCGGTCTGGACTGCATTCCGGATTCCTCAGCCCCCCAGCCCCCCGGGGTGCGGACCGGCCGGGCCAGAGGTAAACACTGAATATCAGTTTGTAGCGTTGTCAGTTTGTAGCGTTTCTTGTTGCGTGGGCCGGCCGATCGCCGGCCTTTTTTATTGCGTGGAATGCAACGTTACGCGCAACGGGCGACGAACAACGGATCAATCGGCGTAGAGCTACGCCACGGCGAAGGCTTCCGCGGTCGTTTAAGAGATCAGTGCGCTTCGACGGCTGACGCCAACGGTGCGAGCGGTGCCAACGCAGCGCCGAGGATGGGACCCGGCTTTTCGCGTGTTCCTTGCTGCACCAGAACCACGGCTTCATCGCTGTCGTCGGCGACTATTTCAGAAAGCGGCACGCTCCAGGTCAAATCGGCGCCGCTGAAGTCGCCAAGCTTGAGCCAGTGACGCACGACGTTGTGGTAAGTGATTGTCGCCACGGCCGATCTCGACCGCCACCGACTTTTCCAGCGGACAGAGCCAGACTTCACCGCCGGTATGGTCTTTGCCGCCCGCGATTTTGACGTCCAAATTCTGGCCGCCGAGCGACAGCAAAACCGGAACCGACATAATCGCAGAATTGCGGTCGGTCTGAACGATGGCGCGCTCGATTGCGGAATGGTCGCTGCCGACGACATGCGTTGCGCCGTTGACGACGATTTGCGGCGTGTAGACTTGCCGATCGCCGCGGACGCGTGCATAGGCGCGCTGGCGGGCGGAGTGCGACGGATCCGCCAAAGTGTCCTTCCAGCCGAGGTAGTCCCAGTAGTCGATCGGGACGCTCAGCACGACAAGGGAAGGATCAGCCGCCAATTCACCCAAAAGCTTGTCGGCCGCGGGGCATGACGAGCAACCTTGGCTGGTGAACAATTCGAGCAACGCGCGCGGGCCGCCGGCGCTCGCCGAGGCGCAGCCTGCGAGTACCATGACCGTAACAAGAGATGCCGACGTGAGGCGGCAACACACCATTCTGCCCTCGACGCTTTTGCCTTCGCTGCCCCTCAGGCCTTATCACCTTGATATCGGCCGCTGCCCTCACCTGCCACTCAATTCGCAGTGACCTCAGTCACACAATCGTTTTGGAACTTTCCGTCCGGCACCCGTGCATCAAGCGGCAAGATGACGGAGCACGTACCGCAAGATGCCGCCGTTGCGGTAGTATTCGAGCTCGTCCACGGTATCGATGCGGCAGATCAGCGGAACGCGTTTAAGTCCGCCGTCGGCGGCGACAATCTCGGCAATCAGCCGCTGACGGGGTTTCAGATCGCTGTGCAAGCCACGAAGGGTAACCTGCTCGTCGCCCTTGAGCCCGATCGTTTGCCACGACGTGCCTTCCTCGAATACCAGCGGCACCACTCCCATGCCGATCAGATTCGAGCGATGAATCCGTTCGAACGACTGGGCGATCACCGCGTGCACGCCGAGCAGAATGGTGCCCTTGGCCGCCCAATCGCGGGAAGAGCCGGTGCCGTATTCCTTCCCGGCGAATACCACGAGCGGCACCCGGTCGGTTTTGTAGCGCATCGCTGCGTCGTAAATGGTCATGCGTTCGCGTGAGGGATAGTGAATGGTGTAGCCACCTTCGATCCCTGGAACCATTTGGTTCTTGAGTCGAATATTGGCGAAGGTGCCGCGCATCATCACCTCGTGATTGCCGCGGCGGGTGCCGTATTGATTGAAATCGACCGGTCTGACCTTGTGGTCGATCAGATATTTGCCGGCGGGCGAGTCCGCCTTGATCGATCCCGCGGGCGAGATGTGGTCGGTGGTGATCGAATCGAGGAACAGCCCGAGGACGCGCGCATCAATGATGTCAGTCGGCGCCTCGGCGCGGCGCGGCATGCCGGCGAAGTACGGCGGATTTTGCACGTAGGTCGACTTGGGGTCCCAAGGGAAGGTCAATGCACCTTGCACACGGATCTTGCGCCAATGCGCGTCCCCTTTGAATACGTCGCCGTATTTGCGTGTGAACATCTGTTTGTTGATGTTCTTGCGGACAAAGGCGTCGACTTCGCGGCTCGATGGCCAGATATCGCGGAGGTAAACCTTGCGCCCCTTCTGATCGGTGCCGAGCGGGGCCTTGGCGATATCGACCTGCATGGAGCCGGCAATCGCGTAAGCGACCACCAGCGGCGGCGACGCGAGATAATTGGCGCGCACGTCGGCGTTGACGCGGCCTTCGAAATTGCGGTTGCCGGACAATACCGCGGCGGCGACGAGATCGTTGTCGTTGATCACTTTTGAAATTTCCGGCGGCAGTGGGCCGGAATTGCCGATGCAGGTGGTGCAGCCGAAACCGACAAGGTTGAAGCCGAGCTTGTCCAGATCCTTCTGCAAGCCGGATTTATTGAAATACTCGGCGACCACCTGCGAGCCTGGCGCCAGCGAGGTTTTTACCCACGGCTTAACCGTGAGGCCGCGCGCTATCGCTTTGCGGGCCAGGAGTCCGGCCGCCATCATGACGCTCGGATTCGAGGTGTTGGTGCATGACGTGATCGCCGCAATGACCACGTCGCCATGACCGAGCGTTTCGTTGCGGCCCTCGACAGGGACGCGCTTGCCGATTTCAGAAGCCTTGCCGAATTCGGCGTCCATGGACTTGGTGAAGCCGCTTTTGACCTCTTTCAGCGACACGCGGTCCTGTGGACGCTTCGGTCCGGCAAGCGACGGCTCGACCGAGCCAAGCTCGAGCTTCAAAACTTCGGTAAAGACCGGATCGGCCGCCGTTTTAGTGTGATACATGCCCTGCGCTTTGGCATACGCGAGCACCAGCGCGACGGTGTCCGGACGCCGTCCGGTTTCGCGCAAATAGCGGATGGTATCGTCATCGATCGGAAAGAAACCGCAGGTGGCGCCGTATTCCGGCGACATGTTGCCGAGCGTCGCCCGATCGGCGATGGAAAGACTCGCCAGCCCCGGACCAAAATATTCGACGAATTTGCCGACCACGCCGCGCTTGCGCAGCATTTGGGTGACGGTGAGCACAAGAT
>Ga0302177_10002316_pt1 | contig 13477 bp, 8 predicted proteins | sample I_Palsa_E1_2_FD_198780 | JGI IMG/M metagenome (GOLD analysis project Ga0302177, IMG submission 198780) | Peat permafrost microbial communities from Stordalen Mire near Abisko, Sweden - I_Palsa_E1_2 | ecosystem: Environmental > Terrestrial > Soil > Palsa > Peat permafrost | place: Sweden: Abisko... | reverse complement strand
AGTGGGATATCCACATTGATGGTGATGGGGCGGACGTGGCTGTCGTCGTGCGGTGGGAGCATCGTTCATGGGAGAGCGGCGAAGCCACCAGCACGTACGCCGCCAATCTGTCCCACCAGCGTCTTCTGATCGAACGCTCACCGGAGGACGGTCGTGTGCTCATCCGAGAGAAGCATGCCATCAAGTTTGGACCCACCAGCGCGCTGTACGGGCCATCGTGGACTGCGGGTCTGGGCGTGGCGGATGCGATCGCGTTGGCTCGCGCCGGAGATGTCGACGGGTTGCAGAGGTGGTTGACCGCCGGCGGTAATCCGGACCAATACGACCTGCAGGGGTGGACACCGCTGTTGGCGGCGGCGGCTCGGGGACAGGCACCGGCCGTGCAGTGGCTGGTGACCAACCCCTACCGCAAGGCCGACCTGTCGATGCCGCACGCCGTGTGCGGCGCACTTCCCATCCATTTCGCCGGACAATCCGGTGACGTGGCCACCGCCGCGGCACTGCTGAGCGCAGATCCTCACCAGCTCGACAAGGTGTGGGATCTCAACGGGCACAACTTGTTTCTGCAGGCTGTGTTCTTCAATCACCCAGAGCTCAGCGCCCACGCGCTTGAGCAGGGTGCCGACACCACGATCACCACCGCCTGCGGCCTCGGCGGCATGGAACTCGCGGCGCAGTTTCAAAACCGCGCCATCATGGACATTATTCGGCCGTTCGACTCGCCGGTCGCTGAGAGGAAGTCGTACTTCGACGCCTATCTAAGGCGCATCGCTCCCGTCGTGCCGGCGCGCGACGAGGCTACCCAGGACCGGTCTGACAAGCTGCTGCGGATCATCGAGGCCGGACTGCAGCAAGCCGCGACCGACGGCGATGTGGCCCGGACACGGGACGAGGTGTGTCAGTTCATCGATGCTCAAGGAGTCGACGTCAACCGGTTGGGAGGTCCGCTCGGACAACCACCCTTGGTCGTCGTCGCCACCGGTACCAATGGCGAACCGGCTAGTCCCGCGCGCGCCGCTCTGCGCTCTGAACTGGCCAGAGCCCTTCTCGAACGCCGCGCGGACCCTCGAGTCTGCGAACGCCATCCGATGGGCGTCGACGCGATAAGCCACGCGGCGTTGTTCAACCATCGAGGAATCCTCGAGGCCATCAGCACAGCGATTACGGCTGAACAGCTTGCCGATGCGCTCAACCACCGTGCCAGCGTCAATGGGATGACCGCGCTGCACGTTACGGTGCTGGGCGCCACGACCGCGTCACCGGATCGCCTGGAGGGGTATCTCGATCAAGTGAAATGGTTGGTGGCGAACGGCGCTGACGTTGACGTCGAGGACTATTGTGGTATCACGCAGCGCGCTCTAGCAGAAAAAGTTGCTGATCAGCCACGTCGCCAGCGGCTGCTGATGGCGCTCGGCGTGGTGGCCGGATAATCGCACAGCAGTTCAATCCACGTCTGCGTTTCCGCGTTCACCGCCGTTCCCCCGACGAGCCTTCGTCAAGCTACTCATGCAGTGGCGCGGCGCCATAGAATTCCGTCATGCTGATGCCCGCCGGCTTGTTACGCCGGGCAGTCGACGAAATTCATCGGCGCGATCCCGTTTACGACGCGCTGCGGCGCGCCCTTCGTGCGGCGATCGTCCTGCCGGTCGCGATCGCCATCAGTTTCGCCGTGGGCGGCTCTCAGGTGCAGCTCATCATGATCTTCGGGTCGTTCTCGGTGATCGTCCTGACCGACTTTCCCGGCAACCGATCGTCGCGTGCACTTGCCTATACCGGCTTGGCGTTCATCGGCGCCGCCCTGATCACCCTGGCCACATTGGTGGCGCCCATCGCGTGGCTCGCGATAACGGTGATGTTCGCGGTCGGCGTGGTCGTCACCTTGTCGGGTGTACTCAGCGAGACCGTCGCGGCGGCCCAGCCGGCTACCTTGCTGGCCTTCGTCCTGCCAGTGTGCACGCCCGCCGGCCCGATCAGCGAGCGGCTACTCGGGTGGCTGTTGGCGCTGTTGGTGTGCGTGCCGGCGATGTTGTTCATGTTTCCTGTGTGGCATTACAACGAGCTGCGCAGGCACGCGGGCCAGGTGTGTGCGGCGCTCGCTGACCGGCTGGACGGCACCGATTCCTCCGGGGATGTCGCCACCGCTATGGACTCGTTGCGGGCCACCTTCCTCGGGGCCGCGTTCCGGCCGGTCGGTCTGACCGCCGGCGGTCGCGCGCTCGTCCGTGTGGTCGACGACCTCGACTGGCTCACCGACCGGATCCACCACAACGCGGATCGGGTGCTGTCGGTGATCACGCCGCCAGCCGTGCGCGTGCTGCGCGCGTCTGCGCGCGTGCTCGAGAATTCTGTCGGCGTCGACGCCAGCGGCCCCCGGGCCGAGCTCAGCGCCGCCCTGCAGGATCTCGAATCGGCGTCAACCGGGACCCACCGCGACGACATCGTCGAGGTGCTCGGCGCGCCCAGCGACGACGCCGCGGTCTCGGTCGGCCGTAGGCTGCTCACGTGCCGCATCATCGCGGCAACCATCTCCGTGACGGGGCAGCTCATCGGCACCGCCGCGGCCGCCGACGCCCGCCCGGTGTGGGCACGGCTGCTGGGCCGTCAGCTGCCGCAGACCGGTCCGGCCGACCGCGAAAGCGTTGCGGTCGCGACGACCACGGCGGGCTTCCTGGCTACCCATTCGGTGGTCGTGCGTAATAGTTTGCGCACCGGAGTCGGCTTGGCCTTGGCGGTGGCCGTCATCCACCTCTTTCCCGCGCACGGGTTCCGGCTGGGGTTTGGCGCGATGTCGATCCACGTCGAACCATTGCAACACGGGTTCTGGGTTGCGCTTGGCGCGATGTCTGTGTTGCGCACGAGCGCGCTAACCACCGGCAGCAACGTCGTGCGGGCCGTCGCCGGCAACGCGATCGGTTTTGTGCTCGCAGCCGCGTTGATCATCGTTGTCGGTACCCACCCGATAGCGCTGTGGATGTTGCTGCCCGTGACCATGTTCGGGTCGGCCTGTGCGCCCCAGATCGCGTCGTTCACCGTGGGTCAGGCCTCGTTCACCACGGGCCTGCTGATCATCTTCAACCTGATCGCACCGACCGGTTGGCAGGTCGGGTTGATCCGGATCGAGGATGTGCTGATCGGCTGCCTGGTAGCCATCGTGGTCTCGGTGCTGCTGTGGCCGCGGGGCGCCACGGCGGCGGTGTCGTCCGCGGTCGAAGACGCCGGCGAGCTGTGCGCTCGCTGGTTGCGTGCTGCGGTGCTGCAGGTCACTGGCGGCGTTTGGGAAGGGGACGGCGATAGGGTCATCCCGCTGCGCCACCGAGCCGCGGCGGCATCGCGGACGATGGACGACGCTGTGCGGCAATACCTGTCGGAGAGCGCAGCGGGGACGGGGGCTCTCGTTCCGGTGGTGCGGGCGTTTAATCACGTCATCCGGGTGCAAAGCGCGGCCAAAATGATCGCCGACACCGCACCGGCCCCCCCGTCGGCATATTCACGAACCCGCACCGTGCTGGAGACACATGCGGAGTGGATATATGAGCGTCTGGCCGGAGCCCACGCCGACCAGCCACGGGCACACATCAACGAGGAGTTCGTGCTCGCGCTGCGCGCCGAATCGACAGAAACCGAACTGGCCCTGGCCGTTGTACTGCCGCTGGTCACCGTCGCTGCGTGCCTTGCCGAGGTGCAGCGGGTCGACATCAAGCAAGCGATCGCCATCCCGATACACGGGACCGGCATCCGCGCTGCACCGGCGTCGCGGTCACCGATCAGGACCAGGCCCGCCCGGTCTTGATTACCAGCCGTGGCGGCGAAGGCGGACCCAGGGATCTGGTGATTTCGGTCCAGTACCGAGGTCGTCAGGCAACGATAAAAGAGAAGAGCCACGTCCGGGAAAGGAGCCACGGATGTCGACTGACCCGCTACAGCAGCGTAGCCACGTCGAACTGGAAAACTTGCGAGGGACGCGCCTCGGCGAGATCGTTTTGCTCACCAGGGGCGACCAGTTCGTCGTAGAGGTGAGGTACGGCAGTCTTGGGCTGACCGCGGGCTTCACCGACGAGCAATGGGAAAGCCTCGACCAGGCTGACGTGGTCGCCTCGTTTGGATGCGACGCGGTGTTCATGAACGGCCCACGGTTGGCACTCATGGATTTCGCCGTGGGTAGCGTCTTGGACGGGGGCCGTGTGACCACGTTCGGTGACATCCCGACGTACTGCTGGAGCACCGGCCGCGGCGCCGTCAACATGCAGGAGATGAATCTCCCGACGTACACCGAACGGTTGGTACCCCGCGCCATCGCATGGGGGTTCCGGGCAGGCAGCGACGTCTACGAACTCGTCGACCCGCAGGGTCATGTGTATGTGCTGCAAAGCACTTCACAGCGTGTCGATAAGACTCTGACCATCGAGCAGTTGCCGGACCTGGGTTCGCGGCTCCAACTCCCCCCCGGTTGGAGCTATCGCGTCGAAACTCTGCCGCAAGACCTGTTTGGGTTGGAGTGGTTGACGTATGCCTCCACTGGCCCCGGCCAGACCACCACCTCGGAGGCGGGACCGACGCCTCCTGATGCGACGAAACATGCACGAGTCGTGTGGGACGAGTTTGAGAACAGCTACCAACGAGTGGCTGCCGACTCGGTAGACAACGCTTGAAAGTCCTGCGCGGATCTCAAAGTAGCCCTGCAGCATCCCAGTTAGACGTGTCACTGTGCCCGGGCTCGACCGGTAGCGGCGGCGTGGTGTGTGATAACGCTGGGCCCAAATCATTGTGGCCACCGGCGAAGTCGAGTACGGCGAACCCTACCCATGGTGCACCCGCGCGGCTCGGTGATCTGGACGGCACCGACCGGGCGCACTACACATTGCGTGCGAACGCTCGCTGGCGCGCCCCAGCTTGGACCGAATTCCCCGCTGTTACAGCTGACGTTGGTGAGCAGCGCGGCGCAATCAACGCCGAGCGAGTTCTGAAGAACGCGCCGAGCGTGGCGGTGTTGCGGGCGCCCCCGGCTTGTCAGGGTCTAACTGAAGTCACCTCGGAGGCCGCCCCAATCCACCAGCGTCCAGCCCGTCGCTGGGCTGCCAGTGATCACGACTTGGGCGCCAAATTGCAGTGGATGGCTGTCGAGCAGGCTGGGCTTGGCGTTTTTGACGTTCATGAGCGTCCATATTTCGACGGCCCCTCCGCTCGAGATCGCGATCGGATTGGTGTGGCCGCTGTCATAGATCGTCTTGACGGCCCCGCCGAACTGGTCATTGAACTGGTTGCCGTCGAGCGACCCGGGGATGTGTTCCTGGCGATTGCCCGCCAGCCACTGCCTCGGCGCCTGGTAATACAGTTTTTCGTCCGCCGAAAGTAGCTGGTGGTCGTACGAGCCGGCAGCGAACTGGTTTAGGCCGGGCAGGATTTCGATCTGCTTGCCGAGTTTTTGGGCCAACGGCGCGGCGAACTGTTGGGTGCGGACCAGGCTGGAGGCGTAGATGGCGTCGTACTTGTTGGGGGCAAGTTGGGTCGCGAGCTGCTGAGCCTGACTTTGGCCTTCCTCGGTGAGGCTCGGCCCGGGAGGGTCGGTGTTCAACCTCCCGCCTGTTTGCCAATCCCCCTGGCGGACGAGAGTCAGGGTAAGGGCGCGCGGCTGCGGTGTGCAACCTGAGCACGCGGCAACGGCTATGGCCGTAACGAATGCGGCTAGGGCCTTCCAGATGGCGTTGCGATTGGGCATAGCGATAGCATGCTACGTCGATGGCGTTGGCGTTGGCGTGGCGTGTTCGTTCTGGTTACGTGAAATTAGTCATTCGGGGCTGTCTGCGGGTACGGGTAGTGCCGGGCACACAGTGATGGAGTCGATGTCCGGGGACACCCAGTCGTGACCATAGCCGTTGGCGCCTGCTTCGGCACACCGCACCATCATCTTGGCCTTCGTCAGGAAGGGAGGGTCACCAAACACACTCCCCAGCGCAACCGTTGACACCGACATGCCCGGGCCGAGCCTCACCGAGGAAGGCCGACGGCAGGCCCGACAGGCCGCCCGCCAACTTGCCCGCGCCAACTACGACGCCATGGTCGACTAGTCCCTCCCGGCGGCTAAAGCTGCACAGGAATGATCGAAATCAATTGCAGCGCAGGTACTTCCGAAAGGACCGCTGCGCGGCATACGGCGCAGACGATCCGCGCCGCGTCGTGCCCGGGGTCAGGTCACCATCCATAGCGGCGCAGCCCCTTTTCGAGCACCTGCACGATCAACTCCCCCACAAGTTGTGAGTCTTGGGTGGAGCGTCCGGTGAGGAAGGGATAGTCGAGGATGGTGGAAAGGGTGTGTCCGACGCCGCCGTGGTACTGGCCGTCTGGCCCGACGGCGTCGCGCAAGATGTACTCCAGCGGATAAAACGGCGGACCGAAGTTGGCTCCGGCAACTGACGGATGGGCGAATCCGGTGCCGTCCTTGTAGTCGTATTCCCTGGCGTGGCCGGTGACGTGTTTTCCGGCGATGATGCTCTTGCGGTCTGTCCAGTCTCGCGCGAAGGCCAGACAGGTGACGCAATAGCATTCGGCGGCAATGAGTTTGTCCTTGGAGACGAAGCCCAAGATGACGTCGTGTAGGCGTTCGTTGTTGACCATGTCGACCATGGGGCCGCTGCCGCCGGGCAGCAGCAGGGCATCGTACTTGTCGAGCTCCCGCCAGCAGCTGTCACGTTTGGTGTAATAGTCCTCGAGGCCATGCCCGAAGCCGGCGCTGTTGAAGTACGGCATCTGCGGGAACCAGTCGGCCAGGTTGATCGGATGGTCGAGCAGATTGGACTGGTCGATCTCGCGCGTGCGCCGGGCGAAGTGTTCGTCGGTGACGACCTTGTCGAGTGGGGGATCGAGGTAGCCGGCCTCCGCGCTGGGCGGCAGTGCGGGGGGTTTTTGACCCGTCGGAGTCATGAAATCGATTTGGTAGCCGTGCGAGGCGAGCACATCGTAGGGGCCCACGAGTTCCTCGCCCCAATAACCCCACTCCGACAAACAGCACAGAATCGTTCCCGGCACCTTTGCTCTCCTTCTGTTGCAGTCCTATTGCTCTGTGTGAGTGCTGCCTTCGGGCGGCACGTCCCTCCTACGGGACGGCGGAATCCACAATGGTGATGACCTCTCGGCCGTCGATATCCAGCACGGTGAAGTTGGTTGCTGCGTTCAGGGTCTTGCCGGCGAAGAAGCCGCGTCCGCTGATGGTACACAGCGCCGCAAGCGGGATGCCCATCAGCAGTAGCCCCATACCCATGCCGAAGACGCCCCCGACCGGACCGATGTGCGTCGTGCCGTAATCGGGTGCGTACATGTCGACGGCGCTCTTAATGAATGCCCAGGTCATCGAAACCGCTCCGACAAACGGAAGGGCACCTCTGAGCCAGAAGTGACGAGCCGAGCGCAGCAAGGTGCGCCGGTAGGTCCACACGCATGCATACGCTGTCATCGCATAGTAGAAGGCGATGATCAATCCGAGCGATGAAATCATGTCCGACAGCGAGTTCCGGCTCAGAAGCGTCATCACGATATAGATGGAGAACCCGGCCACGCCGATCACGATGGTGCCGAACCATGGTGTCTGGTACCGATGGTGCACTCGCGCGAACCGCTCCGGCAAGGCCCGGTAAACCGCCATGGCCAGGGCGGTGCGCGCTGTCGGCGCCAGACAGCTCACCAGCGACGCTAAGGACGACGAACTGATCGCCAGCAGCAGCACCAGGGCCAGGCCGCTGCCGACGACCGGGTCCCCGAGAATGCTGAGCACGTCGTTGGCGTTATCCGGATTGTTCAGACCGATTCCGGTCTTACCGAAACCCGCGAAGGCCTGAATCGCAATGCTCACCAGCACATACGTGCCCAGGATGAGGACGGTGGCCAACACGGCGGCCTTGCCGGGGTTCTTGCGCGGGCTTTTGGTCTCCTCCAACACCGACATGCCGGTGTCCCAACCCCAGTACAGGAACACACACAGGATGCTGCCGCTGGCAATTGCGGAGGCCGAGAGTCCGGTCGGGGACAGCCAGCCCCACTGCGGGTTGACTGCCTGTGAACCCGCGTGATGTGTGTATACCTTCACCAAGGCAACGCCACTAACCAGGAATAGCATTGCGAACTGCAGGGCCAGCAGCACAGCCTGGGTTCGCTCTGTGGCGTCAATTCCCCACAGGCACAACACGATCAGGACCACCACGGCTAGTCCACCCAAGGTGATCTGAATTGGTAGAGATTGCGCGATGTTGTCGACGTGCAACCGACCGAGTTGCAGCTTTTTGAGGTGCAGTGCCTCCAGGAGGTACGTGGCTGCCAGTTGCGCACTGTTGCCGATCGTCACCATCGAGGCGATCACCAGGGCCCAGCCGGCAAGCCAGCCCACCCAGGGGCCGAACGCGCGGGTTACCCAGGTGAAGGTGGAGCCGCAGTCCGGAGTCTCGTTGGCCAGCTCTCGAAACGCTAACGCGATGAGCAACATCGGAACGAATCCGACAATGAACATAGCCGGCGTTTTGGCGCCCGCCACTGCCACAACGCCCGCCAGCGTCGCGGCAAGACTGTAGGCTGGGGCGACCCCCGATACGGCGATGACGACATTGCCGGCCAGGCCGATGGTTCCCGACCGCAGCCCCTTGTTGGTGACCGGTAAGTCCTCGGCTTGCACCGTCACGAGGTGCCCTCCAGGACTTTTGGCTTGATAATGTCGACGCCATCAAGGGATTTGGCGAGCTTGGCGAAGACTTTGTTTTCATCTGGGTGAGCTATGTCGTAAATGGATTGATAAACCTCGCTCATTGCCTGCAGGAACTCTGATTTGGTGATCGTCGGCGTTTCGTACACCCGCCCGAATGGCTTGTACAGCAGGTGAAGTGGATCGGCGCGGGGCTCGGTGCTCTTCCCGGGTAGCACCGGCTGAATGTACTCGACGTCGAGTTCACAGAAGCCGATCTTCGCGAAGATGTTGCGCTCGGTCTCTCCGGCGCATTCGATGTACCAACCGCGCGCGTCTGTTCCATCTCGGACCATCCTCTCCTCGGCACGCGCGACGATGTGGCGAAGCTTCTTCGCACCGCGCAGCGAATCGGCGAAACCGATGTAACCGCCGAAGCCGGCGCTGGGCATCGTCAGGAAGGAGGCTATCCCCGCGCAACCCTTCGTCGAGTGCCGGCGGATGGCCCACAGGTGGAAGCGATAGTTAGGTCGGTAGGCCAAGCCCCCCGGCTGGAATGCCTTGCGGAATTCGCCGCTGGCGATTGCTATGTCATCGTCGCCGAAAACCCGCTCGTACACATCGATGGCCTCATCCAATTCCGGATCCTCGCTCGTGATCACCTCGTTGATATGCAGGTGAGCTTCCTTCTGCCAACCCAGATAGTTTCCGAAACTCACCAACTCAACCTCGTCCGCGGCCTCGAGAAACTCGCGCATCCTATTGAAGACGGCGTTCTTCTCCGCCTCCGGAATGCGCATGGCCCACCGCAGGTACTCGCGCAACAGGAGTTGCACGTCGGTCGAGGCGATGTGACTGCCGTTAAATCGACGGGAACAGGTCTTGGCAATCATGGAGAGATTGCTGACGGGTTTCTTGTCGCTGGACAGGGCCGGCTGCACGTAGGGGAAGTCGAGTAACTGATAGCCCAAGTTGTGCCATATTCGCGCCAGAGCGAAGTAGTCGATCCCGCTGGTCGGCGCCGGTGTGAGATAAGGGTCGTCCATCTCGGCAACGATCCAGTCAAGGGGACGATTCCGGCTCTTGTCCGCGTCGAGGTGCAGTAGGCGTTCGGTCTGTTCGAGCAGTCGACGACCCAACCCTTGGCCGCGATGCTCAGGTTGAACGACGAAATACTCGATCACTCCAGCGTTGGCTTCGTCGAGGTAATCCGAGATCGAGCCGCCGATGGGCTTGTCGCCGTCGAGGAGCACCACGACGTGATAGTTGTTCTTCTCGTACCAGCCGGTGTCTTTGAGGCGAAGGTAGTTTCGGATGACTTCCAAGGAGTCGCGTTCGTCGGGGTTGGGAAACTCGGGGACGAAGCAGTCGTCGTAGAAGCTTTTCAGCAAGTCGAGATCGCTCTTGCGCGCGAAGCGCAACTCGTGGAAAGTAGGCTGCTCTTCCTTCATTTCGCTGTAGTACGCATTGACGATGCCCGGCAGCGCGCACGCTGAGTAGTCGCCGTCTTTGAACGGTTGTTCCGAGTCGTAGTCCAGCAGCAATCGCTGCAGTGGCGCCCTGTTCTCGTATGCCGTCTCGGCCTGCTTGGCGAAGGTGATCATCTTTTTTCGAACGGTCATGTCGCCGCGCATCGAATACAACATGTCGTAGCCGCAGCCCGTTTCGTCGATGGCACAGACAAAACGCAGGGCGAGATCGGGTTCGGAATGGAGCAGATGCAGGCATCCTTCGGCGACACCGCGAGCAAGTGCGGTGGAATGGAAATCGTAGGCCTGTTGGTCGGCGATATTGCCGTGCACGAAGAACGGGATCAGGTCTCGCCATTTGTTATCCGGGTTGAGTGGCTCACCGGTCTCTGCATCGCACATGAGAAAAATTACCCACAGATAAGCCGAGTAGTACTGCGCGAATACCTGCTCCTCTGTGCCACCGGTGGGTCGGATGCCGTGTGCTTCGCCGATGATGTCGAGGACGATTCGGTTGTCTTGCCAAATGGCCTGCTGTGCGGGGCAGAATCCGGTATCGCCGAGCGCCGGGCCCCATTTCAGCGTGCCGGTGACGCGGGCCCGCAGAGCGAACCCGTCGAGGTCGAGACCGTTCTGCCGGGCCAGCGTGCGCACGACTTCCGGTGAGGAACTACGCAGCGTAAGGGAGTTGTTCTCATCGCCGTAGCCATATTGCAGCGCGACCTCCCCGTGCCACTCCGGGCAGGTACATACCGGTATGCTCGGGCCCCACAGCAGCCAGCAATCAAAGATGAATGCTTGTATTTTTCGCGGCTGACGGTACCGGTATGGGTCATCCGGACGGATGATCGACCGGCCATATCCCTCGACGATAGGCTGCCAGTCGTCTTCGTAGCGGGCGAGTACGCCGGTCAGCAGATGTAAGGGCGTGACAAAGCCCGACCGGATTGTCACCTTAGACAAGAACACTGGCTGCTGATTGGGGCGTAGTAGCTGGTTGTTCAACGCATTGAAATAACGGGCGATGTCCTCGTCCTCAATGAGCGGCGTGCACGTTTCGATATCGATTGTCCAGTCATCTTCTTCTTCGTGCACCAGCGCACCCATCGCGGCGTCCATGTGGTCTTTCCACGCCCGCTTCTCGCTCTGCCATTCTTTCTTGGCGGCGCGGTAATCTTCTTTGCTCCGGTAGTTCAGCCGAAGCGGGTGGTCGGGCAGTGGGTTGACCAGTTCGAGTTCGATCCGCAGCCGCGCCGCCTTGTGTAGCGAGAGGACCTGCAAGCCTCGCACCAGCAGGCCGAACAACGTAAGCATCGCTTGCCAGGTGAGATTCGCACGGCCGTGCCGCGGCAGACTGCGCGCCAGAAGTAGCCAGCTCGGCAGGAATTGCCCGGTGAAAAACAGAGCGATCGCGACCAGCGTTAAGCTGAGTGTAAGCAGCCCGCCGAAATTAACCGCATCAATTATCATTATTCAGCTCTAACGACATATGATCGACCTTCCAGCGCTTGCCAAAATCTGGTGTTTGTGTTGCCCGCTGATTGGGAGGACCGGATGCCCGATCCGCGCGCTGAAGGAGATGCGTTCTTCCTGGACTGGCTGGCTCATTCGCATAAGGTCGCGATCCCGGTAATAACGTAATCGACAAAGGACGTGATCATGACACCGCCTGGCCCCAGCGTGCCGTAGAACCCTGGCAGCAATTTACCCCGCATTGCTCAAGGTGGGGTTACAAACAGATGATCTCTGGGCTGGAAATCGCGCGTTGCCCGAGGAAGTCTGTATCGCGGTTAAAACCGAAGAGCACATCGTCGTACCGGCGGACAGCAGCGTCATCGCGGCGCAGAATCGGGTTCGAGCTTGCGGCGCAGAATCGGGTTCGAGCTTGCGGCGCAGCGGGCGTCGCCCGCAGCGGGATTGCTCGACATTGGGAGGTTCGATGCGGTTGCAAGGTAAGAAGATCGCCATCCTCATGGAGAGCGACTTCTACGAGCCGGAAATCTGGTACTACCAGCATCGCTTCGCCGAGGAGGGTGCCGAGGCGCATTTCGTCACCCGGCTGTGGGGCCAACCCTCGCTGGAGTTCAAGGGGCATGAGTTCCGGGTGCCGTTCGTCTGCGACGAAAGCTTCGAGGGACTCAGCGACGAGGACCTCGGGCAGTTCGCCGCGGTCATCGTTCCGTCGGGAATGGTGTCGGATCGGCTCCGCTACACCGAGGACATCACCAAGCTGCCGCCGGCGACCGAGTTTCTGCAGCGGGTCTTCGCTCGACCGGACATCTTGAAAGGCATTATCTGTCACGGCATGTGGCTGGTAGCCCCCGCGCCCGAGCTGGTCCGCGGTCGACGCGTCGTGGCCCACAACAACTTGCTCGGCGACGTCCGCAACATGGGCGCCGTTTACGTCGACGAGGACGTCGTCGTCGACGGGGACCTCGTTACCGGACGAGCCGGCACCGTCTTCCACCTCTTCGCCCGCCGGATCATCGACATGGTGGCCGGCGACTGATGCTTACACGCTTTCCAAGTGAATGAACTCGCCGTCGCTCGACGAGTCGGCGCTCGCAAACGCCCGCTTCACTTTTTCGTTGGCGCCAACGATGACGACCTGCTGGTCCAACTTCACCTTGGAGCGGAAGAACAGCAGCTCGTTGATGGCTTCCTCGCAGAGTGACTCCAATTCGGCGACCAAGAGGACCAGCCGCTGGGCTTGGGCTCGCAGCGCTCGGTCGAGCTCGTTGCGGAGGTGGTCCACTCGCTTTGACGGAATCGCGCCGATCAGCGTCAGGCGGTAATCGCCATCGCCACGGCGCTCGTAATGTGAGTCGAGCTCCGACGTGGCGGACCTGAGCCGGATCCGCACCCGCACCTCCTTGCCTTCCGGCAAGCGCACGGTCATCTTTTCCTCATCGAAGTCGTCGTACGGCTTGCCGTCGATCCAAACCTTCGACAGCTTCACCCGCCCAGGCGGGAGCAGATCCGGCGCGACCCGCAGAATGCCGTCGGGGAATGACGACGCCTTGGGTTTGAAGTAGAACTCCATCGGCTGCTCATGAATGAGCAGGTTGGTGTACACCGCCGCCAGGTAGCACAACTCGGTCGAGTGGTAGCCCGACATCGAATGGCTGCCCTTCAGCCTCTCACTGCCGAGCAGGTAGGGGAGCCCGCTGGCGAGGACGTTGAAGTAAATGCCGCCGTCGTCATGGTCGAGGAACCACGCATTGTAGAACGACGCCGCCTCGCGGGCCAGGCGAAGATGTTTCTCTTCGCCGTGCGTGCCGGCCAGAATGAGGTAGGCGAGGATGGCCTGCTCCTGCTGCCACCATGCCTTTCGATCGTGCCAGAC
>Ga0302177_10002309_pt1 | contig 13493 bp, 13 predicted proteins | sample I_Palsa_E1_2_FD_198780 | JGI IMG/M metagenome (GOLD analysis project Ga0302177, IMG submission 198780) | Peat permafrost microbial communities from Stordalen Mire near Abisko, Sweden - I_Palsa_E1_2 | ecosystem: Environmental > Terrestrial > Soil > Palsa > Peat permafrost | place: Sweden... | reverse complement strand
CGCCTCCGTTTCGCCGGATGCGTTCAGTTTGCTATGAAAGTGTATGGCCGGTCGAGAAATTTTCAGCGAACGGCGAGTAGTGTCTTAACTGTTTGTGTCACCCGAGGGGACAAGCGCAAGGACGCGTTCAAATCCTTCGCGGCGGGCCGAAGCGATGCCGGCGCTGTATCCGAGATCGGCATCGATAATCTCCACGGCTTGCCAGCCCAGGCTGTGCATCCGCTCGGCCACGTCATACTGAAGACGCTGGCTCTCCTTGTTCTGCCGCACTTGTTTCTCGCTGGATTGGCGCAAGTAGACGATCGCTTTGCGCGCTAAGTGCTCCGGCTTGATTTTGGGATTGCACAAGACCTGATTCATCAACTTTCCCTCCTTGAGTTTCAAAGACTGTCACCAGAATGCGAGCCATGAGATCGATCAGTTCGGTTCGCACCCTTTCGTCCATGGGCACGACCGCGTTTTCCTTTTCGATCACCAGGTCCAGAAGTTGCAGTTGCACCGCGCTGACCTCCCTTGTGTCCGTCAACAACTGTTTGCTGGAGGTTATCGCAGATCTGGTCCGCGGCATGCAATCGCGTAGAAAGCAAGGACGCCAGGCTCAGAAGGGATTCGCTACTTAAGTACGGCCGCTCCGTGATCGTCACGGCAGCACACTCGGGTGACAGCATCCATACAGGGATCTTCAATCGCTTACCAGCTGGATCCACGACCGCAACCGCACCGTCGCCCCGCTTGGGGCGGCGAACGACCTGGAGAACAACGTCGCGGAGAGGATGGAACGGATAGAAGACCCGCACGCGCGTATCTTCTGCGCTCAGGGTATTGTGGGCGCGGATGGTTGCATCCCCATCGGCATTGCATCGTGCCTGGCGTAGGCATCTCGCCCGACGGTTCACGCTGGATCGCCTGCCGCAAAGACTCCTTCTTTCTTCCCTAACTCCTGCTCAGCCAGCGCTTCCGTAAGAAGTTCTTGTGGCAGTTGCGACAAGCCTTCCGCCACGGCGCTCTGCGCTTCACCGGCGAACTCAGATCACTGGCTTCTCCCGCCGCATTCGAAGCTATGTGTGAGCAGGCCGCCAAAATCGAATGGGTGGTTCACATCAAGCCTCCCTTCGGCGGACCTCAGTGCGTGCTCAAGTATCTGGCTCGCTACACCCACCGCGTAGCCATCTCCAACCATCGCCTTCGCGCTCTCGAAAACGGTCGCGTCAGTTTTGAATGGAAGGACTATGCGCATCAGGGCCAGCGCAAGATCATGACCTTGGATGCGGTCGAGTTCATGCGACGCTTCTTACTCCACGTGCTGCCTTCCGGCCTGGTCCGCATCCGCCAGTTCGGCTTTCTGGCCAACCGCTTCCGCACTCCAAACCTGCAACTGTGCCGCGATCTGCTCGACGTTTCCCAAACTCCTGCGCCGGCCGATTCCCACAACCCTGCCGATACCAACGTTCCAGATCACTCGTCTTGTCCGATCTGCAAGCTCGGGCGGTTGACCAGGATCGAAGTCATCCACCCAGAACGGACTATCGTTCCGGACACTTCATGACTCTATCGCACGACCTTTCCTCGTCGAGTTTCTACAACCCGCATCGGGCCTCGGCCGATCTCTGCCTGCACGCCGTAACTCTGCGCGTCCAGGTTAGTTCTGCCGCATCTCCGGCCGCTCCTATCGTTGCTGGCATCCCTTCGCGCCGCTCCAACTGTGCCGTTTCAGGCATTCTGTGCCTCGTGTTGCTCGGGAAAATGCCTTTCAATACCCAGTAGACTCGTACCGGCTCAGTTCAATGAATTCTATCGACAGTGCTCACGCCGAACTGTTCCGCGTCCCCGCATATTTGTACACGTGAGCACTCCCGATAGAATCCTTTTCATTATCGGTAGTGGTTCCGGCGAGTGCACCTCCGCGTTTAAGGCGGTGCGATCAACTTGCCGACGCGTGAAACAGCGAAGCCAAGACCGATCTGACCGGAATAGTTCGATCATCAGTTGTTCCGATGCGACGCAGCTCTCATTTCCGGCGCCGTTTGGGTAGAATCAGGCAAATCCATGTCTCTATCTGTGGGCAAGCGCCTCGGCCCTATGAGATCCTCGCGCCCATCGGCGCAGGCGGCATGGGCGAGGTGTATCGGGCCCGCGATACTCGCCTGAACCGCGATGTCGCGATTAAAGTTCTTCCCGAGCATCTGGCGAAGGACCCTGACGCGCTGGCAAGATTCCGGCGCGAGGCCATGGCCGTCGCGGCCCTGGCGCACCCCAATATTTTGGTCCTGCACGACGTGGGCTCGGAGCAGGAGGTTCAGTACGCGGTCACGGAGCTGCTGGAGGGCGAGACCCTGCGCGAGCGCCTCAGCAGTGGGTCGCTGGCGTGGCGCAAAGTGGCCGAATTGGGATCGGCCGTCGCCGAGGGGTTGGCGGCGGCGCATTCCAAGGGAATTGTCCACCAGGACATCAAACCGGGAAACATTTTTCTAACCTCCGATGGACGGGTCAAGATCCTCGACTTCGGCCTGGCGGAGATAAGGAGCGCGCCGTCGCAGAATGAAGAAACCGCGACGTTGACCGAAGCCAGCCCTGCCGTGATGGGGACCATTGGCTACATGTCTCCCGAGCAAGTGCGCGGGGAAAAGGCCGAAGCCACCAGCGACATTTTCTCTCTCGGCTGCGTGTTGTATGAGATGGTGACCGGACGTCGTGCCTTCAGCGGGAAATCGGCCACCGACACGATGGCCGCGATCCTCAAAGACGAACCTCCCGCAGTCGCGGATTCCGGCTTTCCAGCTCGCCGGACCTGGATCGAGTGATCGAACGCTGCCTGGCGAAGAATCCCGAGCAACGGTTTCATTCGGCGCACGACCTAGCGTTTGCCTTGCGGAGTTTATCGAGTTCCACGGGAATGCAAGCGCAAGGGATTGCGCCTTCGCGCATCGCCCGGGGGCGAGTCGCGGCGGGCATCGCGGCGCTGGTGCTGATTTTGGCGGCCGCTGGATTCTATTTCTGGAGCAACCGAGCGAGTCGGAACATCGACTCGCTCGCGGTGCTGCCGTTCGTCAATGCCGGCGGCGGAGCGGATGCGGATTGGTTGAGCGATGGCATTACCGAAAGCTTGATCGATAGCTTGGTCCAGGTGCCGAGCCTCAAAGTAATGTCGCGGAACGCGGTGTTCCGTTATAAGGGCAAGGATACGGATGCCAGAGAGGCCGCCCGGCAGCTGGGCGTGCGCGCCGTCCTCACCGGACGTGTCGTCGAGCGCACCGGGCAGCTTTCGGTGAGAGCAGAACTGGTGGACGCGCGTGATGGCAGCGAGCTGTGGGGCGAAAAGTACGACCGGCCGATGTCCGATATTCTGGCCGTGCAGCAGGACATTACCGCGCGCATATCGGAGAAGCTCCGTCTCAAGCTCAGCGGCGAGGAGAAGCACGGGACTTTCGCGCGTTTCTATTCTCGACGATCGAGCATTACACCACAGTTTAGCTGCGCTGCGGATTAAACTGGGAACAGAGCGCGAAAGTCTTCTCCAGGTGCTCGATGAAGATGCGCACTTTGCCGGAGATCCGGCGGCTTGCCGGTCGAACGGCCAAGATTGGTACGGTTCGCTCAAAGGGAGTCAACAGACGAAGAACAGTTCCTTCCCGGAGTTCTGCGGCGAACAGCCATGCCGGCGCCTGTGCAATCCCGGGATGTTTAAGCACACCCATCCTCATCTGTTCGATATCGCTGGTCCTAAAGACTCCTGTGGGGATAATGCGATTTGTGTTTTGTCCGGACCCGATACTCCACGGCTGGGCGGAGCCACGCTCGACAAAGACAACCGCTGGAAAGCGGCGGAGGTCTTCCGGTGACTCCGGCATGCCGTATCGCATGACGTACTGAGGAGTCGCGACCAGAATGATCATCGTCTGGGCGAATTTTCGGGCGACCAGGTTGGAGTCCGGAAGATCACCCGAATGGATAGCCAGATCGAAGCCGTCTTCTATGATCGTTGTCGGGCTTTCCGACGCAGCCATCTCAACTGCCATGTCGGGGTATGCGGCGAAAAAGGCAGGCAGCTTTGACACCAGATGGAGCCGGGCAAACGTAGGCGGAACGGTCAGTCGGATGAGCCCTTTTGGCGCAGTCTGGCCCCGGCCGATTCGTGAAGTCGCGTTTTCAAGGTCGTCGAGAATCCGCAAAGCTGACTCGTAAAAGTCCCGGCCTGCCTCAGTCAATGACGCCGAACGGCGACACTCAGAGGTACTCCGCTAAATGTGTGTGGGCGAAGTTTTGCTACCGCCGCATCTTCGGATACTTCGCTTCAAGGATTTTCTCAACGATCTCTCCAAGGCCCAGTTTAGAGCGTGCCCCCATGCACAAACGTAACGTAATGGTATCCGCTTGCGACGGATCGCCATGATCCCCTATGGTCTTCAGGACGCGGCGCGCGATTTCGACTTCGGCTAACGATGGCGACAACACAGACTCTCCCATTTCCGCTCAGGTGAATTATTGTGGTGGCAAATTCAGCGCCGAAGGGTTAAAAAGGCTCCGGCGCTGAATTACGATGGGAATACATACACGCTGGTGAGTTGACCAATCCCTAGGGCTCCCTACTGGATGAATTGAACCCCATCAACCAGTGCCCGACCTTTAGGCCTCCATCGGCAACTACCGACCCTTTACAGAGCACGCCATTGGCCGTAGTACCCTGGCGATAAATCCTTCACTTAGCCGCAGCCTCTTGGGCTCAGATGAAACACGATGATCGCTTTGAACCATTCCCCCCTTGGATTGATCCGCACAAACCCAGAGGCCCGGAACTGAAGCGAACCCTTGGAGTGCGACACAAAGTTAAGGGGGTAATCGCCGTTCGCTGCAAAAGGGTTGAACGACGAGGTTAAAGTAGACCACTCTGGAGGTACCTGAGCGGAGGATAGGGCAACGCAGGGATGCGAGTGCGCCGGGATAAACCGGCATGTTGTAGGGGATGAAAGAGCCCTACGGAAAAGGAGCAGCGACTCTATTCCGACCTCGAGTCTTGCGTGGTGCGTCGCGAGGCGTAATGCGAAGCGTAGACAGAGGCATCGGTGGGCCGGGCTATTGAGCCCCGATAACTGACGAACCGCGTGCCGACCTTGTTTGCTTAATGGGAAGGCAATATCCGTTGAGGCGACAGAATCGCGAGCCGAAGCGGGACGCGGCGTGGTCGAAGACCCTGGCACGTCGAGAAACAACATGCACGAGAACCGGGAGACCTCCAAAGCGTCTGCCAGTCTGGCAGACCGGTCCGCGAAGGCGCAAAGCCACAATGCGGACATGTACGTAATGGAGGAGTCTGACTGCCGTGTAGTACCTGTGAAGCAGCCGAACAAAGAAGGGAAACCTTCGGCGGAGGCGGTGGAGGGAAGGCGGCAGCCCGAGGAGAACGACGCGCAATCCAGCACCCAGCCGACACAGCGCGGGGAACGGGTGTCCCAGGGATTGAGCGGCGTGCGCCGGGTGGCGCGCGAAAGGAAACAAGAGCAGTTCACAGCTTTGCTGCATCATGTGACGGTACGTCTGCTGCGGGAGAGTTTTGACGCATTGAAAAAGAATGCGGCTCCCGGGGTGGATGGCGTGACATGGCGCGATTATGAGATGGGGTTGGAAGATCGGCTGAACGATCTACACAGCCGCGTACATCGTGGTACGTACCGGGCGCAACCTTCGCGACGAGTGTACATTCCGAAGCCTGATGGACGGCAGCGTCCTTTGGGGATTGCGGCGCTGGAGGACAAGATTGTTCAACAGGCCGTGGTGACCGTGCTCAATGAAATTTATGAGACGGACTTCAGAGGTTTCTCGTACGGGTTCAGGCCAGGACGTAACGCGCACGATGCGCTCGATGCGCTGAATGCGGGGCTGCAGAAGAAGCGCGTGAACTGGATACTCGATGCCGACATCAAGGGCTTCTTCGACCACGTCAGTCATGAGTGGCTGTTGAAGTTCATCGGCCATCGGGTAGCCGACAACCGAATGATCCGGCTGATCCAGAAATGGGTGAAGGCGGGCGTTTCGGAAGAAGGCGAGTGGTCGGAAACGACGGTGGGTACGCCGCAAGGAGCAGTGGCTTCACCGCTGCTGGCTAATTTGTACCTGCACTATGTCTTCGACCTGTGGGTCGAGGTATGGCGAGAGAAAATCGCGCGCGGTGACATGATTGTTGTCCGCTACGCCGACGATCTCGTCGCCGGATTTCAGCATCAGGCGGACGCTGAACGGTTTCTGAGAGATTTTCAGGAGCGGTTAGCGAAGTTTGGGCTGGAGATTCAACCGGAGAAGACCCGGCTGATCGCGTTCGGACGCTTTGCGGCGTCTGACTGCCGGAAGCGCGGCAAAGGGAAACCGGAAACATTCGCGTTCCTCGGGTTCACGCACTACTGTGGCACGAACTCGAAAGGCCACTTTGTGGTCTGGCGACGCACATTGGTAAAGCGGATGAGGGCGAAACTCCATGCCATCAAACAGGAGTTGCGCCGCATGCACGAGCCAGTGGCGGATGTCGGAGCGTGGCTGAAACGGGTGGTGGACGGCTATTACCGTTATCACGCCGTGCCGGGAAACCTGGCTGTGCTCGGGCGTTTTCTAGAGCGGCTTTGCCGCTACTGGCGGCACGTTCTACGTCGTCGCAGTCAGCGGAGGAAGCCCGATTGGGAACAACTGCGGCCGATCTTTGATCGATGGATTCCTCGCCCTCGTACTCTTCATCCCTATCCCGATAAGCGCTTCGACGCTCGTATCCACGGGAGGAGCCGTATGCGGTAATTCCGCAAGTACGGATCTGTGCGGGGGGTGATCAGCGATGGTCATCCCTACCGCAATCCCGAGCGTCGACGCAGCGGCCGGAATGGCCGGGGCGGCGGTTTTTGCCGCCCCGCAGCCAGGCAGCCATTCTGGCGCAACTGCGTTAAATCCCGGGGTCGCAGGGGCAGAGCCCCCGTTGGATAGCTGGGACGCGGATTTCATGGCTTGGCGCCGTTCTCGAACTCGGCGGGCGGAAGATACCCGAGAGCCGAGTGCAGTCGTTTCCGATTATAGACAAGCTCCAGGAATTCGCCAATGCCGGCGTGAGCATCGTGGAAGTCGCGATATTCGTTCCGATAAACCTCCTCGTATTTCAACGTCTTCATGAAAGATTCGCAGGCGGCGTTGGCCAAGGCAGTCAACTACAGCTCATGGCGACGCTGCCGACAGTAGTTTTGAAGTCATCCATCCACATCATCCGTTGAAGGGTCAGCGGTTCAAGCTGGTTACCTATCGCCACAACTGGGGTGAGGATCGAGTGTATTTTCACGATAGCGGCGGGTGCCTATGCTCGATTCCGGCGTGCTGGACCACAGTGGTAGCGGCAGATCCATTCGTGACGTTGGCAGCAGGGCGGTGTTTGTTTCGCTACGAGGACTTGCTGAAGCTGGCCGACTTGCTGGAGAAGGCGAGATGAGGAAGCAGAGTTCGGAATGTAAAGACAATAACGCCGCATGTGTAAAGGTAATGATGCCGAACAGGAGTCCGGCGGCGCTGCTGCGGCGAGCAGTGCTGTGGCCAGCTACATGTGCGATGGCGGGCCCCGGAAGACAAAAACAGCTTGACACCAGTTCCGATGGGAGCATAATTATATTTACGGATCTGGCTGAGAGCTTCGAAGCCACCCATGGCCGACAAAGATGCCAAGTTCGAGGCACTGCAACAACAGGGGACGCTGAACCCGCGCCCGAAGCAGGTCCACGACGAACTGTTTCTTCAGGACGATTTTTTCGATCCCCGCGATCTGGTCCAGGTCAAGTACGAGATGCTGCGCCGGGTGCAGGCCGAAGGCCAGTCGGTGACGGATGCGTCGGCGAACTTCGGTTTTTCGCGCCCATCTTTCTATCAAGCGTTATCGGCCTTCGAGCAAGACGGATTGTCCGGGTTGGTGCCGCACAAGCGCGGTCCGAAGCAGGCGCACAAACTCACCCACGAAGTCCTCACCTTCATCGGGGAGGTGCGCCAGAAAGAACCATCCGTTCGATTGCCGGATCTGGTGAAGCAGATCCAGGAACGCTTCGGCATCCGGGTTCATCCACGAAGCATCGAACGCAGCTTGCTGCGCCATCAAAAAAAACTCCGCTGACCGAGCGCGATGGTTCACCGCCCGCCCGTCACGATCTGGCTGCCGAGTACGAGCAACTGCGCCGCGATGCCATGGCAACGGTGGCCCATCGTGGCGAAGGCTTGGGCTGGGCGCTTTTTGTGCGAAGCGGAATGACCGCCTGGATGCAGGCCTGGTCGGAATGCGCTCCCTACAGCAAACCAAGCTCACGCTCTCGGCCTGATGTCGATGAAACCATTCCAGGCGACGTTCGGCCACAGATCACCACATTGCTGGCCAGCATGATTCTCTGTCAACAACAGGAGGCAACCTCATGACAGGCACCGCACACCAAAAAGTGAATGCCGGACACCTCAAGCGAAACGCTTATCTTTATGTGCGCCAATCGACGCTTCGCCAGGTTTTTGAAAATACCGAAAGCACCAAGCGACAGTACGGTCTGCGCCAGCATGCCGTCGCCTTGGGCTGGTCCGTGGAGCGCATCATCGTCATCGACACCGATCTCGGGCAGTCCGGCGTCTCGGCTGTGGATCGGGAAGGGTTTCAGAAGCTGGTCACCGAAGTCGGCCTGGGCAAAGCCGGCATCGTGCTCGGCTTGGAAGTTTCCCGCCTGGCGCGAAACTCCACGGACTGGCACCGCTTGTTGGAGATCTGCGCTTTGACCGACACGCTCATTCTTGATGAAGACGGCGTGTATGATCCAGCACACTTCAATGATCGTCTCCTGCTGGGTCTCAAAGGAACGATGAGCGAAGCGGAACTGCATGTGATCCGGGCCCGCCTACAGGGCGGAATCTTGAACAAAGCCCGCCGCGGAGAGTTGCAGTGCCCCTTGCCCGTCGGCTTTCTCTATAACGCCAGCAGCCAGCCGGTGCTGGACCCGGATAAACAGGTGCAGGAAAGTATCCGATTCTTTTTCGACACATTCCGGCGCACCGCATCGGCTTGCGCAGTGGTCAAAGCGTTCCGGCAGAAAGGGCTGCTGTTTCCACGACGATTAAAAAAGGGGCCTTACAAGGGCGATCTGGTGTGGGCGGAACTCCCGCACAGCCGGGCCCTGCACATTCTGCACAATCCTCGTTACGCGGGTGCGTTCGTCTATGGCCGCAGCCGTACTCGCAACAACCCGAACGGAGGCACTTCCTACACCAAGCTGCCGCGTGAGCAATGGATGTTATTCAAGGACGCTCACCCTGGGTACATCTCCTGGGCACAGTATGAAGAGAACTTGTTGCGCCTCCGGGAGAACGCTCAAGCGGTCGGGGCCGACCGCCGTAAAAGTCCCCCGCGCGAAGGCCCAGCGTTGCTACAGGGCTTGGTGGTGTGCGGGGTGTGCGGGAGCCGGATGACGGTTCGGTATCACACGCGCCAAGACCGGCTCGTCCCCGAGTACGTCTGCCAACGCGACGGAATCGAACATGCCTTATCGCTATGCCAGCGAGTGGTGGGAGATCACATCGATAACGCTGTCGGCCAACTGCTGGTGGAAAGCGTGGCTCCGCTTGCGGTCGAAGTTACTTTGTCAGTGCAGCAGGAACTCCAGGCCCGAGTCGAGGAAGTGGACCGGCTCCGTAAGAAACAAGTAGAGCGAGCGCGCTATGAAGCCGACTTGGCTCAGCGCCGTTACTTGTACGTCGATCCTGCGAACCGTCTCGTTGCGGACTCGCTCGAGGCGGACTGGAACGAAAAGCTTCGCGCATTAACTCTGGCACAGGAGCGGTACGAACAGCAGCGGCGACAAGATCGCATCACCATCGATGAACAGCAGCGCGCCCGAATCGCCGCTATCGCCAGTGATTTTCCGCGGCTCTGGCAAGATCCAAAAACCCCAGATCGGGAACGGAAACGAATGGTCCGCCTGCTGCTGGCCGACGTAACGCTCCTGCGGGGCACTGGAATCACGGTTCATGTCCGCTTCCATGGCGGAGCATCAAGAACCCTGGCGCTGCCGAGACCGCTGACCGCCTGGGAACTCAGAACAACCCCAGCGGAGGTTGTCGCCGAAATCGATCGGCTGACCGATCACCACACCGACAAAAAGATCGTCCAGATCCTCAACCAACGTGGAGCGCTATCCGGCTGCGGCCAGCGCTTCAATAGCCGCATCGTTGCGCGCCTCCGCCGCGAATACCAGCTCAAATCGCGTTATGATCGGCTACGCGACAAAGGCTTGCTGACTCTTCAGGAAATGTCGGAACGATTGGGCGTGACTCCCAAATGCGTCATCCACTGGCGCAACCACGGCCTGCTTCGAGCTCATCCGTTCAACGATCGCGACGACTGGCTGTACGAGGACCCCGGACTCAACCCACCGCGCAAGGCACAGGGCGTCAAGCTTGCCAAGCGGCGTCGTTTCCCGGAGAACGTCGTGCACGGTTTGCAGGAGGTGCAGTATGAAGCGTAAGCCTTGGCTTGCGGCGAATGCGCCGCGATCCACTCGATCCCCAGGTCCCGCAACGCCCGTCCGATCTGCGTTTCCGTCTTCTCGCCGGGATCTTCCGTTTTCCAGCCTGGCGGCAGGGTCGGTTGAAACATCCCCGCCTTGTCGGTGTACACTGCTTGCGGCCGACTATAACGCTCCAGATAACCCCACAGCACGCGCATATTCTGCTCGGTCGTGTCGGCTTCCACGAATCGCGCAAACAGCGTATTGGTAGCGTCGTCGATGAAAGCCACCAAGTACATCTTGGCTGGCCCTCGGTCCTCCAGCCACGCATGCACGCTGGTGTCCCATTGCACCAATTCGCCCGGACTTTCCCGCCGCGCTCGCCATGTATGCACCTGCCCGACTCGTGCCCGTTTGGGTTTCCACAGCCCTTCGCCGATCATCCATTTACGTACCGTCTCCTTGCCGACGGCCAAGCCATGCTCCTGCGCCAGATACTCCGCGATCAGCGTTGGACCAAAATCGCTGCACTCTCGCCGCACCAGACGCATCGCTCGCCTCCGCAGCCGTTCCGGCAGCCGGCGGTTCGACCGCCCGCCTCGCAGCCCGTGGACCACCACCCGGTCGCCCTCGCGCTTCTTGCGTTGCAGTAGTTTTCTTACCCAGCGCTCGCTCACCCTTCATGCGCTCGGCCGCTTGGGCCTGCGTGATCTGCTTTGTTTCGGCTTGCTTGAGCCAGTGCAGCCGGTCTCGTTCCTTTTGGCTCATCTCGATTCGTTCCACCCTCCCAACTTCTCGCGTTCGGATAGGAACTTTCTACTTGGCTCTAATAGGAACTTCTCATGTGGCCGCGACAGAAGCTTCGGATATCGGCCTTCCGCACTCACATATTGATATTATTAGTGGTGCCCAATGCAGCGTATTATCAGGAAGCTCAAACGAGAACAGAAGGATATCGATTAGGCGATACTCAAATTTCGAGCGACTGCAGACGAAGACTGCACCGACGAGGAAGTCGTTAAGCTCGGTCGACAGTCGAAATCCGCGCAATCTGATTCGGATTCCAGCGACGGTCAAGATCAGCAAGATCAGAGCGAATCCACAGGTGCGCCGGATTCTGTTTTCGGGCAGCCGAAGAACAGACGTGTATACGGACAGCCACACTTTTCGTTCGGAGTGAACTCTTGAGCGGACGTTTTCACATCCTCGCGAGGCGGTGTAAGTTGTGCGTTGCGAGTAGCCGCACGCAGAGGTCCAAGTGGCCCTAAGCGTGCATCTCCCTGTTCATGTTCACTTCGGCGGCTATAGTCTCCTGGCGGGTTTTGTCGCCATCTACCTCTTTGCCTTGCCCAGAGTGCGTTCGCCCACGCTTCTGGTTTCGCAGCATGGGCGAACAATCTCTGGATGCGATTCGTCATCCGAATCCCACCAGTGCCGCTGTGGCGAAGACGATGATCAGCCACGCCAACCAGCCTGGTATCGAAAGTGATCGCCAGGAATATCGAAACCGAGGCACAAGAGCACTCTCTGCTGTCGATGACGGAATCTCCGGAAGCGCGGGGCCAGTTTTGCAAGCCGCTGACCTCCGGCGCGATGACAATATTGCTGCGGGGCCACAGTCCGGGCGTTGCCGAACCCCCAATCGTTATTCATTACCCAGCCGCGCCGTCCGGGACTCGAGTTGACGTGCCATCTCGACATACCATCGCCGCAAACGAACTTGCAAGTGCCGGTGTAGATTCTCTCAGTCGCCTGCGGGCGGCGATTGCCGAACGTGCGGCGAATGGTCCTGGCACACCCAAACATCCTCCGGGCGAGGAGGGAGCCCGCAAGCAGACGGCAGAAAGGCTCCAGGGTAGCCGGACCGTAGCCAGCATTGCTGAAAGGTTGACGCACGTGGGCGCGTGGTCAGTGGAATTGCCCGCGCTCAGGCTGACGGTATCCGACGAGGTACGCGCCATCCATGGGGTACCGCCGGCCGGCACGTTGACGATCGAAGAATCCATCAGCCAATATGCTCCGGAATGCCGCGAGACCATCACCCGCGCGTTCGGCGCCTGCGTGAATTCCGGTACGCCGTTCGACGTTGAAGTGCAGCTCATTACGCCAGTGGGCCAGCGCGTCTGGGTGCGATCTGTGGGAGAGGCCGTGCGGGATGCTTCCGGGGTGATTCAGCGGATCGACGGGGCCATTCAGGACATCTCGGAACGCATGCGGGCGGCGGCTGAAACCCGCCAACTGGCAAAGCGCCTAACGGCCACACTCGAAAGCGTCACAGATGCGTTCTTCACTCTGGACCGGGCGTGGCGCTTCACTTTCGTCAATGGTGCGGCTGAGCGGTTGCTCCAGCGCCCCCGCGCGGAACTGATCGGCGAGGACTGGAGGACCGAGTTCGCCGCCGCCGTCGATTCCGCCTTCGGGATCGAATATCGCCTGGCGATCGCGGACAACCACACAGTCGAATTCGAGGAGTATTACCAGCCCCTTAATACCTGGTTCAGCGTCCGTGCCTATCCCTCTAGCGAGGGCTTGGCGGTTTACTTTCTCGACATCACCGAGCACAAGCGGATGGAGACGACACTGCGGGAGAGCGAGGCGGAATTTCGCACCCTGGCCGAGGGCATGCCGCTAATAGTGTGGGTCACGAATCCGGCTGGTGCGGTCGTCTATGCGAACCGACGCTGGTCGGATTACACGGGGCTGAGCCCTGAGCAAGGCTTTGGCGAAGGATGGAATCGGTTGTTCCACCCGGAAGACAAGGAGGGAGCGTTGGACGCATGGCACCACGCCACGGCGACGATCGGCACCTACTCGATTGAGTCCCGCTTGCGCCGTGCGGACGGAGTTTACCGCTGGTGGTTGATTCGCGGGGTACCCCGGCGGGACGACTCAGGCAACCTGCTCAAATGGGTCGGCACCTGCACAGACATTGATGACCTGAAAATGGCTGGATTGGAAATCTCCCGCATCAACATGAAGTTAAGGGAAAGCGATGAGAAATTCCAA
>Ga0302177_10002303_pt1 | contig 13505 bp, 9 predicted proteins | sample I_Palsa_E1_2_FD_198780 | JGI IMG/M metagenome (GOLD analysis project Ga0302177, IMG submission 198780) | Peat permafrost microbial communities from Stordalen Mire near Abisko, Sweden - I_Palsa_E1_2 | ecosystem: Environmental > Terrestrial > Soil > Palsa > Peat permafrost | place: Sweden: Abisko... | reverse complement strand
ACGGCCGACTGCAGATCCGTATTGTGAATGTCGACATAGACATACCCCGACAATCGCGCGTTCTCGCTGCGAATCATGGGTGGTCCGTCGGAGATCTTGATGGCGGCGACATCTCCAAGTGTGATCTGCGCCCCACGGTCGGTGACAACCGGCAACTGACGCAAATTGTCGACCGAGTCGCGTATCTCCCTTGGATAACGAATATTGATCGGAAAGCGTTCGCGTCCCGCGATGACTTCACCGACGTTATCGCCACCGACCGCCGACGACACGATGGACTGGACGTCGGTCACCGACATGCCGTAGCGAGCCGCGGCCAAGCGGTCGATATCGACGTCGATGTAGTGACCGCCGTTCAGACGTTCCGCCAGTGCCGAGGTTACGCCTGGAACGGTCTTCAGAACGGACTCGACCTGGGTGGCGATCTGATCGATTTGCGTGAGGTCTGTACCGGAGATCTTCACGCCTACGGGCGTCTTGATGCCGGTCGACAGCATGTCCAGGCGATTGCGAATCGGCGGCACCCAGACATTCGACAAGCCGGGGATCTTGACTCGCGCGTCGAGTTCATCGATCAGTTTCTCGGGCGTCATGCCCGGGCGCCATTCACTGCGCGGCTTGAACTGGATGGTGGTCTCGAACATCTCGAAGGGCGCCGGGTCGGTCGCGGTGTCTGCCCGCCCCGATTTGCCGAATACGGTTTTCACCTCAGGCACAGTCTTGATCAGACGATCCGTCTGCTGCAGCAGCTCGGCGGCTTTGTCGGCGGAGATGCCGGGCAACGCCGTCGGCATGTAAAGCAAATCGCCCTCGTCGAGCGGCGGCATGAATTCGCCGCCTAAGTGCGACACTGGAATCAGCGTGACCGCGAGCGCGACAACGGCCAAACCAATCGCAACCCACGGCCGACGCAGTGTCGCTTCCAACCACGGACGATAGAGCCGAATAAGTACCCTGTTGATCGGATTGGCATTCTCATGCGGAATCCGGCCGCGGATCAGATACCCCATCAGCACTGGCACCAGCGTGACCGACAAGCCGGCGGCGGCGGCAATCGTGTAGGTTTTCGTGAATGCCAGTGGGGCAAATAGCTTTCCTTCTTGGCCTTCCAGCGAGAACACCGGAATAAATGACAGCGTGATGATCAATAGCGAGAAGAACAAGGCCGGACCGACTTCGGCCGCGGATTGCGCGATCAACTCCCAGCGTTGGGCATTCGTGATCGGCATCCCCCGATGCTTATGGTCATACGCTTCCAGATGCTTATGCGCGTTTTCTATCATCACAATGGCGGCATCGATCATAGCCCCGATCGCAATGGCGATTCCACCGAGCGACATCAGGTTGGCATTGACACCTTGATAGCGCATCACGATAAAGGCAGCCAACACCCCAAGCGGCAATGACAGGATCGCAACCAGCGCACTGCGCAAATGAAACAGGAAGATCGCGCAGACAATGCCGACGATGATGAATTCTTCAATCAGCTTGTGTTTCAGGTTGCCCACTGCTCGCTCGATCAATTGCGAGCGGTCGTAGGTGGTGACCACTTCGACACCGGGAGGTAATGATTTCTTGAGGTCGGCAAATTTCGCCTTGACCGCATCGATGGTGGTCAACGCGTTCTTGCCTGAGCGCATCACGATCACACCACCCGCGACCTCACCCTCGCCGTTCAACTCGGCAATGCCACGCCGCATTTCCGGACCGATCTGGATCCGAGCGACGTCGCCGAGCAGAACCGGCGTGCCGGCATCGTTGATGCGCAACACGACGTTGCGAAAGTCATCCAGCGTATGCAGATACCCGGATGACCTCACCATGTACTCGGCTTCGCCAAGCTCGACCACCGCTCCGCCCGATTCCTGATTGGCTTTGCCCAGCGCGTCCGCCACGGTAGCCTGTGTAATGCCATAGGCTCTCAGTTTGTCCGGGTCCAGTACCACTTGATATTGCTGCACCATGCCGCCAATTGAGGCCACTTCCGAAACGTCCGGTACCGCTTTCAATTCGAACTTGAGAAACCAGTCGTTGAGCGCGCGAAGTTGTCCCAGGTCATGCTTTCCGCTGCGGTCGACCAGCGCGTATTCGTAGACCCAGCCGACCCCCGTTGCATCCGGGCCGAGTGAGACAGTGGCACCTGGCGGTAAGCGGCTTTGGACCTGGCTCAGGTATTCAAGTACGCGGGAGCGTGCCCAATACTGATCCGTTTTGTCGTCGAACAGTACGTAGACGAAGGCATCCCCAAACGACGAGTAGGCCCGTACCGTCTTTGCCCCCGGCACGCCCAGCAGCGTGGTGGTCAAAGGGTATGTCACCTGGTCTTCGATTACCTGCGGGGCCTTGCCCGGATACGAGGCCTTGATGATGACTTGCGTATCGGACAGGTCGGGTAACGCATCCAACGGAGTTTCTTTGAGCGAATAAAAGCCCCAGGCGGCGATTAGCACAGTTGCCAGCAGCACCAGGAAGCGGTTGTAAATCGACCAGCGAATCAGGCGTGCGATCATTTCGCACCTCCCATCGGTTCGACTTTCGTCAACTGATAGCCGTCATCGGATGGTTTGAAGACGAAATGCACGGCCTCACCCACCTTGATGTCCGGAAAGGCAGCGGGAGATGCCTTGCCGAAGGTCATGGTCATCGCCCCCCATCCCAGCGCCGGCACCGGCTGATGTGAAAATGTGATATCTGCGGTCGTGATCTTTTCGACTTTTCCGGTCGTTTCATAGGTCAGCGATGCAGCTGCGGCAGAGGCCGTAGCCATAGCCGATACAGCGGCCTCAGGTACAGCGCTACCTTCCAGCTTAGGGAGCAGCGATTGCAAGCTCGCTTCCGAGTCGATCAGGAACTGACCAGATGCCACTACTTGCTGGCCTTCCGTCAGTCCGCTTGTCACTTCGGTGTTTTCGCCCGTATCGTTACCGACCGTGACTAGCGTCGGCTGCAAACGCCCATCGCTGTGCTTGACCATGACAATGGAACGCTTACCCGTGGTAATCACCGCCTCAGACGGCACCAGTAAGCGCGACACGGACTCCGCCCCGCTGACTTGGACCCGCATCAACATACCGGGCGTGAGTTTCAATCCGGCGTTGTCGATTTCCAAGCGCGCTTGCAAGGTGCGGCTATCGGTGCTGATTCCCGGCAGAATTTCCCGGATGTGGCCGGAGAAATGTTGCGACGCATCCCCTGCAAAGGTAGCGTCGACCGTGAAACCCGGCTTTACCTGTAGCGCAAGCGACTCGGGTATTTCCACGATCAACCATAATTTGGACAGGCCTGCGATCTTGGCCAGCGTCTGGCCCTGTGCGACCATGGCACCGTCCCGCACGTTGAGTTCGGTTAGCACACCCGTGCTGGGCGCGGACAGAGTGACGTGGGTTTGCACCTTACCGGTTCGATCCAGATCGACGATCACGCCCGGCGGAATCGACATCGCACGCATCCGAGCGCGAGCCGCCTCAAGCAGACCGTCATCCATCTTGCCCTGCTTCAGTGCCAGGTATTCCTCTTGCGGCGCCAGCCAGTCCGGCACAAAAATCGAGGCGACCGGTGCGCCTTTGGCAACACGCTGCATTGGGGCATTGGTGTACAAACGGTCGATGTAGCCAGTTGTCCGAGCCTGAATCACGTCAGCCATCGATTCGTCGAACTGGGTGGTGCCGATGGTGTTGAACGCAACAGGTGTGTCCTGCCGGCGTACGGTGGCGTAGCGTATGCCCAGATTCTGTTGCAGTCCGCTATCGATCTTGATGCCGTCCGAGCCACTTTCGTCGGCATAGACCGGCACCAGTTGCATATTCATGAACGGCGATTTGCCCGGCTTGTCGAAATGCTGCTGCGGCACCATCGGATCATGCCAATACAGTACTTTTTTACCGCTGTCAGGTTTACTGCCCTCACTGGATGCGGGTGCCATGGGTGCGCCTGGAACCGATGCCGGAGCCCGGCTAATACCCACGAAATAGCCGGCGCCGGCGGCGGCGAGCATCGCGCCAATCAGCAATGCCAGCGTCGTGCGTGTAAGAGAGGACTTAGTCATGTTGTGCTCCGTCTTGTTTTGCTGTGTCGTTGACCGCGGCTATCTCAGGTGGCACAACCTGGTATTCCAATTGCGCCCAGGTCAGCGAGACCTCCCGTTCGAGATTTAATACCTGCAGATCCGTTTCGAGCTGCAGGTGCCTCGCGTCCAGCGCATCGGAAAGCGTGCCGGTACCAGACCGATAGGCGGCATTGGCCAGTTCCACTTTTTGTGCCGCGGCGGGCACCACGGTTTGCCTCAGGTTGACCAGTCGCTCCCGGCCGCCGGCGAGCTTGGCGGTTAAACTCTGGATCTCGGCCATCACCTGCTGCTCGGTGTCTTCATAAGTGAGTCGCGCTTGCGTACCCATTTCGGATTTTTGCTCGACGTCACGATCTTCGACCTGGCTACGATGGATCGGTAATGGGATGGAGACCCCTAGCGAAACGTAGCTCGGGAAATTTCCGCCACTCTTGAAATAGGTCAGTCCCCACGTCCAATTCGGATTTCGATTGCTGCGGGTAACGTCGGTGTCGGCATCGGCCAGTGCGATGGCGGAATGGGCTTCAATCAGTACAGGTTGGACGCGATCGAGTTGCTCAGCGCTTAAATCAGACACGCGCGATACCAATTCCGGCTGATCATCGGCTACCTCCAGCACCTCGCCGACGGTCCAGCGCGACAAAACAATCAAGGCGGTTTTCTCGTTTTGCCGCGCGCTGATCAGTTCATCACGGGCATTGCCAAGCGTCAGCCTGGCCTGGGCGACATCCGCCGCAGTTCCTTGCGCACCGCGATACGACGCCTGTTTTGCCGTGAGTTCCTGGTCCAGGTGATCCACCAGAGCCTCGCTCAGGACGACAGCCTTTTTTGCATAAACGGCGTTGAGCCAAGCCATGGCAGTTTGCTGGCGGATCTCAGCCAACCGTTCGAGGTAAGTCGAGTTATCGCGATCTACGGCACGGTCCGCCAACTTTGTCTGTAGCCGGCGTTTTTCCGCGGACACCCACTCCTGCTGAATGCCGATGCCGCGCATCGTGAAATTGTCCTGCCCAATGGTGTAGGCATTTGAGCCGCTGATAGGCAGGTCCTGGAGACTAAGATTCAGGGTGGGATTGGGTAGTTGCCTGGCTTTGACAACTACGTCGGAACTGCCCCGGACTGAAGCTTGTGCGGCCTTGATCAAGGCGGAGCGGCTGGTTGCGATTTGCAGCGCCGCGTCGAGTGTCAAGCCTGTATCTTGAGCATGTGCCGCGCCCTGCACACATACAAAGAGCGCCGCCGAAGCCAGGCAATGCAGCGGCCCACGTCGGATGGCCGACGTAAAATATGGGAAATGCATAGGTACCCCGAATGGTCGAGTCTCGTATGGGCGTGCGAATGCACATACGGACTCACGTCCTGAAAGGACGACATCACCGCTGAATGGCGGTGAACCAGAGAGACGGAGTTAGAGGGCGCGCGGCGGTCGCCAGAGTCCGTCCGGGGTGTGGACGATCAGCGACTGCGTGTAATGGAAAATAATCGGACTGAATAGCCCAGTTGGGCGATGTGCGACGGGTACCGAAACGGGGTGGTACAGACTACCCATCTGGCATTGCGCCGTTGCCTTGCATAAAGAGCTTTTGGCCTTGTCGATGGAGGTCGACTTCATGGCATCGCAGTCAGCCATGGTGGACATGGCGGGTCCATCGTCGCTGACTGCGATGCCGGCCTGCATCATCGGACACTGTCCCGTCAAGCCGCTGGCCGCCAGCCCACTTAAGGGCAGCGTGGCGCACAGCAACAGAATGAAGAGGGTCCGCAGGATACTCATGGGGAGAGATTATAGCGCCTAATTTTTATTTTATTTGCTTGGTACGTTTCCGTACCTGGGATGAAAGCAAGGGCAACGTACCGCGCTCGACCGATTCAAACCTGTAGCGCCGCGGCCCGTACCGTAGAGGTCAGACGCGCACTTTAGACGGAAGCGCGCAGCGTCTTGGCCGCCGCCACCATGTTGGTCAGCGCCGGAATAACCTCATTCCACTGGCGCGTCTTCAGGCCGCAGTCCGGATTGACCCACAGGCGATGCGCCGGAATACGTTCGGCCGCCTTCCGCATCAGTTGCACGATATGTTCCTGCGTCGGAATGTTCGGCGAGTGGATGTCGTACACGCCCGGTCCGATCTGGTTCGGATAGTTGAAATTGTCGAAAGCGTCCAGCAACTCCATATCCGAGCGCGAGGTCTCGATGGTGATCACATCGGCATCCATGTCGGCAATCGAGGCGATGATGTCGTTGAACTCCGAATAGCACATATGCGTATGGATCTGCGTCTCGTCATCCACGCCGTTGGCGGTGATGCGGAACGATTCCACCGCCCAATCAAGGTATTCCTGCCATTGCGACTTGCGCAGCGGCAGACCTTCGCGCAGTGCGGCTTCGTCGATCTGGATCACCCGCACACCAGCCTTCTCCAGGTCGAGTACCTCTTCGCGGATCGCCAGCGCAAGCTGGTAGCACGACACCGAGCGCGGTTGGTCGTCACGCACGAAGGACCAGTTCAGGATCGTCACGGGGCCGGTCAGCATGCCTTTCATCGGCTTGCTGGTGAGCGACTGGGCGTACTTGATCCACTCGACGGTCATGGCCTTCGGGCGGCTGATGTCGCCGAACAGGATGGGCGGTTTGACGCAACGCGAGCCGTACGACTGCACCCAGCCGAACTGGCTGAAAGCGTAGCCGTCGAGCTGTTCGCCGAAGTATTCCACCATATCGTTACGCTCGGCTTCACCATGTACCAATACGTCCAAGCCAAGTGCCTCCTGCTCGCGGACGCTACGTCCGATCTCGGCGCGCATGGCGGTTTTGTAGGCGGCTTCGTCCAGCGCGCCACTCTTGAACTGGCTGCGCGCTTGGCGGATTTCAGCCGTCTGCGGGAAAGAGCCAATCGTAGTGGTGGGATAAGCCGGCAGGTCGAGCAAGGCGGCCTGCTGTTCGGCGCGCACCGGATAGGCGTTGTTGCGTCGACCCAATGCCGGACTGATATTCGCGAGAGCGGCCTTGACCGCGGGGTTGTTGACGCGCGGCGAAGCGCGGCGGGCGGCAATGGCAATCCCGTTCGCTGCCAGTTCTGTTTTGACCGCATCGCGGCCATGGTTCAGTGCAGTGGCCAGCAGCTTCAGCTCGCCCAGTTTTTGCAATGCGTAAGCCAGCCAGGAGCGCATTTCAGTATCCAGCTTCTGCTCATTATCCAGATCCACCGGCACATGCAACAGGGAGCAGGACGGGGCAATCCAGAGACGCTCGCCCAGACGCTGGGCGACCGGTTCCAGCCAGTCCAATACGGCGTTCAGGTCGGTCTTCCAGATATTGCGGCCGTTGATCACTCCGAGCGACAACACGCGGTCCTGGGGCAATTGCGCAATCACCGCATCGACTTCGGTGCGGACATTGATCGCATCCAGATGCAGGCCTTGCACCGGCAGTTTGCAGGCCAATGACAGGTTGCCCTGCAACTGACCGAAATAGGTCGCCAGCAGCAGCTTCACTTTACCGGTGGCGAGCGCCTCATAGGCGGTGGTGTAAGCCCGCTGCCATTCTGCAGACAGCTCCGTGACGAGGATCGGTTCGTCGATCTGAACCCATTCGACGCCCTGTGCCGCCAGCGTGGCCAGCAGTTCGGCATAGACCGGAAGCAGGCGCGGCAGCAAGGCCAGCTTGTCGGAGTCATCCTTGGCTTTGCCCAGCGCCAGATAGCTTACCGGGCCGACGATCACCGGCTTGGCCTTGACCCCTTGAGCCCGGGCCTCGGCGAGTTGTTCCAGCAGGCGCGAGGGATCCAGTTTGAATGCGGTGGTAGCGCTGAATTCGGGGACGATGTAGTGATAGTTGGTGTCGAACCACTTGGTCATCTCGCCGGCGGCGACTCCGCCGCAGCATTCACTGTGGTCTTCGGCACCTTTGGCTGAGCGGCCGCGGGCGACGCGGAAATAGTTGTCGAGCGTATCGCCATGAAAATCGCGTACCCGTTCCGGCAGGTTACCCAAGGTGAAGCTCATATCCAGCACTTGGTCGTAGAACGCGAAGTCACCCACGGCGGCCAGATCGAGGTCGGCCTGCTGTGCCCAGTGACGCTGACGCAACTGAGCGCCCAGCGTTTTTAACTCATGAATCGACGATTCGCCTTTCCAATAGGACTCCAGGGCAAATTTCAGTTCGCGCTTGGTGCCGATGCGGGGAAAGCCCAGATTGTGTGTGGTTGCCATGAAGTCGCCTTAGTTCGGTCGCATTAGTGATGCGTGAATAGTAGGGAAGACGGTTTATGAAGTAAAATGATGTTAATTCACCAAACCATTAATTTCACTCATGCAACATCATGCTTGAACGCATTCACCTCGCCATCGTCCAGGCGGCGGACAAGCACGGCTCGCTTACTGCGGCGGCCAGTGTCTTATGCCTGACGCAATCGGCACTCAGCCACTCGATAAAAAAGCTGGAGCAACAACTGGGCACCGATATCTGGCTGCGCGAGGGCCGTAGCCTGCGCTTGACCCAGGCTGGTCAGTATCTGCTGGCGGTGGCAAATCGCGTGCTGCCCCAATTGGCGCTTGCCGAAGAGCGTCTGGGCCAATATGCGCAAGGCGAGCGCGGCGCATTACGCATCGGCATGGAATGCCATCCTTGTTACCAGTGGTTGCTCAAGGTGGTCTCGCCCTATCTCGCTGCTTGGCCCGACGTGGACGTGGACGTCAAACAGAAATTTCAATTCGGCGGAATCGGCGCCCTGTTCGGCTACGAAATCGACCTGCTGGTTACGCCTGACCCGCTCTATAAACCGGGCTTGCGCTTCGAACCGGTATTCGACTACGAACAAGTCCTGGTGGTGAATCGTGAGCACTCGTTGGCCGCGGCCGACTATGCAAGGCCGGATGATTTGATACGGGAGGTGTTGATTACCTATCCGGTAGAGATCGACCGGCTCGACATCTATAATCAATTTCTGATGCCGGCAGGCATCACGCCCCGGCGTCACAAGGCCATCGAAACCACCGATATCATGCTGCAGATGGTGGCGAGCGGCAGGGGCGTCGCGGCGCTGCCTCGCTGGCTGGTGGAAGAGTACGCCGGTACGATGAAACTTGCCCCGGTGCGCCTGGGGCCGAATGGCATCGCCAAGCAGATCTTCTTGGGCGCACGCGAGGCCGACACCGAAATCGATTACCTGAAGGCTTTCATCGACTTGGCACGCAAGCCGGTCGATGGCTTGACCGCATAAAAGGAAATTTTATGACACAGCCTACGGAACGCAAGCCGCTGGACTTGCCCCAAGGACAACGCAAGGTTTTGCTGCATTCCTGCTGTGCGCCCTGCGCCGGCGAAGTGATGGCAGCCATGCCTCCCCAACTCCGTCGCGAACCATCCCAGTGGTGCTCGATGGGGCACATGTCCCTTTCAACCTTGAAGCCGTGTTGCGAGATCTTTGGCGTGAGCCCGATCTTGGCGTGCCTTGCGTAGCAGTTGTCGCGATTGCTGGCGACAAGGATGCGCTGGGGCTGTTGACTGCGCTTTCACGATACGTGCAAAGGGTGGTATTTACCGAGCTTCCAAGCGCTGGAATCCGACACGCGGCGCTTGAGCTTCACCGCATCGCGCAGTCAGTCGGTTTGCCCAGCGAAGTGAGAGAAGATCCAAGAAAAGCCTTGGAACGCGGCCTTCAACTGGCGTCTGAAAGCCAGGGCTGGGTTTTAGTGACGGGCTCCCTGCATCTTGTCGGTTCCTTGAGGCAAATGCTTCGCTCCGACCCGCATTAAGCAGTAGAATGCGCGCATACGACTCGTGGAAGCTGGTGTAAATCCAGCGCGGTCGCGCCACTGTGACCGGTTCATGGACCGGAAGTCAGACCTCGGCGTCGTATCCTTCTTTTCCGATTTTGGGGCGCGCAATCCCCGGGAGATATCCATATGAACATTAGCGTCCGCAAGCTGCGGCTTGGCCGCCGGCCCCCTATCCCCGCGATGGCTCAGCATCATTTTTGGTGCTGAGCATTGCCGCATTTTGCCTTTGTGCACAAGAACCTGAATCACTGAAACTCGCTGGCGGAGTACCGCGCGATCTATTTCGCACGTGATTTTCACGCCCGCCGTTTGGCAAACCAGATCCGGGATTCTATCGGCCGAGTGATAAAAATCACTGCGGCGCATCCCGGTCTTTGCCACACAAGCCTTGAATAGTAAGGACATTACCATCATGAAGTTGCGTCATTTCATCATTACCTCGATCTTGACGGCGTCGTCATGGCAAATGGCACAAGCGGCCGACGACACGTCGTTGCCGCAGCCGGAGCAGGTTCCGGCGGAAACCACCCTGCCTGGTGTTGTTGTCACGGGCGACACGCAACACCTGCCGCAATCGTTCGACCAGCGCTATGCCTCGACACAGGTACTCACCCGTGCCGATCTCGACCGCCTGTCGCCGGCGGACCCAAGCATCACGCAAGCGCTTGCCACGCTGCCGGGCGTCACCATTTCACAAAACGGCGGTCCCGGCTCTTCCGCTTCCGTGAGCATCCGCGGTTCCTCCGCGAGTCAGGTTGCGGTCTTTATCGATGGTATTCGGGTAAGTTCAGCCACCACCGGCGTTGCTGAATGGGCCGATCTTCCGACCTCGGCGTTCGATCGCGTCGAAGTCATCTCGGGGCCGGCGGCCGCCTCATTCGGCGCGGATGCGGTGGGCGGGGTGGTCCAACTGTTCACCAATCATGCGTCCAATCAACCTAACCGGACCACAATTTCGGTAGGCGGTGGCTCGAACAAAACCTTCGATACGCAAATCCGCACCTCGGGCAGCGTATCTTCCACCGGGCCGCTCTCGGCCTTGAGCGGTCTCACATACTCCCTGGGCCTGCATGACTACAACACCGCAGGCATCGATGCAACCCAGCCGGTGGCATTCGGGCACGAGAACGGTCGCAATCCATACCATGCCCAGGATGTCGACGGACGTCTTGGCTATAGCCATGACAACTGGTCGATCTCCACCTTCGCCCTGTTTCACGATTCGAACCTGTCCTATGATGATCTGGGCGACGACGACTGGCAACGCGATCGTCAACTGACGACTGGCATTGCCTTTCATCTGGATCTCACACCCGACACGCAGTTCGATCAGTCTGTCGGTTACTCGACGGACCGCCAATTCATCTATGCCGCCGACCCGACTATTCCGACCGATGAAATCGACTCGACGCGCCTGAGCACATCGACCTCGCTGACCCATCAAGAGCGTGGACTCACGCTGTTCAGCCTGCCGCTATCGGGCGAAACCAAGATCGCTTACGATTTTTCCCGCGAGCAAGCCTTCCTGCCGGTGGACATCCCGTCCGGCGTGCCGAGTCGCAATGATTCCGCGGTGTCGCTGCATCAGTCGGTCACACTGGATGCGCTGACGATATTCCTGGCGGGTCGCCATGAAATTATTCAAGGCCTGCCGGTCAATACCGGTAACGTCGCGCTGGCTTATGCGATCACCCCGGTGTATACGGTCCGCGTCTCGTATGGCAATGCCTTCCGCCTGCCCACTTTTGACGATTTGTATTATCCCGGTTTTGGCAATCCGAACTTGCTGCCCGAGCGCAGCGATACGGTTGAAGCAGCCCTGGATGCCACCACCTCGATCGGCACTTTCACGGCCGCCGTCTATGACACCCGCGTCCACGACCTGATCACTTACAACGCGGAGACGTTTCTACCGATGAACGTAGGGCAGGCGCGCATTCAAGGGATCGACCTTTCGTACAAAGGCACGCTCGGCAAATCGACGCCGGTCAGTCTGGCAATCGGCATTCTGAATCCGCAGGACGTCACCGACCAGACCTGGCTTAACCGCCGTCCGCGCCAGACCGTCAGTCTGAACGTCGATCACACCTGGGACGAGTTCCACTTGCATGCATTGAGCACGGGTGTCTCATTGCTTTACGGCGGCTCCACCTACGACGACCAGTTCAACACCACGTATTTACCGTCGTACACCACCGTCAGCCTGCGTGCCGCCTATAAGATCAACACGCATCTGACGGTGTCCGCCAATCTGTCGAATCTGTTCAATCGGGACTATCAGACGGCCTATGGCTACAACACCTTGGGCCGTACTGCGTTCGGCAAGCTGGCTTACACGTTCTAAGTGGCTCGGAAGTGTTAGGCATGCTCACGATTTACTTGTGAAAACCTTTGCTACAGTGCTACGCCGGACCACCTCGGACTTATCGGCAGTTCCCCGCTCGGCGGTATGTCCATTGGGAAATCTACTGCCGAGGCCTTGATATCCGGTTACCTTGGGATCCGTAAAGCCTACGCGCTTCAGTTCATTGGCAAACGTCTGGGCTGGCGCCACTCCCGAATCGGTCCGGCCGGGCGGGTCTTCGGCGAAGCCGAGTCGGCGTTCTGTATCGGCGCTCTCGCATGAAGTCATTCGAAATGATTCGAAGTCCGGATGTAAACCGTCTTCCTTTAAACCTCTCGCCATATCGCCAAGCGTATACTTGTCTTGAAGTGATGTAGTGGTCGATAAAATTTCGGCATTTGCGAAACCATGGCCCAAAAAATAGAGCTTGCTATCGCGAGGATCGAGGTCTTTGATAGGAGAATGATCTGGATGAATGACCGGCGTGTGATCGATGGCGTTCAGCATCTCTTTGGCGACGTCTTTGCCTTGTGTCCACTTGAGCTGCCTCTCCTGTGCCAAATCTATTCTGGCTTGGATGTGGGCTAGTTTGCTCGCGCTTTGCGGATCTCCCGGACCTTTCTTCGCCAACTCTTGCTTCCTGCTTGTTTCTCTCGGTAAAAACTCTCCCAATTGTGTCAACGCCTTATCTGCCGCCTGAACGGCATCGCCAAACCGCGTCAAATGGTCCTCACGCGCCTTGATTAATGCGTTATACACCTCAATGTTCCGCGCTATGAGCGGGACCGATCCGCGCGCGTTCGGATCCAATTGCTGCTTACGAATCCGCGGTAAATTTTGCGATACCCCCTGCGCAAAAGCGTCCCCATCACCGCGATAGGCATACGAGTATGCGGCTCGTTTATTGGTAGAAGCTGTTTGTCTAAAACTCGATAGATTCGCTAGTGGACCGTCGGCCGGCGGCTCAATTCGACCAGAATTTCCGGGGCTGCAATTAGGCTCCGTGCGCGTCGAGTTTTCCATCGACGGCAGGCTGCTGATCGGCATTGCGGCCCCTTCTACCGGCTCCATTGTCTATTCCCCAAATATTTAAAGACAGTCAATACTAGCGCGCTGCCCTCACCTGGATTGACCAAGTACGAAGCAATCGGAAGAAACACGAAGGCAATCCATCCGTGCGTTCAAGGGGCAATTTAACTATCCCCCGAGTGGCGCCCCGCAAAAACCGCCGCTCGACAATCTCGGGATGAACGAACCGCTGTATTGTAGAAAGAAGCTTGATTTATCCGAATGCCGGCGGATCCAGAAAGCATGACA
>Ga0302177_10002297_pt1 | contig 13517 bp, 13 predicted proteins | sample I_Palsa_E1_2_FD_198780 | JGI IMG/M metagenome (GOLD analysis project Ga0302177, IMG submission 198780) | Peat permafrost microbial communities from Stordalen Mire near Abisko, Sweden - I_Palsa_E1_2 | ecosystem: Environmental > Terrestrial > Soil > Palsa > Peat permafrost | place: Sweden... | reverse complement strand
CCGATGGATTTGAGATTGTGTCCGATTCATGACTTGGCAACGATGCTGCCAAATCTCGGGCCAAAATAAATTAAATGGGAACGAAGCGGGTCTAGACATTTTTGCGTGCCTGTGGTTATTCGCGCGGGCCGGGTGCTTTGCCGCCTGGCGAAATCAAAAAAACGCAACAATCCGAAAGGCACCGCGGCCCATGTCGACACGTGCTGTAGCTATGCTTCGTTCCTTTCAAAACAAACTTGGCGCGCACTCGGAAATTTTCGTGCGCGTCACGTTCGGCGTATTCATGGGCGGCCTCGTTGTGCTGCTGATCCTGCTTTACGCCGACGCTCCGATCCTGGGTCTGTAAAGTCCGTCCTTTCTTTCGGCAGCCCGCTCCATTTTCCGATCGAGCAGGCGCAAACCTTTCATTTACCATTGAGTTTCGTGCTGCGCATTTTCGCCACAATGTGACCACGCTCGGATTCAATAAATATCCGCCTAGGGGATCGGGGACGAATGCTGGGGCGGGCAAGCGCGGCATACCGGGTCGTTGCGCCGATTGGCGCCTGCGCGGCATTGGGCCTGCTATTGGCCAATTGCTCGGGCAAGGTTGATCCGTATTATGGCGTCTCGGCGAGCCCGCGCGTGGTGAGCTACGGCGACACGGTCCCCAAAGGCGGTGGAGTCTACCGGGTAGGGGCACCGTATATGGTTGCCGGCCGCGTTTACGTCCCCGAAGAGAACCCCAGTTACCGCGCCGACGGTCTCGCCTCATGGTACGGCGAGGATTTCCACGGCCGTCAAACCGCTAACGGAGAGGTCTTTGATCTCAACGGCATATCGGCGGCGCACCCGACACTGCCATTGCCATGCTATGCGCGGGTGACAAACCTTTCCAATGGCCGCTCCATCATCGTGCGCGTCAACGACCGCGGCCCGTATCATGGCAATCGGATTATCGATGTGTCGGTGCGGACCTCGCAGCTCTTGGGCTTTCAGAACAACGGCACTGCCTGGGTCAGGGTCGAATATGCCGGGCGGGCCCCGCTGCTGGGCTCGGACGACCGCGTGCTCGCGTCGACATTGCGCCAGGACGAACCGGCGCCGCTGCCGAACTCAGTCAAGCTTGCCGATGCAAAGCCGATCGTGCCGGCGACCTTGACGCCGGTTGAACGCGGGCCCCGCTTGGCCAGCATGTCGGCGAATGATGCGGCGGTGGAGACAATTCCGGTGCGGCCGGCCTCTTTCGTGGCGCCCCTGCGCCCGACAGGCGGCGCCGAGCAAGTCCTCAACGGCCGCGGACTCTACTAAACTTACCGCACGACCTATTCCGGATTTGGGTGCGCCGCTATCCGCTTACTATTGCGCAGCACGAAGCCGCGTGCCAATCGCTGAGCGTACGGTTTTGCGCGGAGGCGGAATTGCGGGCAAGCCGCGATGTGTTGCCGAGGGCTTATCTGGCGGCGGCCATTTTAGCCGCCGCGATGGCCTTTGCGCAGGCCGCCTCGAACATGACTGTGAGGAAGGACGATACCTTCCAGACCAGTGTCCCCAATGCGCTTCTGCTCGATCCCGACAGCAACAGCGTACTGTTCGAAAAAGGCGGTGACGAACTGGTCGCGCCGGCGAGCCTTGCCAAGCTGATGACGCTCGAATTCGTCTTCAATGAAATCAAGCAGGGCCGCCTGAAACTCACCGACGAATTCACCATCAGCGAAAACGCCTGGCGCAAGGGTGGGGCGCCGTCGCACGGATCCACCATGTTCGCCGCGATCCACAGCCGGATCAGCCTCGACGATCTGATCCACGGCATTATTGTCGATTCGGCGAACGACGCCTGCATCGCCATCGCCGAGGGCGTCGCCGGCAACGAGGCCGCGTTCGGCGCTTTGCTGACCAAGCGTGCGCGCGAAATCGGCCTGCAAAAATCGACCTTCACCAACGCGACCGGCTACTCCGAGCCAAACCTGCGCGTGACGGTGCGCGAGCTTGCGCAACTCGCGCGCCACATCATGCAGACCTATCCGGACTTTTATCCCTATTTCGCCGAGCGCGAGTTCACCTGGGATAAAATCCGGCAGCAGAACCGCAACCCGCTGCTGGCCATGGGCATCGGCGCCGACGGACTGAAAACCGGCGAAACCAGCGAGGCGGGATTTAACCTTGTGGGCTCGGCGGTCGTGGACAACTTCCGCCTGATCGCCGTGGTCACCGGCGCGAGATCGGACAAGGAGCGCGCCGACGAGGCGCGCAAGCTCCTCGATTTCGGCTTTCACGGATTCGAGGCCCGCATCCTGTTTGCCGAGGGCCAGTCCATCGGTGAGGCCAAAATCTTCGGCGGCGACACAAGTTATGTTCCTCTCGTTGGGCCGGGAACGATCCGGGTGATGATGCCGCGCAATGGCGGCGAGCATTTGATCGCGCGCGTCGTCTATAACGGGCCGGTACCGGCGCCGGTCAGCAAAGGGCAAAACATCGGCAAGCTCAAAGTCTGGCGCGGCGAGAACCTCGCGCTCGAGGTGCCGCTCCAGGCCGCGGATGACGTCGGGCCCGGCAGCATGACGCGGCGCGCCATGGATGCGGCAACGGAATTGATGATCGGCCTATTTCGCGCCGGCGTGAACCGCCTCTAATCCGCTTTCCGCCGCTCGCGCCGCCGATGGCGGCGGTTCCATTTTGCCCCTATATCCGCCCAGCGCCGCCGTGGCCGGCCCGGTCTTTCTTATCCGCTTGTACGGCCGTCGGATTTAACCCATCGAGATATGGCATGCGGGGGAAGTTCATCACTTTTGAAGGCGGGGAGGGCACCGGCAAGTCGACGCAAGCGACGGCGCTGGCCGGTGAGCTTCAATCTCTCGGGATTGCCGTGGTGCAAACGCGCGAGCCCGGTGGATCGCCGGGCGCCGAAATTATCCGCCACGTATTGCTGTCCGGCGCGGCAAAGCCTTTCGGGCCCGAAGCGGAGGCGATGCTGTTTGCCGCCGCCCGTGACGATCACATCAAATGCACCATCCAGCCGGCGTTGACCGAGGGCAAATGGGTCGTGTGCGACCGTTTCGTGGATTCGACGCGCGTCTACCAGGGGATTCTCGGTCGGGTCGATCACCGCTTCATGAACGCGCTTGAGCGCGTTTCGGTAGGGGGCCTACTGCCGGATTTGACCCTTGTTCTCGACGTCCCGGCGGAAATGGGACTAAAGCGCGCCGCCGGCCGCCGTCGCGGCAAATCTCCGGACCGTTTCGAAGGCGAGGAGCTCGAGTTTCATCAAAAGCTGCGTGCCGCCTATCACGCGCTCGTCCAGCTCGAGCCGCAACGCTGCGTGCTGATTGACGCGCGCGCCGCAAAGAAAGTGGTCGCAAAACGGATTTGGCAAGCGGTTTGCAAAAAATTCGAATTGCAACCGCCGGTGCCCGCATTGGAACAAACCGAGCCATGAGCCGCGACGCGACCGACGATGACGACGAGGAAACCGCGCCGCATAGGGCGGCGTCCTTATTCGGCCACGCCGAAGCCGAGGCCATGCTGCTTGCCGCGTATCGCAGCGCCAAGCCGCCGCACGCGTTCCTGCTTATGGGCCCAAAGGGCATCGGCAAAGCAACGCTTGCATACCGTATGGCGCGGTACGTGCTCGCTCATCCAGATGCGGACACGTCCGAAGTAAAGGCAACGAAGTCGCTTGCAGTCGATCCGGTGCACCCGGCCGCCCGGCGCATGGCGGCCAAGGCGCATCCCGGGCTTCTCGTGATCGAGCGCACGCCCAATGAAAAAGGCGTGATGCGCCAGCAAATCGCGGTCGATGACGTCCGCCGCACCGTCACGTTTTTCGGCAATACGTCGGGGGAGGGCGGCTGGCGCATTGCGGTCGTCGATGCGGTGGACGAGCTCAATCGCTTTGGAGCCAATGCGCTGCTCAAGGTGCTGGAGGAACCGCCCGAGCGCTCCCTCCTGCTCCTGGTGTCGCATTCGCCGGCGCGTGTTCTGCCGACGCTGCGTTCGCGTTGCTGCGTGGTAAACATGCGCCCGCTCGCCCAGGCCGATGTAGCCGCCGCGCTTGCCGCGGCAGTCGGACGGCGGGCTGACGACCCGGACATCCACGCGGCTGCTGCTGCGGGCGACGGCAGCGTCAGCCGCGCGCTCGAATTCCTGGACGAAGATATGTTGGCGCTACGCCGTCACGCGCTGAGCGAACTCGACCGCCTGCCCACGATCGACGCGAATGCCCTGCATGAATTGGGCGAGGCGCTGGCCGGCACCGACGCGAGACCGCTGGGCGCCTTTTTGGATACGGTCAATGCCTGGATGTCGCGGCGGCTTGATCGCGGCGCCGACGATCTTTCCCGCCTAGCGCAGCTTGCTGGTGCTTGGCAACGGATCAATCAAGCGGCGCGGGACGCGCTTGAATACAATTTAGAGCGAAAACCGTTGGTCTTTAGCATTTTCGGCATGCTTGCCGAGGTGACGCGCCGTTGATACCTAGGCGCCCACGCTTCATGGCCGGGCATCATCCGTCGAAGACGGGCGTGAACGCCCTTTTGCCCGGCCATCCACGTCTCGATTGAACGCGCGAATCCCTGATGGCCTCCAAGTCCAAATCGAAGTCCGGAAAGAAAGCGACGCGGAAACGTAAAAAGCCGGCCGCAGCGAAATCCCGCCGCACGCCGCCAAAAAAAGCGAAGCGTTCGTCGGCGGCAAAGGGCCCTTCATCCTCGGCAAAGCGCGTCGGGCGAGAAAAATCGGCAAAGAAGCCGCAGTCCAAGCCGGCAGGGGTGTACGCGAAGCGCTCGCCTGCAAAACCGCCGAAAAAGCCGCCACCGACTGCACCGAAGATTTCGCGAGATAACCCGCCCGTGCGGCCAGCATCGCAACCGTCAATTCAGAAAGATTCCGCGAGCAGGGGCGCGCCCTATTACATCACCACCGCCATCGCGTATCCGAACGGCCCACCGCATATCGGCCACGCCTATGAAGCAATCGCCACCGACGCCATCGCGCGTTTTCAACGCCTTGACGGCTTCGACGTGTTCTTTCTCACCGGCACCGATGAGCACGGGATCAAGATGCTGCAGACGGCGGCCAAGGAAGGCGTCACGCCGCGGGAGTTCGTCGAGCGCAACGTACCGCGCTTCAAGGCCATGGTGGCAATGCTCAATTGCTCGAACGACGAATTCATCCGCACCACCGAGCCTCGTCACCATCGCGCTTCGGAAGCGATCTGGGAGGCGATGGAGAAGAACGGCGACATCTATCTCGACAAATATTCCGGCTGGTATTCGGTGCGCGACGAAGCCTATTACGACGAGAGCGAAACCCGCTTCGACGCGGCAAATGTGCGCATCGGTCCTAACGGCACCCCGGTCGAGTGGGTCGAGGAGGAGAGCTATTTCTTCCGCCTCTCTGCCTATCAGGACAAGCTTCTCGAGCTTTACGCAAGCGATCCCTCCTACGTACTCCCGCGCGAGCGCTTCAACGAAGTCATGAGCTTCGTCAAAGGGGGCTTGAAGGACTTATCGATCTCGCGCACCACGTTCGACTGGGGCGTAAGGGTGCCCGGCAATCCGCGGCACGTGATGTATGTGTGGGTCGACGCGCTCACCAACTACCTCACCGCGGTCGATTATCCCGACGTCGACAGTGAGAAATTCCGGCGCTACTGGCCGGCCCATCTGCACGTGATCGGCAAAGACATTGTGCGCTTTCATGCGGTGTATTGGCCGGCATTCTTGCTCTCTGCCGGCGTTGCCGTGCCGAAGGGCATCTACTCGCACGGCTTTCTGTTCAACCGCGGAGAAAAGATGTCGAAGTCGGTCGGCAACGTCATCGACCCCTTCGACCTGGTGAAAGCCTACGGCGCCGATCCCTTGCGATATTTCTTCCTGCGCGAGGTGCCGTTCGGTCAGGACGGCAATTATAGCCATGAGGCGATTATAAATCGTATCAACGCCGACCTCGCCAACGATCTTGGCAATCTGGCTCAGCGGTCTCTGACCATGGTGGCGCGGCAGTTCGGCGGCGCGTTGCCGAAGCCCGGTTCATTCAGCGCGGCCGATGAGAGCATCCTTGCCGTTGCCGACGCCATGATCGCAAAAGCGCGAGAATTCATGACGACCCAGCAATTGCATCAGGTGCTCAACACCGTCTGGGCCGCGGTTGCCGACGCCAATCGCTACTTCGCCGGCGAGGCGCCGTGGGCCTTGGCAAAAACCGATCCGGCGCGGCAGGGCACGGTGCTTTACGTGACCGCGGAAGTTCTGCGCCAAGTTGCCATCTTGTGTCAGCCCTTCATGCCAGAGTCGGCCGGCAAACTTCTGGATTTGTTGGCAATTCCAGCGGATCGTCGCAACTTCGCGGATTTCGGCACAAGGATTGCGGCTGGAGCCACATTGCCGGCCCCGGCGCCGGTCTTCCCGCGCTACGTGGAGCGGGAAACACAAGCCGCGCAATAGGGCCGTCAATGCTGATCGACAGCCATTGCCATCTCGATTTTCCCGATTTCGCCGGTGAGCTTGATGCCGTCGTCGGCCGCGCCCGAGCGGCAGACATCGCGCGCATGGTCACCATCTCGACGCGCGTTGCGCGCCACGTCGAGTTGCTGGCCATCGCCGAGCGCTTTGGCGATGTTTATTGCTCGGTCGGCACGCATCCGCATTACGCCGACCAAGAGCTCGATGTCACCGCGGCCGATTTGATCGTGCGCGCGCAGCATTCAAAAGTCGTCGCCATTGGCGAAGCGGGGCTCGATTACCACTACGACCGCTCGCCGCGCGCTGCGCAAGAGCGCGGATTTCGCACCCACATCGAAGCGGCCCGCAAGAGCGGCCTGCCGTTGGTCATTCATTCGCGCCAGGCCGACGCCGCCACCGCCCGCATTCTCGAGGAGGAAACGGGGCAGGGCGCCTTCCCCGCCGTGCTTCATTGTTTCACCGGCGGGCCTGAACTCGCCCGGCGCGCTATCGCGCTTGGGCTCTTTATCTCTTTCACCGGTATCCTGACGTTCAAGAATTCGGCCGCGCTACGCGCCATCGCGGCCGAGTTGCCGGGCGACCGCATTCTGGTCGAGACCGACGCGCCGTATCTCGCGCCGAGCCCGTTTCGCGGCAAGCGCAACGAGCCGGCTCATGTGGGCGAAGTCGCCAAAGTTCTGGCCGAGGCCCGCGGCGTGTCTTTCGAGGAAATCGCCCGGCAAACAACCGACAACTTCTTCGCGCTGTTTCGCAAGGTGCCGCGTCCGACCGGCGGGGATTTGCAGCGCCGACAACCGCAAATCGCGCCCGCGGCATGAGTCTGCGCCTCACCATTCTCGGCTGCGGCTCTTCGGGTGGGGTGCCGCGGCCCGCGCTCGGCTGGGGCGATTGCGACCCGAACAATCCGAAGAACCGCCGCCGGCGCACTTCGCTTTTGGTCGAGCGGCTCGGTCCAGGCGGTGTGACACGGGTTTTGGTCGACACTTCACCAGACCTGCGGGAGCAGCTTCTCGAGGCGGAGGCGGATTCGCTCGACGGCGTGTTCTATACCCACGAGCATGCCGACCACGTCCACGGCATCGATGATTTGCGCGGTTATTTCATCAAGCAGCGCCGGTTGATCGATGTCTATCTTGCCGCTCACACCGCAAAGATAATCCGTGCGCGGTTTGACTATTGCTTCGAATCTCCGCCGGGCAGCGACTATCCGCCCATCGTCCGCGAGCATCGTTTCGCCGCCGGCCAGCCGATCATGGTCGATGGCCCAGGCGGCCCGATCATCGGCCTGCCGATCCTGCAAGCCCACGGCGATACCCCGTCGTTCGGATTTCGCTTCGGCAGGGTGGCGTATTCGTGCGATCTCAGCGATTTGCCGCCTGAGAGCGTCGCGGCCCTGGCCGATAGCGACGTGTGGATTTTGGACGCACTGCGCTATCGGCCGCATCCGAGCCATTTCTCGGTCGCCGATGCGCTCGGTTGGATCGAACGCCTAAAGCCACGCCGGGCGATCCTCACCAATCTTCACTCCGACCTCGACTACGAAAAATTGCGCCGCGAATTGCCGCCGCAGGTCGAGCCCGCATTCGACGGTATGACCGTCGAAGTCGAAGATCATTGAGGCGGGAGCTGCGCGGCGATACGGGCGGTGCGGCGCGCACAAAGCCACAGTTTATAAGGTCTAGGGGCTTATGTTCCATAATATCTCTTATGCGAATCATCACTCAAGTGTCTCGAAGCGGCTTTGGCCGCCAGAGACGGAACCAAAGGCTTTTGCTATGGTTTCTCCCCACGCCCTGCACGCCGGGTTACGGGCAGCCGGGCGCTTGTTTTCCAACCTCGACATTTGCACCAAGGGATCCCCGCTGTGAGCAAAACGAACGACACGCGTCGCAAGACTGCAGCACCGCTCGACACGCCGACCGACCTTTCATCGGATGCTGTCAGCAAGATTTCCGCCAAGCTCAATGAAATCCTGGCTACGACTTTTGCGCTCTACCTCAAGACCAAGAATTTTCATTGGCACGTCAGCGGCCCGCACTTTCGGGATTATCACCTGCTGCTTGACCAGCAGGGCGAGCAGATCTTCGCCATCACCGATGACATTGCCGAACGGGTGCGCAAGATTGGTGGCACGACGGTGCGTTCGATCGGGCAGATTTCGAAGCTGCAAGGCATCGACGATAACAACGAGAATTTTGTGCCCCCGGTCGAAATGCTGCGCGAACTGATGAACGACAACAAGGCGTTGATCGCGGCGATGCGCGAAGCGCACGAGATCACGGACAAGGGCGGCGACGTCGCCACCACCAGCTTTTTGGAGAACTGGATCGACGAGGCTGAGCGGCGCACCTGGTTCCTGTTCGAGGCGAGCCGGCGCGGCGACAATTCCGGTCACTAGAGCATGATCCCGAAAAGTGGACACCGGTTTAGCGGGATGACGATTCTAAGAGAAGTCATCACGCTCCAGGCGCGCCATTTATTAACAGCCGGCCGGCGCCATCGCGGCGCGGCGAGGGGTCTGATAGCTTTCCGCCGCAACTGGAAAGGCTGTCATGACCCCTTCGCGCGATATCGGCCGGCTGATCGGAATCATGGCGGCGCTGCGCACGCCGAGAACCGGCTGTCCGTGGGATTTAGAACAGAATTTCGCGACCATCGCGCCCTACACGCTCGAAGAAGCCTATGAGGTCGCCGACGCGATTGCGCGCAACGACCTCGGCGATTTGCAAGAAGAATTGGGCGATCTCCTGCTGCAAGTCGTGTTTCATGCCCGCATGGCGCAGGAGCAAGGCGCCTTCGATTTTGGCGACGTGGTCGAGGGGATCACCGCAAAACTCATTCGTCGGCACCCTCACGTTTTCGGCGAGCGCCGTGCCGGCAACCCGGAGGCCGTCAAAGGTTTGTGGGACGAAATAAAGGCGCAGGAGAAAGAACGGAAACGAGCGAAAGCGGGAGGAAGTACGCCTTCGCAGGAGGGTGCCCTCGCTGGGGTGCCGATCGCCCTCCCCGCACTGACCCGCGCGCTAAAGCTCCAAGCCAAAGCCGGCAAAGTCGGGTTCGACTGGAACGACATGCGCGCGGTGTTGCGCAAAATTCGCGAAGAGACCGACGAGATCGAGGCGGCGCTGGAAATCGATTCAGATGAGGCGGCCGCGGAAGTGGGCGACCTGCTCTTCGCCGCCGTCAACCTCGCCCGCCATCTGCACGCTGATCCCGAGACGCTGCTGCGGCAAACCAATCAGAAATTCGAGCGGCGTTTTGCCGCCATCGAACGTGCCCTTGCGGCGCGAGGCAAAGCGCCGCAAGACGCCACGCTCGCCGAAATGGACGCGTTGTGGGACGAAGCCAAAGCGGATGAATGAAGGCCGTGCGGCCTCTCTTGGGCTGCGCGCCATCTGCCCCAGCAAAGCTGCAGCAAAAACTTTAGTTCGAAAAAGGTCGTACCGACGAGGAAAACCGCTCGCGTACCGCGTTCGCCCTATCGGCGGCGGTCCGGACCGTCATGGCGACCTGCCCTGACTCCTGGTTGACCGCTTTGCGAATGACTTCGGTGTGCCGATGCAACCAGCTCACACCCGCGCCATCCGCCGCCTCGAGGGTGAGCTCGATGACGACCCGGCCGGCGGCAAGCCGCGTTTCGATGGCCTCCCCTAGCGCACCGATCCCCTCCCCGCTGATTGCGGAAACGAGCACCGGCCGCTCTTCGGCGGCACGACGGCCGGCGAGATTTTCAAGTTGGGCGCGAGCATCCGGATCGAGCCGGTCGATCTTGTTCCAGACCTCGATCAGTGACGGCTTATCGGTCGATTTGCGCTGCGGATCGATGCCGAGCTGACTCAAGATTCCTTCTACGTCATGCAATTGGGCTGCGGCGTTTTCATGCGACATGTCGCGGACGTGGAGAATGACATCGGCCTCGGTCACTTCCTCGAGCGTGGCGCGGAACGCCGCGATCAGCATGGTCGGCAGATCGGAGATGAATCCGACCGTATCGGAAAGGATGATGCGCGCGCCGTGCGGCAAATCGACGGCCCGCAGGGTCGGATCAAGCGTCGAGAACAGCATATCCGCCGACACCACGCGCGCCTGCGTCATGCGGTTGAATAAGGTTGATTTACCGGCGTTGGTATAGCCAACCAGCGCGACGATCGGATACGGCACGCGGCGGCGGCTTTCGCGGTGGAGCGCGCGCGTGCGCTTGACCTTGACGAGCTCGGCCTCGATCTTGGCAAGCCGTTCCTCGATCATGCGGCGGTCGGCCTCGAGCTGGGTCTCGCCCGGGCCGCCGAGAAAGCCGAAACCGCCGCGCTGACGCTCGAGATGGGTCCACGTGCGCACCAGCCGGCTCTTTTGATAAGTCAGATGCGCGTGTTCGACTTGCAGCGCGCCTTCGCGGGTGCGCGCGCGCCTGCCGAAAATCTCCAAAATCAGCCCGGTGCGGTCGATCACCTTGGCGTTCCAGGCCCGTTCAAGATTGCGCTGCTGCACCGGCGTGAGTGCGCCGTCGACCACGACGATGCCCGCTTCGAGCGTCCGTAAGAGCCCGGCGATTTCTTCGACCTTGCCTTTGCCGAGCAGTGTTGCGGGACGCGCGGCGTTGAGCGTCACGACGCCGGCCTGCACGACGTCAAGATCAATGGCGCGCGCCAGCCCAACCGCTTCGTCGAGCTTTTCCGCGGGCGTGCGGTCGGCGGGATGCTGGGAAGAAGGCGCCCGGCGCAGCACCGGTTCGATGACAAGCGCGCGGCCGGTCGCCGCGGCTGCATCTGCCGGTCCCTCCCTTTGACTCGAGGGAGCGTCAGAGAGTGCGGAGCGCGTGTCGCGGCGGCGCGGCTCCAATCAGATCTTGTCCCCGGTTGACGGCTCTTCGGCGCCCTCGAACAACTGCACGGGATGGCCCGGCATGATCGTCGAGATAGCGTGCTTGTAGACGAGCTGCGAATGCCCGTCGCGGCGCAAGAGCACGCAGAAATTATCGAACCAGGTCACCACGCCCTGCAATTTGACGCCGTTCACCAGAAAGATGGTCAGCGGAATTTTGCTCTTGCGGACGTGGTTGAGGAATGTGTCTTGCAGATTTTGTGCGCGGTCGGCTGCCATGGCCGTTGTTTCCGTTTTTGTACCGCAGGCCCCTACCCCGCGGGTCTTTTCTTGCGCTTCCTAAAATAGGGTGGGCCGAGCAAGCGGAACCCACTCAGAGCATTGCTATTACAACGAAAAAGATAGGTTCGCTCACCTCAGCCCTACGTTTCGCCGCGGGCCGCCGGTGTTGTCCGGCGGTAACCGAGCAAATTTATTAGACGGTACCGCGCCAAGGGATGCAAGTCCAAGTTGGCGGCGCCGGAACGATTCTGCTGTTGCGGCCGCTAGCCGCCGAAAAATAATCTCAAAGGCGAGGCATCAGCCCGCTTCGGCAAAGAGGTGAAACGCGCGCCGCAGCGCGGTCGCTATCGGTCCCGGCTTGCCGTCGCCGATCGCATGGCCGTCAATGCTTACGACCGGCAACACGATCTGTGTCGCCGCGGTGACAAAAGCCTCACGGGCGGCATAAGCCTCTTTGAGCGTGAACGTCCGTTCGTCGATGGCGAGATCTTGCGCCTGAACGGCCTCGAACAGGACCTCGCGGGTAATACCGCGCAAAATGGCCCGGTCCGGGCGGCGGGTCACGACCTTGCCGTCCTGGGTCACAATCCAGGCGTTGGTCGAGGCGCCTTCGGTGACGTTGCCATCCTTGTCGACAAACCACGCGTCGCGCGCGCCCTGCTCGATCGCGGCTTGCCTCGCCAGTACGTTAGGCAAAAGTCCGATGGTCTTGATATCAACGCGGCCCCAGCGGTTATCCGGCGCGCTCACGACCGCGATGCCCTTGGCGGCAAGCGCCTCGTTACGGCTGTGGTTGAGCGATCGGGCGGTGACGACCAGGCTCGGTGGGACTTCCGGGGCCGGAAAGGCGTGGTCGCGCCGCGCGACGCCACGGGTCACCTGCAGGTAAAGGAGGCCGTAGCCGATGCGATTGCGCGCGGCCACCTCGCGCATCACGATCTTGAGCGCCGCAAGTGGTATCGGCATGCGAATGCGCAGTTCATCGAGCGAGCGCGCGAGGCGGGCCAGGTGGCGGCGCTGATCGATTAACAGCCCGTTGCGTACCTCGCACACCTCGTAGACGCCGTCACCGAACTGATAGCCGCGGTCTTCGATGTGCACCTTGGCGTCACGGAACGGCAGATAGCGGCCGTTGACATAGGCTATTCTGGACATCGGATGATGGACGAGCGGCGACGGACGACGAATTTGAGAACAACAAAGTTCATGTTTATGCGTTCTCCGCCGTCCTCGTCTTACCTCAATCGATTCCGAGCGCCTTGAGCTTGCGGTGCAGCGCCGAGCGCTCCATGCCGACAAATTCGGCGGTGCGGGAGATATTGCCGCCGAACCTGTTGATTTGCGCCAAGAGATATTCGCGCTCGAATACCTCGCGCGCCTCGCGCAAGGCCAAGCCCATAAGATGCTCGCCGCCGTTGCCGTTCGGCATGGAAGGAATCATCGAGCCGACGTCGGGCGGCAGCATTGACGCGGTGATGACCGCTTCCGGCTCGCCGCCGGCGAGGATCATCAGCCGTTCGACGTTGTTGCGAAGCTGCCGCACATTGCCCGGCCAATCGTGCGACTGCAGCACCGCCAACGCGTCGGGGCCGATATTGCGCTTGGGCAGGCCGGTGGTCTGCGAGATTTGCGTCATGAAATAGTCGACGAGTTCCGCGATGTCCTCACGCCGCTCGGCGAGCGGCGGCACCCGGATCGGGACGACGGAAAGCCGGTGATACAGGTCATCGCGGAATTTGCCCGCGGCGATCTCCGACTCGATATTGCGGCTGGTCGACGAGACGATCCGCACGTCGACGGTGACTTTGGTGCTGCCGCCGACACGCTGAAAAGTCTGGTCGAGCAATACGCGCAGAATCTTGTTTTGCGTCTCGCGCGGCATGTCGGCGATCTCGTCGATGAATAATGTGCCGCCGTGAGCTTCCTCCAGCGCGCCAACTTTGCGCTGTTGCGTGCCATTGCCCGCGTCAATGC
>Ga0302177_10002296_pt1 | contig 13522 bp, 15 predicted proteins | sample I_Palsa_E1_2_FD_198780 | JGI IMG/M metagenome (GOLD analysis project Ga0302177, IMG submission 198780) | Peat permafrost microbial communities from Stordalen Mire near Abisko, Sweden - I_Palsa_E1_2 | ecosystem: Environmental > Terrestrial > Soil > Palsa > Peat permafrost | place: Sweden... | reverse complement strand
TCCCGGTTAGCCGCCGTTCGCGATCGTGATTGACAGCGGCTAAAGGCCGATACAAGAATGCCGCTCGCGATTTATAAAGTTGAGAATAATCTTTGACGGCTATTCTCTTGCTGGTTCGTTCCGAATGGCCACCGTGCGCGGTGCAGGGAGGCGATCCAGCGGAAAAGCAAATCCATGAGGGGGAGTTATGACACGAGTTTCATGCTTGACGGCGACCATCCTGAAGGTAGCGCTGCGCGAGGCGGGGCACCACGCGGATCTCACTAACTAACACAATTCTTCAAGTCTCAAAACGCTCCCAACTGCAATTCGTCGGCGCCGACACCGAAGGTGAACATACCGCGGGAATTGGAAGTGTTGGCGCTGACGACAAGGCCCAGGACGTCGGCCGACAGAGTGCTTGTCTATGCACCCTGCATGAACGGGAGCGTGCGCGAACAGGGAGCCGAGGCATGAACGAACGTGTGGCGCTTGTCACGGGCGGTGGTCGGGGGATCGGGCGAGAGGCGGCGCTACTGCTGTCGGCAGCGGGAGCGCGCGTGATGGTCGTGTCGCGCAACGCGACGGAACTGGCGGCCGTTGGCCTCGAATACGTCACGGCCGACCTCGGCACGGCCGAGGGCTGCGCCCTGGCCGTTGCCGAGACCGAGCGGCGACTGGGCGCAATTGACCTGCTGATCGTGAACCACGGCATCGGCTCGGCCCACGAGCGGCTCGTGTGGGAGCAGGATCCGGAGGTTTGGCGTGAGACGATGCGCATCAACCTCGACGGCCCGTTCGAGCTCGCGCGTCTGACAGTCGGCGGCATGTGCAAGCGCGGCTTCGGCAGGCTCGTATTTACCAGTTCGACCGCCGGCGAGAAAGCGGAACGCTCCGGCAGCGCGTACACCGCTTCCAAGCATGGGGTTATCGGGCTCGCACGTGCGGTCGCCCAGGACGCTGGACCATTTGGAGTCACATCCAACGCAGTGCTGCCTGGCTGGGTGCGAACGGCAATGGCCGAGCGCTCGGCGAGGACGGAGGCCGCACGGCGCAGCATCAGCGTTGAGCAGGTGTGGCGCGAGCGCGCCGCCATCTACCCGCAGAACCGAGTGCTGGAGCCGCGAGAGGTCGCGCAGGTGATCGCGTTTCTCTGCAGCGAAGCTGCCGGGGGCGTGAACGGCGAGGCGATCACCGTGGCTCTAGGCGGCGTGTGGTAGGCGCGATTCGGCAGATTGGCTTCAGAGTCCGAAGTTGACCCGTTGTTGTCCTCTGCTCAGATGGGGCAGCCAGTCGCTCAGGGTATTCCCCATGGGCGATAGTGCCTCCGAGAGCGGCATTTACTTCTCGCGTTCATCTTCATCTTCATCGGCGTCATCATCTTCAGGATGACCCAACTCGTCCTCATCGTCGACCTCGAACTCCTCGGGGGCTTCCATGTTCTCGTCGATCTCGCGTACGGGTGCCTCATTCTCACCGGCATGTTCATCGTCTCGGTCATCGTCGTCATCTTGCGTACCGGTCGCGGGGTGCTCGGCGAGAACCAATCCCTGAAAGTCGCGCGAGGTGGGGGGTTCTGCGTGTTGGGTGCCCATTCAGGAATCCTTTTAGAAATGAAAATAGCGGGGCTCACGTAGTCTGACACTTAATTCGAGTATCCGCCCGTGTGGCTAAAACCGCCTGTCAGCGGACAACAACCTCTGGGTTGGTGAGAATCGGGGCACGCGCTGTTGAAGGCTTGGGGAGGCAACGGTGCGGCCTACGATTGCGCAACGATTTACGCCCAGTGGGGCAACGTCACCCAGGCGCTCGCGTGGCTGGAAACCGCGCTGCGGCAGCCGGACGCTAACCTGGAGGGCTTGAAGATCGACCCTCTAACTCGATCCGCTGCGCAAAGAGCCGTGCTTCCAGGCGATCGAGCGGGAGTTGAAGTTTCCGCGTTAAGCGGCGGTGCGGTTCCGACGCAATTCCTTTCGTCGCTCGAAGAGCGTTCCAATGTCCGCTATGTAGAGAATTGAGGGTTCTGCTCGGGTGGCCGAAGTCGGCCGGGATCGGCCCCCAAGGCGACCAACGCTGCTTCTGGCCGTAATTAACGGCTATGTGGCACGCGCGGGCGGGTAGGAGAATTGCGGAGCGCGGTAACGGCTATCGCGGAATTCGCAGTAAATAGGTCCACAATTGCCCCACTGATTTGAACCAGAGTTCCGATCTTCACTCGAGTCCCTCGCTTTAGCGCCCCATGGGCCAATAGTGCTATTGAAGGCTGCCGCGAATAGATGTGATGCGTTGGGTGTTGAAGCCAAGCCAGTGCATGCGTCCGGCATAGCGCGCATGCTCGACCTTTATACAGCGATCCATGATGACCGAAATTCCGCCATCCTCTGCGATGCGCGCGCCATCTTCGTTGATTACCGTGAATTGGCACCAAAGGCACCGAGCACCAATGGCAATAGCCTCCTTCGCGATCGCGGGCAGCGCTGCCGGCGCGCGGAAGACATCGACTATGTCCACGGCAATTGGCACGTCACGCAAACTGGCAAAGCTTCGCTCACCCAGGATCTCGGACTCGCGTGGATTCACAGGAATCACGCGGTATCCATGCCGCTGCAGGTAGAACCCCACGAAGTTGCTGGCGCGTAGAGGGTTGCCCGACAACCCGACGATTGCGACTGTCTTTGCAGCGAGCAGTACTTTCTGAATCGTCAAGGGATTCTGATAGCGCACAAGGTCAAACGCCTTCATCGTTCATCCCCCGTCGGTCCCGATGCACGCGCACGCGCAAGGCCCTGCTCAAGATCCCAGATCAGATCGTCTGCATTCTCGATGCCGACAGAGAGCCGGATCGTCCCCGGCCGAACGCCCGCCGCCGCAAGCTCCTGATCGTCAAGCTGCCGATGCGTCGTGCTAGCTGGGTGAATGACGAGACTCTTCGCGTCACCGACGTTCGCGAGGTGCGACCACAAGGTAAGGCCACGAATGAATTCCTGCCCCGCTTCGCGGCCGCCGCGAATATCAAACGAGAACACCGCGCCCGCGCCGCGCGGCAGGTATTTTTGAGAAAGCGCCCAATACGGACTCTTGGGCAGGCCGGGGTACGTTACATTGGAGGCGAGTTCGTGCGATTCGAGGTAGCTGGCGATCGTAGTGGCATTCTCAACATGACGCGCCATCCGCAATGACAGCGTCTCAAGTCCCTGCAGGAACAAGAACGCGTTGAACGGACTCATGCAGGCTCCAAGATCGCGCAGAGTCTCGGCACGCAGCTTCATCAGGTAGCCGTACGTGCCGAAGATTTCGTGAAATTGCAAGCCGTGATACGCCGGCGAAGGCTCGGCGATCACAGGAAAGCGCCCGTTCGACCAATTGAACTGCCCGGAATCCACGACCACGCCGCCAATGCTCGTGCCGTGGCCCCCGATGTATTTTGTCGCCGAGTGCAGCGCCATGTCCGCACCCCACTCGATCGGACGGCACAGATACGGTGTAGCAAAGGTGTTGTCGACCAAAAGGGGAAGCCGGTGCTCGTGCGCGATGGCGGCAACCGCCTCGATGTCGAGCACATTGCCGCCGGGGTTGCCCACGGTTTCCGCGAAAAACGCCTTGGTGTTGTTGCGTATCGCGGCTCTCCATGCGCTGAGGTCGTCGGGATCGACCCACGTTAGCTCCACGCTCGTCTTACGCAGAATGTGCTTGAATTGATTGATTGTGCCGCCGTACAGCGCGGCCGACGAGACAACATGGTCGCCCGGCGCCAGCAGCGTGAACAGCGCCGCGGCCTGTGCGGCTAGGCCACTCGCGAACGCTACCGCGCCGCAGCCGCCCTCCAGACTGGCGATGCGTTCTTCGAATACAGCGACCGTCGGATTAACGATCCTCGAGTACGTGTTCCCGTATTCCTGGAGATTAAAGTACGCGGCCGCTGCTTCCGGATCTTCGAAGACATAGCTCGCGGTCTGGAAAATGGGCACGGCACGCGCACCGGTATTGGGGTCCGGTCGCTGACCTGCATGGACCTGGCGGGTCTCGAAGCCGTAATGACGTGGCGCTTCCACAGCTGAACTCCCAGTGGCGGGATGGCCGAAGAAGCGATCATAGGCTTCCACGGGTTCATCTCCAATGCGTCTGAGCGCAACCCTGTAACCGATAAGTTACCGCAGCTTCGGCGCCCGCTTGTGTCACCCCGTAACGCACGTGTAATCTTGCTATACCTTCGCAAGCTTCCCAAGCGGCTCTCTACTTAAGAGGAGGCATAAAGATGGCTAAGAATGGTGTCAACATCGACGGGCTCCTGGCGGCACGTGAAGCGCTGCGGAGCGCACCTGAAGCCGCCAATTTTACCTGGCGCGCATCGTGCAAGTGGCAAAATGGCACGCACGCCAAGTCAACCGTGCGAGGATTCCATGGGCTCGGCGGCGAGCAGTCGCATAAGAGCGAATTCTCGTTCGAGACCGACCATCCGGAAATCTTTGCGGCGGAGGATAAGGGCGCGACCCCGGTTGAGCTCGTACTCGTGGGCCTTGCGAGTTGCCTGACGGCGGGCGTGGCGACCGTGGCACAAAACCGCGGCATACAATTGCGCTCGGTGGAGGCAAAACTTGAAGGCAAGATGAATCTATACGGCATCCTCGGCATCGACGCCGATGTGCGCAACGGCTACGACGATATCAAGGTCACCTTCCACATCGACGCTGACGCATCCAAAAAGGACATCGAGGCGCTCGTCGCCCAATCACAAAAGCGCTCGGCCGTGTACGATATTGTAACCAATCCGACGAACGTCACCGTCGAGGTCATCTAACGGGAATCCTCCGCTCGCGACGGGGCGCGCCATCGAACGCATCACGACGGTCGTCATCGGTGCTGGGCATGCCGGGCTGGCGATCAGCCGGGTTCTCGCCGAGCACTCCATCGATCACGTCGTGCTCGAGCGCGGCGAAGTGGCCAATTCTTGGCGCCGCGAGCGTTGGGATTCGCTGCGGCTACTGACGCCAAATTGGCAGAGCCGGCTGCCCGGATATCCGTATGCCGGGACCGATCCCAACGGCTTCTTGACGATGCCTGAGGTTGTGGAACACATCTCGGGGTTTGCCGCCGCGACCTCAGCGCCCGTGCGCACACAGACGAACGTCACGTCAGTCAGACGTATCGACGCCGGATATCAGGTTGTCACCGACAGCGGCGAGATCCGGTGCCGGACGGTCGTAATTGCAAGCGGTGCTGCGAACATTGCACGTGTGCCTGAAGTGAGCACTGCAGTCCCGGAACGTATTGAGTGCCTCACGCCCTTCGAGTATCACAATCCGGACCGGCTGCCAGCCGGTGGAGTGCTCATCGTTGGCGCATCGGCTACAGGTGTGCAACTCGCTCACGAGATTCTCAGATCCGGGCGACCGGTGACTCTCTGCGTCGGCGAGCACGTGCGGCTGCCAAGGACCTATCGCGGTCGCGACGTGCTCTGGTGGATGGAAAATTCGGGTGTTTGGAATCAGCGCTACGACGAGATCGACGATCTTGAGCGCGCTCGCAGATTGCCATCGCCGCAGCTCGTCGGCACGCCGGAGCGGGCGACCCTTGACCTGAACGTATTGAGAAAGGCCGGGGTCGCGATCGTCGGACGGCTAGCGCATATACGCGATGGTTGCGCTCTTTTTTCCGGGGGACTCGCCAATCAGTTCGCTCTTGCCGATCTTAAGATGGAACGCCTGCTCGATGCGTTCGATGACTGGGCGCGCGCCGCGCCTCGACTCGAAGCTGGTCCGCCGGAGCGCTTCGAGCCGACCCGCGCGCCCCAATCACCGCGGCTCTCGCTAAATCTTCGTGGTGGCGAAATCCAATCCATTGTCTGGGCCACGGGCTTTCGTCCCGACTACCGCTGGCTAAACGTCTCGGTCGTCAATCGCAAGGGCGATTTGCGCCACGACGGTGGCGTCGTGGCCGGCGCCCCCGGAATGTATGCAATCGGCTTGCCGGTCCTGAGGCGCCGGAAGTCCACGTTCATCCTCGGAGCCGAGGACGATGCACGCGACATCGTCGGATACCTCCTGCGCTTTCTCGCCGATGGCGTAAGTACCTGAGCGCTGCACTTAGCGGTTTCCAACGGCGCCGGTTGCCTGTAATCGCAAAAGGGCAATTATAGCCATGTGGATGAGGCCACTATATCGGAGCTAGAACTAGTGGCCTGCATGAACCCGAATACGCAGCGTTGCACGAAGAGCCGTTAGCCTTTAGGTAGCTTCCGCACTCAGAACTCACCGGAGAACTACCTCGCATGTCGTAAATGTACGGTCACGGCGCATCGGCGCAACGTTTGATCTCATCTACACCAGACTTGGGTCGCCACGTAAGCGCCGCAGACTCTCGACGGAAGGCACGAAATAATAGGAGCCGGTCAACGGCTGAGTAAAGCGTGTGAGCGCATCGCGCGTGCCAGTGACCAGGCCCGCCATGCTGTCGAGCATTCTGGAAAGCCGCTTCTGGTCTGCACTGAATCCAACAAACATAGTTCCATGATCGTCGACGCCTCCGTAGGGCATGTTTCGACGAAAAATGTTCCCAAAGTCGTCCTGATCTGTGCGAGCGACATGCGAGTCCGACGGCTTGTTCTCGAGTTCGATGCTGTCGAGTTTGGTGCGTCCCATGATGCGCTCCTGCTGATCGATCGGCAGAGCTTCCCATTCACGTACCTTGTGCTTCCACTTTTGAAGCAAAAGGACCGCGCCGGCAGCGCCGGGAACTCCTTCCGGCAAGAGTGCTGCATCAGGAGCGTCGAGCAGCGTCGGATTCTCCGACCCATCGACAAAGCCAGTAAGATCGCGATCCTGCCGGTAAGACCAACTCGAAGTTTCTTCCCCTAGCGAGGCTTGGCCGGCGAGGTCACGGACAACCGAGCGCGCCATGTCGAAGACAACGTCATAGGCGCTGCCGGACAGCCACACCAGCGCATCATGCTGAGTGCCTGGCATAACAAATCCTTCTGTGCCTCGGATCTCCTTGTTAAAGCCCTCCACGCCTGGAGGCGCATCATCCGGAACGATATCGCACCACAGCTCAGGCCGAAAGCCGATGACGAAATTCACTCCTCCCGTGGTGGTCCGTGGTTCACGGATCGAGGAGATTGTAGAGGCGAACTCCTTGCATTTCTTCGCGTCCAGGAGGTCAAATTCCAAGTATGCATGAGAGGATGTTCCCAGCGCGAAGATTCCGGCCTGAGGTGTGTACATGCGGGAATGGTATCAGAACGCCTCATGATCACGGGGCGCCCCAACGATTGTTAGGCTGGTTGCGTAGGCACGCAGCGATCGTAGTTGTGTCTCGGCTGAGTAACATGCGGCGTTAGGAGTCGGCGAATGATTCGACACGACGGGTGAACACCTTGACTGGGACAAACATACGAGACGCCGAGTTATCGGAGATCGGGCAGTTGGCAAAGATCTGGTTCGACGGCTGGCAAGACGCTCATGCGCTAATCGTACCGGCAGAACTTGCTCGGCTGCGTACGCTCCAGAGCTTTGGGGAAAGACTTCGAGCTGCTTCGGCCGGTGTGCGGGTAGCCGGAGCATTAGGTGCACCCGTCGGCTTTTACTTTCTGAAGGGTGCCGAGCTGTATCAATTCTATGTTTCTTCCAATGCGCGAGGTTCCGGCATTGCCGCAGTTCTAATGGCCGATGCTGAAGCTCGTCTCGGCGAAAGTGGCGTCCAGACAGCTTGGCTCGCGTGCGCTATTGGCAACGATCGCGCCGCCAGGTTCTACGAAAAGTGTCGCTGGGTTCGGACTGGGACAGTGTCAGACGATGTAGAAGTGCCGGGCGGGACTTTTGCGCTCGAAGTGTGGCGCTACGAGAAATCACTCCGGTAGTCGGTGCGTTGTCGGTTGGGCCGCCGGATTTGCGATGCTCCAAAGTGGTCGTTCGCCAAGGGCCGCAATGGGCCAAAATCGGCACTACGGTCAATCCGGCGGCGGGCTGCCACGAGCGCTCATTCGCTTGGGCGAAATGGCGGCCCGAAAGCTGCTAATTCCCGGCGAGCGCTCACGCCAGACTTTTGGGGGCTCGCAGCTACCTTGTTACAACGCTTCTACTAGAGAGGGACGGTCGGACGCGGCACTCGCGATGGCGCAGCAGGATGGTGACGAGGAGCAGCTCTCGGGGACGCTAATTGCCCGTTAGGAAGCCTGCGTCGCTTACCGCCGACGTGCGGGACATCGGCTAGTGAGGATTTTTCAGGATGCTCCTCGGACGGACTGTGCTTCCCTACCGCCACCTTCCTCCGAGGCCTCTTGCTGCGCTGCGGCCGCTCGCGCTTTGAGCATTTGTTGTCATGCAACGCTGTCAGGCGCACGCTAGCCGTGACCTGCGACGGCAGGTTCCAATAACGGGGGAAAATCCATGATTCGCACGTTCATCATCGCCGCGGCCTCAGCCGCAGTCCTTACGATCTCACCAACGGTATTCGCTCAGCAGCCAGACCATGGTACAGCCGAGCAAGCCAAGGCCATGCTCTTGAAGGCGGAGGCGGCTGTGAAGGCAGATAAGACCAAGGCGCTCGAAATGTTCAACGCAGGGGAAGGTGGATTCCGGGATGGCGACCTCTATGTATTCTGCGCCAATCTGAGCGACGGTAAAATCGTTGCCCAGGGCAACCCGAATGCAAAGCAACAGCTTGGCCAGGACCAGAGAGCGCTCAAGGATTCCACGGGCAAGAATTTCGGGCGGGAACTCTTCGCCGCCGGCCAAAAGCCGGAGGGTCAAATCACCAAGGTCAGCTACATGTTTGCAAGGCCGGGCCCTGATACAACGCCGGTGCCAAAGGTAAGCTTAGTAACCAGGGCCAGCGACCTAGTTTGCGGCGTTGGTTATTACAAGTAGCTCGTTCCCGAAGCCGGGGCGCCGTACTTCGTCGCCCTGGTCACCTCATTGCATAGTGGGGAGTGTTTCGTCGCTGCGCTCTAAGCCGCGGTTCGCTTGAGCCGCGGTTGCTCGTGAGGCGCCGGACATCGCATAGCGCGCTTCTGCCAGCAACGCCGGCAATTAACGCTTTGCAGTCGTTTAGCTGCTATTTCCACAACCACCGATAATGGCCGTTTGCAAGGTCACGCCGGCGCGTCACTCGGGAAGACCGGCCTTGGGGTAGCCATCAGCGAAATGCTCAAGCGTCGCGGAATGGCTCCGTCGTGGCCCAAGTGGATAGAGCATCGTGGACGGCGACTTATAGATCTCGACATACTGCTCACAAGAATTCGGCACGCGCAGTCGAAGTCGGCCAATCTTAGGCACTTGCGCTAAGCTCTCGCCCACGGAGGCCATGAGAAGCCCTCCGGCGACTTGTCAGGGGCGTCCCACCGGTGACTGAGCCATCGCACGCGATTTTCCTGAGCTACGCATCCCAGGATGCGGAGGCTGCGCAGAAGATTTGCGAGGCACTGCGTGCGGCGGGCATCGAGGTCTTTTTCGATCAGAGCGAGCTTCGGGGCGGCGACGCGTGGGATCAGAAGATCCGGAGCGAGATCCACGATTGCGCGCTCTTCATTCCTGTCATTTCGGCCAACACGGCCTTGCGGCATGAAGGCTACTTCCGCCTTGAGTGGGACATTGCGGATCAGCGCACCCACATGATCGCTCGCAGCCGTGTATTCGTTGTGCCGGTGTGCCTGGATGCGACTACCGAGGTAGCGGCGGACGTTCCTGAGTCGTTTAGGCGCGTGCAGTGGACGCGCCTGTCGGGAGGCGAGGCATCACCCGCTTTCGTCGAACGGATAAAGCGCCTGCTATCGCCGGCGCTGACGTCGTTGAGCGCCGTGTCGAGTGCCGCGCCGGCAATCAGGGAGCCGGTGCGCGCCTCCCGGCGGTTACAGCCGGCCCTGCTCGCGATCGTTGCCGCGGTCGTCGTCGCGGCGGTCGCGTACTTCCTCACCGATAGGTTCTGGATCCCCAAACGCGCGACGCCAGAGACGGCCGCCCGCGCGGGCGCGCCCGCCACCGCCTTCGCCCCGCCGGCGCACTCGATTGCGGTGCTGCCGTTCGTAAATATGAGCAGGGACAAGGACCAGGAATATTTCTCCGACGGGCTAACCGAGGAGCTGCTCAACTCCCTCGCCCGCATCAACGAGCTGAAGGTCGCGGCCCGGACGTCCTCCTTCTACTTCAGGGGCGAGCACGCGGATCTCTCCACCATCGCCCACAAACTCAATGTCGCCTCGGTGCTCGAAGGAAGCGTGCGGCGCTCGGGGCGTACGATCCGCGTCACCGCACAACTCAACAACGCGGTTACCGGGTATCACCTTTGGTCACAGACCTACGACCGGGACTTAGGCGATGTGCTTAAGCTTCAGACTGAAATCGCCACTGCCGTCGCTGCGGCCCTCAAGCTCACACTGCTCGGCGATATTGCCGCGAAAATCGAGCTGGGTGGGACGCAGAATCCGGCCGCCTTCGATGCGTACCTGCGTGCCTCGAATGCGTACCGGCACTTCGGACCAGCGAACCTAGCCGCGGGAGGTCTTAACAAAGAGGGCCTGGAATCTGCTGTTACCGCTTACACAGAGGCTATTGGCGCGGACCCCAATTACGCCCTTGCCTACGCCGGCCGGTCGCTCGCATTCGCAGATTTCGCCCGGGCTTTGGTGGCGGGACCTGATGTCGGCGACTACTTCAATAAGGCGGAGGTGGATGCGCGCAAAGCAATTGGCCTGGCGCCGGATCTCGCCGAGGGTCACTTGGCGCTGGCCAACTTCTACGCCGGATCTCTCGAACTTGCGAACGCGTTTCGAGAGTACGGGCGTGCGCTGGCGCTGGCGCCCGGCAATGCAACAGTATTGAGAGAGTACGGCGCATTTGCCGTGCTAATCGGCCGAACTGAAGCTGGCTTGGCCGCGGCCCACCGCTTGCTGGTACTGGATCCATTGAATCCCATGAACCATTTCGGACTGGGTGTGTCTCTTGCGTTCGCGCGGCGCTATCGCGAGGCAATAACAGCCTTCACGGATGCCAAGGCGCTGACTCCGGAGGACGTGTCCGTCAACATGTGGCTTGGGATCGCTTACTACTTTAGCGGTAACTTCCAGAGCGCCCGTGCCGCGTGCGAAAGAGCGGGCGAAGTCAATGGACCCTGGTGCTTGGCAATGATCTACGACAAGCTCGGACGACACACCGAAGCCGAGACGATGCTTGCCAAAGTTCGCGCCATTGCGGGAGATCGGCTGGCCGAGGGATACGCCGACATCTACGCGCAGTGGGGCGACACTTCCCGCGCGCTCGATTGGCTCGAGACGGCGATGCGGAACCGAGACCCCTATCTCGCGTACACGAAGGTTAACCCCTTTTTCGATCCCTTGCGCAAGGAGCCGCGCTTCCAGGCGATAGAGCGGAACTTGAAGTTTCCGGACTGAGTAGCGACACGATTTGCTCGGTCTCTACAATGAATCGTTCCAACCTCCGCTAGGTAAAAAAATGTCGGCCCAAACGGACGGAGTTGGCCGCACTGAGACCTGCGCCCGCGGCTTCTGAGTCAAAGGTCGCCTCCTGACCCCTGCCCGACGGTCATGCTGCTTCGGCGTTTAATGTAGCGGGGCGCATCCCGCCGAATGTTACTCTCGGTGTCACTGCTAGTTACCGCTTAAAAGCGGTAGCTCTAACGTCTTGAAGAGCCATTTCCCTTCTTTACGCCGCTAAACCCACGCTTGCAGCTATGCCCCGGTCTCTGCCCGAATCCATTCAATCAGCTGGATTTCGTGGGCAGTCAACGCCGCGAGAATGCGCTGGTCTTCCATGGGCCCCATGGCCTCGAGCGCCTTGAATTGCGCCACATACCCGGCATACGACTTGATGGATTGCTGCATCAGCTTCTTACAATCGCTGCCGGCGTCCTTGCGGGCGTCGAGTGCGCCGCGCTCCTCGAGCACGGTCTGCGCCCGAGGCGTCAGCTGATATTTCTGCAGGAGTGCACGAAGCTGAGTTGCCGTTTCCCGTTCCAGCGCCGCGCACCTCTCCAAGAAGGCCGACTGCTGAGGGTACGCCAAGGCCAAACCGTCAAAGTACGCGGCGCCCGCTACTTCGTCTTCGTAGGCCTCGAGGATTTGCAAGATGTATTGCGTGCTTTCCATCCTGACCAGAGTCTAACGGGGCCTCCGTCTTTATCGCCATTCGATGAGCGATTGTACGGCCCGATAACTGTCTTGTATGGGCCGACGGACCCCGACTAACGAACAACGCCCTGTGTTGGTCCGAAGCCGCCTGTCACGAGCGTCAGCTTTCCCGGAGGTCCCAACAAGACTTCAGCTTTGTTACTGCGACCCATTACCCCATCGCCCCAATCACGCAATTTCAATGTGCAGCAGACGCTGCAGACGGTGACGCGACGTCATCGCCTGGTCGCGCACCCATCATTCGAAAAAGATCCTCATCCGACTTGGCTCCCTGCGTTATGGCGCGGGTTACGCCGTAGGCAATATTCGTGGTGCGATGGAAACGGAACAATTCGGTCAGAGTATTGGTTAGCAGTACCGAGTACTCGCCCAGGTCCTGCGGTGTCATCTGCGAGACGTCGGGTACAGGTCTTACATCGAGAAGATTAATCGCGACGCGGCTTTGATCTGCAGGCGCCATGCGAGCAAGGTCAGATGCGGATGCCTTACTATCCAGGGCCGCGAACCGGCTTTCAAACCGACGTAGCTCATCAAGCTCATTTAAGTACGCCAATAGCATCTCCTTCATAAATCCCTGTTGCGCGTATACCAGGTCGTACATCCCAGCCTCGTCGCGCGGCAGCAGCCCAATCTCCGCGCTCTCCTTTGCGGTATTCCAGTAAGGAGAGTCTGGAGCCCACACACCGGGCGTCTTCGGCGGAGGCTGGTAGGTGAAATTCGCCTTACGGCCGCTCGCACGCATCGCATCCACCTGTCTACGAAGCTGAATAAGCCATGCAACCATAGCGTCGAAGTGCTGATTATCGATGTCCATCAGGATGAGGTTCTTCTTCGCCTCCATCTGCAAATCTTGTTCTAACCGGTGCCGCTCGTGCAGCCGATGTAGCGCTTCCACGCTCTGCTCAAGCCCAATGGCGATCAGCAACCCAATCGAAATCGTGCCCAGATGAATCCAGAAGTCCGTCCACGTGTGCGCGACAGTACGGGGCGAATGCACGTCAAACATGGCTACCGGGCTCTCCTGTAAATCCGTTGATGCGCTAATCGGCTTCGGGTCGGGCGATGTCCCAGTCGGCGCAACGACATTTGCGGCGACAGTCGGATTGAATGATGTCGGTCGTTGCGCAGGGCCAGGGATGTCGTCCACTAGTCTATCCACCCATCTGTCGCCATCCACTCATGGTCAGGGATGCTCCCAGGGTTGGCAAGTAACGTGCGGCAACCAATACTCGAATGTCGGCTTCAGGGCGGGCACTTAAGGTCATCGAAAGTCCGGGTTTGGTCTATTCCGTTGAAAAACTTGGCTGTTATCGACTGATTTTGCTGGGTTGATGGAAGGCCGCATTTAGGTCTGATCTTTTTACCGTTGTTGGCGACTCTGACTGCCGTTTCGAAGATCATCGC
>Ga0302177_10002294_pt1 | contig 13540 bp, 13 predicted proteins | sample I_Palsa_E1_2_FD_198780 | JGI IMG/M metagenome (GOLD analysis project Ga0302177, IMG submission 198780) | Peat permafrost microbial communities from Stordalen Mire near Abisko, Sweden - I_Palsa_E1_2 | ecosystem: Environmental > Terrestrial > Soil > Palsa > Peat permafrost | place: Sweden... | reverse complement strand
CCGGCGACCTCGGGGCGATCCCCGGCAAGGTTGCGGTCGGCGGCGACAGCGCCGGCGGTAACCTGGCGGCGGTTGTGTCCCAGCTGGCGCGCGACGACGAGGACCCCCATGGCCCTAAGCCGGTGCTGCAGTGGCTGATCTACCCGCGGACCGACTTCACCGCGAAGACCCGATCGCAGTCCTTGTTCGCCGATGGCTTCGTGCTGACTAAGCACGACATCGAGTGGTTCGAGGCCCAATACCTGGGCGGTTCCGGAATCGAGCCCACGGACCCGCGGGTGTCGCCGCTGCTGGCCGACACACTCTCGGGGTTGCCGCCCGCGCTGATCGTGACCGCGGGCTTCGATCCGCTGCGTGACGAGGGTGACCAGTACGCGGCGGCGCTGCAAGCTGCCGGGACTGCCGTGGATTTACGCTCCATGGGATCGCTGACTCATGCGTTCGCCAACTTCTTCCAGCTCGGCGGCGGCAGTGCCGTCGCTACCACCGAGTTGATTTCGGCGCTGCGGGCCCATCTCAGCCGTGTCTGACCTGGCGATAGCGACGCCGGTAGGCTTAGTCGCTATCGCAGACCGCATCGCGGACGGACCGCGAAGCCGACTATCCGGAGTGTGAGCAAGCCCGTGGCCGCCAAATCAAACCGCCCAGCCCGATACGACCTGAACGCCGCTGGGCGCCGACGCGACCTACTGGTCCGGATCGGGCTCACCTCGATCGTGGTGCTGTTCGCCGTCGTCCTGGTCGGCTACATCGTGATCTCGCACGACAAGAAGACCGCCGCCAACGGAGCGCGGGCGGTCCGGGTGACGTCGAGCAAGCTGGTCACCAAGGACGGCAGTCACGATCCGAAGGCGGTCGTGACGTTCTACGAGGACTTCCTCTGCCCGGCCTGCGGCAATTTCGAGCGAGGGTTCGGGCCGACGGTGAGCAAGTTGATCGACAGCGGCGCCATCGCGGCCGATTACTACATGGTGGGGCTGCTGAGCAGGGCGCAGAACGAGGACTACTCGTCGCGCGCTGGTAACACCGCCTACTGCGTCGCCGACGAGTCGATCGATGCCTTCCGGCGACTTCACACCGCGTTGTACACCAAAGACATTCAGCCGTCCGAGACCGGGACGTCGTTCCCCGACAACGCGAAGCTGATCGAGCTGGCCCGTGAGGCCGGCGTAGTAGGCAAGGTCCCGGAGTGCGTGAAGGCCGGCAAATACCTGCCGATGGTCGACGGGCTGGCGACATCGCAGGGTATTCACGCCACCCCGACCGTGCGCATCAACGGCCAGGACTACCAGTGGTCGACGCCGGACGCGTTTGTCGCCAAGATCAAAGAAATCGTCGGGGATGTGCCCGGAATTGACTCGGCTGCGACCCCAGCGGCGTCGTGACTGCCACGGCGTCGGCTAAACCTGATGGGCCGGTAGAGGACTCGACGCCGCCGTCGGATGTACAGCCGGGCGTGCCGAGGGGCAGCGCGTGGTGGATCCTGATCGCGGGCGTGATCGGGTTGATCGCCTCGGCGACACTGACGGTCGAGAAGATCGAACTTCTGCTCAACCCGGCGTATGTGCCGTCATGCAACCTCAACCCGATCGTGTCATGCGGTTCGGTGATGACGACGCCGCAAGCGTCGGCGCTGGGTTTCCCCAACTCGCTGATCGGTATCGGCGCATTCGCCGTCGTCACGGTCACCGGTGTGTTAGCGGTGACGAAAGTGGCACTGCCACGGTGGTATTGGGTCGGTATGACGCTCGGGACTCTGGCGGGCGCGGGGTTCGTGCACTGGCTGATCTACCAGAGCCTGTACCAAATCGGGGCGTTGTGCCCATACTGCATGGTGGTGTGGGTGGCGACCATCTCGCTGCTGGTGGTGGTCGCCTCGATCGCGTTCGGGCCGAGCGGTGAACACCGCGGTGGGGTTGTTGTGCGTGAGCTCTACCATTGGCGGTGGTCGATCGCGACAATCTGGTTCACCGCCGTTTTTCTGCTGATTGTGGTCCGGTTCTGGGCCTACTGGTCAACGCTGATCTGAACAATCGAAGATAGGGATACGAGTGATTTCCAAGGTGCTGGTTGCCAATCGCGGCGAGATCGCCATCCGGGCGTTCCGGGCCGCCTACGAACTTGGTGTCGGCACTGTCGCTGTCTATCCCTATGAAGACCGAAACTCGCTACACCGCCTGAAAGCTGACGAGTCCTACCAGATCGGCGACGTCGGCCACCCGGTACGCGCGTACCTGTCGGTCGGTGACATCGTCGCCACCGCCCGCGGTGCGAATGCCGACGCGGTGTATCCCGGATACGGCTTCCTGTCGGAGAACCCCGAATTAGCGGCCGCCTGCGCATGGTTCGGCATCACCTTCGTCGGCCCCAGCGCCGAAGTGCTTCAGCTGACCGGTAACAAGTCCCGTGCGATCGCAGCGGCGCGCGAAGCCGGCCTGCCCGTTCTGGCGTCGTCGGCGCCGTCGGCATCGGTCGACGAGCTGGTATCCGCTGCGGCCGACATGGAATTCCCGTTGTTCGTCAAAGCGGTTGCCGGAGGCGGCGGCCGCGGGATGCGGCGGGTCAGCGAGGCCGAGGCACTGCCCGAAGCCATCGAGGCGGCCAGCCGGGAAGCTGAATCGTCGTTCGGAGATCCCACGGTCTACCTCGAACAGGCGGTGATCAACCCGCGCCACATCGAGGTTCAGATTCTGGCCGACACGTACGGCAACGTGATCCACCTCTACGAGCGGGACTGCAGTGTGCAACGACGGCACCAGAAGGTCGTCGAGCTGGCACCGGCTCCCAATTTGCCTGAGGAACTGCGCGCGAAAATCTGTTCCGACGCAGTCGATTTCGCCCGTCACATCGGCTACAGCTGCGCGGGAACGGTGGAGTTCCTGCTCGACGAGCGCGGGCATCACGTCTTCATCGAGATGAATCCGCGAATCCAGGTCGAGCACACCGTCACCGAGGAGATCACCGACGTCGACCTAGTCTCCAGCCAGCTGCGCATCGCATCCGGAGAATCTCTGGAGGATCTGGGCCTGCGCCAAGAGAACATCCGTCCGCACGGCGCGGCGCTGCAGTGCCGAATCACCACTGAAGATCCGGCTAACGGATTCCGGCCCGACACCGGGCGCATCAGCGCCTACCGGAGCCCGGGCGGGGCGGGGATCCGGCTGGACGGCGGCACGAATCTGGGCGCCGAGATCAGCGCCCACTTCGATTCGATGCTGGTCAAGCTAACCTGCCGGGGGCGCGACTTCCCGACCGCGGTCAGCCGGGCCCGGCGCGCGATCGCCGAGTTCCGGATCCGCGGCGTCTCGACGAATATCCCGTTCTTGCAAGCGGTCCTGGACGATCCGGCCTTCCAGGCCGGTCACGTCACCACATCGTTCATCGACGAGCGCCCGCAGTTGCTCACGGCGCGATCGTCGGCCGACCGTGGTACCAAGATCCTCAACTACCTGGCCGACGTCACGGTCAACAAGCCGCACGGCTCGCGACGGTCGGCGGTGTACCCGCACGACAAGCTGCCCAATGTCGATCTGACCAAAGCACCACCACCCGGTTCCAAGCAGCTGCTGATCGAGTTGGGGCCCGACGGCTTTGCGAGTTGGCTGCGCGATTCCTCGGCGGTGCGCGTTACCGACACGACCTTCCGCGACGCCCATCAGTCGTTGTTGGCCACGCGGGTGCGCACCAGCGGGCTGAACATGGTTGCCCCGTACCTGGCCCGGACCATGCCGCAGCTGTTGTCCGTGGAGTGCTGGGGCGGCGCGACATACGATGTGGCCCTGCGCTTTCTGAAAGAGGACCCATGGGAAAGGCTCGCCGAGCTGCGCGCAGCGATGCCCAACATTTGCCTGCAGATGCTGCTGCGAGGCCGCAACACCGTCGGCTACACGCCGTATCCGGAACTGGTCACATCGGCATTCATCGGGGAGGCCACTGCCACCGGGATCGACATCTTCCGGATTTTCGACGCGCTGAACAACCTGGATTCGATGCGCCCGGCGATCGACGCGGTGCGCGAAACAGGTTCCGCCATAGCTGAAGTCGCGATGTGCTACACCGGCGACCTGTCCGATCCGGCTGAGAACCTGTACACGCTGGATTACTACCTGAACTTGGCCGAGCAGATCGTGGATGCCGGGGCGCATGTGCTGGCCATCAAGGACATGGCCGGCCTGTTGCGGCCCCAGGCCGCAACGCAATTGGTCGGCGCACTGCGCAGTCGCTTCGACCTGCCGGTGCATGTACACACCCACGACACGCCAGGGGGTCAGCTGGCCAGCTACATCGCTGCCTGGCAGGCGGGCGCGGACGCGGTCGACGGCGCGGCGGCTCCGATGGCGGGCACCACCAGCCAGCCCGCGCTGAGCTCGATTGTCGCGGCCGCCGCGAACACCGACTACGACACCGGGTTGTCGCTGTCGGCGGTATGCGCGCTGGAGCCGTATTGGGAGGCGCTGCGAAAGGTGTACGCGCCCTTCGAATCCGGGTTGCCGGGGCCCACCGGGCGGGTCTACCACCACGAGATCCCCGGTGGTCAGCTGTCGAACCTGCGTCAGCAGGCGATCGCGCTGGGTCTGGGGGACCGGTTCGAGGAGGTCGAAGAGGCCTACGCCGGTGCCGACCGGGTGCTGGGGAGGCTGATCAAGGTCACGCCGTCGTCGAAGGTGGTTGGCGATCTGGCGCTGGCATTGGTCGGAGCCGGCCTGAGTGCTGATGAATTTGCGTCAGATCCAGGGCATTTCGATATCCCCGAGTCGGTGCTGGGGTTCCTGCGCGGAGACCTTGGCGATCCGGCGGGCGGGTGGCCCGAACCTCTGCGCACCAAAGCGTTGGCCGGCCGAGGCGAGCCGAAGCCCGTTCAGGAATTGACCCCGGAGGACGAGAACACGCTTGGGCTGCTGGGGCAGAAACGCCAAGCTACCCTCAACCGCCTGCTATTCCCCGGGCCGACAAAAGAATTCGAGTCGCATCGGGAGACCTACGGTGACACATCGCGGCTGTCGGCCAACCAGTTCTTCTACGGCCTTCGGCAAGGCGAGGAGCACCGGGTGCAACTGGAGCCAGGTGTGGAGCTGTTGATCGGCCTCGAGGCGATTTCCGAGCCTGACGAACGCGCGATGCGAACGGTGATGTGCATCATCAACGGTCAACTCCGGCCGGTGGAAGTGCGTGATCGCAGCATTGCCAGTGCGGTTCCGGCCGCTGAGAAGGCGGACCGGGGCAATTCGAACCACGTCGCCGCACCCTTCGCCGGTGTGGTCACTGTCGGCGTGTCGGTCGGCGACAAGGTCAAGGCCGGCCAGACTATCGCCACCATCGAGGCGATGAAGATGGAAGCCCCGATCACCGCGCCCGCCGATGCCACCGTGGAGCGGGTGGCGGTGTCGGCCACAGCCCAGGTCGAGGGCGGGGATCTGCTGGTGGTGCTCGCCTGACGCGGATCATCGGCGGTGTCGCCGGGGGGCGGCGCATCGCCGTCCCGCCGCGGGGAACTCGGCCGACGACCGATCGGGTGCGCGAGTCACTGTTCAGCATCGTGACCGCGCGGCTCGACCTGACCGGTCTGACGGTGCTCGACCTCTACGCGGGCTCGGGAGCGCTGGGCCTCGAAGCGCTATCGCGCGGCGCGGTGTCGGCGACGTTCGTCGAGTCGGACCGTCGCGCGGCGACGGTGATCGAGCGCAACATCGCGACACTCGGCCTACCCGGTGCGACGTTGCGTCGCGGGCTGGTAGCGGCAGTCATTGCCGCGGGAGCCGCGGCGCCGGTTGACCTTGTTCTGGCCGACCCGCCCTACGACGTCCAAGCGAGCGAGATCGAGGCCCTGCTGAGTGCGCTTGTCGGTCACGGCTGGGTGAGCGAGGGAAGCGTGGTCGTGGTGGAGCGTGCCACCGGCGGGCCAACGCTGAGCTGGCCGCCCGGTTGGCAACCCTGGCAGCAGCGGGTTTACGGCGACACCCGGTTGGAGCTGGCCGAACGGCTCTGAGTCAGCGTGTACCGTCATGCGTCATGAGCGGCGCCGTCTGCCCGGGTTCCTTCGATCCGGTGACATTGGGCCACATCGACGTCTTCGAACGGGCCGCGGCTCAGTTCGACGAAGTGGTCGTCGCGATCCTGATCAATCCCGCCAAGAAGGGCATGTTCGATATCGACGAGCGGATCGCGATGATCAACGAGTCGACCACGCATCTGCCTAACTTGCGCGTGCAGGCGGGACAAGGTTTGGTGGTCGACTTCGTTCGGGCCCAGGGGATGACGGCCATCGTCAAGGGTCTGCGCACCGGCACCGACTTCGAGTACGAGCTTCAGATGGCACAGATGAACAAGCATGTCGCCGGCGTCGACACGTTCTTCGTGGCGACCACGCCCCGGTATTCGTTCGTGTCGTCGTCACTCGCGAAAGAGGTCGCGACGCTGGGCGGTGACGTGTCCGAGCTGCTGCCCGATCCGGTGAACCGTCGGCTGGCCGACAAAGTACGCTCGGCCAACGGGCAATAAATCACCAGCGCGGCCGGGCGAAAGCCACGGCCGCGCTGATGATTTGGTTACGTCAGCTCTCAGCGAGCGCGGCGTGCAGCGACTGCTTCGCCTCGGTAATCGCCGTCAGCACCTTCGCCCGCGCTTCGGCGAGCTTCTCCTTCTGGGCGTCGGTGCCCGACCAATGGATGGTCCGCGCCAGCCCGGCGAGTTCGAAGAGTCCCCAACGAATCTTGGCGACATCCTTGAATTTGCCGGCCTGAGCCAGCCGAGCGTGGATGCTCTCGCTGCTGATGCCCTTCCACTGCAACACATTCCTGCCCAGCTCAGTCAGGGTTGCCACCCCGTCGTCGACGCTCACGAAGCCGCGACCGGCCAACTTCCCGATCGCAAGTTCGACGATCTCTTGCGGCGGCGCAAACGCACCGTCGGTCGCCTCAGAAACACGCTGCACGATCTGCTCGGCGTTCGCCGGTCCATCGAGCAGCAGGGCAGCCGTACCGACCACCACGCGCTTGTGGCGTCCGCCGAATCCGTGTCCGCCGGGTCCGCCATGTCCGCCCCAGCCGTGACCACCGAAACCGGGCCCACCGAATCCAGGTCCGCCGAACCCCGGGCCACCAAAGCCCGGTCCGCCAAATCCAGGGCCGCCCCAACCGGGACCGCCCGAAAATCCGCCTCCGAACATCCTTGTTCTCCTTCAGTTAAGGCGGCCAGCCGATTGGCCGGCCGCCACTTGTATATCTAGCTCCTTGATACTCGCGCAGCAGATAGGTGTCAAGGAACTTGATATCTGAGACCTCGGAGTCCGGCTACGGCCGCTCGGTCGCTGTGCCGACGCGTCGAACGGCGCGCCGACCAATGCGGCACTTGGCCTGTACTTCCATGTCAGCATGGTGGGGATGAGCGAATTCGAGGATCAAGCGCTGGGCTTTTTGGTGCGCGGCTTGATGGCGCGACTGCGCCCGCATGCGGTCCAGGCGTTGCGACCGCTCGGGCTCGGACTGCCCGAATTCGTCTGCATGCGCATTCTGGACGGAGATCCGGGCCGCACCGGCGCCGAGCTCGCCCGTCACACGCACGTGACCGCCCAAGCGATGAACCAGGTTTTGCAAGGGCTGCAAGAGTTGGGCTTGGTGACCCGCCCCGCGACCGCGCCCTCAGGCCGTGCCCTGCCGGCTCAGCTCACCCGCAAGGGCAGTGCACTTCTCCGGCGCGCGGAGGCGGCCGTAGCGTCGTCCGATGAACACCTGTTGGCGCACCTCAGCCCGGCCGACCGGCGCCAACTCAAACTGCTGCTCTACCGCGCCGGCAACCCGTCACCGGGCGACAGCTCGGTGTGTGCCCCGAGCGACGGCGCGGGCTGACTCAATTAGCCTCGCGGGCAGCACTTTACGACGGGGGGCTGCTGCTATTCGGGCGGTGTCGAAGCGTTGCCGGATTCCCAGGCCCGGTAAAGCTCCAGGCGTGAGCGGACGTCGAGTTTGCGGTAGATGCGGCTGAGGTTGCGGGTCGAGCCCAATCTGCGTTCAGTGGTTGTGGTGGCAGTGGTCGTCTTCGGCGTCGGGGGAACCGCCCATCGAGCGGAGCATCGGGAGGCCGCCCGTTTTGACGAACCGGACGCCGAGCACCGCCGCCAGCACGAGGAAGGCGATATTCAGCCAAGTGGTGTAGTTCCAGGAGATGCCTGCTTCCATCACCGTGGCGTTGCGCTGTGACGGGATGAGACCCGCTGCGCCGAACAACAATTCGACGATGTAGCCCGCCGTGACCATGGCGGCATAGAACGTGCCCAGCAACGTCAGCATCATCTTGGTGCCGTAGTACTTCCGGTAGATGTTCAGGATCGGCAGGATGAGCAGGTCGGCGAAGATGAACGCGACGACGCCACCAAAGCTGATGCCGCCGTTCCACAAAACCGCGGCCAGCGGCACGTTACCGATCGAGCAGACGAACGAGACGATCGCCACGATGGGGCCGACGATCGGTCCCCAAAACACGGATAGCACCGGGTGATCAGCGAAAAAGAAGTGTTGCCAGAACGATTCGGGCACCCAGGCCGCGATGGCGCCCGCGATCAACAACCCCACCACCAGGTCGCGAAGAATCGCCGCCCACTCCATGACGAATACGTGTGCGACGGAGGTAAAGCCCTCTCCCGACAACAGTCGCTGCCAAAACGAGCCCTCGCGTTGGACCGACATGTCCATGGCGGCATGACCTTCCATCGAGCCCGCCAACCCGCGATCGGCCTGCCGGCGAGCGGCATCGACGAGCCGAGTACGCACGAACAGCCGGAACAACACCGCAAGTGCCACGATCATCAGGGGGCCGCCGACGAATTCCGCCGCGGTGAACTGCCAACCCATGAGCAGGGCGAGAATGATGCCCAACTCCATCACCAGGTTCGTCGAGCCGATTTCGAAGGCCATGGCGGCGGTGAAGTTCGCGCCCTTGCGAAACAACGACCGGGCCAGGGCCACCGCGGCGTAGGAGCACGACGAGGACGCGGCGCCCAGGACTGCCGCGACTGCCAGCGTGCGGGGCCGGTCGTCGCCGAGCAGCGCCACGATCGTCGACCGCCGCACCACGGCTTGCACCACCGCAGACAGGGTGAAACCCAGGATCAGGGCCCACAGGATCTCCCAGGTCATCGACCCTGACAGCGCTAACGCGTGTTCCACCGCATGTGCCGCCTCGTGTGCCATGGCTCCTCCAACGGAATACCCCTAGGGGGTATTCCAGATCGTATACCGTCGGGGTCTGACTGCGTCTTGTGCCGGTCCAGCGTTGCCGCGGCCGCGCGAGAAACGACATAATTACGCCAAGTGTGCAGGTAATTGGGTCAGTTCTGCGACCTAAAAGCCGACACACCGAGCCTGGCAACGCAGTCACAGAAGCAACACCAGGCACACTGGTAACAACAACGATGCCGGGAGGGTGTTGCCGTGTACCGAGTTTTTGAGGCGCTCGACGAGCTGGGCGCCATTGTCGAGGAAGCGCGCGGCGTGCCGATGACGGCGGGCTGTGTCGTGCCTCGTGGCGACGTGCTCGAACTGATCGACGACATCAAGGACGCGATTCCCGGCGAGCTCGACGACGCCCAGGATGTGCTGGACGCCCGCGACTCGCTGCTGCACGAAGCCAAGACGCACGCGGACTCCGTGATGTCCTCGGCGACCACCGAGTCGGATTCGCTGCTCAATCACGCCCGCTCAGAGGCCGACCGGATCCTGGCCGACGCCAAGGCGCAGGCCGACCGGATGGTCGGGGAGGCACGTCAGCACAGCGAACGAATGGTTGGCGAGGCGCGCGAGGAGTCGACTCGTATCGCTGCGGCGGCCAAACGCGAATTCGAGGCCGCCACCGGCCGGGCCAAGTCCGAAGCCGACCGGCTCGTCGAGAACGGCAACATCTCCTACGAGAACGCCGTTCAGGAGGGCATCAAAGAACAGCAGCGCCTGGTGTCGCAGACCGAAGTCGTGCAGTCGGCCAACGCCGAGTCGGCCCGGCTGATCGACGCCGCCCACGTGGAGGCTGACCGGCTGCGCGGCGAGTGCGACATCTACGTCGACAGCAAGCTCGCCGAGTTCGAAGAGCACCTCAACACCACCCTGCGCTCGGTCAACCGTGGCCGCCATCAACTGCGCACGGCGGCCGGCGTACACGACTACGCGCAGCGGTAGCACTCCTACAGCGGGCGAGGAAGCTGGTAGCCCGCCCGTAGAATTGCGGACATGGCCCGGAAGCACCACCACACCGCACATCCGGACCCGGGTTCGCCGCTCGTCGTCAACATCGCGCGGTTGGGACGACGCCCGGGATCGATGTTCGCCATGCACGACACGGTGGGCAGCCCCGCGCGCATCGGCCTGGAAATGATCGGAATTGCACCCGGCGCACCCTTGGACCTCGACCTTCGGGTCGAGTCGGTGTCGGAAGGCGTTCTGGTCAGCGGGACGCTGTCGGCACCGATCACGGGCGAATGTGCACGCTGCCTGACGCCGTTCACCGAGCGCATCGACGTCGATTTAACCGCGCTGTTCGCCTACCCGGACAGCCTCACCGAAGCGACTACTGAGGAGGACGAGGTCGGCCGGGTCGTCAACGACTTCGTCGACCTGCGACAGCCGATCGTGGACGCGGTTGGCCTGGAGCTGCCGTTCTCGCCGGTGTGCCGAACCGACTGCCCGGGGCTGTGTCCCAAGTGTGGCGTCGCGCTGGCGACCGCCGAGCCTGACCATCACCACGACGACATCGACCCGCGCTGGGCCAAACTCGCGACCATGCTCGGCTCCGACCAAGACGGAGCCGCCGATGAGTGATCTGCTTGACGCGCTTGAGGTCGATCTGCCCGACCAGTTGCTGACGCTTGCGCTGACCCACCGCAGCTACGCCTACGAACACGGCGGCCTGCCGACCAACGAACGCCTGGAATTTCTCGGTGACGCCGTGCTGGGTCTGATCGTGACCGACGAACTCTTCCACCGGCACCCCGAGCGCCCGGAGAGTGATCTGGCGAAAATGCGTGCAGGCGTGGTCAATACGCAGGCACTGGCCCACGTTGCGCGTTCGCTGACCGACGACGGGCTCGGCGCACACCTGCGGCTGGGGCGCGGCGAAATGAAATCTGGCGGGGCCGATAAATCCAGCATCCTTGCGGACAGCCTGGAGTCGCTGCTCGGCGCGATCTATCTGCACCACGGCATCGAAGCCGCCCGGAAGGTGATTCTGCGCCTGTTCAGTGAATTGCTGGACGCCGGTGGCCTTTTGGATTGGAAGACCAGCCTGCAGGAATTGGCCGCGGCCCGCGGCCTTGGCGCGGTGTCCTACCAGGTCACCTCAACCGGGCCCGATCATCAGCGAGAATTCACCGCGGTCGTCGTCGTGATGGAGACCGGTTATGGGTCCGGAATCGGCCGGACCAAGAAAGAAGCCGAGCAGAAGGCCGCCGAAATGGCGTGCCAGGCGTTGGACCAGCTCGACGGCGCCGTACCCGGGGAAACCGCCGGCTAGATGCCCGAACTACCCGAGGTCGAGGTGGTGCGGCGCGGATTGCAGGCCCACGTGGTGGGCAAGACCATCACCGCCGTGCGAGTGCACCACCCCCGCGCCATCCGCCGCCACGAGGCCGGCCCTGCCGACCTGACCGCGCGACTGCTGGACGCCCGGATCACCGGCAGCGACCGACGCGGCAAATATCTGTGGCTCACCCTGGACGCGCCGAGCGGCGTCGACCAAGCGCTCGTCGTGCACCTCGGCATGAGCGGACAGATGCTGCTCGGAGACGTCCCCAAAGCCAGTCATCTGCGCATCGCCGCGCTCCTCGACGACGGCATCACGCTGAGCTTCGTCGACCAGCGGACGTTCGGCGGCTGGCTGTTGGCCGACTTGGTCACCGTCGACGGCAGCGTGGTTCCGGTGCCTGTCGCCCACGTGGCACGCGATCCGCTGGACCCCCGCTTCGATATCGACGCGGTGGTGAAGGTGTTGCGGCGCAAGCACTCTGAGATCAAACGCCAGCTGCTCGACCAGACCGTGGTGTCGGGAATCGGCAACATCTATGCCGACGAGGCACTGTGGCGGGCGAAGGTCAACGGCGCTCGGCTGGCCGAGGTGCTGACCCGCAAGCAGCTGACGACGGTGTTGGAAGCCGCCGCAGAGGTGATGCGCGACGCGCTGGCGCAGGGTGGCACGTCGTTCGATTCGCTGTATGTCAACGTCAACGGCCAGTCCGGCTACTTTGACCGGTCGCTGAATGTCTATGGCCGCGAAGGGAAGCCGTGCAAGCGCTGCGGCGCGGTCATCCGCCGGGAGAAGTTCATGAACCGCTCGTCGTTCTATTGCCCCCGCTGTCAGCCGCGGCCGCGAAGCTGAGAATTGCTGCGCGCCGGTCGTATCGACAGCCAAATCGACTAGAAGGCATGGACGTAGTGAGCGGAATCGACCTCGCTGAGGTAGTCGCGAAGCTCGAGTGTCACGGCCGGACGGCGATCATCGAAGCCGGTTCTCCAGACATGTCCGCGGTACCGGCTCAGTGGGCCGCGATCGCTCGCTCCGGCGACGCTGAAGAGCGGCGGCTATTCGCGTTGTCGCGGTGGAACCGGGACTTCCTTGACCTCATACCCGGGTACGCCGCTGCGCTGCGGACCAAGCTGGTCGATGTGCGGGTCTGCGCGCTCAGCGGCGAGGGTCTGATCCTGTTGTATTTCTTCGACGAGTCGGATCCGACCTACTCGATGACGATCGGCTGGGATCCGGCCAGCTTCGGCGCGAAGGAGCCGATCTTCTGGGAGACGATTCCCGCGCCCGCGCGCACATTTCTTCGCGAGGCGCATGCCGGCTACACGCTCAGCGGAGATTGGGAAGCGTGCGGAATGATCGCGCCGCACATCATGACGACTCTTGCCGGGGCGTGGGAGAACCCGGACGGGATCCCCGGTTGGTACGACACCTGGTGGCCGGACCGCGAGCCGATCGATTCGCGCCGTCTCCTGTACGTCACCCACTCCACACCCGACTACGCGCTCTCGACATCACCGGATTTGCCGCCGGGCCAAGCGCTCACGTACTACGACGGGGAGATCAATGTGGTCGACTTCGCCCAGGAACTCGACAAGATCATGCTGACCGGGATCCGGCCGGCAGTGATCGATGCCGGCTGACACCGTCACACACGGTAGAAATGAACCATGACGGATCTGTGGGTCGAGCGCTCTGGGGTGCGCCGCTACACCGGCCATAGCTCGCGGGGCGCGGAGGTGCTCATCGGCTCCGAAGACGTCGATGGGGTCTTCACGCCGGGCGAGCTGATGAAGATCGCGCTCGCCGCCTGCAGCGGGATGTCCAGTGACTCGCCGTTGGCCCGCCGGCTCGGCGGCGACTATCAGGCAACCGTTCGGGTGTCCGGCGACGCCGACCGTGAGCAAGAGGTCTACCCGCTGCTTGAGGAGGCGCTCGAAGTCGATCTGTCGGGTTTGGATGACGCCGAGAAGGCGCGCGTCCTCACCGTGGTCCAGCGCGCCGTCGACCAAGTCTGCACGGTAGGGCGAACGCTGAAATC
>Ga0302177_10002287_pt1 | contig 13566 bp, 9 predicted proteins | sample I_Palsa_E1_2_FD_198780 | JGI IMG/M metagenome (GOLD analysis project Ga0302177, IMG submission 198780) | Peat permafrost microbial communities from Stordalen Mire near Abisko, Sweden - I_Palsa_E1_2 | ecosystem: Environmental > Terrestrial > Soil > Palsa > Peat permafrost | place: Sweden: Abisko... | reverse complement strand
ATGCTCGCTGATTGGGATTATCTTCGCCATGGGTGTAGGTCTCCTTTTTCGGAATGGCTTTAGCTTGCGAGGCCAAAGCCAACTTACACCCTCTCGCTTTTTACACAATCGAATTTACGTCACCCGCCAGGAGTCGGCGCGCTTCGGGGACTGGCCTTCCGCGCAGTGCCTAAGACTCCCGCGCCGCGTACTCTTCAGAAACGGTTAGCGCCGCAGCGCCAATGCCTCGCGCAAAGCCGGTTCGGGATTGCGGCGCAGCGTGGCGGCCTCGGCGCCGATCCGCCTTTCAATCTGTTTCTTCTCTGCCACTAGCTGCCCTGCCGGCAGCCGATCCGGCTCCGATCGCGCCAGGCTTTCCGACTTCACCAGGCACACATATGCGAGGCGAGGAGAAAATCCCGCGTCGTCCAGGAAACGCCCGTACGCGGCCCAATCTTCGGCGGCAGAGCGCGTGTCGCCAAGCGAATCATCCAGGCTCAGAGCCTGCTGATAGAGTTGCAGCGCCTGGTCCGGCTTGCCGGCCTTGGCCTGTAGCGCGGCTTCGTTCACATCGGCGATGCTCTCCAGTTTGCCCTGCCCGGTCTGCGCGGCAAGTCTCTCCGCCATGCGATACGACCTGATCGCTTGGCCGGGCTGTGAAGCCCGCGTCTGACAATCGGCCATGCGCAACACCACGGCAATGAGCTTCTCCGGCTCCGGACGATCCTGCGCAGATTGCCCTGCAACTCTCTCAAGAAATGCGCCGTAGTGCGCAACCGCATCTGAGTTTTTGCCCTCGCGATCAAATTCGTAGGCCAGATAGAGGTGAACGGTAATCCGCGTAGGATCGATGGCCAGCGCCTCCTTCCAGTCCGCTAGGGCTGCGGCGGCCTGCCCCCGCTGCAAGGAAAGCAAGCCGCGGTCGACCAGCAGACTGGCATCTTTGGGCGTGTACTTCAGGGACGATTCGGTCAATGCGAACGCCTCGTCGAAGCGTTTTTGATCGATCAGCAATCGCAGCAGCGCCTGGCGCGGCGCGGCATCGCCGGGGTTTGCCTCAATCGCCATTCGCCATGCGGCTTCCGCAGGAGGCGCGTGGCCTTGTTCCATCTCTCGCCGAGCCAAACGCATCTGCACTGCACTATCGAACGAATTGAGCGCCGCAGCGCGTTGCAAATCCTCGAGATTATCGCCATGGAGCGCAAGGTAATAGCGCGCTTGATCGACCGTTCCCCACATCAACAGCAAGAGCGCAGCGCTGACCCGCAGTTGGCGGGCGCCGGCAGTGTTGCCGGTGAGCCAACCCCACGCGTGGGATAACCGGCCGCCGGCGTCGGATGCGGCATCGGAAATACGATCGCGTGAGTTCAGCAAGAGGGCCGCGATCCGCCCATCGCGCAACTTCCAGATCGCGCCATCCAAAATGAAGTGGTGGATGTTCACCAGCGCGGTGAAAATTAAGAAGCTGGTGGTGAAGTCATGATGAAATACGCGGCTCGCCAGCCATGGTCCGGGGACAAACAGCGCGATGCCGCCCGCAATCAGCACCGCAAAATAGGCCCACGCGCGCCAATTATGGCCGCTCTCGCCCGCAGCCTCGCGGCGGGCGTAGTAGCTGGTAATCCATAGATATTGCGCCGAGTGCATCACCGCAAGCACGCCCGAACTGTAACGGCTCTGCGGAATCTCAAGACCTCCGATCAGCGAAATGCACGCCGGCAGCAGGAACCACAGGAACTGCGATGAGAACAAAGTCAGAGAGGGGATCAGCTTGCGCCAGCCCGTTTCCTGCGCCAGCCGCGAAAGTCCAAATGCCGCGAGCACAATGAACCCCACGGCGAGCACCATCTGCTCCCACCGGCTTACGATCGCGGGAATTCCAAGAGAAATGAAAAGCGGATCGGCAGAAGCTCCGGTATGGAAGCCCAGGAATTGGATCAGATACGAAACGACGAAGGCTCCGTAGAGTGCGCGGCGCGTAGTGTCGCTCGGCGCCGCGCCGGCGCGGCGCGCGAACATCATAAACAACCCGTAGTTCTGTCCGCTGTAATGCCAGGGACTCCACGTGAGATAGATCGTGAATATCCACGGCAGAATGCGAATAAAGGAGTGCGACAAGATCAGTGTCAACGCGACCAGCGCCGTGATGTGTACCGTGAAGATGCGGTACTTGTGAAAGTCCTCGGCGCGATGGTAGGCGCGATAGATCGTCGCCATGTAGTGCGGATAGTTGAAAAAAAGCGCCAGCGCGTAGAAGGCGATCGACCAGGCCCGCGCGCTCGACGCGATCGACAGGTATGAGAGTAGGAGGAGCGGGGCGGACCACGCGCCGCACCCGACAATCAGATCGAGCCAGGGATTGTAAATCCACGGCGACGCTGCGGCCGATCGCTCGCTCGAATTGGGCCTCGACTTCGCCATCTGTCGTTCTGCTGCAAGCTCGCTCGCCGCTCTGCCGATTGCAAGATACAGCGGTTCGCAGTCCCGGCAATTCTTGTTGGTTTGACCGGATTATAGGCGGCAGTAAGGCCACGACACTTAACCAGATGTATCCCGCGCAGGTAACGAAAGTAATAAGTGGGACGGCCGCATTCGCGCTCGTCGCGCTGGCGTCCGCAGTGCAGCACGTGTCGCGCCTGAGTCTTTTACAATGCGGAGGTGAAAACTTGGGACGTGATCGTCATCGGTGGCGGCATCATCGGACTCTCGCTATCAATTGACCTGCACAAGCGGGGCGCGAGCGTTTTGGTCGTCGAGCGCGGCGAACCCGGGCGCGAAGCTTCTTACGCCGCGGGCGGCATGTTGGCCGATTGCACCATCGAAACGCCTAGCGGCTTGCAGCCGCTGGCGACGGCCAGCGCACGCATGTATCCGGAGTTCGTGCGCGAACTGCAGGTTGAGTCGGGACTCTATGTCGATCTGCGCGATTACGGAGCAATCGTGCTTCCTTCGCAAGAGCACGTGCACGAACGGCCAGGATTCACCGTGGCAAGCCTGCTTCCCGCGCCTCTTGCCGAACTTGAGCCCGCGCTCGCCGATCCTAATCGACCGGCTTTTTACTTGAGGGAACGCAACGTCGATCCGCGCGCGCTCACCGCGGCCGCGCTGCACGCGGCAAAGCGCCGCGGTGTCGATATTTCTTCGGGCGATGCGGTCACGGCAGTGAATCTTTCCGATGGCCGGGTAAGCGGAGTTGCCACCAAAACAACTTCATTTCGCGCGCCAAAAATCGTCAACTGCGCCGGAGCTTGGTCGGGCCAGATTGCGCCGCACGCCTTTCCCACTCGCCCCGTCAAAGGACAGATGTTGTGCCTGGCGTCGCCCTCGCGCACGTTGCTGAAGCATGTGATCCGTGCGCCCGAGGCTTACTTGATCCCACGCAGCGACGGAAGAATCATTGTCGGCACCACGGTAGAAGAAGCCGGATTCGATAAGCGCACCGATGTCGCCACCATTCAACGCCTGCGCCGCGCTGCAATCGCGCTGGTTCCAGAGCTGCGCAACGCAAAGATTCTCGAAGACTGGGCCGGGCTACGCCCTGGAACTCCGGATTCGTTGCCGATTCTCGGCGCAACCGCCACACCCGGCTATTACGTCGCTACCGGCCATTTTCGCGACGGCATTCTCCTGGCCCCAATCACGGCGCAGGTTATGGCGGAAGTGCTTGATGGAAAGAATCCCGGCCACGATCTTGATCTCTTCTCGCCGGCAAGATTTGTTCAATGACTTTTGCATTTATCGGCGGCACGCGCTCCCTGATTCCTTCGGTTATACTGGAGCGTTTCCGCAACCGCCGTGGTCTGCGCAGTTGCGTTCTCGCAGGAGAAAGGATCAATCCATGGCTTCCCCCGCAGTCGATTTTGCGCGCAATAATCAGCAGCGTTTCCTCAGCGAACTGAAAGATCTTCTTCGCATTCCCAGCGTGAGCACCCTCGACGAGCACAAGCCCGACGTGCAAAGAGCGGCCGAATTCGTGGCCAACGAACTGCGCCGCATCGGCATGGAAAACGTCGAGGTGATTCCAACCAAAGGCCATCCGCTCATCTACGCCGACTGGCTGCATGCGCAAGGCAAGCCCACCGTGCTCTGCTACGCGCACTATGACGTGCAACCGCCAGACCCTCTCGACGAATGGAAGACTCCGCCCTTTGAGCCCACCGAGCGCAACAACAACATCTATGCGCGTGGCGCAGTCGACGACAAAGGCCAGCTCTGGATGGAAGTGAAAGCCCTCGAATCGCTCAAGTCCGGCGACGGCACTTTCCCCATCAACGTGAAAATTCTTTTCGAAGGCGAAGAAGAAGTTGGCGGCGAGTCGATCGCCGAGTATGTCCGCAAGCAGAAGGCCAAGCTCAAGGCCGATTTCGCCCTGGTCTGCGACACCGAACTTTTCGCTCCCAACCTTCCCACGCTGTGCGTCGGCCTGCGCGGGCTGGTCTATACCGAAATCGAAGCTGTCGGAGCCAAGGTCGACCTGCACTCCGGGGTTTACGGCGGCGCGGCGCCGAATCCCTTCTTTGCTCTCATCGAAATCATCAGCAAGCTGAAAGACGCGAAAGGCCACGTGCTGATCCCCGGTTTCTACAAAGGCGTGAAGGCTCCCAGCAACGACGAACTCAAGGCATGGAAGCGGCTGCCGTTCAACGAAGAGCACTACCGCAAAACCGAAGTCGGCTCGAAAGTTCTTACCGGCGAGCCCGGCTACTCGGTTCTGTATCGCACTTGGGCGCGGCCCACGCTCGAAGTACACGGCATGCCCGGCGGATTCATCGCGGCCGGCGCTAAGACCGTCATCCCAGCCAAAGCCGCAGCCAAAGTCTCCATGCGTCTCGTACCCAATCAGGATCCCGACGACATCCTGAAGCGGTACACGAACTTCGTGAAGAAGCTCACGCCAAAGGGCATCGAGACCAAGATCAAAGTGCACAGCAAAGGCCCAGCCTGCGTGGTGGGCACCGACAATCCGTACATCAAAGCCGCGACCGAGGCGCTGCACGATACATTCAAGAAAGAAACCGTTTTCATCCGCAGCGGCGGATCGATCCCCATCGTCAACGATATCTATCAGGCGCTGAAAATTCCCAGCGTGATGATGGGCTTCGGACTGCCCGACGACAACCTGCACGCCCCCAACGAGAAGTTCCACATCCCGAACTTCCACCACGGGATCGAGACGATTTGCTTATTCTTCGAGAAGCTGGGGGCAAGGTAGTATCGGCAATGTCCTGTATAGAGACGGGCGAGTCGCCCGTCTCCACACGGGTACCCTGGTCCCGCACGCTCTGTTTTGTCTTGGATGGTACCTGGTCTAGACCAAGTACCGGGTACCCCCTCCCCCCTCCCCCTTACCCCCGGTTCTTTAGAATCATCGACTTAGCAAGAAATTCATCGCAAAATTGGCATAACAAATGGCTTAGATATCAAAATCTTTAGAATGAAGGAGTTACGCGCCACAGTGCTGCGGCTCGGTCACCGCCTTCGCCTCCGCCTAGACCATGATCGACTGACGGGGCTGTGGAAGACAAGGTCAGATGTCACACGATGAGCGTGCTAGAATCCGCTTGTGAAACAGCCTCGCAAGTTTACCGTCCTCATCGAGCGCGACGAGCAAGGGTATTACGTCGCCACTGTCCCCGCCCTGCGCGGCTGTCATACTCAAGCGAAGAATCTCGATACGCTCATGAAACGCGTCCATGAGGTGGTCGGTTTGTGCCTGGAAAACGACTCTCAGGACGCCGCTCCGCTTGAGCTTGTGGGTATCCAACAGATTTCTGTATGACCCGCCTTCCGCGGCTCACCGGCAAGGAAGCCGTTCGCATCCTCCAACGAATGGGTTTTCAGGTTGTTCGCACCCGCGGTAGCCACGTTTTCCTAAGGCATTCGGATGGCCGAGTAACAACCGTGCCCGTTCATTCTGGCGAAACGCTCGGGCCGGGTCTACTGCGTTCTATCCTGCGCGATGTCGAGCTATCGGTGGAAGATTTTCGTCGGAGCCTCTGATCGGGGCTGGCTGCTTGCGTTCCGCGCCTCGCCGCGCGGCAGTGATATCGTGATTTGATGCCCAAAGGAACGCCAAATTCGTCGTTACCGAGATCGCGAGCAAGCCGGTGACTGTCGAGTTCAAAACGAAGTCGGGCGAGGCAGTCTCGTTCCGAGCGGTCAGGACGTTCGAGCGAAAAGAAGTAGTGCATTTTTTGGCCAAGAAGAAGTAATCGAAGATCGTAGGCCCTGCGAGGTACGATGGTGTCATGCCGTTTCACTCGTGGGACGCCTACCGCCATTACGAAAGCAGCGTGCTTCACAACCTGCGGTACATACATGAGGAGAGCGTTAGGGACTTCTTGCGTGCGGTGCAGAAACTTCCGCGTCTCGGACTCAAACTTTACCCGCTGGAACGGTCCTTTGGCGGGCCCAACAAGGCCATACATACAGACTGGAAAACGAAGGACAACTGGATGAGATGGAGATTCCATGCGCTTTCGATCCTCAGCGGATGAAACCCATTCCTGCGAGGGTCACGGATGGCCGAGTGAACCCGTGCGGCATTGCTTATTTGTATCTCGCGACGAAACAAAACACGGCATGTGCCGAAGTTCGACCGTGGCTCAAGTCGTATGTATCTCTGGGGCAATTCCAGACCAAGCGCGACCTACGCATTTACTGCACGTTAGACGAGAAGAAGCGTATGCCGTTTAAGGCTTTCAACGCAGTCGATGTAGAAAATCCAGTTGTCATCCCCTAGGGACCGGACGACTACGAGAGTGTAGTCTGGGGTGACATTGGCTACGCCATGTCCAAGCCGGTTACACCCGAGGATTCCAGCCTGAGCTATGTGCCTACACAGATCATCGCTGAGTTTCTTCGTCATCATGGGGCCGATGGAATCGCATACAGAAGCCTACTGGTTGAAGGAGGCGTGAATATAGCCACTTTCGACATTAAGGACGCCGACCTGGCCGCGTGTGGGCTAATGGAAGCGACAGCGATTCAGTTCACATTCGAGCAATGCGACAACCCATATTTCATCAAGCCAAACGACGCACCACTTCGCCTACGAGCGTCAGATTAGTCCGCAGTTGATGGCTTGAACCATTAACCGATCCTTCCGCGTTTAGATTAAGAGCTGCGGTCCCGAAGTTCTTTGTCACTCCACCCAAAAATCGCAGTAGAATAGTCCTGCTCTCGCGGTTCTCCCACCTCGTCCTTTCTTGACTCGCAAAACGCTCAAGTGCTGCAATGTGTGTGCAACCCAGCGCGCTTGGTCGTAAGGGCATACAATATATGGTGTTATATTGCTTGACCGCGCCCCCATTTCACCGTTACAGTTGGTTAAATTTGTGCCCGCCCAATCCAGCCCGGGACGGAATTAAACCGGACGCGCATTTTGCCGAAGGCAAGGGTATCCGTGTGGTAAACAGGTCATCGGGCTGTACAAAATCGGGCTGTACAAAAAAGACTGGCTGCGGATCGCATGGCTGGTCTCATGAGTGTTCCCCGGGGGAAGGAAGATATCCCTCGGGGGCTAAAGCCCACGTCTTTATTGGCTGGCGGGCGGCACGGCTGAAGCCGTGCCCTACCCGAAGCCAATGCGAGATAACTCTAGCCACTGGCCGGCTGGCCACTGATGTTTCAAGGAGTTCCCGTTGCTTAAACTGAAGCGGCTTCAGATCCTCGGTTTCAAGTCGTTTTGCGACCGCACCGACCTCAAGTTTCACGGGGACGGCATCGCGGCCATCGTCGGCCCTAACGGCTGCGGCAAGTCGAATATTGCGGACGCCATCTCCTGGGTGCTGGGTGAGCAGTCGGCCAAGACCCTGCGCGGATCGCGCATGGAAGACGTGATCTTCGCCGGCACGCACGACCGCAAGCCCACAGGGATGGCTGAGGTGTCGCTGACGCTGATCGATCCGCAGGAATATCCTGGCGCTGACGCCGACGCGCCCACCGAGATCGATATCCAAGATGAACTGCCAGCCGGGCCCGCAAGGAGCGCCGCCGATCTGCGAGCCGATGACTGGGACGAAGCCGCCATCCGCGCCCGCGCCTCCGCGGAGACCGAGAGCGCGGCGGAAGAAGCACAGCCGGGCAAAACTGAGGAAGTAGAGATCCCGCGCGCGAAGGTAAACTCTTTGGCCGTCGCTTTCCCCGACGACGAACCGGTGTTCGCGCTGCCCGCACACAACCTCGTGCCGATGGCGAGTTCCGCCGCGGTAAGCGGCGCACCGCAAGTTGTGCTCAAAATTCGCCGGCGGAAATTCAATCAGCAGCAATTCCACGTGGGAGAAATCGTAGTCACGCGGCGGCTGTTCCGCTCCGGCGACAGCGAGTACTTGCTCAATGGCAAACTGTGCCGCCTGCGCGACATTCAGGAACTTTTCATGGGCACCGGCCTCGGACCCGAAACCTACGCCCTCATCGAGCAGGGACGCATCGGACAGATTCTGAGCAGCCGTCCCACCGATCGCCGCGCCATTCTGGAAGAAGCGGCCGGAATTACGAAATTCAAAACCAAGAAGCGCCTCGCCGAAGCGCGCCTGGAAGATGCCAAGCTGAACCTCGCGCGTGTGAACGACATTTTCGAAGAAGTGACGCGGCAGATGAATTCGCTGAAGCGGCAAGCCGCCAAGGCGGAACGCTACGCCAGGCTGCGTGACGAGATGCGGGCGCAGCTGCGCGTGGTGCTGGCCAGCAAGTTTGCGGCAATTGAGCAGGAAAGCGCCGAACTCGACGCTCAACTCAATGCCCTTGCCGAAGATATGCGCCACCGCACGGAAGCGGTGCAGCAACTCGAAGCTGAGCATGGTGAAGGCACCGAACGCGGCTACTCGATTGAAACCGAGCTGCGCGAAAATCGCGATCGCCTGAGCGAACTCGCGATGGAGATCGATCGCGCGAACGAGCGCCGACGTCACAATGACGAACGCTGCGCCGAACTAGTGGTTCGGTCGGCCTCGGCAGAAGCTGAACTGGCGCAGGCTCGTCATCGCTTGACGTCGCTTGAAGCCGAGCGCGATTCCAACCGGCAAGTTCTGGAATCGGCCGCCGCCGACTTGGCTGCCGCGCAGCATGAGCTGTCACTCTCGCAGCAGGAAGCCGCGTCCGCCACGGCTGCGCTGGCGCAACTCGAACGCCAGCAGGAAGAGTTTCGCGTCGCCATCTTTGACACCGTGTCGTCGGCTTCGCGCCTGCGCAATCAGCTCGCTCAAGCCGAAGAGCGGCTTGCGGGCGCCGACCGCGATGTCCGCCGTTTGCAAGCCGAGATTACCAGCGCAAATATGCAGGTGGAAGCTTTCGGAGGCCAGCGCGGCCAACTGGCTCTTGAGTTCGAAACGGTGACGCAACGCGTCGCCGGAATCACGGAAGAGATCTGCCAGCTTCGCCGCCTGCTTGAAGCCAAGCGTCTCGAAGAAACGAAAGCCAAGAGTCATCTCGACGCGCTACGCGCCGAGTTCGCAACCGCTCTGGGGAGGAGAGGATCGCTGGAAGCGGTTATCGCCGAACATGGATATTCCACGGAGTCGGTGCGTCGCCTGTTTCAGTCGGGTGTGATGCGAAGCGGTCTGGCGCCGGTGGGAGTGCTCGCGGACTTTCTTGAAGTCGAACCGCGCTTCGAGCGTGTCGTCGAAGACTTTCTGCGCGACGAATTGAACTACATTGTGGTCAAGTCGTGGGACGCTGCCGACGAAGGTCTGCGCCTGTTGCGCAGCGACGTCGACGGCCGCGCAACCTTTCTGGTTCATCCCGAGGATTCTCAGGCCAAGTTCTCGTTTATCGTCGACGAAGCCGCGCACTGCGCGCCGCCTACAGCCTCGATTGTGCCGCTGAAGCACACCATTCGCGTTCTCAATGGATTCGGAAAGTCGCTGGAAGTGATTTTGCCGAAGCTGCGCGACGGTTACATCGTTCCCGGGTCCGATACCGCGCGCGGCCTGGCGCTGGAAAATCCCGACGCGTTTTTCCTGTCGCAATCCGGCGAATGTTTTCACAACGTGACGGTCACCGGCGGCAAACAGCGCTCCGAGGGTCCGCTTTCGATGAAGCGCGAGCTCCGCGAAGTTCTGCGGCAGATCGAAGACCTGGAGCGCGCTCTGCGCGATGAAGAAATGCGCGTGCTCGTGCTTGGCAGAGAGATTAAGGACTTCACTTCCCTGCTGGAACGTCTGGAAGGCGAAAAGCGGGAAGCCGAGCATCAGTCGATGACCTCCGGCCACATGCTGCAGCAGCTTGATTCAGAGCTGTTCCGCGTCAGCGAGCGTAGGGGCATTTCGCAGGCGGAGTTGCAGCGGCTGGGGACTGAACGGGCCGAGCAAGAGTCGATGATCGCAGCGCGGCAGTCGGAGATTGCCACACTCGAACAGGCTCGTGTGCAACTTGAGCAGCAAATCGCGGCCGCGCAGGAATCTCTCGGCATATTGCGTCAGCGTCGCGAAGAGGCGGCCCAAACCAGTTCGCAGGGCGTGGCGCGGGTCGCGGCGCTCGAAGAGCGGCATCGCTCGGCAACTGCCGTACTCGGACGCATCGAGTCCCTGTTCGCCGAAATGAGCGAGCGGCTGCACGCTCTCGCCTCGCAGATTGAAGCCGCAGCCGCCGAGAAACTGCAGCGCGAAGCGGAGAATCTCAAACTCGAAGAAGAAGCCGCGGATTACGAGGCTGAACGCAACGCGGGCCAGGCTCGCGAGGGCCTGCTCCAGTTTGAAAAAGACCAACTCCGTGCGCGGCTCGCAGAGATCGACGAGCTTTTGCGCAGCGCCCGCCAACTCCTTGACCAGGCCCGCGACCGCCGCGGCGAGCTGCAGGCAGCGGCCGCCAAGCTGCAAGCCGACGGCATGCACATGGCAGAGACTTGCCTGAACGAACTTGGAATCGAGCGCGCCGCTTTGCTGGCCGACACTACGCTAGACATGGTCACCGGCGAGGAACTTGCGGCGCGCGATCAGTCTTATCGCGAGATGCGCGGCAAACTCGAAGCCATGGGACCGGTGAACATGATGGCGCTCGAAGAGTACCGCGAAATCGCCGAGCGCCACACTTTCCTTGACACGCAGCGCAAGGACCTGATCTCCTCGATCGAGAATACAACCGCAACCATTCGCGAGATCGACGAAGTCTCGCGCCAGAAATTCCAGGAAGCTTTCACCAAAATTAACGAGAACTTCGGAGTCACCTTCAAGAAGCTTTTCGGCGGCGGGCACGCCTTCATGAAGCTCACCGACGAAGAAAACAGCGCCGAAAGCGGGATCGACGTGGTTGCCTCGCCTCCCGGCAAGCGGCTGCAGAGTGTGCTGCTGCTTTCCGGAGGCGAGAAGGCGCTGACCGCGCTCGCTCTGCTGGTCGGCATCTTCCAATACACGCCCAGCCCATTCTGCATCCTCGACGAAGTCGATGCGCCGCTCGACGAGTCCAACATCGGTCGCTTCACCGAACTGGTGAAAGAGATGAGCGTGCAAACCCAGTTCGTCCTCATCACGCACAGCAAGAAGACGATGAGCATCGCTCCCGTGCTTTATGGCGTGACCATGCAGGAGCCGGGGGTGTCGAAGTTGGTTTCGGTACGCTTCGGAGCGGAGTAGCCTGTTGATATCGACTTGAAATAATTCTGCAGACATCAACGGTGACGCTGGTTGCAAGTTGGGAAGATCTTTGGCCTTCTCGATAGCCCCTCCCCCTGGGGGTGTAATGGAATCATCGGGTTAGCAGGAAATTCCGGTAGTGGGCTAATCACTGTGTTGCTGCCTTGGAAAAAGTACATTCTCAAGAACAAGTTTCGTGAAAGCATCGCTTTCTAATGGCTCATTCTTGTGAGTAAGAAAGGCATCTTTTTCGTCTGAACTAATTGGGAATCGGCTTACTTTTTCGTTATGTGTGACCACAATGCGAGGCGCGTTGGCGTCAAATGTAACGTCTATGAAGCCCACTTTTTCGAGGGTGCCCCTCGTCCCTGGAAGAGTTTTCTTGTGAAACACCGTAATTAGCAGACGATGGCCGTTTTGTTGTTCAATTTCAATAGAGACGGGATCGGGATAATGTTGCGCGAAGCTCGCATGGCAGTCCTTCAGCGCGGCTACAGCATCAAGCCATACCTTCCGGGCACCTTCTCTAGATGCTCTTTCCACTCGCGCTTTTCGTTCGATCCAGTTGTCAGTCATGTCCTGCCAATCCATACGCGATATGCTGCGTTGCTAGGTCTTTTTCTTCCTCGCCTTTGGTGATGCGGGCAAAGAGGCTTGTAGAGACTCCGCGCCGATCCGGGCCAAGGCCAGCACAATGCTAGAGCGGGTCATAATGGCTCTCGGCCACGTCCGGCTCGCTATGTCCGTGAATAGCGTCAAATCTTCCGGTGACATCATCACGGTTACCGGGGTCGTTCTCTTGGGCATACATACATCGTGTGGCATCCTTTGCTTTACTCGCAACAAATATGATGCGTGTATTCCATGGAACATATATACTTTGGGACCGTGCCCGAATTGGCTCTATTTGTGCGGCTTCTAGCGGAACGGTTGTACACTGCCCGCCTCTCCACTGGGCAGCTTTGCGATGCCTCCGACTTCCACGCTTGGTTAATGGAAGTGAGCGAGATTGCAGCGCGGTCGGGAACGCTAGAGGAGTTCTTAGCGCAAATCTAATCATGCTGCGCTCTTGTCTCCCGGCCACGGCTCGCCAGCCGCTTTCTTAGCCTCGCAATCTTCTAGTGCAGCCTTGAGCCGCGCGATACCTTTCTTAGCATCTGCGATAGCTCTATCCCATCCGCTTATTGTACGCTTTACAATGGTATCACGTTTGCTTATATTAGCAGACATGGCACAGACCTCCGATTACCGTAGAGCTTACGAAGCGGCGAAACAGGAATTGGCCGATCTGCTTTCTCAGCAAGAGCAGGTCGGCAAACGGTTGGTTGTTGTGCGCCAGAGCATTCAAACATTGGCGACACTTTGCGAGAGCGAAGGTGTTGAAATCGATCCCAGTGATGAAGCAAGCGCCCTGCTTGGAAGCTCCACCCTTGCGGATGAAATCAGGACCGTTCTCTCCGCTAACCATGAAACGTGGATGCGTCCCGCTCAAGTCAAGAGCGAGTTGGCGCGGCTTGGTCGAGACCTGAGCCAATACGCCAATCCCCAATCTACGATCCACATGGTTCTTAAAAGAATGGCGGAATCTGGGGAGATTCAGGAGGACACGAACGCGGACGGCAAAACGGTTTACCTCAAACACCATCCTGCTAGGGGAACATTCTCGCGCACAACCCCGGTGGACGTAGCTCGGGATGCCTTCATAAAAGCACACAAGGCTCTGGAAGCGCGAAAGAAGTCCAAACGAGATTGATTGTGGTTCTAAATGCGAAGCGCCCCGCGTTACGAGCGCAGAGCGTTTCAGAAAGCGAGGTAGAAACCGATGACGCGGCCCCCACCAACAACTGAGTAGCTGACCAAGCGCCCCGGCTGCGGTTCGAGCCGTAGTCGGGGCTAATCCAAAGCGCGGAGTGACCCACGCCTCAGACCTAGAGAATCTATTGTGGCCGGTTTCTTCGCAGAACGCAAGCGGAGAAACCCCATGACCTGCACCAAATGCCAGCATCAATCCTGCAAG
>Ga0302177_10002286_pt1 | contig 13573 bp, 10 predicted proteins | sample I_Palsa_E1_2_FD_198780 | JGI IMG/M metagenome (GOLD analysis project Ga0302177, IMG submission 198780) | Peat permafrost microbial communities from Stordalen Mire near Abisko, Sweden - I_Palsa_E1_2 | ecosystem: Environmental > Terrestrial > Soil > Palsa > Peat permafrost | place: Sweden... | reverse complement strand
GTATCCGGGAGCTAAGCCTGAAAATGTGCTGGTCACCTGCGGCGGCTCCGAAGCGAATTTCCTTTCCACCTGGGCGCTTGTAGAACCCGGCGATGAAGTCGTTTTCATGATGCCGAATTACATGCAGATTGTGGGGCTAGCGCGGTCGTTCGGCGCCACGGTAAAACCTTTGTGGTTGCGCGAGGAACTTCAGTGGGGAATCGATGTCAGCGAGCTGCCCCGGCTAATCGGATCAAAGACGAAACTGGTAGCTATTTGCAATCCGAGCAATCCCACCGGATCCGTTTTGCGAAAAGAGGAGCGCGAAGCGATCGTGGCTGCTGCGGAAAAAGTGGGCGCTTGGATTCTATCCGACGAAGTTTATCGTGGAGCGGAATTTGACGGCGTAATGACCGCAAGTTTTTGGGGCGGATACGATCGCATCTTGTGCACGGCGGGGCTTTCGAAGGCCTATGGCTTGCCCGGATTGCGCACGGGTTGGGTGATTGGAGCGCCGAAGATGGTGGAGCGCCTGTGGGGATACCACGATTACACGAGCATCGCGCCAACGATGCTGACTGACCGTCTGGCGTCCGTTGCGCTGGAACCGAAGCGTCGCGCGTGGATTCTGAATCGCACGCGAGAAATTCTGGTGCGCAACTATCCTGCTTTGCGCGCTTGGCTGAAAAACCATGCGGACTCGTTTTCGCACGTGCCGCCGAAAGCCGGTGCAATTGCTTGGGCGGGGCTGCGCGGAGGACGGAATTCCGCGCAAATGGCGGAGGATCTGCGCGAGAAGAAGGACGTCCTTCTGGTCGCCGGCGAGCAACTGGGAATGGCATCTTTCGTGCGATTTGGCTTTGGCGGCGATGCGGAACACTTGCAGAATGCGTTAGGACGCATTGACGAGTGGCTACAGGAAAATCGCGTTCGTTCGCACACGCGCTAGCCGCCAACTTCTGCAACCCGCCGTGGATATGTGGATGCAAGCGGAACAAGATCAGGTTCGCGGCTTGCATTGACTTGCCGTCGCCCACGGCCATAAGATTGCTCGCTGCATTGGTCCGGCATCGCTCTCCATGAAAGCGCCTATACCCGAAAACGAATTGGCGCGACTCGAAGCTCTCAAGCGGTATGCCATTCTGGATACATTTCCCGAACAGGAATTCGACGATCTCTCTCGCCTTGCGGCCATGATCTGCGGCACACCCATCGCGCTGGTCAGCCTGGTGGATGCGGACCGGCAATGGTTCAAGGCGAAAGTGGGAATTGACGACTCGGAGACTCCGCGGGACATTGCGTTTTGCGGGCACGCGATTTTGCAACGGGATGTGATGGTGGTCCCAGACGCACTGGCGGACGAACGTTTTAGAAGTAATCCGCTGGTCACCGACCGGCCCAAGGTGCGGTTCTACGCCGGTGCGCCGTTGATCACGCAGGAAGGTCACGCGCTGGGAACTTTGTGCGTGCTCGATCACGTTCCGCGTGATCTGACGCCGGACCAGAAACAAGCACTAAAAGCGCTGGGCCGGCTAGTGGTGGCGCAGATAGAACTCCGCCGAAGCGTTTCCGACCAATCCCAAGCGATTCGAGAGCGTCGTCGCGCGGAGGAAGAGCTCGATCAGCTCTTTACGCTTTCGCTCGATATGCTTTGCATTGCAGGTTTCGACGGATATTTCAAGCGAATCAATCCCGCGTGGGAGGGGACCCTCGGTATTCCAACGGAGGAGTTGCTTTCGCGCCCCTATATAGATTTCGTTCATCCAGACGATCGCGAAGCCAGCATCCGTGAAGCAGAAAAGCTGGACCGAGGCGCGCTGACAATTTCCTTTGAGAATCGCTATCGCACGGCGGACGGAAGCTACTTGTGGTTGTTGTGGAATGCAACTCCGAACAAGAGTCTGCGGTTGATTTTCGCGGTGGCGCGAGACATTACGCAGCGCAAACAGACCGAGCGCCGGCTTGCCACCGGCTACGCTGTTACCAATCTGTTGGCGGATGCTGAATCCTTGGAGATGGTGTCGCCGGAAATTCTGAAAGCGATTTGCGAAGGTCTGGGATGGGAACTGGGCGCGATATGGGGTGTGGAAGATAGCGGAGAAACGATTCAGTGCCTTGCCATCTGGCACTTACCGCAAGTGGAATTTCGCGAGTTTGTGAGTGCGACCCGCCAAATCACCTTTAAGCGGGGTGTGGGTCTTCCGGGGCGGGTGTGGGCCTCCGGACAATCTGCATGGATTCCGGACGTGCCGAACGACGAGAACTTTCCGCGCGCGCCACTGGCGGAAGCGGAAGGTCTGCACGCAGCATTCTGTTTTCCCATTCGGACGGGCGAGCGCGTGTTGGGCGCGGTTGAATTTTTCAGCCGAGAGATCCGCAAACTGGAAGGCGAACTGGTGGAGATGTTCGATTCCATCGGCAGCCAGATCGGCCAGTTCATCGAGAGGCGACGCGCCGAAACGGACTTAAAGCTCTACGCCGATTATCTGGAAGCCGCCAGGCACGTGCAGGAGAAGGACGCAAAGCGTCTGGCTGCGCTGGTGAAGGAACTCGAAATTGCAAAGAAAAAGGCCGAGGAGGCCACCCGCGCCAAGAGCGAGTTTCTTGCGAACATGAGCCACGAAATTCGTACGCCGATGAACGCCATCGTAGGCATGACGGAACTTGCGTTGGAAACCAAGTTGACCGCTGAGCAGCGCGAATATCTGAGCACGGTAAAGACCTCAGCGGCGTCGCTGCTGGATTTAATCAACGACATCCTGGATTTTTCAAAAGTAGAAGCTCGTAAAGAGGAATTGGATCGCGTCGAATTCAAACTGCGAGATACGGTCGCGGACACGATGAAGGTGCTGGCCGTGCGAGCGCAGGAGAAAGGTCTTGAACTAGTATCGCACTTTCCTCCGGACATTCCTGACGACCTTGTCGGGGACCCGAGCCGCCTGGGGCGAATCATTGTGAACCTGGTGGGCAACGCTATTAAGTTCACCGAGCGTGGGGAGGTCGTGCTGCGCGCCGGAGTGGAAAAGCTGGAAATCACGGATGTGATGTTGCACTTTACCGTCACGGATACGGGAATTGGTATCCCGATTGAGAAACAAAAGAGAATCTTCGAAGCTTTCGCCCAAGCCGATACTTCCACCACCCGAAAATATGGCGGCACTGGCCTAGGGCTTGCGATATGCGCGCAACTGGCTGAGTTGATGGGCGGCCGCGTGTGGGTGGAGAGCCAGGTGGGGCGTGGGAGCACGTTCCATTTCACGGCGCGATTCGGTTTACAGAATTCATCGACGAAAAAGCCTCCCGAGGCTTCGCCGCTAAAGTTGCAAGATTTGCCCGTCCTAGTTGTAGATGACAATGCAACGAACCGCCGCATACTTGAGGAGATGATCACAAATTGGCGGATGAAGCCGGTGGCGGCTGCAAGCGGAGCAGCCGCTCTGAAGGCCATGAAACGCGCGCGAACGGATGGAAATCCGTTCCGCGTAGTGCTGCTGGACGGGCATATGCCGGAAATGGATGGATTCGAAGTCGCTGCGCGAGTGAAAAAGGATCCGCACCTTCGGCATGCAACAGTCATCCTGCTCACCTCCGCCGGGAAACGCGAGGACCTGAGCCGAGCCAAGACTCTGGGGGCGGCCGCTGCGCTGACAAAGCCGGTGAAGCAATCCGAACTCTGGGACGCGATCGTAACCGCGCTTCACGTTCCGGTGCATGCCAAGACGAGACCTTCGGCTCTGCGCGAGAGAGCGTTAGGAGCGACTCGTGCATTGCAGATTCTTGTGGCGGAAGATAATCCGGTGAACCAGCAACTTGCGCTGCACCTTCTTGAACGGCGCGGCCATTCCGCGATGGTGGCGGAAAATGGACGCGAAGCCCTCGCCGCAATCGAAAAACATAATTTCGATCTGGTTTTGATGGACGTGCAAATGCCGGAGATGGGCGGCCTGGAAGCCACGCGAGCGATTCGCGAAAAGGAGAAATCGACGGGCGGGCATCTGCCCATTGTTGCGATGACAGCGCACGCCATGCAAGGCGATCGCGAGCGCTGCCTGGAAGCTGGGATGGACGGATACTTGGCAAAGCCGCTGGACCCTAAAATATTTCTGGAGACTGTTGAGCGCGCGGCGTTGCCAGGGCACAAAGATGAAGCGGATCCGGGAACTTCGATTTTGGAACGCAGAGCGGATGAATCGACGCTTTTGGCGCGATTCAATGGCGATCGGAAGCTGGTGCTCACGCTGGTCAGTGCGTTTCGCGAGGATTGTCCCCGCATGATGGTGCGGATAAGAAGCGCTATTAGAATGCGGAATGCCGCCGCTTTAGCCGATGCAGCACACGCGTTGAAGGGCTCCATAGGCAATTTTGGCGTTTCCACCGCTTTCGAAAGCGCTCGAGAGGTTGAAAAATTGGCTCGGGAGGGTAAACTCGACGGCGCGCGTGAGCTATGCCGCACCCTGGAAAGGCAGATTGCGGCGTTTCTTTTGGCGCTCCAAGCAATTGCGAAAGGAAAGAAGAAAGTAAAGGCAAAGCGAAGAGTCCGCTCGCGAAATTCCCTGCGGAGGAAAAAATGACGCGAATTTTAATTGCAGACGACGATCGCACAACGCGCTTATTGCTGTCCGAGACGCTTCGCGCTCAGAAATTCACGACCGTGAGCGCGGCAGACGGCGCCGCTGCCCTCAAGAAAATGAAGGAAGGCAAGTTCGATTTGGTTCTGCTGGACATATGGATGCCGAAGATGAACGGTCTGGAGGTCCTCAAGAAACTTCGCAGCGTGAAAGCGCGGCCGAAAGTGATTGTGATGACTTCGGACGACACGCCTGGGACGCTGCTGAGTGCGATCCGCGAAGAAGCCTACCAATACGTCGCAAAGCCGATCGAACCGAAAGCGCTCGTTGCATTGGTGCGAGAGACTCTTGCCAAGAAAACTGAGGCGACTCCCATTGAAGTTGTTTCGGCAACTCCGACATGGGTTGAGCTGCTGGTTTCCTGCACGCTCGCAGAGGCCGAACGGATCGAAAGCTTCATGGCGCACCTTAAAACCGGACTGTCAGACGACGTGCAACGCGCCGTGGGGCAGGCATTTCATGAATTGCTTCTAAATGCCGTGGAATGGGGAGGCAAACTCGATGCCAGCCGTAAAGTCCGGATCTCTTATCTTCGGGCTAAACGCATGCTGATGTATCGCATTGCGGATCCCGGCACGGGCTTCAAGTTTTCCGAGCTGGAGCACGCAGCAATATCACACATGCCCGACAGTCCCACCGTGCACGATGACATTCGCCGGGAAAAGGGGCTGCGCCCCGGCGGCTTTGGTCTGCTGATGACCAAGGCCAGCGTCGATGAATTGCTCTACAATGAAGCGCAGAACGAAGTCGTCTTCGTGAAATATCTGGATGAATAATTCGTACGAATTACATTTGCACCTATGAGACTACTAGTCGTGACGATTGCTTTACTGAGCGCGGCAGCGCTGCTATTTCTGGCGCTCAGTAGGCCGTCAAAAGCCCCCGCGGCACCAAAGCAGCCGGAGGGATGGAATTCAACCGCGATTCGGAGTAGCTTCGAGGGAATTCAGGTCAAGGAAGTTGACCCGACGCATGCGGCGCTGATCTTCTCCTTCGATCTGGAGAACACGACGGATTCTGACTACCATTTGTCCAATGATCCGAAGGTGTTGATTATGGGGCGGCTCAAATCGAACACCAGCTTGAAGCCGGAAGACTCGATGCAGATCGAAAATCCGATTTTTCTCCCCGCGCGAAACCGGATACGCATCGCCCTGGAAGTTAATTATTCTTTTAACTGGCCGACGCAGATGTTTCCTGGGCAGGTGGGGCCGGTGACGCAGGAGAAATTCAGATCGTTCGTTGCCGGCAAAACAGCCGATTTACAGGGCTTCGTACTTTTCGACGAAGCTGCACGGTATCAGATCGAGCTTCCGGGCGGATGGCAAGAGTTGCAACCATCTACTGCTGCGGCCGGAGCCGACTGACGCTCGTCCGGCGGCGCATTTTTCTATCGCATATAAGAATGTATAATCGCGGACGAAGCGGCTTGCTGCGCAACCCTCCTCGCAGCGAGGTTTAACAGATGCCAGAATTTCCCGACATTATGCAGAATCTCCAGGAACATGCGGATCGGCGCGCCCATTCGCGCCATCGCATCAGGGCGCTTGCATATGTTGAGTTGGGAGAGAATAACGGCGGAATCGTTCTAAATATCAGCGAAGGCGGATTTGCCGTTCGAGCTGCGGAAGCGATACGCGAGGATAGTCTTTCGCGGTTGCGCTTTCAGATGCAGAACGCCACACAGCCGTTAGAAATGAGCGGCCATATCGCGTGGACGAGCGATTCGAGGAAAGAAGCTGGTGTGCGGTTTATAGATCTACGTGAAGAAGCGCTCTTGGAAATCAGGACTTGGATTTTGAAAGAAGTATCGCCAGGGACGCTGCCGAAACAACCGCCGATTGTGCCCAGCGCCTTTGGAGAAGCGCCCAAGAAAAATGAATCCGTCCTCGATGAGTTCTCGGGCGATGAGGTTGCTGAGGATGAGATTCAAGCCAGCGGCAATGATCTTTTGTCCGGATCTTCCGTAATTCTGGATTCGAAAATCCAGCTACCTGACCCGAAGGCGCCGGCCGAGAGGCAGCGGTACGGTGCAACGCTTTTCCCAAAGGAAGCAGTTACTGTCCCCAGGGCTCGATTGCCAGTCGTCGCTTTGCCGGCGATTAAAAAACCGAACCAAGTGCAGCCCCTGCCACGAGAGCAGAAAGCGCCGGAAAATTGGATGGATTTTCGAATTCAGATGGGACGAGGCTGGGTGCTCGCCGCCCTGGTGACTTTTCTTGTGGCTATTTCGTTTGCGGGGGGAATGGCGGTAAGAAGAGGTGGTCTAATCGGGCTGTGGCGTAACTCGGATACGACGCCATCGACCGGCGAGCAAACTCAAGGCTCGGTTCCGGCTGCTCCGTCCGCTCAAGCACCTCCCAAACCGTTGCAGATCGAAATTGTTGACTCGAGCAATCAACGATGGGTGATTCCTGCAAGCGCAGGCACTATTCGTTCAGGAACAAACGCCGCGGGAATCGCGAGCAGCGGCATGTCCCATGATTCTTCAGAAAATATCGCCGCGTCTTCTTTCCGCTCTTTGCAGGCGCCGGAACATCAGGGCGCAGAGAAGGCGTCTGCTGTCCCGGGTGAGAAAGGAACGGCGCCGCTTCTATTGAGTTTGCCGGAACGCTCGGTAAGCGCATCGGGTTCGGTGGCAATTAGCTCTCAGCGTTCGTTTGCGGTGCCTGCGGAATCTTCGCAAGCGGCATCGCAACCGGGAAAAAATCTCCAGGTCGGACAACTGGTGAATCTGGTTGACCCGGTATATCCGCCGGATGCGGAGCAGAAGCACATTGAGGGAACTGTCAGGTTGCACGCGACAATCGGCGTGGACGGATCAATCAAGGACCTTCAGCCGTTGAGCGGTCCTCCTTCGCTATTACCGGCAGCGCTCACTGCGGTGCGTGAGTGGCGCTATAACCCGACTTTGCTGAACGGCCAACCCATCGAGACGCAGGAAGACATTAGCCTCGTTTTTCGACTTCCCAATTAGCGGTTACTCAGCTCGGTTGACGTTTCGTGTGCCACGCGTATACGATGGCGTCTGTTCGTTAAGGAGGATAAAACATGGCAAGAAGCAAGTTTAAGAGTGCAGCTAAGAAAATCGGCGCAGCAATAGGACGAGCAGACCGCACCGCGCATAAAGTGGCGAAAGCTGGAGTGGTGGCGCGAGAAGAACTAATACAGTTGTCAAAACAAGTGGAATTGCTCAAGCGCCAGTTGCAAAAGACCACCAAACGTTTGAAAAACGCTCTCACCTAAATTTCCGAGCATCCGCGCGATTTGTTTTTCGTTCACGGCCGAGGCTTGCGGTCGATCTATAACGCTTGGGTGATCGCTCGGGTAGAATTGGTATCATGCGTCCGTAGCTCAATTGGATAGAGCATCTGCCTTCGGAGCAGAGGGTTGGGGGTTCAAGTCCCTCCGGGCGCGCCATCCTTTCAATGAGTTTCAAAAACTCCATTGGTTGGGAACATTGAAGGTGCGAGCTGCGTTTCTTCGTCGTGCAATTTGCCGCATCCTTGTGTCGTGAGAGCACTGAAAATGTTTAGCGGTTCACCGAATTGGAATTCTTACTGTTTTCGCGGCAAGCGCAAGCTCCGCTCCGCTAGAGGATCCGCGTTGCTGTGCGGCATGCTCCTCGCCGCCGCTGCCGCAGTTTTCCTTGCCTCTTCCACGCGCGCGCAGCAGGTTGATTCCGCGCCGGCGCCGGTTGTAGTGCAGCCGGGCGCGCCGGGGAAGCCGAGCCGGACGCTGCCGCCTTCGACGAAAGGCACCCTGCCGCCACGGTCGCAAGCGGACGTAGAGTTCATGCAAGGCATGATCATGCATCATTCTCAGGCAGTGGAGATGACCGCGCTGATTACGTCGCATACGGAGAACAAGGATCTGCGGTCGCTGGGTGCGCGGATAAGCAGCTCGCAGTCGGACGAGATAAAGTTTATGCAGCGATGGCTGGCGGCTCGCGGAGAACCGGGTTCCATGGAGATGGCGGGAATGTCGGACATGGATAAGTCGGACCATTCGTCAGCTCCGATGGCGATGGCTCTTATGCCCGGTATGCTTACGCCCGAACAGATGGATGCGCTGCGGAAGGCCAAGGGCACCGAGTTCGACCGCTTATTTTTGATTGGGATGATTCAGCATCACAATGGCGCGTTGATAATGGTAAAGGATTTGTTCGACAATGCGGGCGCCGGGCAAGATGCCGATCTGTTCGACTTCGCGACGGACGCGGACAATACGCAACGAGCCGAGATAAAAATTATGCAGACTATGTTGGAGAAAAAACCGTTAGAGGAGAAACGATGAACCGAGTGTCGAGTGTTGCATTTCGTGTCGCGGTAGCCGCGATGATTTTATGTTCTGGTATGAGCCGGATACAGGCGCAGACACCCGCACCCGCGCCATCCGCGCAGGTACCCGCGAAGGCGCCAGAAGCGCAAGAGAATCCGTTTGCGCCTCAGCCGGCTCCGCCACTGCCGCCTGGGATGACCGGTTCGGATGTGAACGATCCGCGCTTCAAGCTGACGCCGGGAATGTATGACGCAGGTGAAGCCTCGATGGGCATGAAGCACCTCCTGCTGCTCAAGAAGCCTGACGCTTTTCAACTCGGGGCCACTGATCCTGACGATCCGAAGGTGGCAAAGACGCTTGGCCTGCTTGGCATGGGCGGCGCTTCGAAGATGCCGAAGGAACTGCAGATTGTGATCGCGCAGCTCGCTTTCGCGAACTCGGACCTAGCGTTTCAGGGTAACCATCTCTTCCAGGGGAATTTTTATGGCGTGAATATTTATGACATTTCGAATCCAGCCCAGGCCGCGTTGCTAACTTCGCTGGTATGCCCGGGCGGGCAGGGCGATGTGTCGGTATACAAAAACCTGCTGTTCATGTCCGTAGAGATGCCGAATGGCCGCCTGGATTGCGGCGCGCAGGGCTTTCCGCCGGAACCGCCGCCGCCTGCAGGGCATGAGAAGGAACGCCGCTTGCCCGTAGCGCAAAAGGACCGCTTCCGCGGCGTAAGAATCTTCGACATTTCAGACATCAAGAACCCGAAGCAAGTTGCAGCGGTTCAGACATGCCGCGGCTCGCATACGCATACTCTGGTGGTGGACCCGAACGACAAGGACAACGTTTATATCTACGTGTCGGGCGCATCGTTTGTCCGTCAAGCAGAAGAACTGGCCGGGTGCTCGAATGAAGCGCCGGATAAGGACCCCAACACGGCGCTGTTTCGTATCGATGTAATCAAGGTTCCGGTGGCGGCGCCGCAGGACGCGAAAGTGGTCTCCAGTCCTCGTGTATTTATCGATCCGCGCACGGGCGTACTGAACAGCCTGAGCAACGGCGGCAGCCATGACAAGGATGAAATGAAGCCGGCGGACACGAACCACTGCCACGACATTACGGTGTATTCGGCGATTGGCTTGGCGGCGGGCGCGTGCTCCGGAAATGGAATTCTGCTCGACATCAAGGACCCCGTACATCCGAAGCGTGTAGATGCCGTGAACGATCCGAACTACTCATACTGGCACTCGGCTTCGTTCTCGAACGATGGGACCAAAGTCGTGTTTACCGACGAGTGGGGTGGCGGCTTAGGTGCGCGCTGCCGTCCGAACGACCCGAACAAGTGGGGCGCGGATGCCATCTTCCATCTCAAGGACGACAAGTTGACCTTCGCCAGTTATTACAAACTGCCCGCCGCGCAGAGCGACACGGAGAATTGCGTGGCTCACAACGGCTCGCTGATTCCAGTACCCGGCCGCGATATCGAAGCGCAGGCTTGGTACCAGGGCGGCGTCTCGATCATGGACTTCACCGACGCAGCCCACCCTTTTGAGATTGCTTACTTCGACCGCGGCCCGATCGATCCGAAGATGCTGGTGTTGGGCGGCGACTGGTCCGCCTACTGGTACAACGGCAACATCTACGCTTCGGAAATTGCTCGCGGGTTGGATATCTTTGAACTGACGCCAAGCAAGTTCCTGACGCAGAACGAAATCGACGCGGCCAAGACGGTTCGTGTGTCCGAGCTGAACGTGCAGAACCAGCAAAAGATCGAGTGGCCCGCGCAGTTAGTCGTCGCGAAGGCTTACGTCGATCAGTTGGAGCGTTCGCAAGCTTTGCCCGCGAAGCAAATCGCAGATCTGCGAGCGGCGATCAAGGGCGCAGAGACTTCGCACATGAGCAAAAGCAAAATGGCGAAGTTGAGCGGCATGGCGACCTCATTGGAAGCTAGCGCCGCAACCGCGAAAAGTCCGGCTGACTCGAAACGGTTGCAGGCTTTGGCGGATATCCTGAAGAATCCGATAGCCTAACCACATCGCCAAGCGAATGGTTTGTCGTTTAGCTGGCAGAGCCAAGGCTTCGTGGTGGAATTCTTACCACAGCGGAGCCACTGCTTGTTCCTGGAATACGGGCGCAGGGCCGCCCACATTCGATAAGTGGATCGCTGCCAGGTAGGGTTTCGCTTGCGGATCGTACGTGACGGTGATGCTTCCGCCGCGCCCGGGCGACCCATCAAAACCATTTCGTCCATCGGAGCCGGAGTTTCCGCTGCTCCCGTTGGGCGTTCCGATTCCGCCGGAGCCTCCTTGCCCTCCGCGACCGCCGCGGCCTCCGGATCCGCCCGGGCCTCCGTCAGCTCTCACCGTCAACGCGCCTCCTGTGGGATCCACCAAGTAGAGCCGCTGTTTTCCAGCTGCCGACACACTCATTTGAAGTAGCGGGTGCGCCCCAGGCCTCACTGTTACGCGTATTTGCACCGGCGGAGCGTTTCCCCCATTGCCTCCATCTCCACCGTCCCCGCCGTTTGTCCCGTTCCCGCCATTTCCTCCCGCTGAGGGATTAGTCGGATCGATGGAACCCATGCTGCCGGACGATCCAGCCATTCCGTCGCTGCCGTTCGAGCCGTCAGAGCCCTTGCTGCCGGAAAAATTTGAGACGAAGTTGTAATCGTACGTAATGGGAATGTCGAGATCCGCTTGCAGGTCCGGATGGCTGGGCACCGTGATGGTGACGTGCGCAGTCTTCCCGTCGCTAACTCTGGGATCGTGCGCGAGCGTCAACACGCCTTTGTTGTTAGCCGTCACGACAGTCGGCGTCACCGTGAGGTCGCTCCACAGAACTTTCCCCTTGCCCAGTCCTTCCGTCATCAATATCTTGCCGTCGGGCTGGGTGAACGTCGCCACCAGGGACGACTTCTCCCCAGGGGCGATTGCCGGCCCGTTAGGCAGATGGACCTCGATCGATGTGACGGGAGTCTTGGCGAGGTAAACCCGCATCCCCAGCTTCACCTTCACAGCCGTGCACCCGCTCGTCGCAAGCAAGCAGCCCAGCGCAATGCAAATCCCCCAGCGCGTGCTCAGTTCGTGTTGCTTGCCGTCATTCATATCGAGAACCTCACGTGTGAAGGCCACCTATTAGACCGCGCCGCTCGCCGTTCGGGTACGGCGCCCATGAAAGTAATCCACATTGCCTGACTAACGAGGAAGAGGGCGATTTAGAAGAGTCAACTTGCCGGCAAGGTGTCTTTGGCTCGGAGAGAATCGCACAAGAGATCGACGCCAGCGGATTATCCAAAATTGTGCGGCAGCAAGCTATACGTCCGGACGTTCGCAACTTCTTCCCCGAAGGATCGAACATGCTCGTGCAGGGCACTCAACGGGAAGTACGAACTCTCTTCATCGGGCAGGTTTTGGGGGTCAGCTTCTTTCGTCCAACTGCCAGTGTTACTGGACGATCACCTTGAGCGCGCTGTGATCCGAGGGCGGGTTAGAGTCGCAAGCGACGTCCGATGTATAGGCGACGTATGTCCTAGGTGTGGCGCTTAATGCAATCGGTCCGGACCTCGCCCGCGCACCAGAGTCCACATCCGCACAGCTGCTCTCCGCGAACGGATTGGCATCGGATTTGAAATGTACGGAACGAGGACTTGAAGAGGAGTTTGACCAAAGAATCCATTCATGGTTCGCTTTGATGAGCGTGCAGTCCGATCCCTTTCCCGCTGCAATATCTATAGTGCATTTCGCTGTTCGCACCGGAGGCAGGAGTGTCGAGCTCGCGGGAGTCGCGATCCAGGTGCAGAACACAAACGTCAATCCGAAAAATGCTATCGAAAGTACGACCGCATGAAGCCGGCTGCGCTCTCTAATCACGAATTGCCTCCTTCACTTTAGCTCTCGATCGTAAAAATGCGCGATAAATTCGGTGAGATTGGTGGGCCCGCCAGGATTCGAACCTGGGACCGACGGATTATGAGTCCGCTGCTCTAACCAGCTGAGCTACAGGCCCGTACCTTGAACATCTTACACCGGAAAGATTCGTTGGAAATCTCTGTCTCCGGAAAATGACCGAGCTACCTTCGTGGTTTGCCGACACGCTGAGCCGTCGATATCATCAGGCTGACCGTGTCCATATCCTTCGGCTGGACCTTGCCGGCGGAAATCCGCCTGGCGGTTACTTCTTCCAGTTTCGACAACACATCGACCAGGGAGAAAGAATCGATTAGGCCGGACGAAACCAGAGGAGTATCGACGCCGATCTGCACGCCGGGCTGACGAATTATCTCTTTGCAGATGTAATCAATCAATTGCTGTGCAAAATCCGCCATTGGGCTGAGCGCCTCGCAGATCAGCTTATTCGCAATTCCGGGTGCTCGGCCAGCAGTTTTTCGCGCGTCGAAGAGCGAGCTGGCTTCCCCGCAGTGCTCTTGACGATCCAGCGCGGAGGCTTCAAATAAATGGCTCGCGGGGCCACTCCCAGCTCCGCCACAATGGCCCCGCGGATCGCTCGATCGATGGCGGACGAATTCCCTAAATTGGAGGGCTCTTCCACTTCAGCTACTAACACAATTTCTTCAGTTCCCAGATCTGCGTTGTAGCATCCAAATGCAACGGCGCGGCCGTCGTGGATGGCCGGATGGCTGAAGGCAATTTCCTCAACGTCCTGAGGATAGATATTTTTTCCGCCAACGATGATTA
>Ga0302177_10002279_pt1 | contig 13604 bp, 9 predicted proteins | sample I_Palsa_E1_2_FD_198780 | JGI IMG/M metagenome (GOLD analysis project Ga0302177, IMG submission 198780) | Peat permafrost microbial communities from Stordalen Mire near Abisko, Sweden - I_Palsa_E1_2 | ecosystem: Environmental > Terrestrial > Soil > Palsa > Peat permafrost | place: Sweden: Abisko... | reverse complement strand
GCGTGTTCGTTGCGCCTCGCTCACCATCTTCACGATCTGCGCAAGAAGCGTATCGGCTCCTACCCGCTCCGCCTTCATGACAAAACTTCCGGTTCCATTGATCGTGCCGCCGACTACTTTCGCGCCAGCCGTTTTCTCGACGGGGATTGGCTCGCCACTCACCATCGACTCGTCGACGCTGCTCCGCCCTTCGATCACGGATCCGTCCGTCGGAACCTTTTCCCCTGGGCGAACACGGATGCGGTCACCCACCTGAACCTCGGTGAGCGCCACATCCGCTTCTTTTCCATCCTGGGAGATACGGCGTGCCGTCTTCGGTGCGAGACCGAGGAGCGCCTTGATCGCGCTGCTCGTCTGGCTGCGAGCCTTCAACTCCAGCACCTGACCCAGCAGCACCAGCGAGGTGATCACGGAGGCCGCTTCAAAGTAGAGCGAAAGATTGCCGGACATATCGCGAAACGTCCGGGGGAAAATTCCTGGCGCAACGACGGCAGCAACACTATATAGATAAGCGGAACCGGCGCCGATCGCGATCAGCGTGAACATGTTTGGACTGCGATGAACGACGGAGGCCCAGCCACGCTCAAAGAACGGCCAGCCAGCCCATAAGACCACTGGCGTCGCAAGCGCAAGCTCCAGCCATGCGAGCCACTGTCCCGTCAGGAGATGCTGAAGCAAGCGGCCAGGCAGAACATCTGAGAGCATGACGGCGAGCAGGGGAACCGTAAGGGCCACGGCAACCCAAAAGCGTCTTGTCATGTTGGCTAGTTCAGGATTCGCGGAGTCGACCGATACGTCGCGGGGTTCGAGCGCCATGCCACAAATGGGACAATTGCCCGGCTGATCGCGGACGATCTCCGGATGCATGGGGCACGTGTACTCGGTACGGTCGCTCACGGAGGAGATCTCAACCGGTTCGAGAGCCATTCCGCACTTCGGACAGGAGCCTGGCTTTGCCGTCCGCACCTCGGGGTGCATTGGGCAGGTGAAAGTCATTCCGGAAGCGGAAACAGAAGTAGTCGCCATAGGCATTGATGACCTCACCGAATTAGGGAAGACGCTCTGATCAAGCGGCTTTGAGCTTCTCGGTTTTGTCTGCGATGCACTGCAACAGTTCCTTCCAGGATTTGACAAACGATGCGGCTCCTTCGTTCTGGAGTCTGAGACCCATGCCCCTGGTGTCAATCCCTGCCCCGGCGAACCTGGCCAACTCATCTTCCGCATGGGGTTGCAGCGTCTCACTGACAGTCCCATGATCGGCGAGCGCTCTCAATGTCGCCTCAGGCATCGTGTTTATGGTGAAGGGTGCAGCCAGGGCCTGGACGTACAGTGTGTCGGAGGCTTGAGGGTCCTTGGTTCCAGTGCTGGCGAAGAGCAGGCGCTGAGCACGGGCGCCCGCATTCAGGATGCGCTGCGAGCGCGGCGAGTCGAGCAAACCGCGATAGCTCTCATACGTCTCTCTCGCAATGGCGATGCCCAGCTGGTTCCGCAACTCGGAAGGGACCGTGTCCGCAACCGCTACATCCCAGCGACTGACAAAGAGTGAGGCGACCGAGGCGATATCCGGATTCAGTCCGGCAGCGACGCGGCGCTCGATGCCGCGCAGATACGCCTCGGCTGTCGCGACATACTGCGCGGACGAGAACAGGAGTGTTACGTTGACCGGCACACCCGCGAAGATAGCCTCTTCAATGGCGGGAAGGCCCTCCTTCGTGCCGGGTATCTTGATGAAGAGGTTAGGCCGTCCGGCACGAGCATGGAGATCCTTCGCCGCGGCCAGCGTTGCAGCGGTGTCGTGGGCAAGTAGAGGCGATACCTCCAGAGACACCCACCCGTCCACGCCGTTCGTCCGATCATGGATCGGCCGAAAGAGATCGGCGGCCTGGCGGAGGTCCTCGATCGCCAGTTCGAAGAAGAGGGCCTCACCCGACTTGCCTTCCTGCAATTTCTGCTGGATACCGTGGTCGTATTCGCGGCTGTTCCTGAGCGCATGATCGAAAATGGTGGGATTCGAGGTGAGGCCGGTGATTGAGAACTCCTGTAAATAGCGGCGAAGCGTGCCTTTCATCAGCAGTCCGCGGGTGATGTTGTCGAGCCAAAGGCTTTGACCCATTTCGTGCAGCTGTTGCGTAGCTTTCATTTTTTCCCCCCGGATTGCTCCGGATTATGCGTTTGAGTGCTGGTGTGTTGGGCTGCAGCCGATGAGGGCTCCGTGGCTGTGTTTTTCGAGGCCAGGGCGTCGATGTTTCAGGCCGCCGAACCGACAAGAATGAAGTTGACCGGACTTATACGGCCTTGGCATCCCGCAACAGCTTGACCCGGCGTTCCTCGTAATCCTCGCTCGTGACCTCGCCCGCAGCATATCTCCTTTGCAGGAGTTGCAGAGGCGTTTGGAAATCCCGGTAGTCAGCCCAGTTGCTTCGCCGCACCGGCATCATGAATGAGAAGAACAGCATCCACAGGATGACCCAGAAAATCCACCAATATGCATGCATTCCGAACCAGTAAAAGTGGTACATGGACACCTCCCGGTGTTGTTACGTATACCGAAAAACTTGAACTCAATCGATCCGACCTGAAGTGTAGACGCGCTTTATGCCCGCCTCGCCAGCCGCATCCCGCTCAGCCGAATCGTGCGACAGTTCCATCCGGTCCCCTCGTCTATTTCCGGGATTCGAGCGCCTCCACTTGTTCAACGCGACGACGGTGACGGGTAGCGTTGCTGAAGTGAGCGGCGAGGAAAGTCTCGACTAACTCCCAGGCGAGTGCGGATCCGATGACTTTTCCACCGAGACAAAAGACATTCATGTCGTCGTCTTCGACCCCCTGGCGGGCGGAGAACACATCGTGGATCAGGCCGGCGCGGACACCAGGAACTTTGTTGGCGGCGATTGACGCACCGATGCCGCTGCCGCAGAGCGCTATTCCACGTTCCACCTCTCCCGAGGCAACCGCCCTGGCCAGTGGGATGATGAAGTCGGGGTAGTCGTCCGCCGGGTTCAAGTGGTGTGCGCCGAAATCGACGACCAGGTAGCCCGAGGAAAGCAAAGCCTGCTCTAACTGGTCCTTTAGTGCAAAGCCGCCGTGATCTGCAGCGATTCCTACGCGCATCATAATTTCCTCAGGATCTCGAGGATCAGGTAACGGATCCGACGGGGGATATCGTGCACGGGCAGTCGGTAGCGCGCCGCCGAAATTCCTTCGATTATCTGCGTATTCATTGGGCGCCGGTCCATTTCCAGTTCCGGATCTCCGGCATGTCCTGGCCGTGAGCGTCTATGTAGTGTTTGTGTTCGATGAGCTTGTCCTGCATCTGTTGCTTCAGATAGTCGCCTCTTGAGCCCAGATGCGGTACCCGATCCACTACGTCCTGCACCAGGTGGAAGCGATCCAGGTCGTTCTGCACCCTCATGTCGAAGGGAGTCGTGATCGTGCCTTCTTCCTTGTACCCGCGCACGTGCAGGTTGCGGTTGGTGCGGGCATAGGTGAGCCGGTGGATCAGCCAGGGATATCCATGGAAGCCGAATATGATGTGTTTATCTTTCGTGAAGAGCGAATCGTAAGCCAGTTCAGTCAGCCCATGGGGATGCTCTGTGCTCGGCTGCAGTTTCATCAGATCCACGACATTGATAACGCGGATTTTCAGATTCGGCAGATGTTCGCGAAGAATCGAAACAGCGGCGAGAATCTCCAGCGTGGGCGTGTCTCCGCAGCAGGCCATCACTACGTCGGGCTCGCTGTCCTGGTCATTGCTGGCCCATTGCCAGATGCCAACGCCTTCCGTGCAATGCACGACCGCCTGATCCATCGTTAACCATTGCGGAAGTGCGTGCTTTCCCGCAACCACCACGTTGACGTAGTTTCGGCTACGCAGGCAGTGATCGAAGACGGATAAAAGGCAGTTCGCGTCCGCCGGAAGGTAACAGCGGACGATATCGGCCTTCTTGTTGATCACGTGATCCAGGAAGCCGGGATCCTGGTGGGTGAAACCGTTGTGATCCTGCTGCCAGACATGGGAGGCCAGCAGATAGTTCAGCGAAGAGATATCGCGCCGCCACGGCAACTCACGGCATACCTTGAGCCACTTCGCATGCTGGCTGAACATGGAGTCAATGATGCGGATGAACGCCTCATAGCTGTTGAACAGCCCGTGTCGTCCGGTCAGCAGATACCCTTCCAGCCAACCCTCGCACTGGTTTTCACTCAACATGGAATCCAGAACGCGGCCAGCCGGAGCGAGGAACTCGTCGTTGCCAAATTCGCGCGCATCCCACTGACGATTGGTGACCTCAAAGACTGCCTGCAGCAGATTCGAGACTGTTTCATCCGGGCCGAAGACACGGAAGTTGCGCTTGTCCTGATTCAATCTCGCAACATCCCGCAGAAATGAACCCAGCACGAGCGTGTCTTCTACCTGCACTGCCCCCGGCGAGGTTAACTTGACCGCGTGGTCGTGAAAGTCGGGCATGCGCAGATCGTGAAGAAGAATACCGCCGTTCGCGTGCGGATTGGCGCCCATCCGCCGGGTGCCCTGCGGAGCCAGGTCAGCCAATTCCTGGATGAGCCTCCCATTCTCGTCGAACAATTCCTCGGCCTTGTAACTCTTCATCCAGTTCTCGAGGAGCTTGACGTGATCGGGGTGCTGGGGATCGACCAGGAGCGGCACCTGATGAGCTCGAAATGTCCCTTCGATTTGTTGGCCGTCGACGATCTTCGGTCCGGTCCAGCCCTTGGGCGACTTGAGGACGATCATGGGCCAGCGCGGCCTGGTCGTGTCATTGTTGCTGCGCGCATTGCTCTGAATCCGATGGATGTCCTCGATGGCAGTGTCGAGAGTGGCGGCCATGAGTTGGTGCATCTTCTCCGGCTGATCTCCTTCCACAAAGTAAGGGGTCCAGCCACAGCCCCTGAGGAATTGATCCAGTTCCTCATGCTCAATGCGCGAGAGGACGGTTGGATTGCTGATCTTGTAGCCGTTTAGGTGCAGAATTGGCAGCACCGCTCCGTCAGTCTTTGGATCGAGAAATTTGTTGGAATGCCAGGAGGTCGCCAGGGATGCCGTTTCTGCCTCACCGTCGCCGATGACACAGGCGACAATCAGATCGGGATTGTCGAACGCGGCGCCAAAGGCATGGCTCAGCGAGTAACCCAACTCGCCGCCTTCGTGAATGGACCCAGGCGTCGTCGGCGCAACATGGCTGGAGATCCCACCGGGAAAGGAGAATTGTTTGAACAGCTCTTTCAACCCGGCTTCGTCCTGGGTGACGTTGGGATAAACCTCGCTCCAGGTGCCCTCGAGGTAGACGTTGCCCACAATCGCGGGACCCCCGTGGCCAGGGCCGGCGATGTAGAACATATTCAGGTCGTACTTCCTGATGGCCCGGTTCAGATGAACGTAGATGAAGTTCTGACCTGGCGTCGTGCCCCAATGGGATACCACCAGGGGCTTCACGTGCTCCAGCTTCAACGGTTCCTTCAGCAGCGGATTTTCATAAAGGTATATCTGGCCCACCGAAACATAATTGGCAGCGCGCCAGTAGGCATTCATTTTGCGCAGCAGTTCCGGAGTGAGCGTGTGGCTACCCTGAACGGACTCTTCTTTGCCTAGCGCTTCGGGCGTCTCGTGGAGCAATTCCTCGGTGGTGAGCATGTCGGTCGGCATCGTTTGATACTTCCTTCGTTTCCATTGGGGGGTGAAAGGATGCAGAAACTGGGCTGTGGCCAACAAGGAGGCTGCTCCTTGACGAGGCCCTGATCTGCTCTGGTGTGCACATACCTGTGCCCAACCATAGAGTCGCATTCACACCAGCGATAAGCTGATCCTTTTTGATCATGTTTGATGGACCCCTGACGATCCAGCCGCATCCCTTCTTCCGTTTCTGAAAATTGAGGTGACCGGCGAAACCTCGATCATGTTGTGGATGAAGCCGCGAAGTCGTCGTAGCGCGTTGCTGTCGGCGGCCATCGCAGTTTTCCAAACGAACGGTCCAGTCTTTATTGGTGAGCAATACTGCACAGCGTCGTCATGCTCGCGAGGAGATACTTGGTGCGACGCGCGCAGATGACCTCCGTCGCGTCGCGATCCGTTCGCAGACCAGGAGAAATCCATCGTGCCCCCAAATCCCACGACCACGGAGCCTACGCCTGAGTCAAAGCAGGATTCCCAGCCTGAGGCAAAGACGCCACCGAAGACTTTGGACAAGGACGGGACGAAGCCCGATTCAAAAGCTCAGGCCAAAGAAGACTTGAACCCGGACGCAAAGCCTAAGTCCGGGGACGATCTGAAATCCATCCCGATGGCGGATCTCCAGAAAAAGCTGGGGTCTTCTCCCGACGGCCTTAGCCAGGCCGAGGCTCAGAAGCGGCTGACCCAGTACGGCCCGAATGCGATCGCGGAAAAGAAGACCAACGAGTTCCTGAAGTTTCTCAGCTATTTCTGGGGCCCCATTCCGTGGATGATCGAAGTGGCAGTCATCTTGTCCGGGGTAGTGCGGCACTGGATGGATTTTTTCATCATCCTCCTCCTGCTTGCTTCAAACGCCCTGGTTGGATTTTGGGAGGAACACCAGGCGGGGAACGCCATCGCTGCTCTGAAGGCCAAGCTCGCTGTCAATGCGCGGGCAAAGCGCGATGGAAAGTGGACCAATCCGAAGGCAAGTGACCTGGTGCCCGGCGACGTCATCCGTTTGCGGCTCGGCGACATCATACCCGCGGACGCGCGCCTGCTGGCGGGCGATCCAATCGAAGTAGATCAGTCGGCGTTGACAGGAGAATCTTTGCCTGTCACCGTCAAACCCGGCGGCGCGGTGTTTTCGGGCTCGATTCTCCGCCAGGGCGAGATCGACGCCATGGTGTATGCGACCGGAACGAACACGTACTTCGGCAAGACCGCGCAACTGGTGCAGGGGGCTCACACCGTCAGCCATTTCCAGCGCGCCTTATTGAAGATTGGCGACTACCTGATCGTCCTCGCGGTGGCACTGGTAGCGTTGATCCTAGCCGTCGCGCTCTTCCGCGGCGATCCTGTCCTGACGACACTCGAATTTTGCCTGGTACTTCTGGTGGCCGCGATTCCCGTAGCCATGCCCACTGTGCTGTCCGTTACCATGGCGGTCGGTGCTCGCCTGCTGGCGAAAAAAGAAGCCATTGTGACACGGTTGTCAGCCATCGAGGAATTGGCGGGCGTGGATGTGCTGTGCTCGGACAAGACCGGCACCCTGACCCAGAACAAACTGACACTGGGCGATCCCTTCAGCGTCAATAACATTCCAGGCGGCCAGGTCGTTCTCTGGGCGGCCCTGGCTTCGCGCGCGGAGGATAAAGACACCATCGACCTGGCTGTAATCGGCGGTGTAAAGGACGAGAAGACGCTGAAGGGGTATCAGATACTGCATTTTCAGCCGTTCGACCCAGTGCATAAGCGCACCGAAGCCACTGTCAAAGGAACGGACGGAAAACAATTCTTTGTCGCCAAGGGAGCGCCGCAGGTCATTCTCGAGATGTCGACGAACAAGGGCGAGGTCAAACCTGCCGTCGAGAAAGCCGTCAATGAATTCGCGGGACGCGGTTTCCGTTCGCTCGGCGTGGCCCGCGCCGACGAAGAAGGCAAGTGGCAGTTCGCCGGGGTGCTGCCCTTGTTCGATCCGCCGCGCGAGCAGGCGAAAGCAACCATCGCCAGCGCCCGGCAGATGGGCGTGAACGTCAAGATGGTCACCGGCGATCAAATCGCCATAGCGAAAGAAACTTCCCGGCAACTGGGACTGGGTGCGAATATCCTGGATGCGAGCGGGTTGGGCGACACCAAACAGCAAGCGAGTACGCAGACCGGAGAGGCCATTGAAAAGGCGGACGGCTTTGCCCAGGTCTTCCCGGAACACAAGTATTTCATCGTCGATGTGTTGCAGAAGCGCGGGCACATTGTCGGGATGACTGGCGACGGAGTGAACGACGCTCCAGCGCTCAAGAAAGCAGATTGCGGCATCGCTGTTTCCGGAGCGACGGACGCAGCGCGCGCGGGGGCCTCCATCGTGCTACTCGCTTCCGGCCTCTCGGTGATCATCGACGCGGTCAAGGAGAGTCGGCGCATCTTCCAGCGGATGAACAGCTACGCCATGTACCGCATCGCGGAGACACTGCGCGTCCTGTTCTTCATGACCCTGGCGATCCTGGTCTTCAATTTCTACCCGGTGACCGCCGTCATGATTGTCATGATCGCGTTGCTCAATGACGGGGCTATCCTTTCAATCGCCTATGACAACGTTCAGTACAAGGACAAGCCCGAAGCCTGGAACATGCGGCTGGTGCTGGCAATTTCCACGGTGCTGGGAGTTATCGGCGTTGCCGCTGCGTTTGGTTTGTTCTATCTGGGCGAGCGCGTCTTTCATCTCGACCGGCTGCACATCCAGACTCTGATGTACCTGAAGCTTTCCGTGGCCGGCCATCTGACCATCTTCCTCACACGCACCCGTGGCCCGTTCTGGTCCATACGTCCCGCGCGGATCCTGTGGATCGCGGTACTTGGCACGCAAAGTATTGCGACTTTGATCGCGGTCTATGGTCTGTTTATGGCGCCTCTCGGATGGAAGTGGGCAGGCTTCGTTTGGGTCTATGCATTGGCCTGGTTCCTCATCAACGATCGGGTGAAGCTGCTCGCATATCGGATCTTCGATCCATCCAAACCCTCCTTGCTTGGAAAAAAGCCGCCGGTGGATCTTACTCAGCAGATTGCCGCGCGAGCTTACGAGATCTACCAGGATCGGCTGCACGGTGAGACCCTGCAGGATCAGGACTGGCTTGAGGCAGAACGAGAGGCGCGGCGCGGTCAGACAGAACATCCGAAGGTTGCGTAAACGGGTGCGAGGCGCAGAAGGAAGAAGATGAAAATCGAATCGAAACGTTTCCGTGTCCACTCCGGAAAGAATGTCGTCCTCAGCAAGTGGCCGACGACGGTCAAGCCGATCTGTCCGTCGGACGTCGAGTACGACGACCTTCTCGAAAAGCACGTAGCAGAACTAAGCTCCCTGCAGCAGCTTCATTACGCGTCGCATCGCTACGCTTTGCTTCTGGTTTTTCAGGGTATGGACGGGGCCGGCAAGGACGGCGCTATTCGGCACGTGATGTCCGGTGTTAATCCGGAAGGGTGCGAAGTATTCAGCTTCAAGCAGCCAAGCGTCGAAGAACTGGACCACGATTTTCTCTGGCGCACGATGTGCCGTCTTCCGGAACGTGGCCGGATCGGCATCTTCAATCGTTCCTATTACGAAGACGTGCTGGTGGTTCGGGTTCATCCCGAGCTTCTCCGCAGCCAGGGACTTCCGACAGAGCTGCGCGACGAGAAAACGGTTTGGGACGGGCGGTATCGATCCATCGTGGAAATGGAGAAACACCTGCATCGCAACGGTACCCGGATCGTGAAGATATTTCTCCACCTTTCGCAGGAGGAGCAGCGAAAGCGCTTTTTGGCGCGCATCGATGAGCCGGACAAGAACTGGAAATTCAGCCTCGCTGACATTCACGAGAGGAAATACTGGAAGGATTATGTGAAGGCTTATGAGGAATGCCTGCACGCCACCAGCACACATCATGCACCCTGGTACATCGTTCCTGCCGATGACAAAGACAACGCCAGGCTGATCGTCTCGCGCATCGTGCTCGATGCGCTTGGAGACCTCAAAATGGCATGGCCCAGAGCCACGCCGAAGCGACGTGCGGAATTGCAGTCCATCCGGAAGCATCTGGCAGCGTAGGGATTCGCCGCCGCCGTTCGCAAGGGCAACGGAACAAAAAGAGAGGATCGTTCCCTGTTGACGCTAAAGCCAGAAGTCGAAGGCATGGATGCACTGACGGAGCTGGCGCTCAATCTGCACTGGTCCTGGAACCATGCGGCAGACGTACTTTGGAAACGCCTGGATGCCGAGCTTTGGGAGGCCGCGCAGAACCCGTGGGTCATCCTGCAGACCGTGTCCCAGGACACTATTACGGCTGCGTTGACAGACCCGGAGTTTGGCCGGCGTCTCGACGAATTGCGGCAACAGAATCGGGATTCGTATAGCTCGGGCGCGTGGTTCCAGGCGAAACACCCAGATACTGCCCTCACGTTGGCCGCCTACTTCAGCATGGAGTTCATGCTGAGCGAAGCATTACCTATCTATTCGGGCGGCCTGGGTAATGTAGCCGGCGACCAGATGAAGGCGGCCAGCGATTTGGGTGTTCCGGTAGTGGGAGTCGGACTGCTCTACGGCCAGGGATACTTCCGTCAGGACTTCGATTCCGAAGGCCGGCAGCGGGCGCTGTATCCGGTCAACGATCCGGGCCAGTTACCCATCCGTCCGTTACGGCGACCGAATGGCGAATGGTTGCGGCTGCAAATCCAACTACCCGAATCCAGGATCTGGCTTCGCTGCTGGGAAGTGTCGGTTGGCCGCACGAAGCTCTATTTGCTGGATACCAATGATTTCGCGAACAGCGCAGCCCATCGGGGAATTACCAGCCAGCTTTATGGAGGCGACGCGGAGATGCGTCTCAAACAGGAGATCGTGCTGGGCATCGGCGGCTGGCGCTTGCTGCGGGCGCTCGGCCTGCAGCCTGAGGTCTGCCATCTCAACGAAGGACATGCAGCCTTTGCCACCTTAGAGAGGGCACGATTCTACATGGAGGATCATAGGAAGCCATTTGATCTTGCTATGAATGTCACACGGGCTGGAAATCTCTTTACTACGCATACTGCGGTCGCGGCGGGATTTGACCGCTTCGATCCCGCACTCATCCATAAGTATCTCGGTCATTACGCGCAGGACGAGCTCGCGATACCTATTGAAGATTTACTCGCAATGGGAAGGCAGAACCGTAGCGATGATTCGGAATCCTTCAACATGGCCTGGCTCGCAGTCCGCGGCAGCGGCGGAATCAATGGCGTCAGCAAACTCCATGGAGAGGAGAGCCGGCATATCTTTCAGGCGCTTTTCCCGCGATGGCCACAGACTGAGGTTCCGATCGGCTCTGTCACCAACGGCATTCATGTTCCCACCTGGGACTCGGCAGCGGCGGATACGCTATGGACTACAGCTTGCGGCAAGAAGCGCTGGCGGGGAGACCGCGCCGTCGAAGACGACATCCGCCGATTGACTGATACCCAGCTGTGGGAAATGCGTTCCGCAGGACGGAAGACCTTAGTCGATCGCATTCGCAAGCGGTACGCGCGTCAGCTTGCTTCGGAAGGCCGCCAACTGTCGGACGCCGACGCAGTATTCGATGAGAAGATACTGACACTGGGATTTGCGCGCCGTTTTGCCACCTACAAGCGCCCAAATCTTCTCCTTCACGATCCAGACCGGCTAATTCGCCTGCTTTCCAATCCGCAGCGGCCGGCACAACTGGTCCTCGCCGGAAAGGCTCACCCGCAGGACTTGCCCGGACAAGCGCTGATCCAGCAGTGGAATGAATTCATTCGGCGCCCAGAAGTCCGCGACTGCGTCGTCTTCCTCAGCGATTACGACATGCTGCTGACACAGGAGTTGGTGCAGGGAGTCGACGTATGGATCAACACACCGCGGCGTCCGTGGGAGGCGTGCGGGACGAGCGGCATGAAGGTTCTGGTCAACGGCGGTCTGAATCTTTCTGAGTTGGACGGCTGGTGGGCGGAAGCGTATTCACCCGAGGTAGGATGGGCCATCGGCGACGGCAAGGAGCACGGCGAGGATCAGGCGTGGGATGCCGCGGAAGCTGACGAGTTGTATTCGGTTCTGGAGCGTGAGGTCATCCCGGAGTTTTACGAGCGAAATGAAAGCGGAATGCCCACGGAGTGGCTGGGTCGGATCCGCGAGAGCATGGCGCAACTGACGCCGGAATTCTCAGCCAACCGTACTATCCGCGAATACACGGAAAACCACTATCTGCCTGCCGCTTCCGGTTACCGGGATCGTGCAGCCCGGGAGGGGGAGCTCGGCGGCAGTCTGCTCCAGTGGCAAAAGAACATCGCGGAGCATTGGAGTTTCGTGCGCTTCGGCAGCGTCGACGTGAGGACGCACGATGGGCAGCATTTTTTCCGGGTTGAGATCTTTCCGGGTAATCTCGCTCCAGATGAACTCAGAGTTGAACTCTACGCGGAGTCAGACCAGAAGACTGGTTCACCCTCTGTTGAGGTCATGGCGGCATGTACGGCCTGTGCGGATACAAAAGGCATTCTCGTGTATTTAGCGGAGACATCGAAAAGCCGTCCCACAAGCGATTACACGCCACGTATCATCCCGCATCATCCGGGCGCATCTGTGCCTCTCGAAGCTGCCCAGATTCTGTGGCAACGGTGATCGGTCTCTGCCTCGAGCAGCTTTTAGACGTGCTAGGGTCCGGTGGTACCGTTCGGGTTTGCTCTGCCACCTCTATGGAAACGGTGATCAACCATGGTATGGGCAAGCGCAAAGAGAATGACAACCAGAACGACAATCCAAATGAACGTGACAATTCCTGGCCTGGGTGGCTTTCTTCGTGCCCCGGAGCCTTCATTCGAATCGGTAGTCATCATCTTCTCCCTGGTGAATCAGCCATGCGGTGATGGCTATAACTGCAACTTGGCGCAACGGCCCGCCAGTTGTGCATCATATCGTAGCTTTCAGCGGATTTATTTCTCCTGCTGCCGGCAGCACCTCCGGCAGATCCAAACGGGCGACGCCGATCCGGTTGTCGGCCATGCCGTAGTAGACATCGAAGCGATCCGGCAATCCGAGGTCGTCGCGACGATCGATGCCGGTTGGGAACACGACGTTGGCGATGGTCCCGTGGCGCTCCGCCGGTAGCTCCGGTTTCAATACCGGCTCCGCCGAGCGATAGCGGATCACCTGCGGATGTTTCTCTGACAGCACCATGACCCCTGCGGAATAGCACAGTTGGTGTACTTCGCTGTTCGGCTTCGCCAGGTCACTCACGCCGTGATACAGGATGAGCCACCCATGCCGGGTGAGGACAGGTGGAGTTCCCGCACCGATCTTGAGCCGCTCCCATGGAGACACCGGGATTGCGAGGCGGTGATGAGACGTGAAGCGCCCGAGACGATCTGGATTGTGATGCTCCAGCGTCGGCGGGCAATAAGAGATCCAAATGCTCTCGCGATCGAGGTCCACTGCGCGGGGCGACGGATTGCAGGCGCTCTCCTCTGGACGAGTGCCGGAGAAAAGCGGCCGGTGCAGCATTGCCAGCTCCCGATGCCCCGACGGGTTGTGAATCGCGACCGGAAAGAAGCTGGCGTCCTTGTCGTCCTCGTCGCCCAGTTCGACGCCGCGCCACAGAGCAAAGGTCGCCAGCCCCATCCGCTGCCAATAGATGAGATTTTCCGATTCGGCCAGTGCGATCCGCGGCCCACTGGATGAATAAGCCGTGTAGGTCATGATGTAACGCTTGAGCGGCTCTACAAACGTAATACGAGGATCCTCGCAGCCACCTCCGCCGTCAGCCCGCCGCTCATAATCGGCCTCCGGTTCCAGCGCGATATCAAGCCTCTCGACGCCAGCAGGGTCGCCGGCATCATTGAACCGCACTCGGGCAATGCCGATGCGCGAGTAATTCCCCTTCGCAACGAGACGCGGGAAAAGATAGAGCTGGCCATCTGGGCC
>Ga0302177_10002277_pt1 | contig 13607 bp, 11 predicted proteins | sample I_Palsa_E1_2_FD_198780 | JGI IMG/M metagenome (GOLD analysis project Ga0302177, IMG submission 198780) | Peat permafrost microbial communities from Stordalen Mire near Abisko, Sweden - I_Palsa_E1_2 | ecosystem: Environmental > Terrestrial > Soil > Palsa > Peat permafrost | place: Sweden... | reverse complement strand
CGCACCGACGACATGATCATCCTGCGCGGAGTCAACCTGTTCCCGACCCAGATCGAGGAACTCATCATGCGCGTCCCGGTCCTGTCGCCGCATTTTCAGCTGCACCTGAGCCAGGCCGGCCGGATGGATCAGCTGGCCGTCCATGTTGAGCATCGCACCGGGGTGGCCGAAGCCGCCGCGGCGCCAGCCGGCGAGCAGCTCTCAGCTCTGGTCAAGAACACCATCGGCGTCACCGTCACCACCGTCGTCACAGAGCCGGACTCGATCGAGCGGTCCAAGGGCAAGATGCGCCGCATCGTGGACCACCGGCCGCGCTGACGCGGTTCCCCGCCCTCGCGACGGGGCGGGAGCGGTCAGATCGGGGCCTAAATGCGGAACCGGGTGCCCGTCACCTTTTCCGCGATCCCGGTGCGGTCCAGGTAAGGCGTGATCCCGCCCAGGTGGAAGGGCCAGCCTGCGCCCAGGATCATGCACAGGTCGATGTCTTCCGGGGCCGTGACGACCCCTTCGTCGAGCATCAGCCTGATCTCCTCGGCCAGCGCCTCAAGGGCGCGCTCGCGCACCTGATCGGCGGTGGACGGGCGGTCACCGCCGCACAACAGGGTGACGACCGACTCGTCGACAGAGAAATCGGGCTGGTAGAGGGCGGTCTTGCCCGCCTCCACCAGGGCACGCAGCTTCGGCGACACCGCGAACCGGTCCGGGTACGCCGCGGCCAGCGTCTCGCCGACGTGCAGCGCGACCGCCGGCCCGACCAGCTGAAGCAGCAGGAACGGGGACACGGGCAGGCCGAGCGGATCGGGAGCGTGCTCGGCCACATGCCAGGCCGTGCCTTCGTCGACGCAGCCGAGAACCTCACCGAGGAACCTGGTCAGCAGGCGATTGACGACAAAGGCGGGTGAGTCCTTGACCAGCACGCAGTCCTTCTTCAGCCCCTTCCCGACCGCGAGCGCGGTGGCCAGGGTAGCCTCGTCCGTCTCGGCGGCCCGCACTACTTCTAGCAGCGGCATCATCGCGACCGGGTTGAAGAAGTGGAATCCGACCACGCGCTCCGGATGAGCCAGCCCGGCCGCCATCTCGGTCACAGAAAGCGAGGAGGTATTGGTGGCCAGCACGCAATCCGGCCGGACCACCGCCTCGACCTCGGCGAAGACCTGCTGCTTGACCGACGTCTCCTCGAACACGGCCTCGATCACGAAATCGGCATCCGCGAACGCGTCCTTGGTCAGCGACCCGCTGACCAGCCCGGTCAGCCTAGCGGCGGCATCCGCGCCGATCCGGCCTCGGCTCGCCAGCTTGGCGATCTCGGCCTTCAGGTGGCCGGTTCCCGCGTCGAGCCGTGCCTGGTCCAGGTCGGTCAGCACCACCGGTACCTCAAGCCGCCGCACGAACAGCAGCGCGATCTGCGCGGCCATCAGGCCCGCGCCCACCACGCCGACCTTGGTCACCGGCCGCGCCAGCGACTTGTCGGGGGCGCCCGCGGCCTTCCTGGCCCGCTTCTGGGTGAGGTCGAACGCGTAGAGCCCGGCATGAAGCTCGTCGCTGAGCAGCAGGTCCGCGAGGCCGTCGTCCTCGGCGGTGAACCCCTCGTCGCGGGTCCGGCCGCGGGCCGCGGCCACCAGGTCGATGGCCCGGTAAGCGGCGGGTGCGGCGCCGTGCAGCTTGCCGTCCGCGAAGAACCGCGCCACCGCGACCGCAGCGTCCCAGTCCTCCTCAACCGGAGCCCGGGTCACCGAAACCGCGGCAGTCAGCACTCGCGAAGCCCAGCGCAGCGACTCGGCGAGGAAGTCGGCGGGCTCGAACATGGCGTCCGCGATCCCGAGCGAGAAGGCGTCGGGTCCGCGCAGCATGCGGTTCTGGCTGAGCGGGTTCTCGACGATGACCTTCAGCGCCTTCGCCGGGCCGATCAGGTGCGGCAGCAGGTAGGTGCCGCCCCAGCCGGGCAGCAGGCCGAGGAAGCACTCGGGGAACGCGACCGCGGGGACACCGGAGGAGATCGTCCGGTAGGTGCAGTGCAGCGCGAGTTCCAGGCCGCCGCCGAGCGCGGCACCGTTGACGAACGCGAACGACGGCACGTTCAGCTCACCGAACCGGCGGAACACGGAGTGCCCGAGCCTGGCGATGGCCAGCGCCTCGTCCCGCGAGCGGATCAGCGCGGCTCCGGTCAGGTCGGCGCCGACCGCGAAGATGAACGGCTTGCCGGTGACGCCGACCGCGACGATATCGTTTCGTCCGGCCACCGAATCAAGGGCGTCGCGCAGCGAGACCAGACCGGCCGGGCCGAATGTGCTCGGCCGGGTGTGATCGTGCCCGTTGTCCAGGGTGATGAGCGCCATCGTGCCCGCCCCGTCGGGCAGTTCGACGTCCCGGACCACTGCCCTGGTGACGACTTCCTCGGGGAACAGCGAGGTGATGACCGACTCGTCGAGCGCGGGCTCGTTCGGGCTCGGAAGGGTTTCAGGCATTGAGGTTCTCCCACAGGACGGCGCCGCCCATGCCCAGCCCGACGCACATCGTGGTCAGGCCGTAGCGGGCGGCCGGCTGCTCAGCGAACTCGCGGGCCAGCTGGATCATCAGCCGCACGCCGGAACTCGCGAGCGGATGGCCGAGTGCGATCGCGCCACCCCACGGGTTCACCCGCGGGTCGTCGTCGGCGATCTTGAAATGGTCGAGGAAGGCGAGCACCTGCACCGCGAATGCCTCGTTGATCTCGATCAGCCCGATGTCGTCGATGGTCAGGTCGTTGCGGGCCAGCACGCGTTCGGTGGCCGGCACCGGCCCGATGCCCATCACCTCGGGGTCCACCCCGGCAAAGGAGAAGTCGATGAGCCGCATCCTCGCGTCCAGGCCCAGCTCGGCGGCCACGTCCTGGGCCGCGATCACGCAGCCGGTGGCGCCGTCGTTCAGCCCGGCGGAGTTCCCCGCGGTGACCCGGCCGTGCGGCCGGAACGGTGTCTTGAGCGCGGCCAGCGCGGCCAGCGTCGTGTCCGGACGCGGCGGCTCGTCGGCGGTGGCCAGCCCCCAGCCCTGCTCCGCGCTGCGCACCGCGACCGGCACCAGGTCGGGCTGGATCCTGCCCGCCGCGTAGGCCGCGGCGACCTTGCGCTGGCTGCCCAGCGCGTACGCGTCAGCCCGGGCCCGGGTGATGGCCGGGAACCGGTCGTGCAGATTCTCCGCCGTCGCGCCCATCGACAGCGCAGACGGATCCACCAGCCGCTCGGCGATGAATCTGGGATTGGGGTCGACGCCTGAGCCCATCGGGTGGTGGCCCATGTGCTCGACGCCGCCGGCCACCGCGACGTCCGTCGCGCCCAGCGCGATCGAACCCGCGGTGGTGGTGACGGCGGTCATCGCGCCTGCGCACATCCGGTCGATGGCGTACCCGGGCACGGACTTCGGCAGCCCGGCCAGGATCGCGGCGCTGCGGCCGATGGTCAGCCCCTGATCGCCGGTCTGGGTGGTGGCAGCGACCGCGACCTCGCCGATCCGCTCAGGCGGCAGCGCGGGATTGCGCCGCAGCAGATCGCGGATCACGCTCACGATCATGTCGTCGGCCCTGGTCTCGGCGTACAGGCCAGTCGGCCCGGCCTTGCCGAACGGAGTGCGGACGCCGTCCACGAAGACGACATCGCGTGCGGTACGGGGCACGGTCAGCCTCCCTTGGCGCACGTAAGGAAACGTGCTCTGCACCAATGCTACTCGCCAGTAACCAACGCTGGACCGCGCGGAAGTGTTCCGGGGTCGCGGCCGAGAAAGGCGACGAGCTTATCACCCGGGCTGGCCTGGGCGGGCACCTCGACCGGGCCGGCGAACAGGCCCTCGCGGCCCGCCACGAGCAGCGGGCACAGCTGGAGCATCCGGGTCGCGAGCGCGGGCGGGATGGGGTCTATGGGTTCTATGGGGCGAGCCCCGGCGCAGCCAGCACCGCCTCGGGCTGCTGACACGTCCCAGCCGTGCACCGCGATCTCCACCGCCCCGGTGCAGGCCACCAGGCCGACCGGCACCGGCAGGCCGCTCACGGCCACGAACCGCCCGGGGTCGTCATAGCCGTAGGCCGCCCACAGCAGCTGAGCCGCCCGGTCCCGCAGGGTTTCGACCGGATCGCCGACGGCATCATCCGGCGGGCGCTCCAGGTCAAGGGCCCCGGCCCTGATGGCGGTCTCCAGGTCCGCCATCGAGGCGCTCAGATGAGCGAGCAGCATGGCCAGGTTCCAGTCGGCGCACGGCGTGGGCAGCGCCATATCGTGCGGCCCGGCCAGCGCGCACACGCCGAGTGTGTAGCCGATCGCGCCGGCCAGCAGCCCGGTCGCTCCGGGAGGCAGGTCCCTCACGCCTGTATAGACCGGGTCGGACGCCGTTTCTCACCGGCCCGGGGGCGATTGGATTGGCGGCGCGGTGATGCGCACCTCGCGCCGGAACTCAGGGACCGCTTGGGCCGATCGGGTCGGGAATCCGCTTCAGCAGCACATCGTCCGGGTCGTGCAGGACCGTCGTGCCTGCGAAGAAGTCGCCCACCGAATTCAGGCTCTCGCCGATGAACAGGATGAATACGCCCGCCAGCAACTCGCCGTTCAGGAGCAGACCGGTCACCTGGCGTAGCGCCATGTGCTTCCGGCCGGCCACCCGGCCGGTGTCCGGCCGCCAGCAGCGCAGGCCGAGCAGCCGCTGGGCGGGCGTCTGGCCCTGGCCCCAGGTCACCAGCGCCCAGCTGAGGTAACCAGCCCCGAGGGTGAGGATGAACAGCAGGACCGCCAGCACATAGGCCGCGATCACCTGGCTGATGCGGGCGGACCGCGTGCCCTCAGGCAAGACAAGCCAGGACTCGCGGTCGAAGTACATCCCCGGCGGTACGGACGCAGGTGCGTACTGCTCGTAGCCGCGCCTTATCTCCGCTGTGTCCTGGGCTGGGTAGGGAGTCATCGCAACCTCAATTCCCCGGTACTGCCCCCGTGCCGATTCTACCCCGGGCGATGCTCAGCGGTCCTTGGTCAGCGGTCCTTGGTCAGGAAGGCGCGCAGCCTGTCCAGCGGCCAGGTGTTGATCACGTCGTCCGGGATGAGCCAGCCGCGCTGCGCGGTGCCGACGCCGTACGGCATGTTGCCCAGGTCGGCGACGGAGTGCGCGTCGCTGTCGATGGCGAACCTCACCCCGGCGTCCCGGGCCGCGCGGATGTGGTCCGAGGGCAGGTCGAGCCGCTGCGGCGAGGCGTTGATCTCCAGCGCGGTCCCGGTGCGCGCGCAGGCCCGGAAGAGCTCACCGAAGTCCACGTCGACCGGCGGCCGCCGCCCGATCCGCCTGGTGGTGGGATGGCCGATGATGTTCACCCGCGGGTTCTCGCAGGCGGCGATGAAGCGCCGCGTCATCTCCGCCTGCCTCTGGTCGAAATGCGAGTGCACCGAGGCGACGCACAGGTCGAACCCTTCGAGAAAGTCTGCGTCCCAGTCCACCGACCCGTCGGGGGCGATGTTCAGCTCGGTGCCGTGCAGCAGTTCCAGGCCCGCGTCGAGCGCCCGCACCCGGTCTCGCTGAGCGAGCATCTTCTCGTCGGTCATCCGCTGCATGACCAGGTTCGGCGCGTGGTCGGTGATCGCGTAGTACTCATATCCGCGCCGGACCGCGGCGGCCACCATGTCCTCGGCGCTGGCGACGCCATCGGTGAGGTCGGTGTGCGTGTGCAGGTCACCTTTAAGATCATTTTGCCGAACGAGCCGTGGTATCTCCCCCCGCGCCGCCGCCTCGATCTCACCGTGGTCCTCGCGCATCGCCGGAGGTACCCAGGCCAGGCCCAGCCGCGCGTACACCTCCTCCTCGGTACGCGAGACGATCACCCGCCCACCTCCCTTCCCCCCTTCCTTGTCCACCTCGAACAACCCGTATTCGGACAGTCGCAGCTTCTTGCGCACCGCGATCTGGCGCACCGCGACGTTGTGCGCCGTCGACCCGGTGAAGTACTGCAGCGCTGCGCCCCAGGCGTCGAGCTGCACCACCCGCAGGTCGACCTGGAGCCCGGCCGCGGTCCGGATCGAGGTCTTGGTCGGACCGCTCGCGATCACGCTGGCCACCTCGGGCTGGGCGATGAACGCGGCCATCAGCGGCGCCGAGTCCTGCGCCGCGGCCAGGATGTCGACGTCCCCGATCGTTTCCCGCATCCGCCGCAGCGAGCCCGCATAGGCGCACCGCTGACAGCCTGGCACGGCGGAAAGCGCGGCCACCATCGCGGTCGCGGTGTGCATCGCCACGTCGAGCAGGACCCGCTCGCGACCCTGCCGGTACACCTCGATACCGCTGGCGATCCGTTCCCCGCTCTTGTTGCCGAACCCGGTCAGGCCGTCCAGCCGGCCCGCCGTGATCGCCGCCGCGAGGTCGTCGACCGACTCGACGCCCAGCTCCCGGTGGAGCTGCAGGGCTCGCTTGGGCCCGAGGCCGGGCACCCGGGTCAGCTCGAGGACCCCCGGCGGTATCTGGGCGCGCAGCTCCTCCAGGGCCTGGATCGTCCCGGCGTCGCGGTATTCGGCGATCTTGGCGGCGATCGAGGCGCCGACGCCGGGAATGGCCCGCAGGGCCCTGGCGTCGAGCGGCCCGATATCGTCGCCCCAGCCGCGGACGCTGCGGGCCGCCTTCTCATAGTTCCTGGCCCGGAACACGTCGCCGCCGGTGATCTGGGTCAGCTCGGCGTACTCCCGCAGCAGCCCCGCGACTTCCTCATTGAGCCAGGCCATGAACTTAGGCGTGGCAGGAAAGAGGCCGGCCGCCGTTGTAGGCGACCATGTCACCGAGGGTGGCGGCCAGGTCCACCGGGGCCCCGCGCGGCGCCCCGTCCAGCTCGAGGTAGGCCCGGTGCAGGTTACCCACGATCCGTTCCGAATCTAGAAGATCTTTAAATTCCCCCAGGTCAGTGGCACGAGCGGCTTCCAGCGGCGCCAGTCCCGCCGCCTGGCCCTGGCGCGCGGTCTGCTGGACGAAGCGCAGGTAGGCGAGCATGTCGTCGATGACCTCGGGCCCGCAGACCGGACCGTGCCCGGGGACCAGCGTCTGGGCGCCGAGCGGCCGGAGCACGGTCTCGAGCACCTCGATCCAGCCGCTGACCGAGCCCTGCAGCGCGAACGGGGTGCCGCCGTTGAACAGCAGGTCGCCGGTGAAGACCACCGAACGTTCCGGGATTACGATGATCGAGTCGTTGGTCGTGTGCGCCGGGGTTCCCACGTACCGGACATCGCAGCGCAGGTCGCCTGACCATAGCGTGACGCCCTCGGTGTAGGTCAGGAACGGCGGCGCGGGCTCCAGGTGGCCCCAGTCCACCTCGGACCAGATTCCGGGCGGCGGCGGCATCGGGGTATTGAGTACGCCTTCGCGGCACCGTTGGTGCCCGACGATGGTGGCGCCGCTCATCAGGTAGTTGCCGTGCGTGTGGTCGCCGTGGTGGTGGGTGTTGACCAGGGTTCGGACGGGTTTATCCGTGACCGCTTTGATGGCATCCAGATAGGCGCGGGTACGCCGCTCGGTGGCGGCGGCGTCAACGCTGATCACGCCGGTAGCGCTGACCATAAAGCCGGTGTTGTTGATGTACCAGCTGCCGTCAGGCTGCAGGTAGGCGTAGATGTCCTCGCTGACCTGCCTGACTTCGCCCAGGCTCATCGTCGTGCTCCTTCGTCCCGCGCGGCAGCAGCAGCGACACCGCGAACAGCAGCCCGAACACCGCCAGCCCGGCCAGGGCATAGGCGTTGCCGGCGATGAGGGCCAGGCCGTGCCAGTGATATTCGGGGAACCAGGGCCGGTCGCCGTACCGCACGGAGTAGACCGGGTTGGTGTTCTTCGGGATCCAGATCAGCCCGAGTGAGTCGTTGCCGAGGTTGGGCTTGACGCCGAACAGGCTCGTGGGCCACGCGCCGAACCAGGCCACGATGGCCGCGGCCAGGATCCCGCACGCCGATGCGAGCCGTCTGGCTCCCCGTTGCCATGCCTGCACCGCGTAGTGCGCGGCCACGACCGCGCCAGGCGCGATCCACACCCAGTGGTGGTCCCAGCTGATCGGCGAGACCAGCAGCCCGGTCAGCGCCGCCATCAGCAACCCGAGCACGGCCTGGCCTTTGCGGTCCAGCAAGGCCGCGCCGACCACGCCGGCCGCGGCGACCAGCACCGCCGCCACGATCCAGGCCGGCTTGGCGCCGTTGACGCTGCCGGTCAGCCTGGTGATGATGCCCTCGAGCGACTGGTTGCCGGCCCAGCCTTCGAATCCGGTCCGGCCGCCTTGGGCGAACAGGCCACCGAACCACCATTTGCTCGAGTCGCTCGGCAGGATGACGAAGCCGAGCAGGACAGTGAAGGCGAAACCGGCACAGGCCATCGCGGCCTGGCGGAACTTCCTGGCCACCAGCAGGTACGGGATGAAGATCAGCGGGACCAGCTTGATGCCGGCCGCGACGCCGGTGCCGAACCCTTTCCACCAGCGGCTCTTGGCGGTGTCCGGCTGGCAGAGGTCCCAGATGATCACCGCCATCAGGACCAGGTTGACCTGGCCGAGGTACATCGTGCGCAGCACCGGTTCGGTCCAGTACACCGCGGCGGCGCCGAGCAGCGTGGCGCCGATCCTGATCTTGTCCTTGCGGTAGCCGAGCCCGCCGAGGGTGAACCACAGCGCCGCGACCAGCGCGATGATGTCCACGGCCAGGGAAATATCCTGGGACAGCCACCAGGGAGCGAACGAGATGAGCGCGAAGGCGATGGCGGCGAACGGCGTGTACGTGAACGCCAGGTGCAGGTTGCCGTACCCCACCCAGTCATAAAGCGGCGCCGCCAGATGCGGATTGTAGAGCGGCCTGATATGCCGGACGATGAGCCCGCCGGACCGGTAGACGGCCAGGTCGACCGGGTTCATGATGAAGCTCTTGGTGTGGGTGGCCGCGTAGATCAGGTAGCCCCCGAGGGCCACAGCGAAGGCGGCCGCACCTGCGATAAGCAGCCAGCGGCCTGGCGTCTTGGCTTTCCCGGCCGACGCTCGCGGACGGGTGAGGACCGATCTCACCTCGCCAACCCTAGCGGCTCAGGCTAGGATTTCGTTCTCGGAGGTGCGGATGTCAAAGGTAAATACGGCCAGCCGGACGGCTGGGCCGTCCCCGGCGAGCCGTCTGGCCCGGGTCCGCATGGCCAGCTTTGGCGCGGTGACCATGCTAATCATCGAGTTCATCCTCGGCATGATCTACAACCTGTACGGGACCGCGCCGACCGCGTCCAAGTCCGTCGGGCTGTTCTCAAGCCCGGTGCTCGCCCTGCACGTGATCATGAGCATCCTGCTGCTTGTCGCCGCGGTGATGCTGCTGGTCAGGTCGATCGGCGCACGGCACCGGCTGACGATCTGGATGTCGGCTCTCGGGCTGGCCGCGATCGTGGCGGCCGGCTTCTCGGGCCTGGGGTACACCGGCAACGGCGCCGCCGGGGCCTCCCTCGGCATGTCCCTCGCGTTCGCGGTCTCGCTGGCGAGCTACGTCGTGATCATCCTGGTCGCCTCCCCCTCGACTGCGTGATGACGTCGTCATGAGCGGCATCGGGCAGCTTGTGACCTCCGGTCCGCTGATCCTGGCTTTGCCGGTGGCCGCGGCGGCCGGCGCGGTGACCTTCCTGTCGCCTTGCTGCTTGCCGCTGGTACCGGGCTACCTCTCCTTCGTCACCGGGATGGCCGGCGCCTCAGGCGCGCAGTCGGCGCCCGCGGGCGCCCTCCCCGCCGGGCAAGCCTCGCTGGCCGCAGAACCCAGGACCCGGGTGGCCGTGGCCGCGCCGCCGGTCGCCCCGCCCGCGCCGCCGGTCGCCGTGCCCGCGCCGCCGCGGGGCTCGCGCGGGCGGGTGGTCGCGGGGACGGCGCTGTTCGTGCTCGGCTTCTCGGTCGTCTTCGTCGCTTACGGCGCGGCGCTGGGCGGGCTCGGTCACCTGCTGACCGGGCACGCGCGCCTGCTGACCCAGGTCCTCGGCGCTGTCACCATCGCGCTCGGGCTCCTGTTCGCCGGGGTCTTCGACCGGTTCTCGTTCGCGGGACGGATCGTGCGCCCGTCCGCGCGCCCGAGGGCGGGCCTGGCCGGCGCTCCGCTGCTGGGCGTGATGTTCGGACTCGGGTGGACACCCTGCATCGGCCCGACGCTGACCGCCGTGCTGGCGCTGTCGGCTTCGACCGGCACCGCGGCCCGCGGCGCCGTGCTCGCCTTCGTCTATGCCCTCGGCCTCGGCATCCCGTTCTTGCTGGTCGCGCTCGGCTTCCAGGTCGCCATGCGGGCGTCCGCGTTCGCACGGCGGCATGCCCGCCTGGTCACCAGGATCGGCGGTGCCATGCTGATCTGCGTCGGGCTCCTCGAAGTAACCGGCACCTGGTCGACCTTCATGGCCTGGCTGCAAGTGCACTGGGTCGGCACCTACCAGGCCCCCCTCTAAGCTCCGCCCGCGCCCCCATCTCGTTATCGTGTGCAGTTACCCCCCACTGGATGGGGGTAACTGCACACGATCCCGAAGAATTAACGAGTTATCCACAGCCTCCAGCCTGTCGTTTGGCGCGTAGCGGCGGGCCGCTTCACGCTAGGAGTCGTGGAAAACGAACGTAGTTTGCGTTGGCGCAGCCAGCTTCAGTCCCAGTCGCGGGTCATCTCCCGGCAGCAGGCGCAGGACGCGGGCTGGCCGGATCGAGCCATCGACAGACGGCTGCGGTCAGGAACATGGCGGCGCCTACACCGCGGGACGTACGCCACGTTCACGGGAGATGCTTCCCGGGAGGCAAAGCTGTGGGCCGCAGTCCTGCGGGCCGGACCCGGCGCGGTCCTCAGCCATGAGACCGCTGCGGAGGTACATGGTCTCACCGACAAGCCCAAGTCACAGATCCACATCAGCGTTCCCGCGCAGCGCAACCCGGACCGGCTGCGGCGTATTCCAGGCGTCGTCATCCACCGGTCCCGGCGCCTGGTGCCGGAGTGGCAGCCGCCTTGGCATTTGCCGCGGACCACGGTGGAGGACACAGTCCTCGACCTCATCGCGACCGCGAGAACCTTCGACGACGCCTACGGCTGGATCTCCAGTGCCGTCGGCCGTCGCCTCACGTCGCCCCGGTCGCTGAGCAAGGCACTCGCCGCCCGGACGAGAATACGCTGGCGCGACTGGATCACGGCCGCTCTGGAGGACGCCGAAGACGGCGTGCATTCTCCGCTGGAACGCAACTACGTCCACGGCGTGGAACGTGCTCACCGTCTGCCCACAGCGCAGCGTCAGGCCAAGCGGAGGCACGGCAGCGGGACCCGCTACCTGGACAACCTGTACGATTACGGCGTCTCCGTCGAGCTCGACGGATCTGCGGCCCACCCGGCGGAAGGCCGCTGGCGGGATACCCGCCGGGACAACGCCAACCTGGTCCAGGGAACCGAGACGCTCAGGTACGGCTGGCCCGACACCACCGTGCACCGCTGCCGGACCGCTCGAGAAGTGGCCACGGTACTGCGCCGCCACGGCTGGGAAGGCACCCTCCGCCCCTGCAGCCCCACCTGCCCAGCGGCAAAGGGGGCCCAGCAATGATCGTGTGTATTTACCCCACCTTCGATGGGGGGTAAATACACACGATCACTGTGATGACAACGCTAGGAGCGGGCGGCGTGCCGCTTGGAGCCTCGCTTGGATCGCGCGGTCACTTCGGCCTGGGGCACCGCGACCTGGGCGGCGGGCTTGGCCGTCTTCACCAGGGCCTCGAGGAGCCGGGGGTCATCGCCGTCTTCCGGGTTCCACTGCACGCCGAGGCCGAACTTGTGTCCCGGCAGCTCGACCGCCTCCACCACCTGGTCATAGGTCCACGCCACGGCCATGAGCCCGCTGCCGATCTCCTCGACCGCCTGGTGATGGGCGGCAGGTACGTGCGCGGAGTCGCCGAGCACCTGGCCGAGCTTGCTCGTGGCGCTGATCTGCAGGTCGTGGGTGGTCATCTTGACCGGATCCGGCTTATGGATCTCGTTGCCGAGGCGATCGGGGAGGTGCTGGGTCAGTGTTCCGCCGCGGGCCACGTTCAGGATGTGCATGCCGCGGCCGACCGCGAGAAAAGGAAGATCAGCGTCGATGGCCGCCCGCGTCAAGATCAACTCGAACCGGTCCCGCCTGTGGTCGGGCAGATCAGTCTGCTCGTGCGGCGCCTCGTTGTACAGCGAGGGGTCGACATCGCGCCCGCCGGTCAGCACCAGGCCGTTAAGCCCGGCAATCAGCACGGGTACCGAACTCGCGGGGACGGGCGGCAGTATCACCGGGGTTCCCCCCGCACGCTCGACGGCTCGCGTATAGCTCACCGGCGAGACAACAGCCTCGCGAATCCAGTTGCCCCACCGAGCGGCTTCAAGCTCGCCGGTGATGCCGATGATCGGCCGGCCCATCCGTCCTCCTGCACCTAAGGTTTCAATGCCCATAATGGTCCATCACGCCCACGCCGGGCCCGCCCATCGTGGAAATCTCCCGCGCCGGTTAAACCCGACTTACCGGATAGTAATTGTGACATTCTGCTTCTAGTGCGACACTGTAAGTGTGGTGATGTCAGCAGGCAGCGAACCGGCGGACCAGGCTGAAGGCTTTCCGGTGCCTAGCAGCCCTGGCGATGCCGTCCGAAATCCCGCTCAGGTCTCATTCTGGCTGCTCGAGCCGGCCGCTGATGCGGCAATGACATACTTCTATGCCCAACTCTTCGCTATAGACAGCGAAATCGGGGCAATGTTCCCGGCCGCCATGGATGTCCAGCGCAAGCGCTTGTTCCAGGCCCTGGCCCGAATCGCCGCTGGCCAGGATGATCCGGACACGCTGACGGGATACCTGGCCGCACTCGGGCGGGCGCACAGGAAATTCGGGGTCCGGGAGCGGCATTACGAAATATTCCGGCGCGCGCTGATGGCGACGCTGCAACGGTTTGCCGCGCATGGCTGGAACGAAGCCGCCCAGCAGGCCTGGGAAACCGCGTTCGATCACGCCGCCGCGATCATGACCGAGGCCGCCCGGCGCGACGCCGAGGAGTCCCCCGCGTGGTGGATCGCGACCGTCACCCGGACGGAGCTGCGCGGGCCCGATATCGCGGTGCTCACCCTGCAGCCGGAGCAGCCGCTGAGCTACCTTCCCGGTCAGCATGTCAGCTTGCAGACGCCGCGCTGGCCCCGGCTGTGGCGCACGTACTCCATCGCGAACACCCCGCATCCCGACGGTTTGCTGCGCCTGCACGTCCGGGCGGTCCCGGGCGGCCTGGTCAGCTCCGTACTCGTGCATCAGGTCCGGGCCGGAGATCCGCTCGTGCTCGGCGCGCCGGCCGGCACCATGACCGCGGACACGCGGTCGTCCAGGGACGTGCTCTGCCTGGCGGGCGGCACCGGCCTCGCCCCGCTCAAGGCGATCATCGAAGGGATCATGAGCGCGCCGTCGCCCCGGCACCGCGAGATCGTGCTCTACCATGGCGCGCGGCGCCACCAGGATCTTTATGACCTGGCCGAGCTGCGTGAGATGGAACTGGCGTATCCGTGGCTCCAGGTCATCCCGGCGGTAGCGGACGAGCCGGCCCGCGATGTCATGTACGGCACGGTGCCAGAGCTAGCCGCCAAGGCGACCTTCGCCGAACGCGACAT
>Ga0302177_10002276_pt1 | contig 13610 bp, 10 predicted proteins | sample I_Palsa_E1_2_FD_198780 | JGI IMG/M metagenome (GOLD analysis project Ga0302177, IMG submission 198780) | Peat permafrost microbial communities from Stordalen Mire near Abisko, Sweden - I_Palsa_E1_2 | ecosystem: Environmental > Terrestrial > Soil > Palsa > Peat permafrost | place: Sweden... | reverse complement strand
TTGGAGACTGAACTCGCGCTCGCGCGACAATTCCCCGCCAATTCTCCAACTCCACCAGAGAAGCGGAATTGTCACCAGATTCACCAGGCCAGGCCCCAACCACAGCAGCATCCATAAAGGGCTGATCAGTAACGGCAAGACAGGCAGCAGCAGCGCGAAACTCGAAGCCGGATTTGACCGGATTCGATCCGGCGGAGTTCGATCCGGGCTTCGATCCGAGCTTCGATCCGAGATCGCGGCCGCATCCTTCATTACCGCATCGCAACCGTAGTCCACAAGCAACACGAGGGGAATCACCAGCAAACTCAGATCGTGCGTATTGGTCTGCCAGGCAATCAACCCGGATACCACGACGGCCAGCGAAAATTGCAGCTCCAGTCTTCCTCGATGCGCCTGTACTCGCCCCTTCAATGCCGCGAACCCAAACAACATGGCTGACACTAGCGCTGCCAATGCGACGCCTGGTCGGCCCGAAAGAGGCCCAGGCCAGCCCAAGATCAATCCATGCAAATTCGGCAGAAGACTCGTAGGCACGGCGCCAAATCTCGTGTCACCCACGATGTGCATCACATATCTGGGATAAAGCAGTAAACCTTCTTCACCCACCAGTCCCACCGAAACCAGGGTTAGCAGGATTCCGACTGCCGCGAATCCGAGGGCAACCCGTCTCCGCTTCCAGATAGCGAACAGCAGAACAATGGGAATGATGAATTGGAACTTAAACGCGCCCAAGCCCAACCAGCAACCCGCCAGCGCATCGGCCTCTTTCTTCAGCGCGTTGAATCCCAACGCGCAAAACAGCAACAGCAGAATGGAATCCTGGCCTTGAACCAGACAAATGAACACAGGAAAGAAGGCAAAGCAACCCATTACAAATTTCCAGGGCGCAAACCGGCGAAGCGCGCCAACCGACCCGCGAAGCAGCGTGCCCACGGCCAGAAGCACGACCACGCTCAGCAGGTCCCACGCCACAAACGCCTGCACATAAGGCAACCGGGCGAGCGGAGCGAAGATCAGGGCTTCAAACGGCGGGTGGATATAAGGCAAGGGTCCACGTCGAAAAGCGATATGACCTGTAGACGCCTGCTGCACTTCAAATTGCACGTCGCGGTCATAGAGTTGATGGGCGCGGCCCTCGCGCAAGATTGTGCCAGCCGTATAAAAAACCGTGAAGTCGGTGTATCCCCGCTTGATTCCCTTCCGCATGTCGATGAGAAACAGCAGGTTCAACCACACCATCCCCGCAATCACGAAGAGCACAAGGCGCCGGCGGAATGCCAACCGATTTTTGGGCGCGAATTGTATTTGCTGGCCAGACACCGTGGATCGCGATTGTACCTTGTGCCCGAGACACCCGCTATGATGGATTCTCTGATGAGAGCGCGTCTCCGCACCGATCATGCGTTCCTTGCGGTTCTCTTCGTCGGCCTGTTCGCCATGGCCGCGCGTAACGCCACCGATCCCGATCTCTGGTGGCACCTCAAAGCCGGGCAGTACATCACGGAGCATCGCAGCATTCCGCGGACCGACCCATTTTCCTACACTCGTTCAGGAGCACCATGGGTCGCGCATGAGTGGCTGACCGAGTTTTTTCTCTTTCAACTTGAACAGAGGGCAGGATGGGCCGGTCTGATCGTGACCTTCGCCGCCGTGGTGGCCGCTGCGCTTTTCTTGCTTTACCTGAGATGCCGCTGCGATCCCTATATCGCGGGCCCGTTGCTGCTCCTTGCGGCCTGGGCAACCGCGCCGCTTTGGGGAGTGCGGCCGCAGGTTCTTTCTTTTCTGTTAAGCAGTTTATGGCTGCTGATACTGGAGCGCGCCGGGCGCCGTCCGAAACTTCTCTGGTGGACTCTGCCGCTCATGCTGCTCTGGGTCAACTTGCACGCCGGCTTTGCCCTGGGTCTGGCTCTCTCGGCTTTGTTCCTTGCCGGGGAATCAATCGAACGCGCTCTCGGTCTCCGACCCCAGGGGAGCGCGCCGGGTTTGGGGAAGGCCGCACTGATCCTGTTGCTCGATGGGTTGATTGTGCCGTTGAATCCCAACGGCCTCCGGCTGTTCTCTTACCCGATTGAAACTCTGCGTTCCGCCGCGATGCAGAACTACATTGCGGAATGGGCTTCGCCGAATTTCCATCACGCCGAGTACTGGCCTTTCCTGTTACTGGTGCTGGCCACCTTCTCTGCCTTGAGTTGGTCACGGGACCCGGAACGTCCCCGCGATCTGGGCCTGCTCGTGGTCAGCTTGTTTGCCGCTCTAGGTTCGGTTCGCCTGATCCCGTTGTTTGTTTTGGTCGCTGTCCCGATTCTGTGCCAGAGGCTGGGAAACTGGCGACGGCGCAGTCCCCGCCATTTGCCCTCTCGGCCTCCGGCGAACCTATTGCTCAACGGCGCAGTCGTGGTTGCCATGGCTGCATTTGCCGGCACCCATACGGCCCGGGTAGTCGAGCAGCAGGGTGAGGCTGAGGTGGCGCATTTTCCCACCGGCGCGGTTCGATTTCTTCAGGCTCACCCGCCCTCCGGACCGATTTTCAACCATTACGACTGGGGCGGCTACTTGATCTGGAAGCTCTATCCGGCAATTCGCGTCTTCGTCGACGGCCGGGCAGACCTTTATGGTCAACCACTGCTCGACCAGTTCGCGGATACTTACCAGTTTCAAGGCAACTGGCGACAGCCCATCGATCGTTGGGGGATCACTACCGTACTCGTTCCCCGAGACTCTGCCCTGGCCGTCGGATTACGAAGGGTTCCGGGCTGGAAGATTGCCTTTGAGGACAACAAAGCGGTAATCTTAGTCACCGCGGCGCCTCCCGTTCAAGCTGAGACAAACGCAACCCGATCAGCGATCGCGAACCCAGGTCCCGAAACCCAGGTCCCGAAACCCAGGTCCCGGAACCCAGTCTCGGAACCCAGTCTCGGAACCCAGTCTCTGAACCCAGGTCCCGAACGATCCGTGCGAAGATGCACCGTGGTTACCATTGGTACGCAATAAATTACACTTCCGGGCATTTTGCAGGGTATTATGAGGGGGAATCCTGGTCGGAAACCAAAGCCGCGACGACCTGCGCTGAAGCATGGGCAGGTCCAGAGCTATGTCTTTGCCACGACTGGGATGCCCCGGTAGCAAGACGCTTGATGTTTTCCTGAGGAGGGTCATTCAAAATGATGCACCATCTGACAAGGTTTTGGCGCGAAGAAGAAGGACAGGATATTGCGGAATATGCCGTGATGCTGGCTGTGATCCTGGTGATCGTTGTAGGCACCATCCGGCTGATCGGCTCCAACGCGAACAATGTCTTCTCCAGCGTGGCCAGTTCGATTCAGTAAGTTTGACAGCGCACAAAAAGGCCGATTCTCGCCGGGCTCCGGCGGGGAGGAATGCTTTTGCTTGTCTTGACGGAACACTATGAATCGCACGCGTTTGCTGATGATCGGAGTTCTGGCGCTGGCCCTAGGAGCTTTTGTCGCTCTGTTCGTCTACAAGAACCTGCAAGGAAGAAGCTCGTCGAACAACGAGCCGGGCGCGGACGTGATTGTGGCCGCCGACGACATTCAGGTCGGAGCCAGAATAGAAGAGCACGATGTCCGGACGGTCCGGTACCCCGTTTCGGCGCTTCCCGGCGGGACTTACGGCAAGCGCTCGCAGGTCATGGGGCGCGGCGTAATTATCCCAATCACCCGGGGCGAGTTCATTCTGCCGAACAAGCTGGCGCCTGAGAATGCCGGCTCCGGTTTGCCTTCCTTGATTCCTCCTGGAATGCGCGCGGTCTCGGTGCGGGTGAATGAGGTGGTCTCGGTGGCGGGCTTCGTGGGTCCGGGTACCCGCGTCGACATACTTCTGACCGGGACGCCCAACGGAGCTACCGAGTCTCAAACCACGACGGTATTGCAGAACGTGGCAGTGATCGCCTCCGGTCACACCCTGGAACGTAACGCCGCCGGAGAAGCTCAAAACACTCCCGTGATCACATTGCTGGTTTCTCCCGACGACGCCGAGCGGCTGACGCTCGCCAGTACAGAAGGCCACATTCAGCTATCGCTGCGCAATCCACTCGATACCCGGCAGGATGAAGTGGCGGCAGCGAACGCCAAAGGACTCTATAAGGGCAGCACTCCGATCGCGGCTCCGCCGCCGGTTCATGTTCGCCCGGTGAAACAGACGCTGAAGACCCCAGCTCCCTCTCCTTCGGTCATCGGCATTGAGGTATATCAAGGTGACAAAAAGACACCGGACGTGATCAAGTTTCCGGAACAGAACGGTGAAGATCCGAAGTAGTTAGGAGTTGTTTCGGCCTGCCCGTCCAGTTGCGGCATTGCAGGTTTCCTCATGTGGAGAGGAATCACACGATGAAGGTTCGCACGACACTTTTCGCAGCGGTGGCACTCTGGTTTCTGCTTCCGTCGTTCGCGCTGGCTCAGGCCCAGGAGCCGGTTGCCCAGCCCGACCCGGCACCCCAGGAAACCGTTCCGCCCGCCACCACCCAGACCACTCTTCCCCCGCAATCGCCTCAACCGCAAGGCGCGGCCCCGCTACGGGTGATGGTCGACAAGTCTCTGCTCATCAACACCACCGAGCAGATCAAACGCATCTCGGTCACCGACCCCAGCGTTGCCTTCGCGACCCCGATTACTCCCACCCAGATTCTGGTACACGGGCGAGCCCCCGGCGAAGTCTCTTTGCTGATCTGGGACGAACTCGAACGCTCGCGCAGCTTTGACCTGCGCGTGGATGTTGATGTCAGCGCCTGCGCCGAAGAGGAGCATCGTGTCTTTCCCGAGGAGCAGATCGCGGTCACGCCTTCGCGCTCCGCCATCGTCCTCTCCGGACACGTCACCACCGAGGATGTTGCCAAACGAGCCGGAGAACTGGCTTCCGCCTATTCGAAGAATGTGGTCAATGTTCTTACCTTCGGACCGGTAGGCGCGCAGGAGGTTCTTCTCGAAGTGAGGTTCGCCGAAGTCGACCGCTCTGCGCTCGCCCAGCTGGGGGCCAATTTCTTCTCCACCGGCGCCGGCAATACCATCGGAAGCACCACCACCGGGCAGTATGGCGGATTCGGCAGCGAGTCGATCAGCCAAACCCCGGGACAGACCGGCGCATTCCAAGCCAGCCAAACCATCAACAATGTTCTGAACCTGTTCCTGTTCCGCCCCGACATTCACTTCGGCGCCGTGATCGAGGCGCTGCAGACCAAGAACCTGCTGCAGATTCTGGCCGAGCCCAATCTCATCGCGGTCAACGGCAAGAAAGCCAGCTTTCTCGCCGGCGGTCAGTTTCCCTTCCCGATTGTGCAGCCCGGCGCGGGTTTTACCGCCGTCACCATTTCTTTTAAAGAGTTCGGCGTGAAGCTCGAATTCACCCCGGTGATCATGCCGAACGGCAATATTCACCTCACCGTCGCTCCCGAGGTCAGCACCCTGGATTTCGCCGACGCACTCACCATTTCCGGCTTCACCGTACCGGCCTTGAGCACCCGCAAGGCCGAGACCGAATTCGAGTTGCGGGATGGGCAAAGCTTCGTGATCGCGGGTTTGATCGACAACCGCGTTACCGACATTTGGAACAAGGTTCCGGGCCTGGGGGATATCCCGATCCTGGGCAACTTCTTTAAGAGCAAAAGCCTTCAAAAGAGTAATTCTGAGCTCATGGTGCTATGCACGGTGCACCGGATCTCGCCGAACAACGAAGCGCCCAAGGGACCCGCAAATCCGAAGCCATTCATGGACAACAAGCAGTTTGATGGAGGCAAGTCGGGTAAGTAGACCTCTCGGCCGCTGGACTCTCGGCCTATGGACTCGGGGCCTCGCCGGGATCGAAGGATGAGAGCAAGCCGCATTAGATTGGCAATCAGAAGAGTAGGGGATCGTCGCAGGCCATGCCTGAGCTTTCAGTCGTAATCGTAGCCACCGACAATGAACAGCGCACCGTGCTGCAAGTGCTGGTCGATGGCACCAGCGTGGCCCGAACGGTTCATAGCTGCGCCAGTTTCCCGGTAGCCGCATCCGATCCGGTCACGCGCCGCGTGCAGGCAGCCAATCCCGAGGTTCTGCTGGTCGACATTCCGACCGAGAATCCCGCCATCGCCATGCGCGCCATCGAGCTTCTGCACCAGGAATTGCCTGACACCGCAGTGTTCGCGATCGGAAGCCTCAACCAGCCCCAGTCCATCGTGAATGCCATGCGGGCCGGCGCCCGGGAGTTCATCGAGCGCCCCACCACGACGACCGACCTGCTCGAAGCGTTCGTTCGGCTGACCACGGCCCAGCGGCGCGTGCAGAAAGAAGGTCCGCGCGGCAAGGTCTTTTCCACGATCAACGCTAAGGGCGGAAGCGGATCCACCACGGTCGCCGTCAACCTGGCCCTGGCCCTGCAGGCCGCTCATGGGCACACCGCTCTGGTGGATCTTGCGCCGCTCGGGCACACAGCACTGCATCTCAACCTGAAGCCTCTGTTCACCGTGGCCGACGCCACCCGCAATCTTCACCGCATGGATAGCTCGCTGCTGGAAAGTTTCATGACCCGGCATAGCGGCGGCCTGCAGTTGCTGGCCGGAACCAATTCTCCCGCTGCCCTCGAGCCCTCGAACACGGAATTCGTCCGGCTGTTTGACATGCTGGTATCCCACTATCGCTATGTCGTGGTGGATAATTCTTCCCGCCTCGATGGCGCCAGCCGCCTGGTCTCGAATTTGTCGGAGTGTGTGCTGCTGGTTGCCTGCACCGACGTGGCCTCCTTGTGGAGTGCCGCCCGAGTCCAGCAATTTCTGGGGGAAACCGGTAACCGCGAACGGGTTCGGCTGGTTCTTAACCGCTTCCGGAAGGTTCCCGGCTTCAGCGAGGCGGACGCGGAAAACGCCGCCGGCGTTAAACTGTTGTGGCGCGTCCCCAACCAGTATTTTGCCATCTCATCGGCGATTGACCGGGGTTCGCCGGTGATGGAACAGAGTCATACCGAAATTGCCCGCTGTTTTTCCGGGCTGGCCCACGAGTTGACCCGCGACGATGTCGACGTAAAACGCGCTGCCTGGTCGCTGTTTAAGACGGTGTAAGGAACTTATGGCAAATCTGCAAACCTTCGAGCGCAGCGAGTACCAGCAGGTAAAGGCAGACCTGCACCGGAAGATCCTCGACCGCCTGGACCTCGAAAAACTCGGCCGGAGCACCGGAGACTCCGCCCGCGAAGAAGTCCTGGTCCTCATCCGCAACTCGGTCAATAGCGAGATCGTTCCCCTCAGCTTTGCCGAGCGCGAGCGCTTGTCGCGCGAAATTCTGGACGAAATCTTTGGCCTCGGGCCGCTCGAACCCTTGCTCAAGGACCACACCATCTCCGACATTCTGGTGAACCGCTATGACCGGGTCTACATCGAGCGCGCCGGCAAGCTGGAACTGACGGGCTTGTCATTCAAGGACAATTCCCATCTGATGCAGATTATCGAGCGCATCGTTTCCCGCGTCGGCCGCCGCGTGGATGAGTCGTCTCCCATGGTCGACGCCCGCCTGCCCGATGGTTCCCGCGTCAACGCCATCATCCCCCCCCTGGCGCTCGATGGCGCCTGCCTCTCGATCCGCCGCTTCGGACGTGACCCGGTAACCGCCCGCAACATGATTGAGAACCACACCCTCACCGAGGCCATGCTCGAGATTCTCTCCACCATGGTGAAGGGAAAGTTAAACTTGCTGATCTCGGGGGGAACCGGCGCCGGCAAAACAACGCTGCTGAACGTGTTGTCGGGCTACATACCCAACGTTGAACGCATCGTCACCATCGAGGACGCCGCCGAACTGCAGCTCAAGCAGGAGCATGTGGTTCGCCTGGAAACACGCGCCGCCAATATCGAAGGCAAAGGCGCCGTCCGCCAGCGCCAGCTGGTCATCAACAGTTTGCGTATGCGGCCCGACCGCATCATCGTGGGTGAGGTCCGCGGCGAAGAAGCCTTCGACATGTTGCAGGCCATGAATACCGGTCACGAGGGTTCTCTCACCACGGTCCACGCCAACTCGGTCCGTGACGCGCTGGCGCGCGTCGAGAACATGGTTTCGATGGCGAACCTCAACATTCCGGAGCGCGCCGTGCGCCACCAGATTGCTTCCGCCATTCACGCTGTCGTGCAGGTCGCCCGCCTGTCGGACGGCACGCGTAAAGTCGTGTCGATTTCCGAAGTCACGGGCATGGTCGACGAGTCGATTGCCATGCAGGATATTTTCACCTTTGAACGCCGGGCCATCGATGAGAACGGAAAAGTGCGAGGAACCTTCCGCGCGACCGGTCTCCGCCCCGTGTTCGCCGAGCGGCTGGCGACTTACGGCGCGCGCCTGCGTCCGGCTTTGTTTGAATCGAAGACTGAAATTTAGGAATTGGTTGCAAGAATAGAGAATTCAGGGACGAAGCGTTATGCCAGCATTGATCGCTCTACTGGTCTTTATCGTGGTCGCGCTCGGGGCCTTCGCCGTCGGCTCGCTGATTGATCAGCGCAACGAACGCGCGCGCCTGATCAAGGACCGCCTGGCCACGGTACAGAAAGCGCCGGAGCGCCAGCCCGACGAAGAGCTTGCCCTTCTGCGCGACGAGCAGATGAGCAAGATTCCCGCCCTCGACAGCCTCTTGCGCCGCTCCGCCCGGGTTTCCGCCGTGCAGGACGCATTGTTGCAGGCGGGCATGAAATTTCGTGCCGGCAATTTTCTTCTGCTGTGCCTGCTCTGCGGCGCGGTTTGCGGCCTTGCCGCAATTACCTGGAGCCGGAATCCTGCCATCGGATGGGCCGCGCTGATCATCGGCTTCTTCCTGCCCTATTCCGTGGTTTCCTATCGCCGCCAGAAACGCTTTGAAAAGTTCGAGGAACTCTTCCCCGAGGCCATCGACACTTTGGCCCGTGCGGTACGCGCCGGCCACGCCTTCACCACCGCTCTGGAAATGATTTCCAACGAGATCGCCGAGCCTCTCTCCTCCGAATTCCGCAAACTTTACGAGGAGCAGAAATTCGGCATGCCAGTGCGCGACGCCCTCATGAATCTAACCGAGCGTATTCCCCTGGTCGACGTCAAGTTCTTCGTCACCGCGGTCATGCTGCAGCGCGAAACCGGCGGCAACCTCGCGGAAATTCTCGACAACCTTTCCTACGTCATCCGCGAACGCTTTAAGATTCAACGTCAGGTGCGGGTTCACACCGCGCAAGGCCGCCTCACCATGGCCATGCTGATGGCTATGCCTCCGGTCGTCGTCGGCATTTTGCTGGTGTTCAGCCCGGAGTTTGTCCGGCCTCTTTTTGTCGATCCCATCGGCCATGCTCTGCTGGTGGCCAGCATCGCTCTGCAAACCATTGGCTATTTCGTAATCCGAAAGATCATAAAAATTCAAGTATGAATATGATTGAGATCCAAGTACTCATAAAGACTCAGACATAAGACTCAGGTCTAACCATGCCTCTCATATTAACCATCGTCGTTTTCGTCACCGTGGTGCTGGTGGTCTTCTCCTTCGGCGCCGCTGTGGTGACCCCCAGTTCCGTGCTGGGAGCCCGGCTGCGCGCCCTGGGAGGACAGGCGGTCCAGAGCCAGGAAGCTCCGACCATGAAGGTCAAGGAGCGCATCGAGCAGGCTCTCGATCCGCTCAGCAAGGCGATTCCTCTTTCGCCTTCCGATGTCTCCCGCACCCGGGCATGGCTTATTCAAGCCGGCCTTCGCGACTCACGCCATGTCAGCTACTACTTCGGCTCCCGGCTTCTCTTGGCGTTTCTGGGTCTTGCCGGCGTCATCGTTTTCTCCGGTGTGACCAGTATGCCGCTGCTGGTTTGCGTGCCCGCGCTGGGTTTCTTCATTCCCCGCTTCATCCTCAAGCGCATGATCAAGGATCGCCAGCAACGCATCCGCATCGCTTTGCCCGATGCCCTCGACCTTACCGTGATTTGCGTGGAAGCCGGCCTGGCCCTGGACCAGGCATTGATGCGGGTAGGAAAAGACCTGCATCACGCCCATCCCGACTTGAGCGATGAGTTCCATCTGGTCAATCTCGAGATGCGCGCCGGCAAGCCGCGCGCCGAGGCGCTGCGCAATCTCGTCGACCGCACCGGCGTGGACGACATTCGATCCCTGGTGGGCACGCTGATCCAGACCGATCGCTTCGGTACCAGCGTGGCCCAGGCCTTGCGCGTGCATTCGGATTCTCTGCGGACCGCCCGACGGCAGCGCGCCGAAGAGCAGGCCGCGAAGACTACAATCAAGATGGTTCCTCCCCTCGTGATTTTCATTCTGGTGCCGTTCCTCTTCGTAACCATTGGTCCCGCGCTGATTCAGGCCTATCACTCCCTGGCAGGCAAATAATCGCCGGGAAGTGAAACGCAGTGCAGCGCATCAAAACCGAAGGGAATAAGGATCTTATGCCGGACTCTGTCCCCAGCGGCCAGGCTTTCAACCAAACCCGCCAGCGCTATCTCGCCACCGAACTGGTGGTCGCCCAGACGCACTGGTCGCGGTTAAAAGGCCTGCTGGGAGCCTCCGAAGCCGACTTCCTGAACGGCGGCGGGCTCTGGATTCGACCCTGCCGCGGCGTGCATACTCTGGCCATGCGGTTCCCCATCGACGCCGTCTATCTTGACCGTACGGGTATCGTGGTGCATGTCGAGCACGACCTGCAGCCCTGGCGATTTGCCCCGGTCCGCATGCAGGCCGCCTCGGTTCTAGAACTGCCGCGCCATACCGCCTCTTCTACAGGAACCGCTTTGGGAGATAGAATAGAAATCAAGATGAGGGCTGACGGGAGCGGTACCGCCAGCCTTCCCCCGCAGGCAAATCCAACGCCAGAGACTCACGCTTGAGTAGTACGCTCCAACTCGAAAGGGACGTGGTGCATTTGCACAACGCGCCCAAGCTCCTGGTGGAGTGGTCTCCGCGCTGGCAGGAGTTCGTTACCTCTGTCCGTCCGGCTTTTGCGCGCTCGCGCCCGCGCCTTGCCGGCGAAGCGCCGCATGGAGTTTTCTCCTACCGTGGAATGGCCGCGGCGCTGCTGCTCGAATTGCTCCTAGTCTTCGTCGTCATGGTTCTGCCGCGGCAGATTGCCCGCATGCGGCCCTACGCCGCGCCTAAGCTGGTTCCCTATGAAGTGATCTACTATTCCGGCGACGAACTGCCGCGCACCGAGGATGTCGGCGGGGCGCAAGCCGGCGCCACCGGCCGTGCCGGGGGCCGGGAAGCGCATCACAAAACTCAAACCATTCGTGTGGCTCGGGGCAGTTCGCTTACCCCGAAGGTGGTCGACGCTCCCGGACTGAAACTTCCCTCATCGAACGCCGCGGTCGCCAACCTTCTCGCCATCAAGGCCAACCCCGGACCGCCTCCCTCCGAGGGTCTGCACTCTTCGCTTACGGCTCCGCGTCTGGCGGCCAACGTGATTGCTCCGGCACAGGGCAATGTGGCTCGCGACCAGGCCCGCAGCGCTCCCGATCTGAATTCGAGCGTGGTTCCTCCAGCGCCTACAGTTCAGTCCGAGCACTCGCTGGTCGCACCGTCCCTGAATTCCAGCATCATCGCTCCCGCACCCAGTGTTTCGCGCGACCGCACCCTAACCGCCCCGGTGTTAACCACGAGCGTGATCGCTCCTGCCTCGACCCGCGTCGCGCGCGATCAGGCGCGGTCCGCTCCCGCACTTCAGGGCAGTGTGATTCCGCCCGCCCCTGCATCCGTCAACCGTGAAGTGGCTCCGTCGCGCGTGCAGATGAATAGTACGGCAGTCGTTCCTCCACCGGTTTCCGCCCCGGAGCGCGACAGCTCCCGCACTGCGAAACTCAATCTGCCCGCACCCTCCGTCATCGCCCCGCCGCCCTCCGCCGATTCCGCGCGCGACCTGCGCCGGCTCGAAAGCGGCGCCGCCCCAGGCCAGTCGCAAAGCGTGGTGCCCCCGCCGCCCACCGCGAGCAGCAACACCTCGCTGGTAAGCAACATCATTGGCAAGCTTTTCGGGACACAGGATGTTGTGCCGCCTCCGCCCAACGTCGGTGCCGGTGCTGCTTCCGGAACTTCCCGCACTACGCCGGGTGGATCAGGCGCCATGCTCGCCAGCAACATTATTCCGCCTCCACCATCCGCCGGAGGCTCCGGCAATGCGGCGGGCGGGAGCGCCTCGGGCACTTCGCGCCGCGGTCCTCCCGGCAATTCGCCAGGAATAAACGTGATTGCTCCGCCTCCTTCGGTGTCCGGCTCGGGTACGGGCGCTGCGGGAGGAAGCGAGGGCGGAAACCCCGCCGGCCTGAGCAACGGCCTTGGGAGCAACGTGATCCCTCCACCTCCGGGACTCGGCGGCGGCTCCGGGCCCTTCGGTTCAGGGAGCGGAAGAAAAGGCTCCGGCTTGGGCGGTCCCGGGGACATCGGCTCGGCTTTGGCTCCGCCCAAAGGCGGAGCCGGAAACGGCGACAGCTCCGGAATCGTGTTATCGTCCCAGCCCGGCTCTCAGGTCGGCTTACCGGGAAGCGGGGGCAAAGGCTCGCTCGCCATGTCTCCCGGCGGAGGCGATAAGCCCGGGACAGGCGGTTCCGGCGGGGGATCAGGCATCGGTCACGGGAACGGCCCGGGCAGCGGTATGGTGGGAGAAGGCTCGGGGGCTGGCAAGAACGGAACCGGCCGCGGCTCCGATCCGAATGCGCGTGACGGAATCTCTCCCACTCCTGGTCCCGGCGGCGCGGGCAGCGCGCTCAGCGGTTCGCCCGCAGTCCCCGGCGTCGACGTCCGGGGCGGCACCACGATCATCACCCTGCCCAGCTTCGGGTCCGGCGAAGGCAGCAGCGATCCCAGTGTCCCCGCCAGGTCTTCGGTCAAGGGAGAAAAAGGCCCGGCCATTACCGTCGTGGCTACGTCGCGTTCAGGCGGCGCCTTTGATTTCTACGGCAAGCTGGCTGGCGACAACTACACCGTCTACGTCGACACGACGCTCGGTATGGTGGTAATGCAATTCGCCGAAGTGAATCCTGATTCGGCAAGTCGCGGTTCGGGGGGGCATGCGGCGGCGCTTATGGGTCCGCAGGGACTTCGCACCGAACTGCCGGCGAATCTTCCTCACGTTCGCTTCGTGGTCAAGTGCAGACTCGACGCTTCCGGCAACCTGAGAAATCTGCAAGTCCTCGAGCCCGGCCCGGCCGCCATGACCGCAAAGATTATGGCTGCTCTCCCCAGTTGGAAGTTTCGCCCCGCCATGCGCGGCGCTCAGCCCGTTGAAGTCAATGCCATCCTCGGCTTCAACATCAACACCAACGACCGCAATTGAGCCTGCGCGGAACCTGCTACTGAGTCTGCAATCGCAGCCGTGCCCGCAGCGCATACGCCTTGCGAAACCATCCTCGCTCCTGGCGCCGTTGATATCCCGGCATGGTCGCCCGCTTATCGATAATTTTCTGCGCCCACTGTCGAGCCTCGTCCACTCGCCCCTGCGCCTGAAGAAACTGCGCGTAGTTGTAATAGGTCTCGGAAGCGGTGGAGATTCTGGTTGCCTGCGCGAACAGCTTCTCGGCCTTTTCGGCCTGTCCAGTGTGCGCGTAGGCATGAGCCAGCAGCCCGATTCCGCGGTAGAAGTCGTAATTCGGATCGGCCGCAATCGCTCGTTCAAGGTCCGGTACGGCCGCCGCGAAA
>Ga0302177_10002274_pt1 | contig 13616 bp, 15 predicted proteins | sample I_Palsa_E1_2_FD_198780 | JGI IMG/M metagenome (GOLD analysis project Ga0302177, IMG submission 198780) | Peat permafrost microbial communities from Stordalen Mire near Abisko, Sweden - I_Palsa_E1_2 | ecosystem: Environmental > Terrestrial > Soil > Palsa > Peat permafrost | place: Sweden... | reverse complement strand
GCGACGATCAAGTAGGCGAAATCGATGTAAGCTCCGGTTTGGTTGTCAGGAAGCGGACGTTCGTCACCGTCGGCAACGGGTCAATAGTGGCCTTCGCTTGATTTCCCAGACACCAAGTTAATGTTTTTGAGCCGCTTTCAGCCTCTCATAAGCGGTCGGACTCACGTAGTTTAGCGTCGAGTGTCGGCGCCGCGGATTGTAGAAGCATTCGATGTAATCGAAGATGTCGGAGCGAGCCTCATCGCGCGTGCGGTAACCTCTTCGGTGCACTCGCTCGATCTTCAGACTCGAGAAGAAGCTCTCCATGGCGGAGTTGTCCCAGACGTTCCCTGCACGGCTCATGCTGCACTGGATGCCGTGGTCTGCGAGTAGCAGCTGATAGAGCTCATTCGCGTACTGGGAGCCCTGGTCCGAGTGCTGCAGCAGAACCGTCGGGCGTCGTCGCCATAGAGCCATGGTCATCGCATCGGAGACCAGCTCCGTGCTCATTTGCCTCTGCATGGACCAGCCGACCACCATCCGAGAGTAGAGATCGAGCACGACCGCCAGATACAGCCACCCCTCTCGAGTCGGGATGTAGGTGAAGTCTGCCACCCACTTCTGATTCGGGGCGTCAGCGTGAAACTGCCGATCCAGCACATTGGGTGCAATCATCGAGCGTCGACCGGCTTCGTAACGCGGAGTCTTGAGTCGTACTCGAGCGACAAGACCAGCCTGGCGCATGAGCCTGGCGGTGCGGTTTTCACCGCAGGCCACGTTCCAGTCCCGCAGATCCCGCCACACACGGGGGCTACCGTAGGTGTGGTGACTTGCTTCAAAGCTTTCTCGGATCCACGCCAAGATCGCTCGATTAGCGATTGCGCGGTTGCTCTCAGGCCGGCCCAACCACTCGTAGAACCCGCTAGCGGACACGCCCAGCGCCTGGCTCATCCATCGTACCGGCCAGACACTACGGTGACGTGCCATGAAGGCGTACTTCACTGAGGTTCCTTCGCAAAGTACGCGAGCGCTTTTTTTAAGATATCGCGCTCCGCAGTGACCTTCATCAGCTCGCGCTTCAACCGAAACAGCTCCGCCTCCTCCGGTCTCATCTTCCCTTTGCCGGGGAACGGATTGTCCGGATCCTGCTCGAGCTGCCGCAGCCAAGCCTTCAACACACTCAGATGAATGCCCAGGTCCCGTGCTACACGAGCCTTCGCAATGCCGGTCCTAACCAACCGGACTGCTTCAAGCTTGAACTCCTGGGTATATCTTCGGCGCCCTTGCTTCTCCCCCTTCTCCATAAAACACCTCCCGGTTCATCATCGCACCTAAAGGAGGTATCCGGAAAATCAAGCGAAGCTCAATAGAACTCACTCGACAAGCGCCGCAACCGGGCCATTTTGAGACGGTGGCATCCGCAAACGGCATTCTCCTAGGCAGCCTGTCGGATCCTAGGCTAGTCTCGTGTACGGTTTGCGATAACTTAACTAACCAACGCGCGTCGAATAAATGGTCTCGTCGTTGATTCCGGGGAGGCACGATGGCTGGCAATGGTTCGCTTTTTGATCTGAGTGGCCGTGTCGCCGTGGTGACTGGCGGTAATGGCGGAATTGGCCGCGGCATTGCGCTCGGATTGGCCGAAGCGGGGGCTGCCGTCGCAGTGTTTGGACGAAACGACGAAAAGAACCAGCGGGTCCTTTCCGAATTGAAAGCGATCGGTGTTCCATCGTTTGCCATGAGGGTTGATGTGACCGACCGCGCCGGATTAGAGCCGGCGTTGAAAAGGGTCGAGAACGAACTCGGGGAGATAGGCATCCTGGTCAACAATGCCGGTAATGTGTCGTTAAGCGGTGGCGTGTTGAACGAAAAACCTGAAGATTGGGACAATGTCATCGAGACGCAACTCAATGCTGTCTTCCTTCTTTCAAAGCTCGCTGCCGCATCGATGCTTCGCCGCAAAGGCGGTAAGATTATTAACATTGGCAGTATGTACTCGTTCTTTGGATCGGCGCTCATCCCTTCGTACAGCGCAGCGAAAGGAGCGATCATCCAACTGACCAAGTCCATGGCCATCGAGCTCGCACCGCATAACATTCAAGTCAATGCGATCGCGCCGGGATGGATTGAAACGGACATGACGGCGCCTGCACGTACAATGCCCTTGAACGACGAAATTCTTTCGCGCACGCCCGCCGGTCGATGGGGTCAACCGGAGGAACTTGCGGGAACAGCCGTGTACTTGGCCTCGCGAGCTTCGGATTTCGTTACCGGTGCTACGATTCGTGTCGATGGCGGTTATGCAATCCGATGACATTCCAAAAATAACCCCGGCAGAAATCGACCCGGAAGCTCGACCGTATGGGTAGGTCTGGAGCGGGCCGTCGGGCAGGTGCTTGCTTCGCACAAGAACATGGGAAGCGTCGTGGCTCACCGACCTCGCCGAGGCCCGTCACGACATTGATGGGTGCTGCCCTCGAATGGAAAGCCTGACGCCGACAAAGCTCTGCTCCTGCGCACGGCGATAGTGGATGGGGATGTGCGCGCACTCCTGCCAGCGCTGTGGCTTTATGAGATCGGCAACACGGTCGCAGGACGCTTTCCGGCGCATGCTTCTGGCTGGCTGTCTGCGCTGATAAAATTTGGGCTCAAGGAAGTGCCCCCGTCGCACCGCTGGCTGGCGAAAGTGCTGGAATTGACCAAGCGCTATGATGTGTCGTTCTACGACGCAGCCTACCACGCACTCGCGATCGTTCACGATGGCTTATTCGTCACGGCCGATACCCGATACGTCACCCGAGTTGCGGAAATGGGAAGTCTTGTCGCGCTCGGTGAGTGGCAGCCATCGCGACGTCGCGGCCGCTAGGACCGGCTAGACAGTTCCGCACGGGGAGCGAAATCGAAGCCCGCTCGCAAACGCAAAACCACCCACCGAGGTAAGCTCAGGATCGGCGATGACCGGAATGCGATTCGTATTATCGCGCTCTCGCAGAGCAACCCTTTAAAGGCGATTGCTCAATTCGTCGAGAACAGTATCGACGCTCAAGCGAAGACCGTCACGATCACGCGCGGCCGCGAACACAGAGAGGAGCTCCTGGCTGCCTTGGGCCACGGGCAGGCCGACGTTGTACTGTCGGATATGGCCCCGAATCTGAGCGGCCTGGACGCCATCGATGCGCCGCAGAGCCTGTACCTGGCGGAATTGGTCCTGGATTTATCGCAGCAGGTCTTGAAACCCGCGAAAAAAAAATCGCGCGCTACAGCTCCGCTACCTCGTGCGCCTTTACGTGAAGGAGCTTGTGCTGAGGAATTTCACGGGTGTATCCGCAGAGCAATTGCTTGAGCGGATGATCGAGCTGTCGCTGTATGCGGAAGAGAAGCTGAAAACGCGCTGATATTGAACGCTGTTGCACAAAAGTTTAGCCGGCTTTGAATTTGTCGAGGGCCACGTAGGAAAGGGGTGCGCCTGCGACGGGTGCGAATGATTGGTACCTGAGCCCGCGCCGGGGCTAGGCTGTCAAAGACCCGCTACAACGTCTAACTGGGTTCTATTCCGGGTAGATGAGTTCTATACCGGCGGAGATATCGAACTTGCTCTTTGCGAATTTGCTACCCTCGGAAATGAGTACCGCAGGAACAAGTGGCTGCTACTTCGCCGCACGTCGGTGAGGGTGCCCCATAGCGGATTCGGTGGCGCAAACGATTGTCCCATCACGAGTCCGAGCCGTCTGTCGTTGCGTTCTCGACCGGCGATCTGCGGTGCGAGGGTGAGGAATTGCTCGTCAACAAGTCGCTGGGCAAAAAAGTCACCCAGCAGCGTCGGTCCGCCCTCGATCAAAATCCGCTGCGGGCGACTTACGCGACCTACTTCAGCGAGGATAGCCTGCGGCGGTATCGCGCTGCCGCTGCGATGTATGGCGCGTATCTGAACCGGGGTGCTCACCCTTTGGCTAGCAAGTCGCCGAGCACCTGCTGTGGTCGTCAGGATCAGAGCATGCACTCGCTCGGACTTGAAGACGGGCAAGCGCAGATCAATTCGGCCACTCCCGGTTACGATCACATTCAGTGGGGCTTCGCGCTTGCGCAGAGCCTTTCTGAGGCGCCGATAGTCAGCGCTGAGTTCAGGACAAATGGATTCGGGCGTCCAAACATGGTCGCGGTCGGCACCCAGTGTGCCAGAACCCACGATTACGACGTCTGCTATTGCACGCAATAAACCCATCACCATCCGATCGTGAGCGTCAAAGCCACTGATGTCACCCCCGCCTGCATGCCCCCGGATCCGAAGCGAAACGACACCGTCGATTGTGGTCACGAAGTTACTGAAGACCAACGGACGCGAGTGCTGCAGCGGCATGTGGAGGTTTCCATAGAGCCGTGCCAACGTGGCTGGCAGCGGCAATGCTTTGCCGTGTTTCATCTGGAACAGCGACTCCAGGGGGGTAAGAACGTCGGAGGAGCGCTGAGAACTAGGTTTCACGGTATCCCCACGAATCGTGGATCGAGCGGGCTTAAGAGTGCAAGGAGGCGTCTATCGGCGACTCTTCCAGGAGCTCTGACCGGCGGAATTAATCGGTCTCCGGGCCGAAGAGTGTGACGCGACGCTCAACTCTAACAATGTTACGACCAGAACGCGGTAGCTGTGTGCGTCATCGTACATACCGCGTCACTCGCAAGATTGGATTCTAAAGAATACAGCGATAGCCGCGCCCGAGAGAAACTTTTGCTCGCAGCAAGCATCGCAATAGAGGTCGTTGCGACTATGGTGCCTGAATCTTGCGAGTTTGTGGTTCGGCACGACGCGCTCTGCTGTCTGAGCACACGCACCTCGCGAGGGTCATCGTATCGGTTGTTCCGACCGACGAAACCAGGTCGAGGTCGCCGATTTCATCCAAGCCGATGTCGTCGGACTGGATGCGGCCGTGAGTGGACACCAGCTCGATATGGCTGAAGTCTTCGAGGCCTACGCGAGTGATCGCGCTCGAGAGGCACTGCTCGATGTCCTGCGCGAATCAGACTGGAGTTCAACGTTCGTCAGTAGCGGTGGTTAAAACGTCTAAGAGAAAACAAGAGGCACCTCGCGAATAGACCAGTCTGCCTTTTCTAGAGGACCCATGACGATCTTCACTTCCTCCATTCGCGCACGCATGACGCTTTTTATTCTCGCGTTCGTCGCAATCGTCGTTGGGCTGGCCGTGAGCGGCGAACTCGTCCTGAAATCTGTCGGTAGGAAGACCGAAGAGATCGATCAGAAATGGCTTGCTGGGATGGCGATGCTTGCCGAGATACGCGACAGTGTTGCCGAGTACCGGATCGCCGAGGGTTATCGAGTTCTCGCCTCGGAGTCGAAGGCCCGGGCAGACGCCGAATTGCTGGCAGACGAGCATCGGCGTGTGATCCAGACCCTGCAGAATGCGTATACCACGCTGCTCGGAAGCCATGCTCGGATCGCGGACTTGGTTTCGTTTCGGACCGCATGGACTGCCTACTATACGCAGCACGACGCTTGGGCGAGAACGGACGAAGACGGGGCACCTAGTGATGCGACGTTTTATAGAGGCACGTTGCAGCAGCTCTACATGGACACAGATGTGGCCGTCGATCGACTGATCGCGACCAATCTGTCGGCTGCTCATGCACAGGTCGCGGCTGTACATGAACTCACGAGTTTATCCATCAACATCGGAATCGCAGTATCTGCTACTGCAGCGTTGCTGGCGGTATGGCTGAAGGTGCGGGTTCGCACTCAGATTACTCGACCACTGGAGGCCATCACGCGTGCTCTCTCGAAGCTGGCCGCCGGCAGTCGCGAAATCCGGGTGCCTGAGCTGCACCGCAGCGACGAGATCGGTGCGATGGCCAGGGCCTTTGAAATCTTCCGCACGAATGCTCTGGCCTTAGAGCAAGCGCACAAAGCGACCCGCGTGGCTCAAGAACAGGCGCAGATACTCTCGCGGTATGACGCGCTAACCGGCTTGCCGAATCGCCGGGTATTCTCCGCTGACCTCCAGGCGGTCCTGGATCACGCTCAGAGCGGCGCTGTGCCCTATTCGGTGCTGCTCGTCGGCTTAGATCAATTTAAGCAAGTTAATGACCTGCACGGCCATGCGGTCGGCGACTTGGTGCTGTGTGAGGTGGCGCGGCGCCTTGAGGCGATCGTTCAGAGTAGGGGTGGCGTAGCTCGTTTGGGCGGTGACGAATTCGCGATCTTCGCTAAGGGCGGTGCGCAGCAGCAGACGCCCCTCGATGAAGCGAGGGCCATGGCGATCAGAGTGCTTGGCGCCATAGGAGTACCGATTCTGGTGGGCGGAAAGAGGATCGAGATCGGCGCGAGTATCGGAATTGCACCGTGCCATACCGACGGCGCCGACGCTGGGCACCTGCTGCGCGCCGCTGACATTGCAATGTATCGAGTCAAGCTCGACGCGCGCGGCACATTCCGCTTCTTCGAGCAGAGCATGGAGGATGACCTGCGCGCCCAAGGATCTTTGGAGGCAGACCTCAAAAGGGCTGTCGCCGAAGGTAGGATACAGCCGTATTATCAGCCCTTGGTCGAGCTTCGAAACAATCGCATCTGGGGATTCGAAGCCCTTGCCCGCTGGGAACACTCCGAGCGGGGATTCGTTGCGCCGAGTCTCTTCATACCTCTTATCGAGGAGCTTGGGTTAATGTCTCAATTTACTTCGTCGATCCTCGGGCAGGCCTGTCGGGATGCCAAGCACTGGCCCGACAACGTTCGGCTCTCAGTCAATATCTCGCCTTCTGAACTGAAGGATCCGCTCCTGCCGAGCCGGATCTTGGCGATTCTCGCCCTCGAGGCTTTCCCTTGTGCGCGCCTTGAGGTCGAGATCACTGAAACAGCGTTGCTACGTAACATTGAGACGGCCAGGTCGATTTTGACGACCCTCCAGAGCGCCGGGATCAATGTTTCTCTCGACGACTTCGGCACTGGCTATGCGAGCCTATCGCATCTCAGGGAGCTAAAGTTTGACAAGATCAAGATCGACCGATCGTTCGTTCAGTCGATGCAGACTGATCCGGAGAGCGAAAAGATCGTGGATGCAATCTTAGGCCTCACAAAGAATCTCAATTTGCCAACGGTGGCCGAGGGCATCGAAGATGCCGCTACGCTCCTGCGTCTGGCTGCGAAAGGATGCGAATTCGGTCAGGGCTACTATTTCGGCAAAGCGACGAATGCCGCCGGTGCCAGGGATATCCTCATGGAGAGGACGATCATCCAAAAGAGAATCACGGAGGCGCAAGCGGCCGCGTAGCCAGTTATCGCAGTCACAGTCCTGCCGCGCGGCCTTTCTGTGTCAGACGAAATCAATGGCCACTTGCTGCCGGCTTGCTCAGACCCGCCGCCATTTTGGCCTCTCTCGATTTCTTCGACGCCGTTGCACGAAGCGGTGTTCGGATGATGGATACGGAAAGTGCTGTCTTTCGCGCAGAGTCTTTCGACGGAAGCGTGATCGGCCCCCGTGATTGCATGGGCAAATGATGAAACGACATTTCGGATTTTCCTTTCATCTTCGAGTAAGGAAATTCGTAAATTTTTTGTTCCAGTTAATTGATTTTATCAGTGCCCATCTTCGCGCCCTCCACGAGGCCGTGTTTTATATTGCGTTGTGCTACTGTCGAGACGCGAGACGACTTCCGGTAAAAGGCCTGAGATCACTAGCATTACTGGGCCGGCGAGGAAGCCATCATGTCAGCTTGTCGAGGGTGATCGGCAGGTTTCGGACGCGCTTTCCGGTGGCGTTGAAGATCGCGTTCGCTACCGCAGCCGCGGTACCTGTAATGCCGATCTCGCCTACGCCGTGCGCGCCCATAGGCGAGTGCGGGTCGGGGATATCGGTCCAGATCACGTCGATCTCGGGCACGTCCATGTGCACAGGCACGTGATATTCGGCGAGACTGGGGTTGATGATGCGCCCGTTGCGCTCGTCGAATTGAGTCTCCTCCATCAGCGCGAGGCCGAGGCCCATGATAATGCCGCCGCGGAACTGGCTCGCCGCGGTCTTGGCGTTGAGAATGCGCCCGCAATCGAAGGAACCCAGGAAGCGGTTGACGCGCGGCTCGCCGGTGACGGCGTTGACGCGGACCTCGCAGAACATCGCGCCGTACGAATGCATCGACCAGTGCATCGTCTCGAGCGGCAGTGGAGCGCTTGCCTCGACCGCGATCTCGTCGCGTCCGGCGCGGGCGAGAATGGAGGTGTAGCTCTCGTGGCGCTCGGGCTCGTCGAGCTTGGCGAGGCCACCGTCAAAACCGCCGACCTCGCCCACCGTGAGTCCGGCAAGCGGTGAATCGCTACCGGCGAGCTTGAGCAGCTCGGCCACTAGCGCGTGCTGGGCCGCAATCAGCGCCGCGCCGATCGATGCGGTCTGCTGCGAACCGCCGGCCAGCACGACGCCAGGCAGCGTTGAATCACCATACGCGAACGTCACCTGGTCGAAGTCCAGCCCCAGCCGCTCGGCGGCGATCTGGGTCTGTACGGTGGCGGTGCCCATGCCCATTTCGTGCGCGGCGACCTCCACCGTGGCATGGCCGTTCCTGGTCAGCGTAATCCGTGCCGCCCCGCCGGGCATCCGGTAGTAGGGATAGGTGGCGGCGGCGCAGCCCATGCCCACCAGCCACTCGCCCTCGCGGTGCGCGCCGGGGCACGAATGGCGCTTCGCCCACCCGAACCGTTTCGCGCCCGCGCGCCAGGCCGCGACGATGTGGCGGGACGAGAAAGGCGTGCCTTCGGTCGGGTCCTTTTCCGGTTCGTTGCGGATGCGCAGTTCGATCGGGTCCATGCCGAGCGCGACCGCCAGCTCGTCCACCGCGCATTCCAGACCAAAGCTGCCGACCGACTCTCCCGGCGCGCGCATGAAGGTGTTGGCGAGCATGTCCAGATACGCTACTTCGACTTCGAGCTTGAAGCTGCCCGCCGCGTAGTTGCTGCGTGCCGGCTGGATGAACGGCTCGGGTAGCGCGTTGTGCCGGGTCATCGCCACAGTCCCGGTGTGGATGATCGCGTCGAAGCGGCCGTCGGCGCCAGCGCCAATCGCCACCCGCTGTTCAGTGAGAGTGCGCCCGCCGACCGTCCGGTACACCCCTTCGCGCGACAGGGCAATCCGCACCGGCCGTCCGGCGAGCTTGGCCGCCGCCGCTCCTAAGACCTGGTGGCGCCACAAGCATTTGGAACCGAAGCCGCCACCCACAAAGGGTGAGGTGACGTGGACCTGCTTCTCGTCGATGCCGAACACTTGCGCGAGCGACCAGGCGGTGTGGACCACCAACTGAGAGGCGTCGTGGACCAGCAGTTCGTCACCGTTCCACGCCACTGTCGCGGCGTGCGGCTCGATGGCATTGTGGTTGTGGCGCGGCGAACGATAGACGACGTCGATCTTGTGAGGCGCCCCCGCCAGTGCGGTTTCCGCGTCGCCAATCTCCAGCTTCAGCGGTTGGCCCATGAACAGGCCGGGCTCGGTGCCCTTGGCCTTGGCCTCGGAGAAAGCGGTGATTGCGGGTTCCGCTTCGTAGGTCACGCGGATCAACGACTTGGCATGATCGGCCTGTTCCTGCGTCTCCGCCAGCACCACCGCGAGCGGCTGGCCGTTCCAGTGGACCCGGTCATCCTGCATGATCGGCAGGTTATCGCCCCCCGCAGCCTTTTCGCCGGTCAGGAACAGGGGCATCGGCTGCATCCGGGGCGCATTCCGGTGGGTCATCACGAGAACGACTCCAGGCGCGGCCTGCGCCGCGCTGGTGTCGAGCGCAGCGATCCGGCCCTTGGCGACCGTGCTGAACGCGAGTGCAGCATAGACCATGTTGTCGACCACAAACTCGGCGGCGAAGGTCGCCCTGCCCTGCACCTTGAGCGGGCCGTCAATGCGCGACACAGGGGCGCCGATGAGGCCATGCGGCTGCCGGATCAGTGGGTCGGGCTTGCCGCCTGGCAGCCATGCGTCCGGCGCGAGCTCGGCGGCTTTCTTCATCACCGCCTGAACGGTGTTCTGGACGATGCTCACGCACGTTCTCCCGTTAATTCGTCGAGCACGGCGGCGATAGTCCGGACAGCGAGCTCGACCTTGAAGCCGTTGTCACGCAATGGCTTGGCGCCGGCAAGCTCTAGCTCGGCGGCGACGCGGAAACTCTCTGCAATTGCGGGCCGCCCCTTGAGCGCCGCTTCCGCCTTCCACGCGCGCCACGGCTTGGGTGCGATGCCGCCGAGCGCGAGACGCACGTCCTTCACCGTATCGCCCTGCAACTCGAGCGCGGCGGCGACCGAGACCAGCGCGAAAGCGTAGCTCGCCCGGTCGCGCACCTTGCGGTAGGTCGAGCGCGCCGCGAACGGCAGCGCGGGCAGCTCCACTGCGGTGATCAGTTCGCCGGGATCCAACATTGTCTCGATCTCGGGGTGGCTCTCGGGCAAGCGGTGCAGATCGGTGAGCGGCAGCATACGTTCGCCGCATGTGCTCCGCAGATGCACCACCGCGCCGAGCGCCGCGAGCGCGACGCACATGTCGGACGGATGCGTCGCGATACAAGCCGGCGAGGTGCCCAGAATCGCGTGGTTTCGGTTGAAGCCGTCGATCGCGTCACAACCCTGACCGGGCGCACGCTTGTTGCAGCGTGATCCTTCGTTGTCATAAAAATAAGTGCAGCGGGTACGCTGAAGTATGTTGCCACCTACGGTGGCCATGTTGCGGATCTGCGCCGAGGCGCCGGCGACGATAGCGCGGGACAGTACCGGATAGCGCGTCCGCACCGCTCGATGTTCTGCGACTGCGGTGTTCTTCGCCGCCGCGCCGATCAAAAGGCCGCCGTCCGGCCGCTCCTCGATCGCGCTTGAGAGGCCAGTGATGTCGACCAGTGCGGCCGGCTGCTCCAGCGTTTCGCGTAACAGGTCGACCAAGTTGGTACCGCCACCGAGATATTTCGCCTGCGCCTGGGCGCCGAGTCGGATCGCCTCGGCCGCGTCGGCGGCGCGGCAGTAGGTAAAGGGAGTCATTTCGCCGCCTCTGCAAAGTTCTCGGTGATTGCCGCGACGATGCCGTTGTAGGCGCCGCAGCGACAAAGATTGCCGCTCATGCGCTCGCGCAACTCATCGGAGGTGAGTGCAATGCTCACCGCAGAAAGATCTTCGGTCACGTGGCTGGGGACGCCCCGTCGCAACTCTTCCGCCATGCCAATGGCCGAGCAGATCTGCCCGGGCGTGCAGTAACCGCACTGTAAGCCGTCATGCTCGATAAATGCTCGCTGTAAAGGATGCAGCTCGCCATTGTCGGTAAGACCTTCGATCGAGGTGATCGACCGGCCCTCGTACTGCACCGCAAGCGCCAAACAGGCCAAAATGCGCTCGCCGCCGTCCGCCAGCACCGTGCAGGCCCCGCACGCGCCCTGGTCGCAGCCTTTCTTCGCACCCGGGAGGTGCAGATGTTCGCGCAGCAGGTCCAGCAGGGACACGCGCGGGTCGTCCGGCAAGTGAGTTTTCAGTCCATTGATTGTGATTGACACGACCGCATCCGTTTTGGCTTCCGAATTTGATGCTCGAGAAAAGCACCCCTGACGCGCAGAGCGACGAGGCGGTCCGGGACTCTCGGGCGAACATACGCTTGCGCAGTTTCGATAGGACACGCCAATGCAATGTGCCCACGATGCCCTAATTCGAAATTTATCTTGTAGGCGACTCGATGTCCGTCTGTTCGCACACATAAGAACGAATGCTGGAATATTTGAAAGCAGTCGCGATCAGCTCTGCGGAGTACCAGAAACGCATGGCCATCCCGCTGAGTGATGATGCGACCTGAACATGTCCAGGGCAGCGCAGATTTGAAAGGTCGTGCTGGGTGAGTAAACTTTTCTAGCCATGATCTTGCCGTTCGGCAGCTGACTCGCTCCACGCGACCGAATTTTCCTGCGGCTATTATTTCTATCAGTTGCATATGTGACCTGACTTGTTCGCCCCGGCGATCTGCCACTCAATTTCCGTGTGCAACTGCCTGTGAAAACACAGTATGGAGATCTTGAAGATCGCGGATCAGATCGAGTAGCGATCGAGGCCTCAGACGATCAGCGTATCGCCATCGGGGAGGAATTTCAGGCACGCCTCGAGTTGCGGGCGTTCTTGCCGCGAGTGATTTGGCTGGGTGGTACAGTGATTTTGACTTTGGGCCAGAAACCTTCGGTCAATGATTGTCAGCGCTGACCCGTTAGTCTGCGATCGCCAAAGATGAAATGTCTCGCGACAAAGTCAGTCGCCTGATTAATGACTTCCGCGCGAAACGGCGACTTGCGGCCGTAGGACTTCAGGTGCGCTTCGCATATAAGCTACGCGAAACAGGTTTCACTCAAGAGACGTTCCGCGCTTTCAACATGCACGGTCTCGAAGCTCGGATTACCGTTCGGGGAGAGCGCCTTGGACCCCGCCATTGACGAGGTCCGAGGTGATGCCGCCGAAGATTTCGATGCCTGGAACAATCTTGCGCACCAGATAGGCCAGCGACGACGTCTGCTCGTAATGATTTTTCATCACGATGCCGCGCATGCCGGCGGCCTTGGCGGCGCGGGGCTCAGCGCCCGACGCTGTCGGGGGCCTGATGGGCGTGAAAGTCGATGGCGCCCTTGAGGTTCAATTCGCCATCCGACTGCGCCGCAGCGGGCACTGTGAGCAGCAACAGACATGTGCCGGCGCATAAGAGTTGCTGGATATCTGGCAAAGTCGAAGGCATCGCGCCCCTTCTTTGTTCTGATGAAACCTGTCCCAAACGGGCGGTCTGTTCAAGCCGCCGTTGATCAGGACAATAGCCTCGCCCAGGGCAAGCGGGAAGTGACCGATGATTTAGCGGGCGGGCCGCTCGCGGGACGGCAGGGTCTTGCCGTTCTCATCCCCCATGAATTCCGGATCGCCGCGGTCCTACCGGATCCCTCTACTAATTTTTATGTGCAGGGCCATCTGTTCCAAACGATTAGGTGTCTCTTTCACGTATGAAACATCCAATTAGCGCTACTCACGCAAGTGTTCCCGCGCACCTGCATTGATTTAGCTCGCTGTACGTTATGCGTAGCTTGCCGCGCTGCAGCATTCCGAGCGCTCCGACAGCAGTAACTCGAGGCCCTCCGCGGTGATCTCCGCCCGGCGACCCGTGCGTCGAAACAGCGACGCCTGCACATATGCCTCCAGCGTCTTGATTTGTTGGCTGACAGTCCCCGGTGTCACGTTGGGTTCTTGAGTCGCGACTGCGACACTCAAATGCGAAAACACCGCTTCAAACATACGCAGTGCGCCGAGCGGCGGTCGGTCATAAGCGGAAGCCACGTTAAGTTTTCCTTAACTACCTGTGAGTTATTGGATCTGTTAGGAGAGCGGCCACGGTGCATTGTGGGCTCCGTCGCATCAACTCTCACAGCAGGTATCGCCATCATGAATGAACTGAAAGGTTTCGCAAACCGATTGCCAAAAATCCTTCGCGACATCAGATTCGCATTCGCAGCGCTAGCTGCCGGATCCCGCGTAGTATCGATGGCAGACAATCGCGAGGTGATCGCAGATCTGGCAGCGAGCGCCGAGTCTATCTATGGACGCATCCCGCATCAGGTGAATGGCTAGCTTAGCCGGCCTGACTCCAGTGCGGAATCCAGAGATT